>Ga0105237_10006950_pt1 | contig 12477 bp, 11 predicted proteins | sample KBSC24metaG_FD_81520 | JGI IMG/M metagenome (GOLD analysis project Ga0105237, IMG submission 81520) | Corn rhizosphere microbial communities from Kellogg Biological Station, Michigan, USA - KBS C2-4 metaG | ecosystem: Host-associated > Plants > Roots > Rhizosphere > Soil | place: Michigan, USA...
ACGTCACCAACCGTAAATCCACCTCGTTTGGCGTCTTCCCCATCCACCTGCAGGAAGTTGGCCGGGATGAGCCGGTATTCGCAGGGCTGCAGGACCCTTTTTATGCAGTCGACAGCCGCAGCTACCAGGTGATCCAGCCGGACGAAAAAAGGCTGGAAGAAACCGGCGCCAGGGTGTTGGCCATTGAAAAAGAAAGACCGCACGTCCCCCTGGAAAGAGCGATAATGGCTGTCCGATTCTCCGAATATATGATCGGCACCCAGTTCCACCCCGAGGCCGACCCAACGGGCATGAGCATACACCTGCAGACGCCCGATAGAAAAAAGACAGTGATCACTGAATATGGAGAGGCCAAATGGCAGAGCATGATCGAACAGCTGAACGACCCCGACAAGATCCTGTGGACACACTCCCATGTGATCCCTAACTTCCTGGACTATGCTCTGCAGGGCACACAGGTCGCCGCCTCATGAAAAAATTGTAACTTCCGTCAAATCATTCGTCATGGTCCCCTCTTTAAGGGCAGCATTCAACGATGCCTTCACCCGGGAAAAATATGAGGCCTTCCTCAAAGACCTTCATAGCCACTACCCCGGCGCCATTGAATTCCGCATAGCAGAAACACCCGTCTTTGTTCCCGCATCGTTCGCACGCCAGCTCGCCGAGGCCTGTGAATACATCATCGATATAATCACAGACCCGGGATTCAAAGAGCTGACCGAACGCGCCATTCCCGACTCGGACCGGGTGGCCGGAGAAAATGGGCACAGCCACTTCGTCGTATTCGACTTCGGCGTATGCATAGATGAAAACGGCAACTGGCAGCCACAGCTCATCGAACTACAGGGATTCCCCAGCCTTTACGGATTCCAGGTCTTCTATCCGGATATATTCCGGCAGCATTTTGCCATTCCGGAGAACTATAGCCAGTACCTGAATGGGTACGATAAGGCAAGCTATCTTGCCGCATTGCGGGAAACCATCGTCGGCCCGAACTCCCCGGAAGAAGTGGTTTTACTGGAGCTAAGACCACACGAACAAAAGACACGTATCGACTTCTACTGTACACATGATTACCTGGATATTCCCGTGGTCGATCTGCTGGAGCTGATACAAGAAGGAAAAAAGCTTTACTATATCAATGCCGTCACGGGAAAAAAGACCCGGATCAGGCGTATCTATAACAGGGTGATATTCGATGAGCTGAATGCGGCAGGCATCGCACCCGGAACGTATGTGGATATCCGCGCCGAGCTGGATGTCGAATGGATCGCCCATCCAAACTGGTTCTATCGTATCAGCAAGTTCCTCCTCCCCTATCTACACCACCCTTGTGTGCCGTCCAGCTTCTTTCTAAATGAGGTTAAACAGCCGCCGGCCGACCTGCAAAATTACGTTTTGAAGCCCCTGTTCTCTTTTGCCGGACAGGGGGTGGTCATCGACGTTACGCCTGCGGACCTGGAGAAGGTGACCGATCCCGAAAATTGGATCCTGCAACGAAAGGTCACCTACGCCGATCTGATCCCCACCCCGGATGTTCCGGCTAAGGTAGAGATCAGGCTGCTGTATCTCTGGAAGGAAGGCGAAGCCCGGCCTACCCCCGCCATCAACCTGGCCCGTCTGAGCAAGGGTAAGATGATCGGTGTCCGTTATAATAAGGACAAAGAGTGGGTGGGCGGCAGCGTTTGCTACGTTGAAAGACAGATCAGCGGGTCACGCGGGAATAGACATATATCTCCCCTTCATGATGCAGATGGATCTCATCCTTTATGACATCGATGGACAGATAATAGGCCGATGATGGAACATCCAGCCGCTGCAACACCGTAGACGAATGCTGCCGGTGGATGGTCAGGGCGCCTGTCGCCTCATACCGGTAGACCAGGCCAGTAGACTCATCCGTAACAATCGCTATCCCCTGGTGTGAGATGATGGAAGAGAGTCCCTCCGGCTGGTCCGCGACAGGAGGTGTTTCCGGCATGCGGTCAGAGAGCTTGTATTCCCGCCATCTGCGGGTACGGGTGGAATAAAAGATCAGCAGCATGAGGAAGGCGAACACTACAAGTATCTTAATAACCTTTTCCATAAATATGTGTCTGTCTTTCGGACGAGCCCCTTTCGGGGCTGCCGGAAGATAACGCTTCTTCCTATCTTTACAATCATGGAACTTCAATTACAAGGAAAAACAGCGCTGGTGCTAGCCTCCAGCAAAGGGCTCGGGAAGGCCTGCGCCGTCGCGCTGGCCCGGGAAGGCGTCAATGTCGTCATTACAGCGCGTGGAAAAGAAGTACTGGAAGCCACCGCCGCGGAGATACGCGCCCTGGGAAAAGGTAAAGTGCTTGCCATCCCCGCGGATGTAAGTCAGGCGCAGGCGGCGGAGGACCTGGTATCCGCCACGGCCGGTACCTTCGGCGGTCTCGATATCCTTGTCAATAACGCAGGCGGCCCTCCCTTTGGCGCATTCGAAAGCTTTGACGAAGCCGCCTGGCAATCCGCCTTTGAGCTGAACATGCTCAGCGCCGTGCGATTCAGCAAACTCGCAATTCCTCATATGCGCAAAAGAGGCAGCGGCCGGATCATCAATATCGTCAGCCTGTCCATACGGACCCTCCTGCCCGGCTCCGTCCTGTCCACCAGCATGCGCATGGGCGTGGCCGGTATGGCCAAGCTCCTTTCCGATGAGGTAGGCCCCGATCATATTACGGTAAATAATGTAGCACCCGGACTGATCCTTACGGAAAGGGTCAAGGATACGCTCCCTCCGCATGCCCCGGGAGAAGAAGAAAGACTGCTGGCGGAAAGAGCCAGGACCATCCCTGTCCGAAGAATAGGCCGGCCCGAAGAACTGGCGGACCTGGTTGCCTTTTTAGCCTCACCGCTGGCGGGATATATCACAGGCGCTACGATACCCATCGATGGGGGAGCTATCCGCGCTACGGCTCCCTGAGGACGGTTTGAGCCTTATCATCCGTCTGCCTGCTGAAGATATTGATAGAGACGCCCCACTGTGCCAGCTCATATTCAAGTTCCAGCTCCACCGTTACTCCCTTGTACCGCTGATCGTCGATGGTCAGCTTTAACGTGCTGGAAGTAAAAGGAGCATCCTCTTTTGCAGGCGACCAGGACCCTTTCAGATAGACGATGGTCCCATCTACTAATTGGATATAACATTGCTGCAGCTTCCGGTAAAGCTCCTGATAGGTATGATCAGCCTTCCCAAAGTCGTCGGTGATCAGCATCCTCGCCTGCCAGCTAACAGAGGTATCCTGTGTGGAATGATAGTGGGTGATCGTGCAGTTCTGCGACTCGGGCAATGCCACTGTCGACGAATAGTTCTCCATCTCACCCTGCGCGAGCATCAGGTCACCTGTGATATGACGAAGATTGTTGGGAAAGTCCCGCAGGACAAGGTCGATGACCTGGGGAAAAGATCGTGCAGTATCCTGTGAATAAACGGAAGAAAAAATCATTAGGGTCAGGATCAGGGTGCAAACTGTTTTCATTCGATTGGAATTTGCAACAAGGGTACAGTTTTTATACGCATTGTCCTACAACAGCTTATCCACTTTTCCACATTGCATCCAAGGAGGGCTGATGCTTTTTGCGTAGTTTTGAAAAAAAAGGAAATGCAACACCTGCGCGATATCCCTACACGAGAGATAAGACCCGGCTTCTTTGGCAAGCTGCTGCATGGAGACGCCAGCACCCTGACCGTTTGGGATATCCGCAAAGGCAGTCAATTACAGGAACATCATCACGTTCATGAGCAGATCACCTACGTCCTGGAGGGCGAGCTGGAAATGGTCATAGGAGGAGAAAAAATGCTTCTCACCGCCGGCTGTGTCCACGTGATCCCTTCCAACGTGCCTCATTCCGCCATAGCGCTGACAGATGTTAAAGTGATCGACTCCTTTGCCCCTGCCAGGGATGATTACCGATGAAAACAAACGCATTCTATGGAACATTCCCATTCTCACAGTCATAGTCACGATCATTCCCATGGATTGGGCCACCATCATCACCCGGTGGAGATAAAGAGCGTAAACAGGGCTTTTGTCATCGGCATTGTCCTGAACTTCGCGTTTGTGCTCATCGAGGCCGTAGTAGGTCTGTCCATTCATTCCCTTTCGCTGCTGTCGGACGCGGGGCATAATCTGGCCGATGTCGCCAGTCTGGCCATGGCGCTGATAGCCTTCCGGCTGATGAAAGTAAAGCCCAACGAGAAATATACCTATGGCTATAAAAAAACGACGATACTGGTAGCCCTGCTCAATGCCGCCATTCTGCTCCTATCCCTGGGCGCCATAGGCTATGAGGCGATACACCGGCTGATGTCGCCGGAACCCTTGCCTGGAAAGACCATCTCCATCGTGGCCGCCATCGGCATCGTCGTCAATGGAGTGACAGCCCTCCTCTTCCTTCGGGGCAAGGATAGTGATCTCAATATCAAAAGCGCCTTTCTGCACCTGTTGTCGGACGCCATCGTCTCGGCGGGACTGGTAGTGGGTGGTATCATCATTTATTTCACCGGCATGTACTGGATCGATGCAGCGTTGAGCATCCTGGTAGCCCTGATCATCCTCTTCAGCACCTGGCAGCTGTTAAAAGACAGTCTGCGGCTCTCCCTGGATGGCGTACCGGAAGGGATCGAGATCAGCAAGATCAAAAAGGTCATCGATGGCATCAAAGGGGTCAAGGACTTTCACCATATCCACGTATGGGCGCTCAGCACTACGGAGAACGCCCTGACGGCCCACCTGGTGGTAGAACGCAACAGCTCGATGGATTTTCTGGAACAGCTCAAACATACCATCAAGCATGAATTGCTCCACCAGAATGTACAGCATGCGACGCTGGAGATAGAAATGGAAGACAGTCCCTGCGACGAGCCGGATTGCTAGAGGACCACGGGTCCCCTGGCCGCCCCGATCAATTGACAAACCCCCAGAAAAAGCCAAATCTTATAAGCAGTCCGGGCGTGGGATAATACGGCGTTACGAAGTTATTGTGATACCAGCCAAAGCCGTTGGGGCTAAACGCGATAGTGTTTATATTCTCGGTACGCAGATAGGCCGTAAAGGCGCGGATACGCAAGTGCAAATAAAAAGAAATATCGGGTAGATGCTGCCGTACAGTGGTATCGCTCTGGCTAAAGAACTGTCCCGCCTGAGGGATATAGCCGTCGGCCTTATAGCCGCTGATATAGCGCGCCTCCACTCCGAAGTTCGCCAACAGGTTGGTGAATCCCAGGCTGCCTTCATACCCGAACTGGTTCCACATGGTCAGCAGGGGTACATGCACGGGTGATGATCCGGCTACCTGCTGTACCACGGCAAGGGCCCTCCATTTCCAATGACGTGCCACGACAAATTCCTTTTGTGCGGATATCTGTAGCAGATTGAAAGGACTTGTCTCTTGTCTTTGCTGATAATAATTCTGGTAATAGGTATAGTTGGTCATCAGATAATACGACCCCTTTAATTTGAGCCTTAGCTGCGGCTGCTCGAAGGACGCAAAAAGGTTGGTGGTATTCTCCTTCGAAAAAGTCCTGCGGGTGGTGTCCAGATAGAAACTGCTGGCCTGGTCAAATACAAAGGACGGGGTACGATTGGTATTCTGGAATCCCAGCTCGAGATAGCCTACGTGCCTGGCGATCAGCCCCCGCAAATGAATATAGGCGTTGTAATCTCCTGAATTCAGGCCGTTGAGGTACAGCTTTCCATAGGCCTCGATGTCCCATTTCTGGTTGCGTGTCTTGTTCCTGTACTCGCCATGCACAAATACATTTTGGGTCTTTACCTGATGGGCGGTAAGGACTACGCTGCTGATCGCAGTGTCAAAGGTTCCTTTCAGTAACTGCAGGGCGGCGCCTAGTTTGAGGAACTGCTGAGGGTTCTTGGAATCCGGGAAAGTATAGAAGGAAAAATCATTGCTGACGTCCTGCCATTTATCGCGACGAAGGAAGCTGTCGGTGGACTGTATATAAGGCCTTCCCATGAGAGCATTATAGTAGGTCGAATCGAGAAAATAGGTGGTGCCGTCAGCGAGAGACATATATTGATCGGTGAACTGATACTTATAAGTGGTATAGCTAAAGGTATGCTCCAGGCGGAGACGTGGATAGAACAGGGGTATTACCGTGGTATCGGTGACGATAGAATCTTTTTGCCCCAGGTCATACTGCTGTCTCATCAGCCAGGTAGACGTGTTATAGCGTGTGCCCGTGTAGATAATGGGATTGAAAGGGTTGCTGCTGGCCCTGGAAAGGCCAAGCCCCAGGCGTGTCGGCAAAGTAGCCTGATTAGTAAAGGCAAGGGAGTCCAGGTCTTTTGGATTTTGCAATCCTCCATTGTCGGATGCGGACAGCTTGCTGGCCACAAGGATAAAAAAGTTCTGATAACGCTTGTTCCTCGATTGATACCAGGAATTCAGCCGATAGTTATTGTGATTGGTATTGATATTCTGAAAAGCTCCGACGGAATTGATAAGGCGATATTCAAAACCAAAGTTCCAGTTGGGCCGGATGTTCTGTGTATGCTGCACGTCGATGATCTGCTCCGACTTGCTGCCTAAAAAGTATCCCAGCTCCGTATATGGCTTGGTGGTATGATGGAGTTTGGTATCCTCTACTTTGAAGGTGTAAAGATCAAAGGCATGAAACCCGGGGTCCCATCCGGAATTCATCCGGGGGGTAAAGACCAGGTCACGGCCTGGCGCACCGGTATTGCCCAGGTTGATCCAGGTGGGGGGTTGCGGTACTTTCTTTGAGAAATCCCACACGGAAGAGTCCAGCTTGAGATAGCGGCTGCTGTCCAGGTAACGATAATTGAGGGTAATGGTATCGGCCTTCCGGTGAGCCAGCGTATCGGCGCCTTTTTGTCCGCCGCCGCCTCCCATGTTGCCCATACCCCTGAACCGCGAAAAAGGGTCCTGCGCATGAAGTCCCGCGCTGAAGAGCAATAAACAGACAAACGATGCTATGGTTATGATCAGGCGACCCTTCACTGGTAAAAAAATTCCGGACAATTTACTCATTACGTTGTCTTCGGCGGTTATAAGAACGTTAATTGTGATAATAATGTCCTTTGGACAACGAACCATTGGTTCGTGTGCTCACAATGTGACGATGAGTTCTCTGAATATGCTCGTCAGTCTTGGCTCGGCCGCACTGGCGGCCTCGAGCACCTCCTGATGCGTTATGATATTATCCTCTTCCCGGATGCCAAGGTCGGTGATCACGCTCATGGCAAATACAGAAAGACCCACGTGTCTGGCGGCAATAACCTCCTGCACCGTACTCATACCTACCGCGTCGCCACCTGCCATGTGCAGCAATTTATATTCCGCCCTGGTCTCGAAGGTCGGTCCCGTGACACCGGCATAAACACCTTCGTGGACGGGTATCTGCAGCCGCTCGGCAATGGCCTTGGCTTTTCCGATGAGATCCCTGCTATAAGGCTCACTCATATCGGGAAATCTGGGCCCCAGCTCCGTATCATTTTTTCCCAAAAGAGGATTGACGACAAAAAGACTGATATGGTCCCTGATGATCATCAGGTCTCCAACACGGAAGGCCTTGCTCATGCCTCCCGCCGCATTGGACAGCAAAAGGGTTTCCACTCCCAGGAACTTCATCACCCGGATGGGAAATACGACCTGGGCGGGGGTATACCCCTCATAATAGTGAAACCTCCCTGACAATACAACCACCTCCTTACCGCTGAGGGAGCCAAAGATCAGTTTTCCATGGTGTCCTTCCACCGTGGCCACAGGGAAATGGGGGATATTTTCATAAGGTATTTCCTTCTCCACTTTGATCTCTTTCGAAAGGTTCCCCAAACCGCTGCCCAATACAATGCCTATACGCGGGGCGCCGGTATGAATAGACCTTATAAATGCCACTGCTTCATTCAATTCCTTGATAATTGTGCTTGCCATGGGGTGCAAACCTACGCCAAAATGCGTAATTTACGGCTACAAATGCGGCACCCCTTACCAACCAGACCAATCCTCTTTATCTGTCTTTTTCTATTGGGTCTAATCCCCCTCTGCAGGGCGCAGCAATGCACCAGTTTTGGCGACCCCGTGGTAAATATCACTTTCGGCTCCGGGAGCAATCCGGGCCCTGCCCTGCGGGCAGCAACCACCACCTATACGTATTATGGCTCCGACTGCCCCGGCGATGGATACTATACAGTGACCAACAGTACCCTGGGATGTTTTTCCAGCACCTGGCATAGCGCTTATTCGGATCACACGGGCAATCCCAATGGATATTTCATGCTGATAAACGCCTCTTATCAGCCAAGCGATTTCTATCTCGACACGGTAAAGGGTCTTTGTCCCAATACAACGTATCAGTTTGCCGCATGGATCGCCAATGTGTTGATCCCATCGGCCTGCGGAGGCACCGGTATTCAGCCAAATATCACATTCAGCATCGAATCCCCGTCTGGCGGCCCTCCCCTGGCAACTTCCAACACCGGAAATATAGCCAGCACGAACTCTCTCAGCTGGACGCAATATGGCCTTGTATTTACGACCCCTGTCGGTGTCACCGATATAGTGCTGCGGATGACCAATAACGCTCCCGGCGGCTGCGGTAATGACCTGGCCCTGGACGATATCACTTTCCGGCCCTGCGGACCGAAGGTACAGGCCGGCATCACCGGCAATACATCCGGCTCGGACACGATCAGTTATTGCATCGACGGCCAGTCTTCCCTGACCTTTGACGGGGCCATCTCCCCGGGATATAATGCCCCTACTTATCAATGGCAGGTCAGCACGGATACGGGCAATACATGGACGGATATTCCCGGCCAGCAGGGTACGACTTATACACGTCCGGTGAGCGCCACGGCGGGCTTTTTTCAATACAGGCTGATCGTGGGCGAAGGCGCCAATGTAAGCGTGCCGAGCTGTCGAGTCTCCTCCAACCTCATCACCGTACGGGTAAGCCCCAAGCCGGTGCCAGATGCCGTCAATGACGGTCCTAAATGCCAGGGCGATACCATCACCCTGAAAGCCTTTGGCGGCGCACAGTATACCTGGACAGGGCCGGGCGGCTTCACAGCCGCCGGGCAGGCCGTGTCCCTCAACAATATCACACCACCTCAGTCAGGCCAGTACCAGGTACTGGTAACCACCACCTATGGCTGTACCCAGACGGATGTCACTAACGTCGTCGTATATGCGTACCCGACCCCTCAGTTCACCGCCATCAGCCCCACCTGCGAAAGGACAACAGTGGGATTCAACGATCAATCTTCGGCCATAGGTCAGACCATCATCAGCTGGAAATGGTACTTTGGAGATGGAGACTCTTCCATTATACAATCCCCGACCCATGTCTATGACACGGCCGGCAGCTATCCGGTAGCGCTCATCGTCACTACGGACAAGGGCTGCCGCAATCCGCAGCCGCTGGTCAGCACCCTTGCGGTCCATCCGCTGCCCCACCCTAATTTCAGTCTGCCAAAGATCTGTCTGGCGGACCCGCAGGCCCTTTTTAATGATTCTTCCTCTATCGCCGACGGCACGGAGTCCCAATTCACTTATAACTGGGACTTTGGAGAACCTTCCACCGGCGCGAACAATAATTCCACACAAAAAAACGCCACCCATAAATACCAGACGGCAGGCCCCTTCTCCGTTCATCTCACGGTGACCTCTGTGAACGGCTGTGTAAAGGACACCATAAAGACCTTTACCGTCAACGGCCAGAACCCCGTACCGGACTTCACCATCGAAAATGCCGCCCTGCTTTGCAGCAATCAGCCGGTAGAACTCACCGATGCCTCTTACGTCACACCGGGAAGCATCATCCGGGTAGAAGCATACTGGGACTATCTCAACGATCCTACAGCCAAGACGGTGGATGATACTCCGTCCACCGGAAAGAAATATGATCATGCCTATCCCGACTTCAACAGCCCGTCCAGTAAAAGCTATCGATTATACTATATCGTTTATTCAGGGCAGACCTGTCTCAATCATAAGGTGCTGGACATTACGATACTGGCGAGTCCGGAAACGCAATTCGATGCAATGAACAATGTCTGCCAGGAGATAAGACCTATCCAGCTGACTGAAGGACATGAGATCACGGGATTTGCGGGCAGCGGCATTTACAGCGGCCGCGGTGTAAGTGAGCTGGCATTTTTCAATCCGGGGATCGCAGGTCCCGGGCTGGACACTTTACGCTATACCTTCACGGGTACCAACGGATGCTCCGCCAGCAGTGATCAGACCATCCTGGTTTATCCTTCGCCGGTGGCCAATGCGGGACCCACGCAATATATACTACAGGGAGAAACAGGCACGCTGGAAGGCAGCGGCAGCGGGGACAATATCAGCTTTAGCTGGAGCCCGGCCGACAGCATCCCAGGCAGCGCCATAATACCACGACCACAGGTGTCTCCCCTCGACAATCTCGTATACACATTGACCGTCACCTCCGGACAAGGCTGTATCGACAGCTCGAAGGTACAGGTGGTCGTATTGAAACTGCCGGTAGTCCCCAATGCCTTCTCGCCTAATGGGGATGGTATCAATGATACATGGGTGATCAGGTACCTCAATGAATATCCTTCCGCGGATGTGGAGGTCTTTAACAGATATGGCCAGCCCGTCTATCATGCCACGGGCGGCTACACATCGCCCTGGGATGGGACCTATAAAGGCCAGCCCCTGCCCGTTGGTACTTATTACTGGATCATTCGTCCGGGCAGCGGTAGAAAACAGATCAGCGGGTCGGTCACTATACTGCGTTAAACCACGATATTGCTTTAAACTACGAACCTGTTTTAAATAAAAAAGCCACCTTGCGGTGGCTTTTTATTTTTTATGGTATTTTTTACGCGGAAACAGCTTTGTTGACCAGCGCTGCCGCCTCGCTGAGGAGGATGGCGGACTGAACTTTAAGACCGGACTCCGTGATCAGTTGTTTGGCCTCTTCCGCATTGGTGCCCTGCAAACGTACGATGATAGGCACTTTGATATCGCCGATGGAATTGTATGCATCGATGACACCCTGAGCTACACGGTCACAACGGACAATCCCGCCGAATATATTGATGAGAATGGCTTTTACCTTGGGATCTTTCAGGATAATACGGAACCCTGCTTCCACCGTCTGCGCATTGGCCGTACCACCTACGTCAAGGAAGTTGGCAGGCTCTCCGCCGCTGAGCTTGATCATATCCATGGTAGCCATGGCCAGACCGGCGCCATTTACCATACAGCCCACATTACCATCCAGCTTTACGAAATTGAGATTGTATTTACCAGCCTCTACTTCCGTAGGATCTTCCTCACTGATGTCACGCAGGGCTTCCAGATCAGGATGGCGCATCAGCGAGTTATCATCCAGGTTCATCTTACAATCCACGGCAATGATCTTCTCATCGCTGGTCTTGAAAAGAGGGTTGATCTCCAGCATGCTGCAGTCCAGCCCTACATAGGCGTTATATAGATTGGTAACGAACTTTACACAGTTCTTGAACGCTTCTCCGCCAAGTCCCAGGTTGAAAGCTATCTTTCTGGCCTGGAAGGGCTGTAATCCACCACCGGGATGTACCCACTCCTTATATATCTTTTCGGGTGTCTTGTGTGCTACCTCTTCGATATCCATTCCACCTTCGGTGCTGTACATGATCACATTTTGCCCCTTAGCCCTGTCCAGAAGTACGGACAGATAGAACTCTTTTACCGGGTTGGGACCGGGATAATACACATCCTGTGCGATAAGGACCTTGTTCACCTTCTTTCCGGCGGGGCCTGTCTGAATCGTTATGAGCGTTCCGCCCAATATATTGGATGCGATCTGCTTTACTTCCTCTGCGTTCTTGCCTACAGCAACACCTCTTTGTTCGGTGCCATGTATCTTTCCTTTACCACGTCCGCCGGCATGTATCTGGGCTTTTACTACGGCAAAACTATTCCCGAACTGTACCTTCAACTGCTTATATGCCTCTTCCGCCGCACCTGCATTATCCACGGGAATCCCCTCTTGTACAGGCACATTATATTTTTTAAGTTGCTCTTTAGCTTGATATTCATGCAAGTTCATGTAGCAAAAATTTGTTGCCAAAAATAGGGTAAAAATGGTTGACTTTTGATTATTTTTATCTCACCCTTAAACACCCAAACTATGAACATCACCACCAGGGTCTTTGACAACATTGTAAAAAATGTTTATGTCAGGCTCATATTCTGGTTCCTTCTTGGAGCCATCTCAGCAGTATTGTTCTTCGAGTTCATCCGGAGCATTAACTAATCAATTTTATCAACCGCCACCCCCGCAACATCATCAAAAATACAAGCAGGCCGAAAGTCTTCTTTTCTGAAGATAAAACGGACCTTCTTCAGGCGTAGTCCTTTTACATGCCGTACGAACAGTCCCGAAGCCGGCAGCTCTCCAAACATGGAGAACTCCGGATATGCCTCCTCCCGTTCGGGTACGAGGTGGGGGGC
>Ga0105237_10006952_pt1 | contig 12475 bp, 8 predicted proteins | sample KBSC24metaG_FD_81520 | JGI IMG/M metagenome (GOLD analysis project Ga0105237, IMG submission 81520) | Corn rhizosphere microbial communities from Kellogg Biological Station, Michigan, USA - KBS C2-4 metaG | ecosystem: Host-associated > Plants > Roots > Rhizosphere > Soil | place: Michigan, USA...
CGTCTGTGGCCTTCGTCGGAAGAACTTCGTCGGAGCTCCACGTATTCGCTCCTTCTCGTTCGTACCCTTCGTGCCTCGGGTACTTCGTAAGGAGCTTCGCTCATAACCTTCGTAGGAGCTGCTTTGACACGCTCCATCCTCGGTTACCTCGGTCGTAACCTTCGTACCTCGGTTACAGACAATGAACCTTTGGTTCGTTTGGGGCACAATTGGCTCCATCAATAGTCCAGCTCCAGCTTTAGACGATCCTTCAGCTCTTTCACCAGGGGGTATTGCTCAATGATCTGCAAGAACTGTTCCCGGGTATTCAGCGGTCTTTCAACGGCTTCCTCCGTATCAGGCCTTTCTTCTACGATGACGGTAAAGGAGATCGCCCTGTTGGCAAATTCTTTTTGCAGGAATTCCGAAAGGGTGCGTTTCTCCTGCTCGATGAACTTTTGTTCAAGATTGTTGGCGGTGACGACTTCAAAATTACTTGCATCCATGATCCTCAGAACAGCCAGTTCCAGGCTTTGTACAGCCGGGTTTTTGTTTTCCCGCAATTGCTGGGCATAGGCAGCCCAGGCTTTTGCCAGTGCGTCTGTCTCCAGCGGCCGGACCTGCGTTTCATTGTTTTGCAGGCGGGAAGAGAATTGTTGTCTGATCTTCGATAAGGAGCCCAGCGAAGCGCCTCCTGAGGGCCTTACGCCCGCCTCGACCATTAATTTGGCGCCCTGGTCGGAGGGCTTGCCCTGGCCGGCTGGCGAAGCAGGAAGAGCGGGACTGATCACCGGTTGCTTTGAAGTCGACGGTGATGTTGTCGGGACTCCCGGAGGAGTGCTCGCGGAAACCATTGGCTCCATGGCCGGGATGTTCCGGAAGGATACGGGTCTTACGGATTCAAGCGCTTTTTTTTTGCCGGTGGGCTCTGCTGTCATCTGAAGGGCCTGTCCCAAATAGGACAGCTTGATCAATGCCAGCTCCACATGCAGCCGTTTGTTACGGGCGCCTTTATAGTTGATCTCGGCTTCATTCAATACATTGAGGGCGCTGATAAGCCAGGCTGCATCTACTGCCTTGCCCGCGGCGATATATTTGTCCCGGAAGCTTTCCACTACTTCCAGCAGGGATGCTACTTTCTCGTCCTTGCATACCAGCAGGTTCCGGATAAATTCTGCCAGTCCATTCAGTACGAGGTCGCCTTCGAAGCCTTTCCGGTTGATATCGTCATAGACGAGAAGGGCGTCTGACAACAATTGCTGCTGCATAGCATCCAGGAGCTTGAAATAATAGTCCGCATCCAATATATTCAGGTGCTCCAGCGTGTTCTTATAACTGAGCTCGCCGTTGGTGAAGCTGACGATCTTATCCAGTATGCTCAATGCATCCCGCATACAGCCTTCGCTCTTCTGTGCGATGACCTGCAAGGCTGCCTTCTCGGCTGTTACATCTTCTTTATTGCAGATGTCCTGTAAGTGTTCCACGGTGTCTGCCGTCGTGATCCGCTTGAAATCGAATATCTGACAACGGGAGAGGATGGTCGGAAGTATCTTGTGCTTTTCCGTAGTAGCCAGGATGAAAATAGCATAAGAGGGTGGTTCTTCCAGGGTCTTCAGGAATGCATTAAAGGCGGAGGAGCTTAGCATGTGCACCTCATCGATGATATATACCTTATACTTGCCTGCCTGAGGGGCAAACCGTACCTGTTCCACCAGGGTCCGGATATCGTCCACGGAGTTATTGCTGGCGGCGTCCAGCTCATGAATGTTCAAAGAAGTACCTTCGTTGAAGGAGACGCAGGAATGGCATTTATTGCAGGCCTCCCCGTATTGATCGGGATTCTCGCAATTGATGGTTTTTGCCAATATGCGGGCGCAGGTGGTCTTGCCGACACCCCTGGGACCACAAAACAGAAATGCATGCGCTAACTGATTGTTTTTGATAGCATTCTTGAGTGTGGTGGTAATATGGGACTGCCCCACTACCGTCGAAAAATCCTGGGGCCTGTATTTTCTTGCCGAAACAATGAATTTATCCATGGTATACTTCTATAGCAAACCTACGCCAAAAAAAATGTTGGAAAAAATTTGGAATATTTACACTGTTAAGTAAATTTGTACTGTTAATATTGAAATATGGGAATTGCAGAAAGAAAAGAAAAACAGAAACTCGAGATCCGCAAGCGGATACTGGAGGCGTCCATGAAGCTCTTTGTGGAAGAGGGTTTTAGCAATGTATCCATACGCCGTATAGCCGACATCATCGAATACAGTCCTACGACTATCTATCTCTATTTTAAAGATAAAGATGAAATATTTTACAACCTGCATGAAATAGGCTTCCAGAAAATGCAGGAGATGAATAAGAACCTGGATGATATCCATAACCCGCTGCTGCGGCTTCACAAGATGGGGGAGAACTATATCCAGTTCGGAATAGAAAATTCTGAGTATTACGATCTTATGTTTATCCAGCCGGAACCTATGGAAAAGCTGACGGAGATGGGCTGCGAGTGGGAGAATGGAGATGCTGCCCTCACGCGTCTGAGGGACACGCTGATCGAATGTATGGAGAAGGGATATATCGCCAAGACTGACCCCACGGTGCTCAGCCTTTCTGTCTGGAGCATGGTGCATGGGCTGGTATCACTGGCAACGAGACAACGGCTGGAAAAGCTGGTACCGGAGAAGGAAAATGCGCTGCCGGTGATCCGGCAATCCCTTACATGGTTGATCAATACCCTGGATATTTCCGGAAAGAAACCGTGAAGTAGTGCAGATAAAACTGCTTAGAGCGCCCGGGAGGGCCTTTTTTTAGCGACTGAACTTAACATTGTTAATAAAAATCACAACATCAATAAATTGAACAATGAAATCGAAGCTTATCACCCTTCTGAGTGGAATATTTCTTGCCTTCGGTGTGGCAGCACAAAATCCTTCTCCCATCCTGGAAGAATATATCCGGATGGGGCTGGACAGTAACCTGGCCCTTCGTCAACGGAGCTTTGACCTGCAAAAAGCTCTTTTGGACCTGAAAAGAGCACAGTCCCTTTTCTATCCGCAGGCTGCATTCAGCTCCCAGTATACGCTGGCACACGGGGGCCGCACCCAGGACATACCGGTGGGCGACCTGCTCAACGGGGTTTATTCCACGCTCAATCAACTTACGTCCTCCAATAAATTCCCACAGGTGGCCAATCAATCCATCTCCTTCCTCCCCAACGATTATCATGACACAAAGATGGAGGTCACGCTGCCGCTGATCAATACAGACCTGCAACACAACCGTCAGGTCAGCCGTGAAACGATCAACGCACGACGCGCCGACCTGGATGTCTACAAGCGGGAGCTGGTACAGCATATCCGTCAGGCTTATTATCAGTTCCTGCAAGCCGACCGGGCAGTGGGAATATATACCAACGCGCTTGGTCTCGTAAAGGAGAACAGACGGGTGAGCGAAAAATTCGTGGAGAACAGGATGGCGACGAAAGAGATCGTGCTCCGTGCCCAGGCACAGGTCAGCCAGGTGGAGTCATCGCTCATCGAAGCCAGGAACGGACAGCGCAATGCCTCCGCCTATTTCAATTTCTTACTGAACAGGCCATTGGATTCTGAAATACGGACAGATGAAAGGCTGTTTGCCTTGCAGACAGACACGGCGGGCGGCGCGTTTTCGAGGCTGGGGTTGGAAGCTGCTTCGGTCCGCCTGGCTCCTGGCGTACCTGCTGGCAGGGAAGAGTTTGCCAAACTGGGCAGCGTGCAGAAGATCGTCGCCTCCAATCTGAAGTACAGCCGCCAGTACCTCGTCCCCAAGCTCAATGTCTTCTACGATATCGGATTCCAGGGGTTTGGATTCAAATTCAACAGCGATCAGTTCTATCAGCTGGGAGGCGTGCAGCTGGTATGGCCCCTTTTTAAGGCAAATGATAATAAGTACAAGATCCGTCAGTCGGAGATAGATGTAACGGCCATACAGGAGCAATACCGGGAACTGACCCAACAGCTGACCCTTCAGGTGCAGACCAGCGCCAATGACTACTCTTCGGCTGTCGAAGCATTGCAGTCCCTTACCGATGAAGTGACCAGCGCGCGGGAGACCTACCGCCTGGCAGAAAGAAGGTTCAAGGAAGGCAATGCCATTCAAATAGAGCTGGTCGATGCCCGGACACAGATGACGAGCGCAGAGCTCCGCTATTCGCTGGGCTGTCTCACGGTACTGAACAGGGCCGCGGACCTGGAACGGGCAACGGCCTCTTATAAATTCTGATCGCAGGTCAACGACCGGGACTTCAATATTTACGACCAATACATAAACAAGAAACTATAAACTAAAAGCCATGAACGCGAAATTACTTACAGCGCTACGCTTTCCCATCGCGGCAATATTCGCCTTTGCCCTGGTAAAATGCAGCGATAACAAAGCAGCCACACATCCAAAGACGGGTGAAGATCCCATCCTGGTAAAACTGCAACCGGTGACGATGGGCAACTACAGTCGTGATCTTCAATACTCCGGGTTGATAGCATCCAACGAGGAAGCCCATCTTTCTTTCAAAGTAGCCGGCGTCATCTCCAGGGTCTTTGTAAAAGAAGGCGACCATGTCTCAGCCGGACAACTGCTGGCGACCTTGAACCTCACGGAGATCGATGCTCAGGTGCAGCAAGCCTCCCAAAACCTGGAAAAGAACCAACGGGACGAAGCGCGAATCAGTAATCTTTACAGGGATACCGTTGCCTCCCTTGAACAGCTGCAGAATACGCATACACAGGTCAGCGTCGCGACAGAAGCCTTGCGTATTGCCAAATTTAACCAGCAATATGCCCAGATACATGCTCCGGCCGGCGGTGTCATCCTGCAGAAGCTGATGAACGAGGGAGAAGTAGCTTCTGTCGGAAAGGATGTGTTCTTGTTCAACGGAACGGAAAAGAATGACTGGGTAGTGCGTTTTGGCGTATCGGATCGCGACTGGGTGATCCTTAAGAAAGGAGACAAGGCTACCGTCTCTATCGAAGCGTATCCAGGCCAGACCTTTACCGGCACGATCACCAAGATGGCGGAAGGTGCGGACCCGGTCAATGGGACCTATCCGATAGAGGTCACGGTATCGCCTGCGGGTCATAAGCTGGCCCCTGGTCTCTTTTGTTCTCTGCAACTGCAACCTTCTTCCAAGCAATCCCTGGCTATCATTCCCATAGAAGCATTGGTAGAAGGCGATGGTAAGATGGGTTATGTCTATACGCTGAATGCGGATAAGCAGACGGTGAAGAAGAACCCTGTTCAGGTAGCCTTTCTGACAAAGGATAAAGTGGCCGTCAGCGGTGGGCTGGATGGTGCGGGACAGGTGATCACCGACGGCGCCGGCTATTTGACCGAGACCTCCGTTGTAAAGGTTGTCTCCAATGAAACTCAGGATGAACCGGAGGGTCATCGTCCAAAGGACAGACATTAAACTTTCAAAATAACTGTTATGAAGATCACAGATTTTTCAGTAAAGAATTATCAGTTTACGCTCATCGTATTTGTGATGCTGGCGGCCATCGGCGTGAACTCTCTCCTGAACATGCCCCGGGGTGAAGACCCGGATATACAGGCTCCTCAATTTTCCACCATCGTTATTTATCCCGGAACGAGCCCCAAGGATATGGAGGAGCTGGTGGTGAACCCTATCGAAAAAAGGTTCAATGAGATGGACGATGTCAAGCGTATCCGGTCACAGATAGACGACGGTCTGGCTGTTATCAATATCGAGTTCAAATACGAAATGGACCCGGAAAAGAAGTACCAGGATGTCGTCCGCGAACTGGACGCTATCCGACCGGACCTTCCGGCCGATGTGCAAAGCATCAAAGTGCAAAAATTCACGCCTTCCGACGTCAACATCCTGCAGGTAGCCCTTACCAGCGAGACTACTCCCTATAAGGATATGGAGGAATGGAGCAAGAAGCTGAAAGAAAGGCTGGAGAAGATCAAATCCCTCAAGAATGTAGATAACTGGGCTTTTCCCAAGCAGCAGGTCCGTGTATCGCTGAACCTGGAGAAACTGGCACAGAACAAAATACCGTTGAACACGCTGCTCCGGGCCATACAGAGTGAGAATGTAAACATCCCAGCCGGCAGCGTCGAGATGGGTACCAAAAAATTCAATGTAAAGACCAGCGGCGACTATAAGAGCGTGGATGAGATCCGAAACACCATCGTCAGCAGCGCCGGTGGCAAGATCATCTATGTAAAGGACCTTGCGGAGGTGGAGTTCAATTACGAGGAACAGAATTATATCGGCAGGCTCAACGGCAAGCGTGCCGTCTTTGTCACTGCGAGCCGCAAGTCCGGCACCAATATTTTCGCCGTTGAAAAAGAAATGGAGCCCGTTCTGAAGCAGTTCCAGAAGGAATTACCCGCCTCTATTAGGTATGAAAAAAGTTTTAACAATGCGGAGAGCGTTCGTACGCGGCTGGGACATTTCGGTATGGACTTTGTCATCGCGATCTTTTTGGTCCTGCTGACCCTGCTGCCGCTGGGACCCCGTGCTTCCATCGTGGTGATGATCTCCATCCCCCTTTCGCTGGCCATCGGGCTCTTCTTATTGGACCTTTTTCATATTACCATCAATCAGCTGAGTATTGTGGGTATGGTTGTAGCGCTGGGACTGCTGGTGGATGACAGCATCGTGGTCGTGGAGAATATCGAACGCTATTTACGTTTGGGTTATGGGCGTAAGGAAGCCGCCATGGCTGCTACCAAACAGATAGGTCTGGCTGTGCTGGGCTGCACCGCCACGCTGATCTTCGCCTTTCTGCCATTGATGTTCCTGCCGGAGGGGGCCGGGGACTTTATCCGCAGCCTGCCTGCGGCCGTGGTGACTACTGTGCTGGCTTCTCTTTTTGTATCCCTCACCATCGTGCCTTTTCTCTCCAGCCGCATTCTCAGCGGCCATGAGCATCCGGAAGGTAATTTTTTCCTGCGTGGGCTGAAACGATTTATCAATGGCTCCTATCGCCGGCTGCTGCATGCGGCCATTGCCCGCCCCGTAGTTACGCTGCTGGTGGCGCTGGTGATCTTTGCGGGCTGTTTGTTCCTGGTGCCGGTAGTAGGTTTTAGCGTCTTTCCCGCCAGTGAGAAACCCATGTTCCTCGTCAATATCGAAACCCCGCTGGGGACCAGCCTGCCTGCAACGGACTCCGTTGCCAAGTGGGTGGAGCAGGAGGTCCGGCAACTACCCGACCTGAAGAATTATGCTACCAATGTCGGCCGGGGCAATCCTCGTATCTATTACAATGTCATTCCCCAGAATGAGGTCAGCAATTATGCGCAACTTTTTATACAACTGAAAGAAACGCCTCCCGTAAAGAAGAGACAGCTTATCGACATGCTGCGTCAGAAGTTCTCCGCTTATGCAGGTGCGCGTATCGAGGTAAAGGATTTCGAGCAGGGCCCGCCGATAGAGGCGCCCATTGCTATCCGCCTGTTCTCGGAGGATCTGGACACTTTACGGAGCCTTGCCTTCCGGGTAGAGGATCTGCTGAAGCGGACCCCGGGCACCTTGTATGTAAAGAATGAGCTCACTACCCTGAAGACGGATATCAAGGTAAAAGTGAACAAGGAGAAGGCGGGTATCCTGGGGGTGCCGGTGAATGAGATAGACCGTACGGTGAGGCTGGCGATGGCGGGTCTGGATATAGGGAAATTCAGGAAGGACAACGCGAATGATGATGATTACAGCATCAATGTATGTCTGCCCCGTGCTCAACGTCAATCTCTCGATGCATTGGATAAGGTATATGTGGGGGCGTACAATGGCAACTCTATTCCGTTGAGCCAGCTGGCTGAAGTGCAGTTCCAAAGCAGTCCTACGAGCATTCATCACTATGATAAGGATAGGTATACGACTGTCACCGCATTTGTACAAAATGGGTATAACACAACCCGTGTGACGGATGATCTGCTGAAGCAACTGGATAAGATGAGCTTCCCAAAAGGGGCTTATTACAAGGCTGCCGGCGAAGTGGAGAGCAAACAGGAGAGCTTTGGGGGGCTTGGTACTATCATCCTGATCACCATATTTGGGATACTCGGGATCCTGGTCCTGGAGTTCAAGACCTTCCGGGGAACGCTGATCGTTCTTTCAGTAGTGCCGCTGGGTATCATCGGTGCGGTGCTGGCGCTGCTCTTCTCCGGGAATACTTTTTCCTTTGTGGCTGTCATTGGGATCATTGCGCTGGTGGGTATTGAAGTAAAGAATTCCATATTGCTGGTGGATTATACGGACCAGCTGCGGAGAGATGGGAAAGGGCTGGATGAGGCGATACAAGAGGCGGGTGAGACACGTTTTGTGCCTATCATACTTACGACATTGACGGCTATCGGGGGTCTGATCCCGTTGGCGGCGGAGAATAATCCGTTGTATTCGCCGCTGGCGCTGGTGATCATCGGCGGGTTGCTGAGTTCGACGGTACTGACGAGGGTGGTGACACCGGTGCTGTATAAGCTGCTGGCGCCGAAGATTGCTGGAACCGCCGGGGGCGGGTCATCGACGAAGGCTTCTGCCGGGGCCGGACCATTGGTTGGCGTGCCTGCTATCGGGTGATGTATATTTGTCGCATGGCTATGCAACGGGTGAAAGAACAAGGCTTTTGTATTCTCGAGAATGTTTATTCGAGTGAGGAGGTACAGCGTATTATTGAAAAGATCGAAGGCGTTGATCCAATCGGGGCTGCATTTCGAAAGACAAGCGATCTTTTTGCCATCAGGAGGTTCCTGCATGCCGTTGCGGATGTTGAGCCGTTGATCTTTACGCCTGCGCTGCAATCGATCATCAGTTCTTTTGGACCGGATTACTTCCCTGTGAAGTCCATTTATTTCGATAAGCCGGGAGGTTCCAACTGGTTTGTCACTTATCACCAGGACCTGACCATTGTGGTCGACAGGCGGGTGGACTGTGAGGGGTATGGTAGTTGGACGGTGAAGGGGGACTGGTTTGGGGTGCAGCCGCCGGTGGATATTCTGGAGAATATTTTTACTGTCCGGATCCATCTGGATGACACGGATGAAAGCAACGGAGCATTGAGGGTGGTAGCGGGGAGTCATTTGCATGGGGTGGTCCGGGCTGAATTGACGGACTTGTCGGTAGAGGAGGTGTGTAAGGTGGGAAGAGGGGGTGTTATGATCATGAAGCCATTGCTGTTACATGCTTCGGGGCGTACCCTGGATGCGAGGAACAGGAGGGTGATACATATTGAATTTACTAATCGGATACTGGCGGGTGGGTTGGAGTGGGGGGAGACCCAACCCGGAAAATAACTCTCCGAAAGGCTATTCAGGGCATCCTTAACAGACAGGGATGCCCTTTCTTTTCAGTAACTTCCCTGAAAACTCCTTTCATGCGCCTAATGGTCGTTCTACTTCTTGTGCTGGCTGCGGCTGGCCAGACTAGTCAGGGTCAACCTACACCTCCGGCTCAGGGGCCGGGGACTGCGGATGATTTTTCGGCTCTTCCTGTGCTGGCATGGAAATTCACGGCCCGGCAACCCTTCTTTGGTTCGCCGCTGATCGACGGGGACAGAGTGTATGTCGGCAATAATGACAGCACGTTGTATTGCCTGGATATTGCATCGGGCAGGGTGGCATGGAAATTCCCTACAAAAGGACCTGTACGATCGGGTGTGAGCATCGATGGCGCGCGCCTGTTCCTCATAGGCGGGGACAGCAGTCTCTATTGTCTTAATAAGACCAGCGGCCGCGTGAACTGGGTCTTCCACACAGAAGGAGAGCGCATGTATGATCAATATGATTACTATCAATCCACGCCCGTCATCAGGGGAGATACCATTTTCTTCGGATCGGGTGACGGACATGTATATGCGGTGAATCAACAAACGGGAACGCTGATCTGGAAATTCAGCACGGGGAATGTCGTTCATAGTACGCCTGCCCTGTATAACGGCCATCTGTTCGCAGGTTCCTTTGACGGCTATACATATGCCCTGAATACCAGTGATGGAAGCCTGGTCTGGAAAATGAAATCAGTAGGGCAACGATTTTTTCCAAAAGGAGAGATGCAGTTTTCGCCGGTGGTGGCCGGCGGCATCGTCTTTATCGGCAGCCGTGATTTCAACCTCTATGCCATCGATGCAGAAAAGGGCTATTGCCGCTGGAACAAACAATACCCCAAAGGCTGGGCGCCGGTGATTACGGCCACACACCATGATTCGGCCGTGCTGGTAGGCACTTCAGACGACAAGGTATTGTTGGAGCTGCGAACAGAGGATGGTAAAGAGATCTGGCGGAGCAATGTAAAGTTCAATGTATTCGGGTCCAGCGTACTGACGACCAACATGTGCTATACGACTACGCTGATGGGCAAACTGCTCGGCATCGATCTCCGAACAGGGACCATAGCCTGGAGTTTCACTACGGACAAGTACAAGGAAAACAGATTGAAGTATTTCAAACCTGACGATACTTACCGGGATGATATTTTCTCCATCATCCATTCACAAGAAGAGTACCTGGAATTCCTGAACAATATCGGGGCCGTCTATTCCTCCCCCGCCCTTTATAAAGACCATATTGTATTCAGCAGTACGGACGGAACATTGTATTGTTTGAAGAAGGCCTGAACTTTGGACCTCTGATGCCAAAAAAAAGAGACCGTCTAACGACGGTCTCCCAATAAAATCCAGAAGTACGATGATCTTTGGCTTTCTCTGGATGATCGGATCTTAAAACAGCTTTAGATTTTCACCGGCCTTTCCGGATATTGGATCTTTCTCCTATTTATGCACCAGGTAAAGACCTGTTGCCAATGTATCTTTGACATATCATATTTGACAGAGTTCATGCCGGAAATCACGGGCTTCTGGGTCAACTCCTTATGTAGAACTTTTACTATAAGGGAATCTTAAAACGGGAGGCCGTTCCCAAATGGGGAGCATTCCCGGACGGGAATTGTTGTTATACCAGGGGATGCCGTTTGAATTCCTTACCTCTGTCGAAGAGGTACCGGTAAGTTGTAAGTTTACGACTGACAAAGGTCTCTCCCAGGGTCTTGGCGATATTGATCATTTTGGGGTTAAAGTCCCCGATCCATTGCATCTCAAGGTAAGTGTACGGGGTCTCCGGCTGGATGATCTTAGCCGACTCCACAATAATATAAGCATCTATTCCTTTACCCTGGAATTCCGGGATGATGGCAAAGACCAGCCCGGTGAAGTAATGGCAGGCGCCTCTAAATCTAAGCCAGAGGAACCGGAGCTTTTGCAGGAGTCCGAACTTGCCGTTGAAGTGCTTAAAATATTGATTCAGGTCGGGAATATTTATAAAAAAGGCAATGGGCTTGTCTTTGTGATAGGCGAACCATACTAGTCTTTCATCCATCAGGGGTTTCATCTTTTTAAAAAGGGCCATCACCTGATCTTTTCTCATTTCCTTCAATCCCCCGTGGCCTGCATAGGCTCCGTTGTATATAGCGACAAAATCGTCCGCATATTTCTCCAGCCGGGACTTTTCGATAGTATGGCAGCTGTAATCGGCGTCGGCGGCCAGCGCCGCGTGCCGCTGTATGATCTTGGGGGTCACAGGCTTCTTAGGGTCGAGGCCAAAGCATAATTGATTGTAGAAGGGTTTGAAGCCATAGTTTTCCAGCAGCTGCTGGTAATAGGGCGGGTTGAAGTTCATTCCATAGGGAGGTTCCTTAAAACCCTCCACCAGACAGCCCCACCATTTGTCCCGTTCACCAAAGTTGATAGGGCCGTCCATGGCTTCCATGCCTTTTTGGGCAAGCCAATGCCGGGCTACGTCCAAAAGCATATCCGCCGCCTGCTGGTCATTGATACAGTCGAAAAAACCGACGCCTCCAACAGGCACATCATCTCCTTTATTTTTATAGCGATTGTTCACAAAGGCCGCGATCCGGCCGATGAGCCGGCCTTCATTGTCCTTTAGTACCCAGCGGGTAATCTCTCCATGCCGGAAAGCTTTGTTCTTTTTAGGATCGAAGACTTCCCGTATCTCGTCGTCGATGGGACGGATATAACCGGGCACTTTGCGATTGATCTCTACATTTACCCGTATGAAATCCTTTTCAAGTCCGGGGGTATTAACAGATAGTAATTGCATAATTTGGAATGCAAATTTAACCCTTGGCGACAAACTAAAGTTCAAACAGTTTTTTGGACTTTGGGCTCCCGCCCTTACCTTTGCAGCCAAATTAAAAGCTCCTTATATATGGCAAGTACCGGTAAGATCAAGCAAATCATCGGCGCTGTAATCGATGTGCAGTTCGAGGGAAAACTCCCTGAAATATATAATGCGTTGGAACTGAAGCGTTCCAATGGCGAAAAACTGGTGTTGGAAGTTCAACAGCACCTGGGAGAGGACAGCGTTCGTTGTATTGCCATGGATGGTACAGAAGGCCTGGTACGCGGCCTGCCTGTTGAAGATACCGGCGCAGCTATTGCCATGCCTACGGGAGATGCTATCAAGGGACGTCTGTTCAACG
>Ga0105237_10006953_pt1 | contig 12474 bp, 11 predicted proteins | sample KBSC24metaG_FD_81520 | JGI IMG/M metagenome (GOLD analysis project Ga0105237, IMG submission 81520) | Corn rhizosphere microbial communities from Kellogg Biological Station, Michigan, USA - KBS C2-4 metaG | ecosystem: Host-associated > Plants > Roots > Rhizosphere > Soil | place: Michigan, USA...
TGAGATCAAAGCGGATGTAGGGCGTCTTGGGTGCCCGAACGATGAGGCTCTCTTCGCAGGGGAAAGCCTGCGACGGCGGCCGCAGTAACCGCGGCTGCTCTTCCTCGAAGCAGCGGATCGCATCGGCGACGCGCTCGAGCACGGGGCTGCGCAAGTTATCGTACAGACACACGCGTGGCACGGCCTCGAAGAAGCCAAAGGCCCGCACGTGAGCATCCAGGAAGCTGGCCATGGTAGCGTTCAGGTAAAAGCGTACGAACAGATGCCGCGAAGTACGACAACACCATCACAAACGCCATCAAGGGGCGCTGAGCACGGCCGATCGTGATCGAACCAAAGTGCGCCCAACCAACCTGACTCTGCTTTCCTGCCAATGTGCGCAAGCGCAGGTACGCCTCCGTGGGTGCCCGCGGCCGGTACCGTACGAGCAGGTGTCGGAAGTGATCGGCGCTGCCGCGATAACCTCGCTCACGCACCATCCGATGCAAACGACTCGCGCGCAAGGTGGGATAGCGTGAGAGCGTCTCTGCGATGAAAGGCACAAACGGCTCGATCATGGAGGGCCGTACCTGCATCGGGGGCGCGACGCCGGCCTTTCCCAACGCCCGACGCACCGTCGTGCGATGCACACGCAGTTGGCGGCACACCGTGCCGATGCGCCATCCTTCCGCGTGATACAACCGCAGGATCTCTGCCTCGAGCTCGCGCGAGATCGTCATCGTATCCGGCTCGAGATCGCATTATCTGCTCCAGTCTACGCGATACATCCGGCTCCAGGCCGGTAGCGGCGCACGGCAGAACGCGCATTGACTGAGTAACTCGGGCACGAAGTCGGCATCGGGGCAGTTGACATCGGTCGGCTCGCTCACCGCGATCGGATGATCCGGTGCGCTGCCGCAAGACACGCCGCGAGCACATCCCTGATACGTCACTGTTTGTTCGCGTCGCTGGCGCCAAGCCCGTTGGCGCGCGGCGTGCCGAAGCGCCCCCGACGGCTGTGTTGGTAGCGCGCCTGTGCGCGGCGCAACGACTCGCGCCGGCGAATGAGCGAGCACTCCCCAGCACAGTAGATGTTGCCGTGATCGCAACGATGGAACATACGCACCTGCACCCCACAACGTTGACAGTTGTAGAGCCGATACGGTGGCTCGCCGCAGGCTGCACTGCGTGTTCACGAGGGATGAATCATCCAACCCGAACCAGGCCTATCGACCTCGTTCGGCAATCAACGAAAAGCGCAGTCACCGCCAGAATTAGCTGACAGCCGCCTACACCGGGAAACTTCCGGTCATAAGCCATCGGTTTTCCTGCCAATCGACAGGTGTAACGCATAGGGCGGATGACCCGATGGATCGGATGGCGTGTTGGAATCGCAGCATCTGGCGTGGCTGAGTCCAGACGTCGTACCCATCGAGCACCCAATTCAACTTCTCAGTGCTCAGCGTGACCACATCCTCCTGCAGCATACGCGGCCAACGATACTCATCTGAGCTCTCGGTCCGCTTGCTCCACAGGGAAAATTCCCTCGTCGCTCCTCACCGGCCTGCAACCCTCGCCCCGGAGAGAGCCGAGGTGAGCCACTCCGTCACCATGGCTTGAAACCTGGCGCGTTGAGACGGGACCCACATCGGAGGATCGAACTCGGCAATGATCTGATCCGAGTCAATCCGCAGACTGCCGGCCACTGGCTCCTGGACGAGGAAATTCTCTTTTTCCCAAATTCCAGACAACCCCAGCGCCTCACCATCGGCCAGGTGCGCCAACGCCCACTCTTGCAAGGACGCGCGCGATGACTTGCGGGGAATCTGAATCAACATCGGACGCAGGTCCGGAATAGGGACGAGTACGGGAATGATCAGAGAAGATTGACTACCACAGGCAGGAAACCTGAGCCCCATCAGATTCTGCTGAATGGCGGATCTCACCGCCCCGACGGAATCCGAAGCCTCGTAGCCGGAACTCGCAGTGATGAGATTGTCAGTCAGAATGACTACGGACTCGACACCACCCGCCGCGTTGACCGCTATTCTGAAAGTGATCATCCCCTGCACCTCCCGATGGGGTCTAATGCGCTCGGCGAGGTGTGGCATGGTCTCGAGAATTACTCTTCTGGCAGCAGCCACGGCTAGCTCGCCGCTGACACGAGGCGAAGTGGCCCGCAAATGACCGACCAGCGCGAGGCGTGCTTCAAGAGGATCCATGCTTCCCTCGATGACGGGTGTCCCGTGAACGATTCGATCATCAAAAACGAGCAGTTGATTAAAGCGTGCGGGAATCAGGTCGTACAGATTTTCTCCCTGCACATGATGCTTTTTGTAGCTCGGGACGCCGTCACGCATCAGGAGAGTCTCGCCACCGGAAAAGCGTCGTTTGTCCCACCGAGTGAGGGAATACACATAGCCCCACACCCCATTGTGGAAGTCGCTATGCAGCTCGAGCCTGCAACCATCGACCATCAGGTGCACCAATGGAATGCCCATGGGTACGAGCCCCAGAGTCTCCATACTCCATTGCCTGAGAGCGTGCATGAAGAGATCGAATAGCGCGTCCGGAATCAGGCCACGCGGCGTGGTACGCAGGTAGGTGTACAAACCCGGTACGTAGAAGTAGTTCCAGTTGACGCTGTTGACATACGCATCCTTGAAACGCGCATCGAGCGTCGCGCGCAAGGCCTCGGCCTCGTCGAAAAATTCGCCGACCACGTGCTGACGTCTAATCATCTCTACTCCCTTGCTTGCAGACACTTCAGTCCCGAGCCTCTCTAAGAGGAGCAACAGGAGATTGGAGCAATCTTCCGAAACAACATCAACGATACAACACGAGAGAATTCGACTTCATCATATGTTCCGCACAAAATTTGCCTACAATCTCGTTGAATTCCCGCGGATTGTCCATCATCACCCCGTGCCCTGCGAGGGGCACAGTTGCTAGCCGTCCGTGACGCAATGTCTTCATCATGCGCTCCGCAACCTGCCGGGTAAGCATGGCAGAGCCGGCGCCCCGAACGATGAGCACTGGGCACGCAATATCACGCATGATCTGCCAGAGCTGACTCTCGTCAGCCGTACCAAGAGCTTCCGCCGAATCCAGCAGGGCGGGATCGACCTTGAGCTGAAAACCTCCATCAATCGGCCGCAGGGAAGACAGAGCGACATACTCTACGAGTTCAGGAGGGATCAGGGGGCGCAGATGCATCAACCTTTGAGCGTACTCAGCCACGGATGTGTAGTGCCTCAGGCTGTCCTTCAGCAGCTCTCGAACCCGCTGCCCTGCCTGCGCACTGAGGTGCGGCCCAAAATCCACCAGCACCAGAGCAGCGACCAGATCCGGACGCAACATAGTGACTCGCATCAGAATGTGTGCCCCCATCGAATGTCCGATCAAGATACGCCGCTGATTTCCCATCAGGTTGAGCAAGTCGTTCACATCGGCCGTATGTGCCTGAACGTTGTAGTTGTGAAGCTTGTCCCAATCAGAGTCACCGTGACCTCTCAAGTCCACGGCAATCGACGGGAAGGTGTTCCCAAGTGAACGCATACACGGCGTCCAGACATACGAGCCTTCGGCGAACCCGTGAACGAGCAGACAAGACACATCACCCCGGCCATACTGGCGCAGTTGCAGTGTTGTACCGTCACGTACGCAGATTCGGTTCGAGCCCGATGCGACACTCTGGATGCGCTTCGCGAAGTAGTTGAGATCCATCAGACACTACATTGGGCTCAACCCGGATGATCCGAAGGTCTCTCTGATTCTGGCGTGGAAGTGCTTTTTGTCCTGCAAATACGCGTCCCGCGCGCATTGGCCGATGTCGCGTAGTTTTCGCTCCGGGATTGCCAGGACCTCTTCTACCAAATCCGAGAAGGCGCTCGCCCGTATCTCATAACTCATCGACCGCCTGAGCCGGGTAACGTCGGAATCCTGAACCGGAACCAGGAAGCCAGTCTCACGGTGCTCGACCAGATCGCTCATCGGAGGCCCACCCGTTGTCACCAGTACCGATCGGCAAACTCTCGCCTCGTTCAGTGAATGTCCGAATCCTTCTGCGTAACTGGGGTACACATGTACACCGCAAGTCAACTGATATCTTCTGAGCTCCTGCGTAGGGAGCTTTCTGAAGATAACCTCCACATTGGCTCCCGCCTTGAGAGGCACCGAAATATGAAAATTGTCGTGTGGGCTGGCTATTACCGTCAACTGGGGAAATTCGGGATGGTCGAGCCAAGTCTCGAGGACGAGCGCCGACTGCTTCTGGTCAGAAAGCCCTTTGACGTGCAAAAACGACCTGAAGCTCTTCTCCGCTGCATCGTGCCCCCCAGGTGAGAAGTCGATAGACGTCCAACCTGTTACGGTGCCGATCGGAACCTCCCGAAATCCGGGAATCTGTTCGCACAGTTCTCGTGAGAAAGCGTTTTTGTAAAGAATGACATCCGGTGGGCGGTACAGGATTTCAGCCTCATCAGGAGGTAGCACCCACTCGACATTCGGCACAAACACGCACTTGCGAGTAAACTTTGCCGACCGCAACGGAGAATGGCCATACAGATGCTCGAACAAGAACACAGCATCAAATGGCGCTAACGTTTGGAGATCCGGAGAAACGTGGAGCGGCGACGCGTAATCCAGATTGGGATTCCAGGGAATGTCCAGCGTGTGGACCTGGATTCCGGGAATTGCTTCCCGCAAGGCTTCTCCTAGAACAATCGCGTCATGATGCATTCCCATGGTGGGCTCATGCACCATCAGCACTTTCCTACCTGACACGTCAATTTACCTCCCGGGAAGGCTTGCGCGGACCCTGAATTCTGGAACGGGTCACGACTGCCCCGCCAGGCTTCCCTGTTTACCGAGCCGGACAATCGAAACTTCGAGCGGATCTTGACCTTGTCCATACCAGCCTGGTTCGCATCTCGGAACTCCCCTTCAGGCACGGGATCCTCGAATACACCAGGATGGTCTACGGTCATAGGCTATTAACGCTCGGGCTATCCAGCAACCCGACTGAGGAAGGCAGCACGCCAGGACTTTGTGCCCTCGCTCTCCCAGTCCTGACTTGCAGGTTGCAACTCAACAAGTATCTGATTTGAAAAACGACGCTGATGCTGTCTCCGGTGAGCGTCCGTCATGTCATCGATGATTCATAAATTCCAGGAGTTCCACTAATGAAAAAAAAATTTGCACGTGTCCTGGGCGCGTTCTATCTTTGTAGCCAGTTCAGAAGACGAACTCGTTCAGGACCAGAGGACAGATCACGGAGGTTCGGTGGATACGAATTGTCTGTTTAGGAACGACCCCTTTATCGAAGCTCTTTCACCTCTCAATCGACCCGCTGGCCACTGGCCGGCAACTGCAACTCCCGTCGCCACTTTCCTGCTTGAGTGCCGTCGCGCGCCTTACAGGGTTTTCTCGTTCAGCGCAGGGCGCCGAACTTCTGCACCAGGTCCCAGGCTGCCGATCGATAGGCGAATGGACTCATCCGGGGGCCGATGAGATGGCATCGATCATTTCCGTGGACCCTTTTCGTTGCCGTATGTGGCCACTGCACGACCGGCTGGATGCTTACCTGACCGATGACTCGTGTAGAGCCGAGGTCGCGAGTTTCTCGCGAAACGGGCAGATTGTCCCCACGGTGGGGCGCTCGTTGCGGGGTGATCCTGATTATGAAGTGGAGCTCATCTTTGGTGCACGCCGCCTCTTCGTAGCACGACAGCTCAGAAAACCCCTGTTGGTCGAAATACGGGAGATGTCGGACAAGGAGGCCATCCTCGTCATGGATATTGAGAACCGCGAGCGCAAGGATATCAGTCCGTACGAACGAGGTTTGAGTTACGCGCGCTGGATGCGAGCGGGATATTTCCAATCTCAGGATGAGATTGCGCGAACGCTCCGTGTATCCCCCTCTCAGGTATCCAGGCTCTTGAAACTCTCGCGCCTGCCAGCTGTAATATTGAATGCTTTCGAAAGCCCGCTCGATATTTGCGAGGGCTGGGGCCTGAGTCTGATGGAGGCTTTGGAGAACACCGATCGGCGGGAGTCGACTATCCGCATAGCCCGCGCGATCGCCGCAAGACCGTCGCGGCCGCCCGCGGAGGACATCTACCGTGAGCTGTTGTCCGCTTCCGCAAATGGCCGCAAATTGCGGCCCAGATCGCACGACAGAGTTATCAAGGACGGTGATGGTCGTCCGCTGTTTCGTTTACGCTATCAGCAGAGTTCTGTTGCGTTAGTCCTGCCGCTGGAACGGATCTCAGCATCCTGCCTGGAAGCTGTTTGCACTGCCATGGCGGCCGTGTTGCAGCAGTCCGATCAACCTTGCAGCCAGGCGAGCTCACCCTGAGAGGGTAGCTTGCCTGTTGCCACTTCACTCATGCCGATCAATGAGGTCCCACTGGCCTGGATCAGGAGGTTGAGAGAGTGCTCAGTGATGCATGTTCACGCGGGTTTGGCTGAACGCACTTCCCCATGATATCAATATTTGGGTCAGGACTTTTTTTTCGATCTCCACGGTTGCTTCATACTGATCCAGGTGATGAATGAATTCCCGACTATTCAATCTTTCCATGTTATAAGCAAAGCAATTGAGGTGTAGGGTGTGTGCCCAGCGCACCACATCCAGGTAACCTTTCGTGAAGGATTCGACGGCCTGAGGGAGGAAAGACTGCCGAGCCCAGAACTCAATGTTCGAGCGCATTATCTTTCTATGCTCCCATAAGACACGCGTATCGATCGTGGCCACCTTGTCACGCTTCATGATCGCGCTCCTCATGTGAGCCACGAGTGCAGACACCGCTTCCAGCCCATAGCTGTGTGACCCTCGTGGGTAACCCATGGCCAACACCCAATCTCCAGCATACACCAGGTCATCACGCGCATACGTCACGTCGTCCGGAGGAGCCGACTGCAGATAATCCATGAGATTTTTACGCGCGGATTCTCGATTGAATTCAAATTTCACGTCCGGCTTGGGTCGTACAGCCAGTGCCATAGGGTGATAGCAGTCAAAATCGGCTGCGAGATGTTGACTTCCTCGAATCATCATTGCCATCACCACGGACGTAAATGGAACTGTGACGACATCATAGGCTCCGTTCGCCAGATACATGGCGACCCTGAAAACCTTCCGCTCGGTGTCGAAGCCCGTAATCAAGCAGTCGTGAGGAAGATCGGTGTTTGAGTATGCCCAGGTGTCAGGCATGTAGTAGTTGTTGACGTGAAGGAAGACATACCATCCCTCGAGAATTCTATCGATCATCCAGTGAACCAGCGCCGCCGCTCTGGATATTCCGGATAGTGGTGGTTTGCTCGTGAAGCACTCACAGTGGCCGGACACGACGAATCTGCCTATTGGGCGGTTGGGCACGATGACGGCACCCAGTTCTCCGAAAGAGTCCGGTGTATTCAAACATGAGAGGTTGATGTACTCGGATGCGAGGAGCGGCGTTAGATCAGTGACTGCAGACAGCATTCCGAGGGGATGAGCGCCGAGGCATTGGTATGCTTTGTAGGGTGGATCGTGATCAAAAGGCAGGGAGGAGGCAGCGAACGGACGGTTGACTTTACGAAGTGCTCGCGCAACCCGGGTCGCCCGGAACTGATCGGCGCGAGGGCGCAACTTCCGGGTCGCCACAGATCTCAGATAGTGAGCCAGATTACTTTTGAAGTTCAGCCTGGATGAATGGCGCTCCTCGCTGTTGATACCGTCGTATTCAACGAACCAGGTGCCCGGCGCCAACCAGGGTGCCTGTATCGTTTTGATTCCGTGTTCCGGACAATGGCACCGCGGCACACTCGCCGTAATGAGCAACAATAACCGCACGCCCCTGCGGTGCCGCCATTTCCGCTCGGGTTCATCATCATATCGCGGACACGTCTGGCCGCATTCCGGACACCTCAGCGGCGTAGAAGCCTTCCAGGCCACCAGGAATTCCAGCGAGCCGTGCTCCCGGTTTCGCTGCATTGCCCGCAACTCCCAGGGGTTGCCGATCCTCAATAGCTCCCAGTAGGGGTCGGTTGTGGCTAAGGGCGCATCATCCATGTTGGTCGCTCTAAGCTGGCAGCTAAGCTCTCGATCGTCGGGAATGTGTATATCGCATGTACCGGGACCTGGATTCCCATTGCTTCACGCACTCGCATGACCAGCTCGATGATCAGCAGCGAGTGCCCCCCCAGGGCAAAGAAGTTATCGCGAAGACCGACGCGTTCGATCCGCAGCACCTCGGCCCAGATTGAAGCCAGCTTCAGTTCGGTCTGCGTCCGCGGGACCAGATATTCTGGTGGCATTGGGCTTGCTTCAGGTGTTGGCAAGGCCCTGCGGTCTACTTTCCCGGTGGGCGTCAGCGGTAGCGCATCGAGCATGACGAAGCAGGTGGGGATCATGTATTCCGGCAACACTTCACTCAACTTCGCCCGCAGGTCATCCGGGTTGATACCTCCCTGATCCCGCTGCGTGTAGTACGCCACCAATTGCTTATCGCCCGCAGCGTCCTGTCGAACAGCGACTACCCCCTCTCTCACCCGAGGGTGCTGTAGCAATTGCGCCTCGATCTCTCCTGGCTCGATGCGAAAGCCGCGGATCTTCACTTGATCGTCGTTCCGGGCGATATACTCAATGGCACCATCCGCTCGCCATCGGCCCAGATCTCCTGACTTGTACAGCCGCGCCCGCGGATCGACGCTGAATGGATCCGCGATGAACCGCTCCGAGGTCAGATCAGGCCGATTCAGATACCCCCGAGCGACGCCCGCCCCGCCGATGTAGATCTCCCCAGTGACTCCGATCGGTACCGGCTGCAGATGAGCATCCAGAATGTGGACCTGGGTGTTCGCGATCGGTCGCCCAATGGGGATGTTATGAGTCTCCTCCGGCAAGGAGGCAATCTGCCACGACGTTGCAAAGGTCGTGGTCTCCGTCGGACCATACACATGCAGCAGGCACTGCGGTGCACCTCTGAGTAGCACTCGAGTAACCGCTCGCGGACTAATGACCTCGCCACCTGTGAGCAGGTATCTGAGTCGGGCAAAAAACTCGGGTGAAATGAACGCATAGCGATTGAACAGGGCCGTCGTCAAGAATGCGATCGTGACCCCATGCCGCTCGAATGTCGTAGGCAACTGGTCCGGATCCAGAACGATTGACTGAGGCACAATCAACAATCTTGCCCCATTCAGAAGCGCTCCCCATACTTCAAAGGTCGAAGCATCGAATGCAGGGTGGCTACCATGAGCGATGCAATCCGACGCTGCGAATTGCACGTACCCGTTGTTGATGACCAGGCGATTCACCGCTTTGTGCGGAGCAATCACTCCCTTGGGAATCCCGGTCGACCCAGAGGTATACATGACGTACGCAGCAGACTCTGAGCCGATGCACAGATGCGGATTCTCTCTCGACGAGAGCGGCGTTGCGCGTGTGAAATGCGCATAGTCCACCCATTGCACTGGTTCCGACCGAAGTCTCGGAGAGACTTCCCCCTCGGTGAGCACTCTGCGTGCGCCGCAAACCCTTATCAGTAATGCCTGGCGCTCGATAGGCCACTCGGGATCCACTGGAACATAGGCCGCGCCGCTCTTCAGCACCGCAAGCTGTGCAACGATTAGAGCCGCACATCTGGGCATCAGAATAGGGACATACTCTCCGAGCTGAACTCCCTGCTCAATCAGGCAATGCGCCAGTTGATTGGCCCGTTCATTGAGCTCAGTGTAGGTCCAGGAGTGTCCCTCGTACACCACCGCGATGGCTTGCGCGCGGCGCCGCACCTGGGCCTCGAACAATTCGTGAATGCACAGCCGTTCTGGATAATCGGCCTGAGTCGCGTTGAATGTCCGCAGCCTTTTCTGCTCGGCCTCGCTGAGCAGCGATATCTGGTAGTGCGCCATATCGAGGTGATCGACCAATGCTCTCAGTGCCGCTAGATAGTAGCCGCCGATGTTGGCTACCTGAGTTGCGCTGAGCCGCGCGCTGTCATAGTCAAGGGACAAAAACAGCTCTCGCTCATCGAGGGATCGCGAAAATTGGGTCACGAGGAGGTAATCCGTTTGTTCAAAGGACCGGCTCGCGGAAACCGCCAGCCCGCCCTCCTGCGCCACTCGCCTATAGACGTGGAATTGAATGAAATTGAACAACGTGTTGATCAAGGAATCCTGACCGGTGAGCTGCTGAATACGTGCCAACGGAAAGCGGCGATGCGGCAGAATCTCGTTTTCGAGTTCCTGAACCTCCCTGATCAGGCTCCTCCAGCTCTGCTCGAGCACCCTCATCCTCAGAGGCACGCTGTTCAGAAACAGGCCGAGGACGCGCTCACCATCCAGTTCCTCCAATCGACCATTCATGACGGTCCCTGTGACGATGTCCTGTTGCCCGGAAATGAAGCTCAGTACCTTCATATGTACCGTCAGCAGCAGAATTTTGATGTGCACACCGATCTCACGAGCCATCGAGGCCAGCCTCTGCACCAAGTCATGATCCAAGGCCACGTCATGCTTCGAGACTGCTCCGCCTTTTTTTCGCTCGCGCTTCGCCACCTCCCCTGCTGGCAGGGATAGTGGCACCACTCCATCGAGGAACTGCCGCCAGAACTCCTGTGTGGTAGAACACTCCAGCGCCGACTGCTCGCAAGCAATGAAATTCCGATAGAGCGATCTTGGCGCGGTGATGCCCATCTGACGTCCGAGCAGCAAGCTCTGGTAATGCTCCAGTAACTCCGTCTGCAAACTTGCTACACTCCACCCGTCCAGAATGCAGTGGTGGAAGCTCAGGGTGTATTGAAACTTGTCTCGAGCCAGTGTGTGGATGAACACACGCAGCAGGGGCGCTGAAGACCACACGAATCCACGGTATTTTTCCTGGGCAATCCAGGTTTCGATCGTGACGAGCTGCTCTGTGGGATCCAGGCTCGACAGGTCCTCCACGACAACGTCACACTTGACGGCGGGGCGAACGACTTGCAGGAGACGCCCCTCGGGGCCATTGCAAATGCAGGTACGTAAAACGGGATGCCGTTGCAGCAGGCACTCGACCGCGTTCTCGAACTTGCAGCGATCGAATTCCGCTTCGATAGTGTAGCTGAATACGTCGTGGTAGATGGGGCTGTCCGGATTCAGCTCGGAACTGAAATACATGCCTGCCTGCAACAGGCTCAATGGATAGGCATCCTCGACCTGCGAGTCGTCGGCCAGCCATGATCGCTCGCGGTCGGAAAGCAACTCGAGAGCTGGAACACCGTTGATGGATGCGGTGTTCGTCCGCCTGCCATTCAGCACAGCGGCCAGATCCTCTACCGTCCGGCGCTGGAAGAGATCGGCTACCCTCAGGTCGAGCTGGGCGAGTTGCGCACGCGCCGCAAGCTTGATGCTCGAAATCGAGTCGCCACCCAGCGAGAAGAAGTTGTCACTGATTCCCACTCTCTGCAGATTCAGAACCTCCGCAAAGATTTGGCAAAGCGTTTGTTCTGTCTCACTTCGTGGTGCCACATATTCAACATGTAGGGAACCGACGAGGTCCGGCTCCGGCAAAGCACTGCGGTCGAGTTTTCCATTTGACGTCAGCGGCCAACTCGGTAGCAGCACGAACGCACTGGGCACCATGTATTGTGGCAGTGTCGCCTCCAGGTGCGCGCGCAAGGTCTCGATGTCAGGCGCCAACTCCGTATGCGTCACATACCCCACGAGGCGTTTCTCACCTGAGGCATCTTCCCTCGTCATCACCACAGCCTCTCTCACCCGCGGGTGACGCCTCAGCTGTGCCTCGACCTCACCGAGCTCGATCCGAAATCCGCGCAATTTAACCTGCTGGTCATTGCGCCCCCGATACTCGATTGCCCCATCTGCGCGCCACAGCCCTACATCGCCGGTCCGGTACATTCGCGCATCCGCCTCACCCACAAACGGATCCCGTATGAACCGTTGAGCCGTCAACTCCGGCCGATTCAGGTAGCCTCGAGCAACTCCCGCTCCGCCGACATAGATCTCCCCCGGCGCCCCGATTGGCACCGGCCGCTGCCGTTGATCCAGAATGTACAGTCGCAAATCCGCAATCGGCCTACCGATCAAACTGCTGCCGGGTTGAGTGCGAACATCTGACGGGCTCAGCTCCTGGTAGGTCACATGCACCGTCGTCTCGGTAATCCCGTACATATTGACGAGTACGGGTTGATTCGCCTCATGCCGCTGATACCAGGGCCGGAGCATGTCGAGCTCCAGGGCTTCCCCGCCAAAGATCACCCGTCGCAGACTGTGCGCATGACGGCTATTCTCCTGGGCAGCCATCAATTGCCGGAAGGCGCTTGGCGTTTGATTCAGAATCGTGACACCCTCACGGCACAGCAGCTCATAGAACTCCTGCGGTGCTCGCGCAGTCATTTGCGGCACGACCACCAGACGTCCTCCATACAACAAGGCTCCCCATATCTCCCAGACCGAGAAATCGAAGGCGAATGAATGGAACAGTGTCCAGACATCGCGGTCGTTGAAATTGAA
>Ga0105237_10006958_pt1 | contig 12465 bp, 15 predicted proteins | sample KBSC24metaG_FD_81520 | JGI IMG/M metagenome (GOLD analysis project Ga0105237, IMG submission 81520) | Corn rhizosphere microbial communities from Kellogg Biological Station, Michigan, USA - KBS C2-4 metaG | ecosystem: Host-associated > Plants > Roots > Rhizosphere > Soil | place: Michigan, USA...
AGTCCGTCAAAGCCGTCACGGAGAATGTTGACGACGATCTTGATCCCCTGCAGGCCGGCGACGGCGGCCGTGGTATAGGTCGGATTGATCCAGGAGTTCGAACACTCGAAGAGGCTGTCCGCATTCTGGCTGCAGCCCGAGGCGAGCAGCATGGCGGTCGTGCCGGCAAGTGCGAGGCTGGCGATATTGGCGATGTTGTGAAACAGATTGGTATTCACCGGGGCTTCTCCCTTGTTGAGGCTGCGGCTCGGCGTGCGCGAACCGTCACGAGGGCGCCAGAACTCAGGCGAACATTTCGAGTTCCGTCCGCGTTGATGAATTTTGCAATGCCATCGACGCTTCGCGCGTGATCGGCTGGCGATCATGTTGGTCAAGTGGCGCATCGGCCGCGCGTGACAGCGTGGCGCGAACAGTCGTCGCTGCTGGCGGGCAAGCCTGACGCGCACGCGCCGCCTGAATAATGATCACGTCATGGTGACCGGACGCGCTCGGAACATGCATGCGGGCACCAAGTTGCCGGGCCCGCCACGACGGGTGCATCGGATGGCTTGATGTCGCCAAACATTCTCACCGCCACCGACCTGCACGACCGCCTCGGCGGAACGGCCGGCCGGAAGGTCGAGACTGTCTCGTCATCGCTGCCGTCAGATGCTGCAACAATTCCTCGGAGAACGCGATGAACGAATGGATGAGCCTTTCGCCACTCGGGCCAATGGTCCTGCAGGCGGGTTTGAAATTTCTGTACGAACAGGCGACGGCGGCCTTGAAGCGCAAGCTGGAGCCCCGCGCTGACGCACCGCAAGCACCGGTACACCTGCCGCCGGTCTTCCACGACGACTCCGGACCGTTGTCCTATCACCTCGACAAGGTCGAGGCGCTCGAGGAGCCCCTGCGCAAGTTGAGCCAGGTGACTTCGAAATGGGCCAGTGGCGCCGTGCCGGTCAACCCGGGGAATACCGAGTTGATGATGGCGACCGCCGCGTTGCGATTGGCCATGGAGCATGTGTTTCAACGGCGCCTGACCTTCAAGGGCGAACAGCGCTCCCACGACGGCGTCCTGGGACAACCCTTGGCATTGGTCGGCGAACTGCTGAACGACGTGCTGGCGCTCAAGCCATTGGGGTTGGGTCAGGGCGGAGGCCCGAACATCAGCCTCATCAATCTCAGGATCCTGTAACCTTCGCGATGCGGACCCGGCCTCGGCGGTCGGGTCCTGCGCGAGCCCCGAATGATCGTCCCGCCCACCATGCGGCCCGCACGATGGCTCGTGACGAGATCGCCACCGTTCGGCGGTAGCCCGATCGGTTCAGCGACCCACCCGGGAAATGTCGGACACGCCAGCACGGAGTACGCGACACTGGTGTGCCGCCGTACCCCGGTGCGCCATGGTTATCGGCTCCATAGTTGTCGAATCGTGACTGGCTTCATTATGACCGCCGCGTTCCCAGGCGCCCCGTCCGCAGCTAACCGCGACGAATTGAAGCATCCCCGGCTCGCGGCGCAAGCCATCGGCCAGGCGGGCTCGGCAGCCTGCCTGCGACCGTCCGCCCGCGCACCAGGACGACGAGCCTTCATGAGTCATGGCTCGATTCAATCGGCCCGCTGGCGGGATTCCTCAACAGCACCCCATCCCTGCATTGCTGATTTTGTGTCTGTTTGTGTCTGCCGACTTCCGCCCGGCCCTCGGCCTCGACGCACATCAAAATAATTATTTGCCTGCGGAACTCTGCACAGGCGGCCGGATTGTGACGCCCGCACATGGCAATCTTCGGCTGTACCGGCGTGAAACGCGCGGTCGCAGCCAACCTTTCCGGATTCACAGAACGGACTTCCCATGAGAACCAACAACGATCGCGGAGGGGGAGCGGAGTTGCGCTCCAACCGATTGCCCATTGCTGCCGACGAACGGAGCGGCGTAGCGCAGCGTGCCTACCCGAACGGCGAACCCGGCGCCGGCGGCCCCCGAAGCACGGTCGATCAAATTCTGCCGCGGCCGGAGGCGGGAAAGGACACCTGGTGGCTGACGCCCCGGACCGACCTTTTCGAGAACCCGCAACTGAGCTCGATTGGTGACCGCGCCCTGATCTACCTCAATGCAGGAATTCCGATTCATCTTCGCGGCCCCGCCGGCACCGGCAAGACCACAATGGCGATGCAGCTCGCCGCCAGGCTTGGCCGGCCCGCCGTGCTGCTCACCGGCGACGACAGCCTCACACCGGGACATCTGGTGGGACGCGAGATCGGCACGAAGTCCAGGCAGGTGGTCGATCGCTACGTCCACTCGGTGCACAAGATCGAGACCGAGACGACGTCGATGTGGAGCGACGCCGTGCTGACGCAGGCCGTCGTCGATGGCCTGACCTTCGTCTACGACGAATTCACCCGCTCGCCTCCCCAGGCCAACAATCCGCTGCTATCCGTCGTCGAGGAGCGCATTCTGATCTTCCCTGCGGGGACCCGCAAGGAACGGCTGGTGCGCGCCCACCCGGAATTCCGCGCCATCCTCACCTCGAATCCGGAGGAATACGCCGGCGTCTCCCGGCCGCAGGACGCGCTGCTCGATCGCGTCATCACCTTCGATCTCGACGACTACGACCGCGAGACCGAATGCGGAATCGTCGCCAACCGCAGCGGGCTCGATGGTGCCGCCAGTGCAAGGATCGTGGACCTGGTGCGCGCCATCCGCCGTTGGCCCCAGGTGCAGCACCCGCCCTCGATGCGTAGCGCCATCATGATCGCACGGATCGTCGCGAGCGAGCAGATCCCGCCGACGGCAGACGATCCGAGATTTGTCCGGCTATGTCTCGACGTTCTCGCGGCGAAGGCCAAGGCAACCCTTCGCGACGATCGCGACCAACTCGCGACGATGCTGCTGCGGCTCGTTCACAGTCATTGCCCCCCTGGCGCGGCCGACGACGCCTCCGGGGCGGGAGGCCGATCGTGAGGCCCGCCCCGCGCCGCAGCACCCGGCCACAACCGCCGTCGGCACGGCGGGTGGTGCGAACGCGCGCCGAGGCCGCAGCCGAACTCATTCGCCTCGAACATGAACGGAGCCGCCTGACCCAGGCGCTGGCGGCCATCGAGCACCGCGGCGACGCTGCGCGCGAGCGACTGAGGCAGATCGACGAGCGGACGCGCCTGCTTGTCGGCTTCCTCGAGGTCGACGACGCCGACGCGACAGCGCAATCCAGCACCGCAATTCGCATCCAGTCGCATCCTTCGAAAGGTCTCCGCACATGAACGCGCTCAAGATTTCGGCGGTGGCGCGGGAAGGCGTCGCCACCATCACCGGCCACCAGCCGGAGTTGGTCTCGCGTTGCGAGCCCTGCGAGGGAGGCTGGCAGGTTCACGTCGAACTGGTCGACACCAAGGCGCGGATTACCGAGAACGACATCCTGGCCACCTACCAGCTCAACTTTGACGCCCGCGGCAAACTGCTCAGCTACGAACGCACGCGTCGCTACCCGCGCGGCAAGAACGGCGGAACGTTTGCGTCCTGACGGCAACGGAAAGCGCGCCATGAACTATGCGGTTCACCAGCCCACCGGAGGCGACCGGCTCGCCGATATCCTCGAGCGCGTGCTCGATAAGGGAATCGTGGTGGCCGGCGACATCACGGTCTCATTGGTCGGGATCGAACTCCTCAGCATCAAGGTTCGGCTCATCGTCGCCACGGTGGATCGCGCGCGCGAGATCGGCATCAACTGGTGGGAGGCGGATCCCATGCTCACGGCCCGCACCTCCGAGCTTTCAATCGAGAACGAGCGACTCAAGAAACGACTGGCGGCGCTGGAAGGCAGGGTCGCCCGCAGCATTCGGCCACGCAAGCACGGTGCACGGAGCACGGTGCTCAAATCGGGGAGCGTTCCATGAACGATGACGACAGAGACAGACAGGAACCGATCGGGATCGAAGCCCTGAACGAGATGGGTCGACGCCTGCTGAACGTGCTCGGTTCGGTCGAACAGACCTTCAGGCGGGACCAGACCTCGCGAAGCAGCAGCCTCACGATCAAGTCGCCCCGCGGCCGGGTGGTCGGCAATATCGGCTTCGCGGTCCGACATGGATTGGCCGCGGAGCAGCCCGACCAGGCCGCGGTCCGGCGTCAGCCCGCCATTGCACAGCCCCAGATCGACGGCTCCGACGGGCATCTGATCGACGTATTCGATGAGCCCGGCGAAATCCTTGTCACCATCGCTCCGTGCACCATCGGCGCGCACGAGCTCGCCGTCCGTGTCGAAGCCGCCGTGCTGCACATCGAGGCAACCGACGGCAGGCGGTTTCGCAAACAGGTGCCTCTTCCGCGCGATCCCGGCAAGGCGATCCCGGCAGTTCGCCTGTCGAACGGCATTCTCGAGATCCGCATTTCCAAGTCCGCAGACCCCGTTCCACCACCATCGAGCTGAGGAGTCATCCATGTCGAGTCAATCCACATACGTCTACGGCCTCATCCGCGCCGAGGATCATCACCCGGTCTCCGCTCCCGCGGTGGGTGATCCGAGCCAGCCGGTGGTCATCATCAGCAGCGGCGGAATTGCTGCTCTGGTGAGCGCTATCGACCAGGCCGAGATCATGCCGACGCGGCGTCAAATGCTCGCGCATACCAAGGTGCTGGAGGTCGCCATGGCGGATCGGCCGGTGCTGCCGATGCGCTTCGGGATCATCGTGCCAAGCCACACCAAGCTGTTGCAGATGATCGGCCCGCGAAGCCAGGAATTGCGCGGCCTGCTCGGTCAGATCGATGGCCGTATCGAGGTCGCGCTCAAGGCAAGTTGGAACGAACAGGTGATGTGGCGCGAGGTGGCCGCCGAGCATCCACATCTGGCCGTCAGTGGCCGCGCCATGATGGGCCGCGGCGAGCAGCAGACCTATTACGACCGCATCGAACTCGGTCGCGCGATCGGCACGGCGCTCGAGGAAAAGCGCGAGGCCGAACGGCGGCGATTGCTGGCGATCGTCAAGCCGTTTGCCGTCCAGGTGAAGGAGCTGGCGCCGGTCGATGACACGATGTTTGCGCATTTCGCGCTGCTGGTCGAGAAAACGGCGGAGCCGGCCTTGTTCGAGACAGTCGCGGCGCTCGAGCGGTCGCGGAGTTCGGGACTGACGTTCAGATACGTCGCGCCGATACCACCTTACAACTTCGTCACGCTGTCGCTCGACTTCGACCAGCGTACGCCGGCTCTGTCGTGAGCCCGATCCCGCACCCCGGCGCCGGCCGGACGCCCGCGAGGTTCGCCTTGCAACACGAGCGACTGCGCGCCCGCAACGTTCCGCATCATGCCGGAATGCAGGAGACGATGATGCTGTTCCAGATACTCGGCTTGCCGGTGACCGGCCCGCTTCGGACCGTCGCATGGATCGGCGGCGCGATCCACGACGCGGTCGAACGCAAGATGAACGACCCGGCCGAGATCAAACGAGCCCTGGCTGCGCTCGAACAGCAGCTCGAAGCGGGAAGCATCTCCGAGGAGGAGTACGAACAGATGGAGATGGACCTGATCAAGAGACTCCAGGACGCGTCACAGCAGCCCCGGGCCGCCAGCACAACGAGTGGCGGCTGACATGGATGCACCGTCGATCATTCAGCGGACCGTGGCCGAGGCTCGTGCCGGCGATGCCGGCCGAGGCATTATCCGCCTCGATCCGGGCGATCTCTCCGCACTCGGGCTCGGCATCGGCGACGTGGTGGAAATCCGCGGCCGCCACAGCGCTTACGCACGCGCACTCCCCACCCATCCGGACCAGCGCGGTCTGGGCCGCATCTTGATCGACGGCACGGGACGCGCCAATGCCGGCGCCGGCCTGGGCGATCTGGTGTCGCTCGCGGCGGCGCGCACCCGCCGCGCCGAAGAGGTCACCATCGCGTTCGACGGATTCCGGCCGCCACGGCCGGGCCTGTTTGCGCGTCGCGTGTCGGACTCGTTCCGCGACATGACGGTCGCCGCCGGACACATCGTCCGCCTGCGTTTGATCGGAGGTCGCGACCTCAGCGGCCGGGTCTGCGCCACCAGCCCGGAAGGTGCGGTCGTCATCAGCCGCGATACCCGCATCACCTTCGCGGCGGCGTCCGGCGAGGCGCCTCCGCGCACCATCTCCTACGAAGACCTCGGCGGCCTGTCCCGCGAACTGGCGCGGGTCCGCGAGATGATCGAGCTGCCGATCCGCCGGCCGGACCTGTTCGCGCGGCTCGGCATCGAGGCGCCAAAGGGCGTCCTGCTGTCCGGGCCGCCGGGAACCGGCAAGACGCTGCTGGCGCGGGCGGTCGCGCAGGAGTGCGAGGCCGCCTTCTTCCAGATCGACGGTCCGGAGATCGTCTCCAAGCACTATGGCGAATCCGAATCGCAGCTGCGCAGCATCTTCCAGAAGGCCCAGGCCAGCGCGCCCGCGATCATCTTCATCGACGAGATCGACGCGATCGCGCCGCAGCGCGCCCGGCTCGGGGGCGACCGCCAGCTCGAGCGGCGCGTGGTCGCGCAGCTGTTGACCCTGCTCGACGGCATCTCCTCGCGCGGCCTCGTGATCGTGATGGCAGCTACCAATCTGCCGGACAGTCTCGATCCGGCGCTGCGCCGCCCGGGCAGATTCGACCGCGAGATCGCGATCGGCGTCCCGGACCGCAGCGGGCGACTCGAGATCCTGGCGATCCATACCCGCGGCGTTCCGCTCGCACCCGACGTCGACCTCGAGCAGATCGCGAACGCAACCCACGGCTTCGTCGGCGCCGACCTTGCAGCGCTGGTGCGCGAAGCCGGAATGGCCACCCTGCGACGCGCCGCTGCGTTCGAATTGAATGCGCTCGACAACATCTCGCTGGAGGATCTCTGCATCGGCCGGCCTGATTTCGAAACCGCGCTGACCGAGGTGCGGCCCTCCGCGATCCGCGAAGTGTACACGGACGTGCCCCAGGTCGGCTGGAGCGAAATTGGCGGAATGGCCGAGATCAAGCAGGCGCTGATCGAAGCCGTGATCTGGCCGATCACGAAGTCGCGGTTATTTACCGATCTCGGCGTCAAGCCTGCCAAGGGCGTGCTGCTCACCGGTCCGCCCGGGACCGGCAAGACGCTGCTGGCGCGCGCGCTCGCCAGCGAGGCACAGGTCAATTTCATCGCCGTGCGGGGCCCCGAACTCCTGGACCGTTTCGTCGGCGAAAGCGAGCGCGCCGTGCGCGATATCTTCGTGAAGGCGCGCGCCACCGCGCCGAGCATCATCTTCTTCGATGAGATCGACTCGCTGGCCCCTGTGCGCGGATTGAGCGGACCGGTAAGCGACAGGGTGGTGGCGCAGCTGTTGACGGAGATCGATGGAATCGAGGAGCTCAGAGACGTCTTCCTGATGGCCGCAACCAACCGGATCGATCAGGTCGATCCGGCCCTGCTCCGGCCCGGCCGCTTCGATCGTGTGTTCGAGGTGCCGTCGCCCGATCGCACCACCCGCGCCGAGATCCTGGCGATCCAATCGGCCAAGCTCCCGCTCGGTCCGGATGTCGACCTGGACGGCATCGTGGGTGCGACCGAGGGATTCGTCGGCGCCGAGCTCACCGCGGTCTGCCAGGAGGCGGGGCGCATCGCGTTACGGCGTGCGGCGACGCAGCCCGACGATATCCCGATCCTGATCGAACAGGCCGATCTTCTGATCGCGACCGACAGGGTCGGACACGGACGAAGCATCCGCGCGCCGCGGCACGCAAGACAGAGGAAACGATTCTGGTGTCCATGACCCTCATCGGCATTACGTTCCCCAGCGTTGCCAGTGCCATCGCGGCAGCTGGCGGCAAGCTCGCCGGCGTCGAAACGCGGTCGGTGGAGGCGGCCGGACTTGCCGCACTACTGTTCCGGTCGAAGGAGCCTTCATGGCAATTCCTGCGACGGTCCCGCACCGCGCTCGAGTGCATGGTTCGTGCGCAACGCATCCTCGAAGCGGCGGCGGTGTTCGGGCCTTTGCTGCCGGCACGGCCGGGCTCGCTGATCAGGGACGACGTCGAGGCGTGTACGCTTCTTTGCGGCCAGTGGCGGCAGCTTGCGGAGAGCCTTCGCCTCCACGGCAACACCACGCAATTCCAGATCACCATCACCTGGAATCCGATGGCCGCGCTCGCGGCACGACGCGATCATCCGGACCTCGTCGCCGCCGCGGCAGCCGGCGCGCGAGGCGAAAGCAAAGAGGCAGGAGACCTGATCAGCCGGTTCATGACGGACGAACGGGCCGCCTTCGGAGCCAAGGCCATGCGTGCCCTTGCCGCGGTCGCCGAGGACGTGATCGCCTTGCCGGTCGATCAGGCGGACATGCTGGTGAACGCGGCGGTCCTGCTCGCGTCGGGCGCGGAGCCGGATCTCGAGCGGGCCCTGGAAGCCCTCGACAGCAGCCATCCCGGCGAGAACCGGATCCGACTGATCGGTCCGCTCCCGCCGGTCTCGTTCGCGGCGGTTGCGATCGAGCGACCGAATCGCGAGCGGGTCGTAGCCGCCCGGCGCCTTCTCGGAGTCGATGAGGCAACGGCGCAGCGCGATCTGCGCCGCGCCTACCTCGACATCGCTCGTGCACATCATCCCGACACGGGAGCGCAGGCTACGGGCGCGCATGCCGTCGGCGCCGCGGCCGAGGCATTCCGGCTGCTCGCCCGAATAGCCGAGGCCCACCTGTTCGCCGACCAGGGTGACGTGCTGCTCGTCGACATTGTTCGGCACGACCAGCACAGGAGCTTCTCCACATGAGCACACGTCAATTCGGCGTCGGTCTCGTGCATGGCGTCATTGCGACGCGATCCGCGGCGCGACTTCCGCAAATCTCCGACGCATTCGACGTGGCGGAGGTGATCGGCGCGGCGGCCGACCAGCATGCCCTTCTGCTCTCGAACATTCCGCAGCACTTTCGCGGTCACGTCGAGGCTGATACGTTGTTCTCGGATCCAGCGCGCATCTCGATGCTGGCCATGGCGCATCACCGGATTCTGCAGGCCGCCGCCGTGATCACCGACGTGGTCCCGATCCGCCTGGGAACGCTGGTCCGCGGACCGAAGGGCGCCCGCGATCTGCTGACGCGCGAGGCCGGCCGCTTCACCGAACGACTTGCGACCATCCGCAACGCGGTTGAGTTCGCCGTGCGTATCCTGCCTGCCCGGGGACCGGCACGCCAGGTTGCACCGATGCAGGTCAGGAGCGGCCGCGACTATTTGCGCGCGCGCAGCGAGAGTCGTGTGTGCGGCCGGCCCGCCGCGGTCGATAGCGCGCTCCAGGAGCTCGCGTCGCGAGCCGTGGCGATATGCGAGCGGCGGCCAGGCTCGCGGCAGGACGGCCGACCGCCGGCTGTTGCCGACGTCGCGTTCCTGGTCGATCGTCGCAAGCTCATGGCGTTCGACGAATGCGCCGGGATCATCGAACGGCAGATCGCCCGAGATGGCCTTGCCCTCGATATCTTCGGGCCGTTGCCTGCCTACAGCTTCGTCGAGGGCCGCGCGGAGGTTCAAGCATGACCTACCAGCACGATCTCGATTATCTCGATCCCGCGGGCGCGAGCGACGGTTCACTTCTCGGTGTACTCGATCATCTGCTCGATCGCGGCGTCCTGCTGTGGGGCGAATTGCGTATCTCGGTCGCCGACGTCGATCTCATCGAGGTCGGCGTCAAGCTCATGCTGGCTTCGGTCCGAACGGCGGACGACTGGCGACGGACGACGGCGCAGCGCGGCTCCGGCCTGCCGGGAGAGCACCGATGAGCGGGCAGCGTCTCGTGGGCCTCGTGGCCATCGCTGAGGTGCCGGACGACCTCGCAGGTGATGTGATCCCTTGTGGCACGATCGCGGCGGCGATCCGCCGCATACAGGCTTGTGACGGGCAGCGCGACGGCCTCGACCATCACGCGGCCGTCGTCGCCTGGTGTCGGCGCGCCGCCTTCCTGCCATCGCGCGCCGGAATCGCGATCTCGCCCCGGCTGCTGCAATCCGTCACCCAATCCGCCCAGTCCCATCGCGCCAGGCTCGAACGCGTCGCCGATCGCGTCGAGATCTCGGTCGAGTTCGAGCGCCGTGACGACGCGCCCCGCCGCGCCTCCGAGGGGGGTGGACGCGCTTACCTGCGCGCGGCGGCGCTCGATCTCGGTGCGTGCGAGGTGGGCATGGCGACTGCCGCGAGCCTGCTGGCGATGTTTGCCGAGCGCGTCGACGCCGACCTGATCGTCCGCGCCGCGCCGCTCCCGTCGATCCGGTTGCGCGCCGCCGTGCTGGTCAAGAGAACCGTCGCACCGCGGCTGGCGCAGCGGGTCGAAGCCACGCTGAATGCGATCAGCGCGCGCCTGGTCTGCCGGGTGAGCGGCCCCTGGCCGCCTTACAGCTTTTCGACAATCGAGGACGCCTCATGACCACGAACGGCCCGGCGCGGGCGGCGACCAGTTTCCGTCTCCAGCCCGGCGACTTGAATGCCGCGCTCTCGGCGGCCCTTACCGATACCGCCCCCAGCGGATCGATCAATCTCGATCCGGACAAGATCGAGCACGATCTCGCGCGGCTCGTGCTCACCTTGATCGAGTTTCTGCGGCGTCTCCTCGAACTGCAGGCCATCCGGCGCATGGAGGCGAACGAGCTCTCCGAGGACGAGGAGGAACGCGTCGGCCTCACCCTGATGCGAGCCGCCGGACAGGTATCCAGGCTTGCGCGCGAGCTGGGCGTGGATCCGGGCGAGCTGAACCTGCAACTTGGACCGCTGGGGCGGCTCATATGACTTCTGGATCGATCGAACCAGGGATCACGGCTCCACCCCTCCCCGGGAAAATTTGGGAGACATCGCGACAGAGGCGCCCGCGTTCCGTGACGGCCACACGGTTCTGAATTGAAGAGGTCAAGGCAGCGAAGTATCGAGACTTCGGCTGCATGGGTGTTGCGCGCAATCAAAACCCACCTTCAGGGCCAAGATCCTGCCGCGCTTTGCCATCCCGCTCGATCTCGCGACGTCCAATTTTTTCGGGACCGCGCTTTGGAATGGCAATCGCTCACTCAGGAGCCTGAGCGCGCTGCCGGCCCGCGCTTCGGGGCTGCCGGTCTGCTTGCCCGCCATGACCGTCCGAACACACTGACGCGAGTCATCGATATTCATAATTAATTTCGAGCCCGAGGAACTCGCTTCTACATACATAGTTTGAGTGCGCTACAAAAACACCGCAAACAACTACAACGCGAACCGATGGAGCTGATTGCCGACCACGTCAATTTGCCGGGACACATACTTTCCGGGACGCGTGCCGTCGTCACTCCTACAAATATCAGGAACAGAACATGGCAATCGAAAAAGCAACCGCCTCTTCAAGTCTCGCCGAAGTGATTGATCGCATCCTCGACAAGGGCGTCGTCATCGATGCCTTCGTGCGAATCTCTCTCGTCGGCATCGAACTGCTCTCGATCGAGCTTCGCGCCGTCGTCGCCTCGGTCGAGACCTGGCTCAAATACGCGGAGGCCATTGGCCTGGTAGCTCAGCCAATGCCGGCCTGAGCTGCCGCAAATCCTACCTCCGGCCGGGCGGATCGCACGATGGATCACCGTGCACCCTCGGCCCGGCCGGAGGCCAGAAGCCAGCACGTGCAGATCCCGCATCAACTCAGCGAGCCCCCCATCACCACTCCTTGCAAAACCCGCCGGTCCTCGCCACCGAAAGGATTGACCCCACATGACAACATCCGAGCAACGCCGGCAGATGGCTGCCGCGATCGTCGACCTCGAAGCCCGCCGTGATGCGGCGGGCCACCTGATGGTCTATCAGCCGCCGACCGGAGACGGCGCCTACGAGGTCGCCGGCATCAATGCGCGCTACAACAGATCGACCGCAAGAAAGCTGGTCGGTCTGATCGGACAACAACGGTTTGAGGAGGCCGAGCGTCTCGCCGCTGATTTCATCGCCTGTAGCACCGATTGCGCGGCGTCGTGGACCGACGTTCCGGCCATCGAATCCTACCTGCGCGACTGTGTGTTCACCCGCGGCGCGACCGGCGGCGCGCTCATCCTGCAAAGCGCACTCGGCGTCGACCGGAACGGCGAGGTCGGAGCCGACACGCGGGCGGCCGCGGCGGCGGTCGATCCGGCGGATCTGTTGGCGCGATTGCGCACGGCGCGCGAGCAATACGAGCGTGACGTCGTGCACCGGGATGAGCGCAGCACGTTCTGGGCAGGATTGTCCGCCCGCTGGGACAAGGCGATGACGATCGCCGAACGATTTCCCAGGATCGCGGCGGCGCCCACCCCGGTGATCGAACCCGCTGCCGCTCCACCGGTGGCGGGAGGTTCGGATCCGCCAGCCCTGCCCCGCAGGATCGATCGCGCCGCCCACAGCATCAGGGGCAGCAATTTTCCGCCGCGCCCCGCCTTTCGGCCGCTGTTGACCAACCGGCAGCGGGAAGCCCTGTTCGGCCGTTATGAATATGTGCGGGTGCCGCAACCCGGAAACCAGGAGGCGATCCGCATTCTTGGAAGCTGGGAGCGCGACAA
>Ga0105237_10006960_pt1 | contig 12463 bp, 14 predicted proteins | sample KBSC24metaG_FD_81520 | JGI IMG/M metagenome (GOLD analysis project Ga0105237, IMG submission 81520) | Corn rhizosphere microbial communities from Kellogg Biological Station, Michigan, USA - KBS C2-4 metaG | ecosystem: Host-associated > Plants > Roots > Rhizosphere > Soil | place: Michigan, USA...
AATTGTTTGCAGTAAACAATGTATGCAAACATCAGAACGGGCCATTGGGTGAAGGGAAGATTATAGATGGATGCATTACCTGCCCATGGCATGGCTATCAATACCTGCCGCAAAATGGTCAGTCGCCGCCGCCGTTTAAAGAAAAGGTTAGTACCTATGATGTGAGGATAGAGGGTAGTGAAGTCTGGTTAAATCCAAGGGCTTATGCGGAAGGAACAGAAAGGCCTGGTGCGGTGATTGTTATTGGCAGTAATAAAGCAAATGTTGAGATATAATGGCTGAGTAAGCTGATGGACTTTTTTTTGCTGCACCATCATCCCTAAAGTACAAGTGTGCGACGCAAGGAACGATACCACGAGGTACATCTGCCGGGCTCATAAAATAATAAAATATGGCAAACAATGAATTCTATATAGGATGGATGGGCAATGCACCAAAATCTTTTGTGGCAGTTATAAAACGATATGTATTACTGCTCATGCCAATCGTATTTATACTCGCCGTTGTAATTGCTTTGTCGCAAAAGAAATTCGCTTCCGGGAATTTTGAATTTGGCACATTAACAGACGTAAAGGGAGTTTATTTTAAAAGCCCTGTGCCCAATCTTAAAGTGGTAAACGGAAAAGATATTTTGGGTAACCTTTCTTATATAACCATACCATTGATAGGGTATGGGAAATTTGGAGCAGACGGCATTATGAATGATATCGAAAAAGAAAAACATGTTTCTCTTGATAGCAAAATGATTACATTAAAAGGCACGTTGCTTTATAATGATGGCAAGATACTAATGCAGGTGGGTGGCGGCGACAACCCCATAAATAATATTAAAGAAGCGGCCACGGACACAAATAAACTGGTACAGCACAAAGATTTGGGAAGCATAACTGTGAAGGGTGAAATCGTTGACCCTAAATGTTTTTTTGGTGTGATGAAACCTGGAGAGGGTAAGCCACATAAGGATTGTGCAATAAGATGCATATTAGGTGGCATACCACCGGTGCTGCATGTTATGGATAAGAATGGAACAGATAATTACTATTTAATTGTTGGCGCCAGCGGCGAAAAGATGAACAAGGCTGTGCAGGATTATGTAGCAGCGCCTGTTGAAATTCATGCAAAGGCAGTACAGTATAACGACTGGATAGTATTGTATGTTGGCGATAAAAACATTAAGGAGATTTCCAAATCGGCACTCTACCAGGGAGGAGGCGCAATTGCCTGTGCTGCCTGCAACTAATGTACTGTCTTATATATTGGGTTTAATTCAATTCTTTTTATAATAGTGGAAGGGTTCATATAACGCTCCCGCAACATAGGCTTCTCTACATTATCAGCACCGTCATAATCAGGACTGTTCATCGCTTTCCTAACGGCCATACTCCATTCAAGCAATTGATAGCCCAAGCCATGTGCAATGCAGATACTGTCTGTACGATATTCAAACCGATCAATCCATTTAGAGGAAATATGCTTGATGCCGGTGGTAAGTAATCCCAATGTATGCTTGTTATTAAAGTCAGACACGTGGCTTAGTTCATGTCCCAACACACCCACCTGTGCATTAAAGTTCAGGTTCTTCAGGAGTATGGGCGTGAGCATTCCCATGGTGCTGTCGCTAATGGTAATAATATACTTTCTTGCGTGGCTTTTCTTAAAAATGCTTATTGTATTGGGTATAGTCTGCAATGGTGTACGTGTATGCTTAATACGAAACTCTATGGAGATATTTTTTAACTCTGGAAAATAAGAAAGTGCAATAAGTATCTGTTGCCTGAATTGAGGCAGGATAATTTTGTGTTGCCCAAAAGCCTGCTCAAGCTGATTGTATTCGTTATCAGTTAGTCCGTTTGAAGTAAATAATTTAAAGGGGACTTGTGAAAAAACAAGAGACGAACATGCAAGCAGGCCAAACAATACCAGGTAACGTTTAGCTGTGCATTTGTTCGTATTCAATAACCTTTTCAGCCTGGTATTTTTTATTTGAGTGCGCAATTATTTCATCAACAATATCTGTAGCAACCTCATGTTTGCTTTTCAAAGGAAATTCTTTTTTCGTGAAGTCTTTCTTAATAATTGTTATTTTATTCGTATCAAAACCAAACGTCGCCTGTTGATCATTCATTGAATTCAATATTACCATATCAAAGTTCTTCCTGGCAAGCTTTTCCACTGCATTTTTCATTTCATCGTTTGTTTCCAGTGCAAAGCCAATAGATAGTTGTACAGGGCTTTTTACCTTGCCAAATTCGGCAGCAATGTCAACATTCTTTACCATCTTTATAATAAAAGAATCCTCATCTTTTTTTATCTTTTGCATAGCAGTTTTTTCCGGTCTGTAATCGGCCACTGCTGCGGCAAATATGGCTATATCAACTTCCTCAAAATAGCGACAACAGCTTAAATACATTTCAGAAGCCGAGTTCACTTTTACCAGCGTTAACCTGGAATGTTCGAGATGCATACACACCGGGCCGCTGACCAGGAAAACATGCGCTCCTGCTTCAAGCAATGCCCCGGCAATGGCGTATCCCATTTTGCCTGAGGAATGATTACTGATATAACGCACAGGATCGATAGCTTCTCTTGTTGGCCCTGCGGTGATCAATACCTTTTTGTTGTTAAGTTTTGTGTTATGCATAACAAAGAAATTTTACGAATCAAAGATCTTTTAAAGCATCAACTTGTTATGTCAGGAGGTTTACATAAATAAAAAAGCTGCTAATAAAGCAGCCTTTTTATTCCAAACCAAAACCAAACTATGCATTATTATAAACCTTTATTACAGGCTCTCTTATAACAGAGGCAGTATCACTTACGGCAAATTTCAGTATTTCTGCCAATGCTGAAGGCTTTACCCAGTTTTCCGGATTAACGTCCGGCATATTCTTCCTGTTTAAAGCCGTATCCAATGTGCCAGGAACAATAACTGTTATAACCACACCTTTCCCTTTTGCTTCTTCATTTAAATACTCAGCCAGCTTAAATAATAATGATTTACTTAATCCATAAGCTATTAATGGCTTTCCTGCAACAGCTTCCAAAGCAGGCTTAGCGCCAATAAAAACAATTTTGCCATGCTCATGCAGCAGCATATGTTTAAACAGGGGGCGCACCACATTATAAGCGGTATCAAAATTTAAAGAGAGTTGTTGATGAATATCAGCAATGGTTGTGGTTTCAATGCTACCCATTGCAAAGCCGCCTACGAGCAAAAGTGCCGCATCTATCTTCTCATGTTTGGAGATAGCTGTATCCAGGAATGCCAGCGTTTCTGCCTCATTGGTTAAATTCACTACATGTACTTCCAGGTTAACATGTGATGGCATATCCTGTTTCATTGCCACGCTGGCAACTGTAGCAATTACCCGGTATCCTTCATCTAAAAATGCTTTCGTAACTACGGAACCAAGGTTGCCGTTTGCACCTGTAATGATAATTGTTTTCATGATAAATGTTTATTAAAACGCCTGCCTTTTATTGCCAGGCAAATCTACCGCCGGTGTTTACCCTGACTTTATATAAGCCTGTGTGCGCGGTTAGGTATAAGGTTTTACCATCTTCATCACCCCAGGCCATGTTCGCGGCTCTTTCAGGCGTTTCAATTTTTCCTAACAATATTGCATCAGCGGTTAGTATCCAAACACCACCAGGTGCTGACACAAAAAGATTTCCTTCCTTATCCACTTTCATCCCGTCCAGTGCTTCATCATCTTCCGTTAAGTTCCAGTCGAAGAAAATCTTTCCATTCTTCAAGGTGCCGTCAGTCTGTACCTCATATCGCCATAATGTTTTTGTATGATGTATATCCCGAATATCCCAGTTGGTAACATAGAGGAATTTTTCGTCCGGAGAAAAAGCGATGCCATTAGGACCGCCGCAGTCTTTCGCTACAACGCTTACCTTTCCATCTTTAACCATAAATACGCCCTGGTAATCAAGTTCCTTTCTATTATCAGCAAAAAAAGAAGGAAGCCCATACGGAGGGTCAGTAAAGTAAACCGTGCCATCACTTTTCAACACGATATCATTGGGGCTATTAAACCGTTTTCCATCAACCTTATCCGCAAGAACAGTAACTGGTCCTTTCTTTTCAATACGTATTACCCTCCTGTTGCCATGCTGATTTATGATAAGCCTTCCTTCTTTATCTATTGCCAACCCGTTACTGCCCGGTTGTCCATATTCACCAATATCTACACCCGTATATCCACTATGGCTCATGTAAACGGACACATTGTTATCGACAGGATTGTAACAGTAAATATTATTTGTATTAGGGTCGCTAAAGAGCAAATAGCCATCCGGGTGCCATACTGGTCCCTCCGTAAATTGAAAGCCGTCTGCCACTTTATCAATATTTGTTCCTGGGGTGATAATACTATTTAACCTTTTATCAATTGTATATATTTTACCAACATTTTTCCACAAGGGATTTGATGGAAGCTCTTTGTAAAAATCAATAACGGCATTGCGTATCCAGATATAGTTGGAAGGTATTTTTCCGAGCGGGCCATTGATGCCGAGTATATCAATTTTAAAATGATCTCCCGGCTTTGCATTTTTTGTAAGGATAACCCTGTTTCTTGTATTATAACCCGCAATCACGCCATTGCCTGCTTGTCCAAGAGATGACATTTGTTTACCGTTCACCCATACTTCACTATAATCATCCACAACAATCTCAAACACGGCGGTAGTGCCGGTTACTGGAAGTTTGCCGATTGTGTCAGGAAGCATTAACTCAGTCCTGAACCATACAAAGGATACAAGCCCCATCCCTTCACGCATTTCAAGGCTTGTTGATTTCATTTCCTTGTACCCTTTTTCAAAATCTGCCGCGTCAACCTGCGGATGTAGTGTATGCGTTTTAATAGTCATGCCGGTGGGATATAATAACAATGCATCTGTGGCAATGCCTCCCGGCGCTTTAAATTCTGCTTCACGCACATGTGCTGATTGTACATACCATTTTGCATTTACCTGCAAAGCGCCCTCATTTGTGCGGAGGTCTGCAATGGCTTGCGGCTTGTCTAATGCAAGCTGTCTTGACTCCTGCGATTTTAGGGCTGCACAAAGAACAAATGCAATGAATAACAGCAACTGTCTTTTATAAGTTATGCGATGTCTCATGGGTTAATTTTTTGATTCCTGGTCATAATATAATGAAGACAAGGTCATCAGTAACACTGTGCCGCCAATTCCGAAACAAATGCCTGCAGGTATATTACCGGAAGCAACACCTGTGGAAGTGCCAATTGCAATTGCCAGCACTAACAGGAAAGGAAATTTAATTTTCATATGTGCTTTTTTATGAGGAGACAACTATGAATTAAGGTTAATCAACTTTCACTTTACTGCCAGCAATGGCCATGTCCTCGTCCTGTTGTGCACTGGCACTACCGCTTACACCGATGGCGCCGATTACCTGCCCGTCAACAAGGATAGGAATACCACCTTGTAAAAAAGTATGGCCCACGGTAATTAACGCGCCACGTCCACCATTGACAGAGTTTTCCAGTTTGGAAGAAGGCGCTTTAAACAAGGCTGAAGTATTTGCTTTTTTAATGGCCACTTCTGAAGCTGCGGCAAAAGTGCCGTCAAGTCTTTCCAGATAAACAAGGTTGCCGCCATTATCTACCACTGCAATGGCGCCACCAGGTGCATTGTTCTCTTTTGCATATTTTACCACTTCGGCAACAATGCTTTTTGCCGCCTGTAAAGAGATGTTTTTTGTTGTGATCACCTGCGCATTTATACCACTATTAATCGTGAGTATTAAGGCAAACAATACAAGGAATATTTTGATTATTGATTTCATGTTAAACACTTTTTGATATAACTATACAAGAAGCAATAAAAAGTTATCTACTTTATCACGTATGCTTATTTTGCCGCTGTTTCAGTTGTTGACTGTGCAGGCTTATCAAACTTTATTTTCTTGCCTGCATGTTTTTTTACCTGCCCAGGCCAATTGCCATCAGCCTTGCTTGTATTACCGGCTAAATCTTTATTGAATTGCTCAAATGCATCTTTCGTGTGTTGAAGTATCAAACGTCCGTCTACAATCTGAAAAATTTCCGGATCAACAGGGCGAAGCTTGTTTAAGCTCATGGCATAGCCACAGAACGCACCATATTGTGGAGCATACTTTGCGGAGCTGTCTTTGAATAGATTGGCATTTGCTTCAGAAGAAAACCAATAGGTAGCACCATTATAACGTGCAGAAAATTCAGGATTGCCTTTTACTGCTTTATTCCGGGTGAAATAAGCCACAGCATCGTAGCCCTGCAATATTATGCCGATCGGGTCGAGATTGTTTAAAAAGGTTTTTTCAATATCCGTAGTAATTTGTTTGCCACCATTTGCTGTAACATCGGGCCAGTATTTATCTGCCAGTGCTAAATTGCCCTGCACATCTTTGTTCCATGCGTTTACGGCCCGCTGGTTGTGTTGTAAAAGAAGGCGCCCATTAACAATGGAAAAAGTATTTACATCTATCGGTGCTGTGCGGCCCAAAGACACGGCGTAAGCGCACCAGCCACCAAATTGAGGTTTGTATTTTTCCGGATTGATTTTAAAGCTATCCAGGTTTTGTTGTGAAGTAAAATAGTAGATAGCATCTTCAAAGTTGTATTGGTAACGTGCGTCGCCCTTTACCGGTTTATTATCCGTAAAGAAAGCGACAGCATCAAATCCATCTAAAATGACGCCATCCTTGTTAAGATTATTAAAATGCTTGCCCTCATATTTTTGAGCACTTGAAGTGAGAGGCCATCCTGTTGCCATCATTACAATGAAGGCGGCAATTACCACTTTTAACACAGACAAAATCTTTTTCATATTGTTTTAATTTCATCACAAAAAAACAATGAATGAAAAGTATTGCCTGTCGGGTGTATTACAGTTTTTGAAGAAAGGCCAAACGAAACAGACTATAAAAAATATAAAAGAGATGAGCCACCTATTCGCCGGATATATCAAGCAACTTACAAATATTCGCCTTCATTTCTTCTGAAGCTTTAAAGGTAGTATCCACGCATTTACACGTAGGAAAATCTTCACCTATTTAACTAATCTTTCCCTCCATTATAGCTTGTAAAAAGTTGTACTACTTGTAAATACTGCGTAATCATTAACCCACACTCTTTTTAAACAAACTTAATTTTTCAGCGAATTCCTTTTTTGCATGATTTTCAAAACTGTCAAGATAGTTTTCAGTTGTCTTCTTATAATGTCGTGAAACAATAGTTGTAACCTTTTTTGGAAAAAGGCCTTAAGGGTAGAAAGTGAGAAGATGATTACCCTTACGATGAAAGTTAGCCAGTTTGATTATGAAAAGGGTGAAATCGAGCATGGATGGGAGTTGATTACAAATGAGTTGATGAACCTTCAGAATTTATATGCAAAAGCGATAAAAGGAAACCCGGCTCTTTTAAAGATGGGCAGCCTGGATTTTAAAGGAAATTTTTCTTCAGAAAGCGATGCAGAAAAAAGGTATCAGTACCTCACTGCCTTAAGGCAAAAAGCAAGCAGCTATGTGGAAGTGCAAAAAAAGAAATGCCGAAAGACTGGAAAGAGGCTATCTATAACCAGATGATGCAAATTCAATCTTTAAAAATGCAGTTTGGTCAAATCACTTTCCGCATTAATGAAAACATTTACAAGTATGGTAGCCTGTTTAAAAAATATAAAAGCGATACCGAAGTTGGCATTAAAATGACATCCCTTCAAAATAGGCTGGAGCAATTGAAAGATATATTTAATATGGCATTCAATCCTCTGGACTATATTAATTATACCAATATCATACTGTTTGGTAATGCACAGGATGCTACTAAAGACGATTACAACAGCCTTACTTATTACCAGTCGTTACCAAATACACGTAAAAAATGTTGGGCAAATCGTAAAAAAAAGGTTTCAGCAATTTTTGCTGAAACCTTTACTGCCATTAACGTGGGCCCACCTGGGCTTGAACCAGGGACCCCCTGATTATGAGTCAGGTGCTCTAACCAGCTGAGCTATAGGCCCTGAATCTCCAAGCATTGCTGCTTTTTCTGATTCAAGAGGGCGCAAAAATAAAAAAAACACAATACAATCCAATATTAATCTCAAAATCATTTCGGTTAGTTTTGTCGCCATGCAACCAATTAAGAATATTATTTTCGATTTGGGCGGTATTTTCCTTAATCTCGCCTACCCCAGAACAGAAAAAGCCTTTATTGACCTTGGCGTTATTAATTTCCCGACTTTATATACCCAACATTTCGCTTCGGACATTTTTGAATTGCTGGAAACCGGCAAAATAACACCGGAGGAATTTTACGAAGGCTTTAGAAATGCCGCCGGCGTTGAATTAATGGACGATCAGATACGGGATGCCTGGAATGCCATGCTGCTGGATTTTCCCGTTGAAAGAATCGAGTGGCTGGATAAGATAAAAAAGCGATATAAGATTTTCCTGTTTTCTAATACCAATAAAATTCATTACGATTGGTTTGTGGAAACTTATCAAAAAAATACAGGTCGCGAAAACTTTGACGATAATTTCATCAAGGCGTACTATTCGCATACACTGGGGCTGCGTAAGCCTTATCCCGCTTCATTTACGGCTATCCTGGATGAGCAGGGAATCAACGCTTCCGAAACTTTATTTATTGATGATACTATTTCAAATATTGAAGGCGCTAAACAGGCTGGTTTACAAACAATACATTTAGTACCACCAGCATCTGTAATCGACTTGAAATTGTAGAATTTATTCGGAGAGCTGCAACAGGGGTAATGACATGCAGATTTAAGACGAAATAATCGTTAATAAGCAAAGCAAACAGGGGAAGGCTATTTTAGTTCTTCAAACTCAATATAGTCACTGTCCTTAGTCGCGGACGATTGCTTTGTTTGCTCCTGCGGAGCAGATGCTTGTTGTTGCTGTTGTCTTGCCTGCTGTTCCTGCGCCTGCTGCATTTCCCTTATTTTATCTTTCACCTGGGAAGTGGCCCTGGATACAGGAAGTATAAAATCGAAAATGATTTTATAGAGGATGTAAAAAAGCAATATATAACCCAATACTTTAATCATACCTGTAAAGATAAAACCTGACACCGGTTTGATACTGTTTAAAAATGTTAAATGGTGTGGATAGAATATGGTTTCAGGCTACATTTTTAATGTATTAAATTGCCAGTTGCTGGTTATCAGTAACCAGCAACCGGTAACAATATTAATTCCAGCCGCCTCCAAGAGAACGGTACAGATTTATCATAGATTGAAACAATTGCTTCTTATTGCCAGTCAATTGTAACTCAGCTTCCAGTACACCTTTTTGTGCGCTGATCACTTCTAAATAATTCGCGTAGCCGGTAAGATATAATTCTTTAGCAGTGACCACCGCATTGGTAAGCTCTTTTACTTCCTGCTCTTTAAGCTGGTAGCTCTGTGAGCCGTTTTCTATACTGTTGAGCGTTGTAACAACTTCACTAAAACTGTTTAATAAAACTTTCTGATAATTATAGATAGCTTCCTTGTTTTGTGCATTGGCAATTGCATAACCGGCCTTTATTTTGTTCTGATTAAATATAGGTGCCGTTAAACCTGCAAGCGCGCCATAGGCTACGGAGCCGGAATTAAAAAGAACGTTAGGCTTAAAAGCATTTAAACCTATGTATGGGGTAAGATTTAAAGATGGCATAAAAGCTTTTCTTGCCGCCATAACGTTTGCGTTTGCAGCTTCCAGTTCAAACTCTGCCTGCTGAATATCCGGTCTATGCACCAATAAGGAAGAAGGCAATCCAGCCTGTATGGAAGCGGGCAACTGCTGAAGCATGATAGAAGTATCCCTTTCTATTGATTGCGGATAACGACCGCAAACAAGGTTCAACCGGTTTTGCACCTGCACTATTTCCTGCTTAACACTAAACTCAATTGCCCTGGTATTTAATAACTGTGCAGCAAATTGCTGTACAGCAAGCTCCGTGGCCCTGCCGCCTTCTTTCTGAACCTTTACAACGTCCAATGCAGCTTCCTGCAACAACACGTTTTTGCGGATAATATCAAGCTCATTATCCAATGCAAGCAAATCATAATAAAGACTGGCCACCTCTGCTACAACAGCGGTAACAGCAAACTGCCTTCCTTTTTCTGTAGCAAGTAATTGCGCAATCGCAGCCTGCTTTTCATTTTTTAATTTTCCCCAGATATCAATTTCCCAGTTGCTTCTAAAACCAATGAACAGGTCTGGTGTAAGACTTGTAGGAATTTTTTGTTTTGAATTGATGTTTTGCGAAAGATTGGTATCATAATTACCAACGCCATTCATTGTATAATCGCCGTATTTATCAACTGCGCTGGAAACAACCGCATTTAATGAAGGAAGTAAAGCACCCTTACTTATGGCAACCTGCGCTTTTGCTATTTCTATGCGTTGTATGGCGATGTATAAATCTGGATTGTTTTTTAAAGCAGTATCTATTAGTGCAGCCAGATACTTATCCGTAAAAAAATTGCGCCATGAAATAGATGCTATGCTAATCGTATCCTTTGTTGCAGGAAATGAATCAGGCAGATTTTTTACCGCAGGCATGTCTACGGGTTTTGCCACTTTACAACTACTGAAAGCAAAAATGCCGGCTATAAAAATTAACGCACTGTACTTTAAGATTTGTTTCATTTTTTCAAGTGATAGTAACAGGCAGCTTATTAATAGCAATGCCTTTCAATTTGTTTTTAAATTATATAAAGCCCCGCATAAACCACCTGCTGTGCAGACAGCGGGCAGAAGCCCGCAACCTTAAAACATTTGTCTTTAAGCAAGTGGCTTATGCAGGGCGTTACCCTCCAGCCCCTAAAGGGGAGAGTGAAAAGATGATGAAGATTGCGGAGATGCCCACAGTTGCCCACAAGTACCCAGATGAAGTGAGTGCGACGCAACCCCGTACGTACGGGGCTATGAAAAGATTAGCTGGTATCTAAATTCTTTTCACACTCTGCAGCCTTCCTGAATATTTTAAAGAACTTAATCCTCACTTGCTACTCACTATCCACCATTGACCATTCACCATTACGCCGGCGACAATTCCTCATGATGCTTCACCACAACTTTTTTGTGCTTCTTACGCTCTGCCAGGTGTGCGAATACAACATATAAGCCAGGGATGAGAAACACGCCAAATATGGTTCCAATCAGCATACCACCGGCGGCCGCAGTGCCGATAGAACGATTGCCCATAGCACCTGCGCCAGATGCAACACAAAGCGGAATAAGACCTGCAATAAACGCAAACGAGGTCATAAGAATTGGCCGCAACCTTGAGATGGCTCCTTCTTTTGCGGCTTCCAGGATTGATAGTCCTTGTTTACGTCTTTGTATGGCAAATTCAACAATAAGAATGGCATTTTTACTTAACAATCCAACCAACATTACCAGTGCTACCTGCGCATAAATATTGTTTTCAAGATCGGCCATTTTAAGAAACATAAATGAACCAAAAATGCCTGTTGGCAGCGATAAAATAACGGGCATGGGCAGCATAAAGCTTTCATACTGCGCTGCCAGCAACAGGTACACAAATACCAGTACAATCAGGAAAATAAATACCGCCTGGTTGCCCGATAAGATCTGCTCCCTTGTCATACCGCTCCACTCATAAGTAAAGCCCTTGGGCAGTTTTTCCGCTGCCAGTTTTTGAATAGCTTCGATAGCTTCACCACTGCTAAAGCCTTCTCTTGCATCACCATTGATCATGGCTGAAGTGTACATGTTGTAGCGTGTAATTTGCTCAGGCCCAAACACTCTTTCCAGTTTGATAAAAGTTGAGTAAGGCACCATTTCGCCCTTTTCATTTTTTACATACAGGTTTAAGATATCTTCAGGCTTGCTGCGATATTGCGGATATGCCTGCAGCATTACCTTATACATCTGCCCAAAGCGAATAAAATTGGTGGCGTAATAGCTGCCCAACAATGTTTGTAAGGTGCTCATAGCATTATCAACGGTAACGCCTTTCTTGGCTGCCATTTCCTGATCAACATGTATCAAGTATTGCGGAAAGTTGGGGTCAAAACTGGTAAAGGCACTGCCTATCACTTTGTCTTTGCGCATTGCTTCAATAAAGTCTTTGGTAACCTTTGCTGTTTCATCGAGACTGTTGCCACGATTTTTATCGAGCAGGCGCATTTCAAAACCACTTGCATTACCAAAGCCCGGTACTGTTGGCGGTGCAAAGAATTCTATCGTTGCATCAGTAACATGCTTTGTTTTCTCTTGTAATTTTTTAATGAGTTCGTTCACTGTTTCAGTCCTGTCTTCCCACATTTTAAGATTAATCATTGCCATGCCGTACGAAGCGCCGGAGATATCACTCATTAAACTATAACCTGCCAGTGTGCTTACATTTTCCACCACTTTAAATTGTGCTGTGGCTGCTTCAATTTCATCAAGCACCATTTCTGTTCGCTCCAC
>Ga0105237_10006962_pt1 | contig 12462 bp, 17 predicted proteins | sample KBSC24metaG_FD_81520 | JGI IMG/M metagenome (GOLD analysis project Ga0105237, IMG submission 81520) | Corn rhizosphere microbial communities from Kellogg Biological Station, Michigan, USA - KBS C2-4 metaG | ecosystem: Host-associated > Plants > Roots > Rhizosphere > Soil | place: Michigan, USA...
CCCTCCGTCGCCTTCAGCCTGCAGGGCCGTTGGAGCCGTCCTAGCGACGCGGCGCTCGGAGAAGGAGCTCGCCCTTGTCACCCGTCACGACCGTTGTCAGGTCATCTCAGTCACAACTGCCGGACGCTGATGAGACGCAACGACGCGGCCGAGCCGTCTTCCAAGTCCACCACCTGACACCGGAACGCGAATGGGTGGTCGTCACCGGTGAAGTCGACGCCACGAATCGCCAAGCGCTCGGCTACTTCGTTCAGCAGCGGATCCGGGTGTCCCATCAACTCGTTCTCGACCTGAGCGTCGTCGACTTCTTCGGAAGCCAGGCGTTCACCGCCTTGTACTTCATTGGCGTTCACTGCGCGCGACGCGACGTCGAATGGGTGATCGTCGGCAACCCTGCCGTCCAGAGAATCACCCGCATCTGCGATCCCGAAGGCGAACTGCCGGTGGTCGACAACCCCGCCGCGGCAATACAGAAGCTTGATCGCTGCGCCAAGCACCACGGCAATCCGGCGTGGACCCGATCCCGCGCCGAGGACAGCACGTTGGTGGTGCGCACGTCTCGGCAGCCGACTACGCCGAAGGCAATCCCCGGTGACCGCTACGTGCGCTCCCGGGATCTCGCTGCTGTCGTCTCGGCTGAGAAGGACGGGAACCGGCGCAAGATCGGCGGGCCGGTCCGCTCGGCACAGCGTGGCGTCTCGCCGAAGGAAGCAACCATCTACGGTCGCGTGATCGAGGGGTAACTCCGCCCGCTCCGCTGTACAGACGCGCTGCACGTTAATCTACATCCGCGGCGCAGTGCCGCGTTTGCTAGGAGGTATTACCCATGCGCTCTTTCAGCGTGGCCGTGCTCGCCGCGGTTACCGCCATCTTCGGTTCATCTGCCGTGGCGGTGGCGGCGCCGAAGGATTACTGCGCCGACCTCAAGGGCGGCAACACCGGCAGCACCTGTGAGATCCAGCTCGCGGATCCTGGGTACAGCGTCGACATCAGCATTCCGTTGGACTACCCCGACCAGAAGTCGGTCGCCGACTACATCGCCCAGACGCGCGACGGGTTCCTCAACACGGCCAAGTCCAGCGCGCCCCGCGATGCACCGTGTTCGTTGACCATCAAACCGACGGAATACTCGTCGGCGATTCCCCCGCGCGGCACGCAGGCCGTGGTGTTCAAGGTGGTCCAAAACGTCGGCGCGCAGCCGCAGACGACCTACAAGGCGTTCAACTGGGACCAGGCCTATCGCAAGGCGATCCTCTACACGGCCGCACCGGACGACAAGGAGAACACGCCGTTGTGGCGGGTGGACGATCCACTGAAGACCGTCGCGCCGATCGTCCAGGCCGAACTGCAGCAGCAGCTGGCACCGCCGCCACCGGTCGCGCCTCCCACGACGCCCGGACAGCCGACCACGACCACGCCGACCACCACGACGAGCACCACGCCGCCACCACCGCCACCACCGTTGCCGTTCGCGACGACCGCGCTGTACAACCCCGCCAACTATCAGAATTTCGCGGTGGTCAACGAGGGCGTGATCTTCTTCTTCGACCAGGGCGCGGTGTTGCCCGCCTCATATGGGGCGTTGCAGGTACTGGCCCCGCGGTCGGCGATCGACCCGATGATTGCCTAGCCTTCCATCGCCTCGTCGATCGCGGCCTCATGGGCGTTCTCGGTCGGCTGCCTCGTCAGCCAAAGAGCACGTCACGCTAGTGTCCTGCGCCTGGAATCCGCTGAATATATGAGGCGAGGCGTTCGAGGATCTCATCGGCCCACACCGGTTAGACGATCGGGATTCAACCGCTCGTCGCCAACAGCCCCGTCGTGAGCTGGCTTGTACAAGCTTTTCGATGTCGGTACGTTCTCGGCACTGCCGGGTGTCGTCGAGATCGCGGTGGCTGTGCTCGTTGCCATCAAGCCGTTGGCACCCAAGCTCTCTGTCGTCGGCAGCATTGGGGCCATCGGATTGTTCCTCGGCACCATCAGCTTTCTCTTCACGACGCCCGGCATCGGCGATGCATCTGCCGACGGATTTCCGGTGCTCTCCTCGACTGGGCAGTTCCTCATCAAAGATGTTGCCCACATGGGGCTCTCGGCATGCACACTCGCAGACTCCGTCCGGGCCGTCCGACGATCGGCATCGCAACAGGTCGTCACCGAAAACCGAAAGCGGATAGCGCCCGAGTCGCGGCCAACGCCGTTGAACGGCTTCCGCGAGAACACTCGCTATCCGGTGTCGACCGGCGTCGACCTGTCAGGGCTCAACAGCCGCGAGTATCTGGCGTAGGGATTCGCACATCGTGTACGCAGATCGGCGGTGCCGGGGCGCGCGATTGAATCCGTACACCACGGCCGGCTGTTACGAGTCGGTCGGTACCGAGGAGTCGTCCCTGACGTAGTCTTCGAGGACCTGGCGTATGGCTGCTCGACCCCGATGCAGCAGGATCCGCTGGTTACCGGCGGTGATGTCGAGCAGTTCACATACCTCTGCGGAATCAAAGCCCAGCATGTCGCGCAGCGTGACCACGCTGCGTTGGCGCTCAGGCAATTTGTCGAGCTCGCGTTGGGCGATGCTGCGCAATTCCTGGCTGAGTACTGAACCTTCCGGGCTTTCGGGGAACGCAGTTGGTGGCTCCTTCCACGAGCCGGCGTGCGCGTCTCCCCGAGCGTGAAACCGTGCCGTATCGACGGTTGCTTCTATGAACCTTGCGACGGCGTCCCTGTCGCGGCGCTCACGAATTCCGCGAGCTTTGGCGATGTTGATCATCACAGCGAAAAGCCATGTCCGCAAGGATGATCGGCCTTCAAATCTCGAGATACCCTTCACTAACGCCATCCACGTCTCTTGGACGACTTCCTCGGCGATCGCGTGGGTGGCTACGTGGCCCCGGGCCACCCAAAGCATCGTCGGGGTGTACTCGTCGACCAGCAGGGCGAAGGCGCTTTGGTCGCCCGCACGTAGCGCCGCGATCAGCGCCGACTCATCGGTGCTGCGGGCTACCACGAGCCGGCCGTTTCGGCGAACGCATCGAGTAAGCGGGCACGGAAGAGGGGATCGATCTGGTCCTCGCGGATCGCGCCGACGGTATGTACGGTGGTCCGAAATTGTTCGAGATAGCCTGCGCAACCATCACATTGCTGGAGGTGATGCTCGAACCGGGTGTGCGTGGCGGCATCCAACGCGCCCTCCAAATACAAGGTGACCAGCTCGACCATTTCCTGGCATCGCAGACGGCGCGTGCCGGTTGCCCATTCGCGTAGCGCACGCGTACGCCGTCGGAATCCTGCCGTGCCCCAACGCCACCCCCCTTGACTTTCAGTACTGTCCATGTGACCTCCGTTGTGGGTGCCAAAGCCCCGAGGTGAGCGCACGTCCCAGCAGTCGGCGGCCAGCGATTGGGATAGCCCGTCAACAAGACGACCGTTTCCCTGGAGTTCAGTGGTCAGTAATCGCCATACCGTTACGCCGCCTTGGGGCCTGATCCGTAACGGACTGCGGCCCCGGCCACTATCTCCGGGGCCGCAGCATCGCAACCTGTTTCAGTCAGATGCGCTGAATCAGAAGGTCATGCCCCCGGTGACAGGAACTGCGGTGACCGTCTTGCCGTGCATATCCATCGACCACGTCCCGTAGGCCATCAGCGGCGCAGGCCCCATCTGCCGCTCCAGCCTCATCGTGCGGACGCTGTCCTTGAACTGCTGATTCTCGGCGGCGATCGCGTCGGTTACCTAGTGGTTACCGGGAGCACTGTTGTCCATGACCCCGATCATCGTGTGGTTGGGTCGGACCACCCACGATGCACGGGAGGTGCCGTGAGTAGCGGTGTAGATGCCGGCTGGAGCCTCCACGGGTGATGCTGCAAACTTCTCAGGGGCAGCGCCATTCTCGTTCATCACGATCACTCCGCTGACCTTCTGACCATCGAAGGACGCCGTCAGGTGATCGGCGTACATCGAATCGAGGTCTATGTGGCCATCCTTCTGCGTACCAATGAAGTAGGCCTCGTCGTTGGTGCCGTTGGTCGCGTACGCGACGACCTTGTCACCCTCGACGGCGATGGCCATGGTCGTCATCGGAGCGCCCGGCGCCGCTGGCATGTCGGCGATGAAGGTCGCGTGCGCCGGCATTGCCGCGGCCACACTGGTGGTCGCCATCGTGGCGGTTGTCCCGGGAGTGCCGCTCGAACACGCGGCGAGCGTGCCGACGGCGAGGATCGCCCCGGCACTCAGGACAAAGGTGCCGGTGCGCATGCGAATCGCGTTGAGCCTCATTGGGTTCACTTCCATCTGTGTCATCCGGCCGTCGTGGCGACGGCCTGGGGTGTTATTGCTTCTGTCGATATTTGGTGTCAACGCGGCGGCTGGACGTTACGACTTTCCAGTTCCAGCCGGCCTGCATTTCCGTGTGCGGGATCAATAGCCATGTGCTGTAACGGTGCGGGCCCCCGAGCACACGTAGTCACAACAAAACTTCGCCGACCACATCTCCAACCTTCCTCAAGGAGCACACCATGACCGTTGCGCCGGACGATTTCGCCGGACTGCGTGCGCTGTTCCTCAACTGCACGCTCAAACGCTCGCCCGAGACCAGCAACACGCAGGGCCTGATCGATATCAGCACCGCCATCATGGAGAAGCACGGTGTGGCCGTCGAGGTGATCCGTGCGATCGACCACGACATCGCCACCGGGGTGTGGCCGGATATGACCGAGCATGGCTGGACCACTGATGACTGGCCAGCGATCTTCGAGAAGGTACTTGCCGCCGATATCCTCGTGCTGGCGGGTCCGATCTGGCTGGGCGACAACAGCTCTGTCATGAAACAGGTCCATGAGCGACTCTACGGGGGGTCCCACCTTCTCAATGACGCCGGCCAGTACCTGTACTACGGGCGCGTCGGTGGCTGTCTAATCACCGGCAACGAGGATGGCGTCAAGCATTGCGCACAGAACGTGCTCTACACCTTGCAACACATCGGCTACACCATCCCGCCGCAAGCCGACGCCGGCTGGATCGGCGAGGCCGGCCCAGGCCCGTCCTACCTGGACCCGGGGTCGGGCGGCCCGGACAACGACTTCACCAACCGCAACACAACATTCATGACCTGGAACCTCATGCATCTGGCCCAGCTGCTGCGCGCGGCAGGCGGCGTTCCCGCCTACGGAAACCTCCGATCGGGATGGGACGCGGGGTGTCGCTACGATTTCGCCAATCCGGAGTACCGCTGAGCGGCTAACATCGGCTCCGATGGCGGAGACCGCGGACGAGACGGCCCTCATCACTGCGCTGCGCGAGGGCGACGACGTCGTATTTGCCCGGCTGGTCGATGAGCACACCCCCTCACTACTGCGGGTCGCCCGCGGGTATGTCTCCAGCCGCGAGATCGCCGAGGAAGTCGTCCAAGAGACCTGGATCGCGCTCGTCAAGGGAATCGCCAAGTTCGAAGGCCGATCCTCGCTGCGCACATGGCTTTTCACCGTGATGATCAACATCGCCAAGACCCGAGGAATCCGGGAACGCCGCGACGCCGATGCTGCAATCGCGGCCTACACAGGGGGCACCGTCGACCCGGCCCGCTTCCGAGAAGCCGGCGACCAGTGGCCCGGGCACTGGAAGGACAGCGAGGCACCCTCGGCCTTCCCCGACACTCCGGAAGGATCCGTACTCGGCGCGGAGTTCATCGCGATCGCCCGCGCCGAACTGGATAAACTGCCCGAACGGCAACGTGTCGTCGTCACCCTGCGCGACATGCTCGGATTCGACTCAGGTGAGGTGTGCGCTCTGCTCGACATCAGTGTGGCCAACCAGCGGGTGCTGTTGCACCGCGGACGCGCCGCCGTGCGCCAAGCGCTCGAAGACTACCTGGCAGACGCGTAATGAGTACCGGACCGATGGACTGCAACGAGCTGGTCGAACTTGTCACGGCCTACCTGGACGGCAGCCTCGACCTGGACACGCGAGCGCGCTTCGACATGCACCTACTGAAGTGCGACGGCTGCGAAAACTACCTCGACCAATTTCGGAGCACTATCAGGACGATCGGCAACATCAGCGACGACGAGCTTGACCCCGTTTACCGCAACCGCCTTCTTGATGCATTCCGGAACTGGCGCTGATTAACCGCTGACGACGATTGCCACTGCAGCCGCGGCTTTTATCTGGTGGTCCCGGCTGGTATCGAACCAGCGACCTTCCGCGTGTGAGGCGGACGCTCTCCCACTGAGCTACGAGACCTGGGAGACGCACCGATCAGTGATCAGTGGACGTCAGAGATTAACACGGACGTCGCTTTGGCCGAGAATCCCGACGTCAGGACCGCGTCGATGGAGCGGCGGTATGGTCACCGCCATGACGCTGCGCGCTGGCCTCATTCTCGTCGGTCTCGGCGCGGCGCTGCTGTCCGGCTGCGGCGGCCAGGACCCCACCCCCACGGCTGCGTCGCCCTCAATGAAGCCGGCGAAGACCGGCCCTGCCGGCCCGACCGAATCGTCGCGCGCTCCCAAGGGGGAATCGCGGGAGTCCACCGAGCCGGACGAGGCGACAGACCTCGTCGGCTTCACCTCACCGAGCGGCAACGTCGGCTGCATCATCGATTCGACGTATGTGCGTTGCGACATCTCCGAGCGCGACTGGTCTCCCCCGCCCCGTCCAGCCGACTGTGAGTTCGATTACGGCCAGGGCCTTTCGCTGTCCCGCGGCGAGCAGACGGCGTTCGTCTGCGCTGGCGACACCACTCTGGGCGGCGGCGAACCGCTCGACTATGGCCAGTCGGTGACGGCCGGGTTGATGCTGTGCGACAGCGCGGAGTCGGGCGTCACCTGCCGCGACACCGGGACGGGACATGGCTTCACGATCGCCCGCGAGGCGTATCACGTGTTCTGATCTCCGCGATGGTGCCCACGGGATTTGTGTGGCCTCGCCTGGTTGGACTAATGTCGTGCTTCGCAACGGGCGACGATCTCGCCCGTAGCACGCGGATGTAGCGCAGTTGGTAGCGCATCACCTTGCCAAGGTGAGGGTCGCGGGTTCGAATCCCGTCATCCGCTCGAAGGTGCAATGGCATCAACCCCGACGGTGGAGTGGCCGAGTGGTGAGGCAACGGCCTGCAAAGCCGTGCACACGGGTTCGATTCCCGTCTCCACCTCCAAGAACGACCCGGCGCGATTAGCTCAGCGGGAGAGCGCTTCCCTGACACGGAAGAGGTCACTGGTTCAATCCCAGTATCGCGCACCAGTGTTATTGCAGGTCAGAGCTATATTCGAGTCCGATTCGCAGTCGTCGGGACCTAGATGGGACCTGACGGTATCCGTCGCGGCTACGTCGAATGTGGGACCAAGCGCCCCAAGGGCCAGCGAGAAGAATCACCCGTTGGCATTTCACTTCCGCCCCAGGCGTCACAAATTCGCGGCCATCCGCGCGGCGTGTCGCGCGCCCACCGAGCGCTCGATCGCTCATGATGGTTGCGGTTTCTCAGGTTTTGTGGAGATGAAGACACGGCGCGCCTACGCGGCTTGTGTCGGTCTCGTCCATTAGTCTTGCCGTAGCAGAAGCAAGGCCCCAGGCCCGCGCCTAGGGAAAGGCTTTGGACCTGAGGCTTGCAACCTACTGGTGGTAGACCGCCAAGTTATCAGGTGAAGATGTGCCGGTCGCGCCGACCGGCACATTTGTGACCAGAGCGTCTTCTCCCCTTGCTGCTGTTGTGGCTGCGCTGTCGCGAGCGCGATCACGACGACATGCGAGGACGGAGGTGATTTCAATGACCGCATCGACGGGCCAGATCTGCCCGAAAAGCGGCGTCTGGAAGTCCCAGGACACCCCCAGCACGACCGCTCCGATCGCGAAGGGCAACACCATGCCGCCCCATAACGGCAAGGGTGTTACCTGGTTGCTGATCCAGGACGCTTAACTGCAGTACCGAGAGGGCGGCACCAGCGCGGGCTGATGTCGTCCTTCTCCATCCATGGTGCCGAAAGTACGGCACACCACCGACATCTAGGAGGCTGACGTGTCGGACAGCGATTTCGGCGGCACCCGGCCTCCGATGTTCTCGCAGCAGTACGGGTACGCGATCGACGCCGAATTGCGGCTGCTGGCCGCTGTGCAATGGTCGATCCGCGAGCACGGCGGCGAGCCGTAGAGTCGCCAGGTCGACGAACTGCTCGACGAAAGGCTTGCGCAATGGTCTTGATGCCTGACATGAACCGAACGCACCTGTACGCATCGTCGCTAATCACAACCACTTTCGTCGATTCGTACGGCGCGATCGGGGGCACCAAGACCGGGACGACATTCATGGTGTCCGGTGTTGACGGCGAGGATTTCTACTTCGTCACCAACCGGCATGTCGTTGACTACAACTACGGGCTGGACGATCCCGCCGATGCGGTGCCTGGTGCGAAGTTGAAGTCGATCCGAATCTCTGGCCACTATCAGCCTGATGACCTCAACGCCGCACCACAGTGGTGGCAGGCGGAATCGTCCGGCCCGTCGTTTGTGTTCGCAGAGCCCGATGAAGTCGACCTAGCGATATTGAAGGTCGAGCTGGGTGTGCCCGGAGGACTCCACGTCCGAGCTGAGCGCCCAGAAAATGGATGGACGCTCAATCACGTTGAAATCGGCATGTTCGCCACTGAGTCTGAACTGAACTCGGTTCAACCTGGCGACGCGATCCGCATTGCAGGCTACCCGGGCGTGGGCGACATCGATCTCGTACGACCGCTTCTGGTATCGGGCATTGTTTCGAGCGACCCGCGTTATCCGGCAACGTTTAGGGATCTCGTCCTTCCACACTCGGTTTTCTGTCACTCGTTCAGCTGGGGCGGCATGTCAGGGGCGCCCGTCTTCGGATACTCCGATTCCATCGGCACCGGAAAGATCCTCGGGATCAACGCTGGCCACATAGCAGACGATGGCGTGAGCGGCGGGGTGATTTCGCACTTCGTGCGCTCCGATACGGTGCTAGAGCTGTTTGCACGGATGAGCGAGCCAAGATCTGTTGATGAAAACACCGACCCTTCACCTAGCCCCGGATCCTGACCACATCGCCAGCGCCGAGGATGAATGTCACCCGGCGTCGGCAGCTACCTTGCCGTTGGCCTTGAAACGCCCCAGCACGTTGGCCAGGTTCGCCGTCTTGCCCTCGGCCTTCAGCACCGCAGTGGTGTCGGCGTACTCGGCCTCCCACGCCGCATAGTGGGGCGGCGGAGCGAAGCGCGTGCCGGGCCTGACTGGCACCGCCACGCAATGGCACGAGTCGTGCCCCTGGACGGCCTTGCTAAACACGGGCCCGCGTGTCGCCCCAGAGCCTGCCCCACGCGCAGGCGCCCGGCGCGGCGTGGCGGAGGTACTTGACACCCTCGCGGACCGCGTTGTGCTGGACGACATGACGGCTGGCGTCGTGCGCCATCCGGTCGACCGAGCCCGCCAGCTTCTCAGCCGGGTCGGCGTCCTTGGCGCTGCGCACGGCCCAGTCGATCGACGCGGCGATCCGCTCGGGGGCGATGACGCCGCCGACCAGTTCGGGCGCGCCGGGCAGGACGGCCCGGTATTGGCTGGCCGGTAACAGCTCGTCGTACCAGACGACGCTGTAGTCGAACCCACCGATGGTGACAGGCTCCCGGGTTCCGTTCATCAGCCAAATCCAAACCGAATTCAACAACCACGTCGGACCACCCTCCAGCCCGTCGGCGGACCCACCCGAGCAACACACTTGAACAGCCTCGGCTAGGTCGAATTCAGCCTTCCGCTTGTCGGCGGTTTCCCGTCCGAGATCCTCCTGTCGGTGCCGTGACTCCTGCTGGAAGGTGTGCACGGCCCAAATGATGGCAGCGATCGTCCCGGCCGCACCCGCCCATTGGCCGACCGCTCCTACCCATTCTGGAGAAACTGACGGCTCGCGGCCCGGCCGACTACCACGCCTGCCGAAATGATCAGAACACCCCAAAACAACTTCCTCATGATGGTCTACTTCTCGACCGCGCGAAGCGCGAAAGGCAGCAGCGCCAAGCGGATTTCACGATTGACATCGTCCTGTTGGTGCATGGTGAACTCGAACTCCTCGTCACCATCCTGACGCGGCGTGCTGCGCTTGTGGTTTGGGTGCTCTTCAATCTTGCCGACAGCCTTCTCGATGACGGCGCTGACATCTCTGTTGCGAATGAACAGCAGTATGGCGGCCTTGGTGTCTCTCCAAACAAGGTAGCGGAACAGCTGGTCGAGAGCCCCCTCCATGGTCCTGGGTCCCGACCACACCTTGCACTCACCGATGAATATGTTGCGATCACCTTCGCGGATCAGGATGTCGGTCTTGCCATCCCCGTTGAACAGCTCCCCTCCGGCGGTGCCTTGGAATTGCGAATTCAGACCCATAAGAAGGATGTCGCGGATCTCCTCCTCGTCTAGCTTCGCAGCCACACTGGGACTCCGCTCCAACTGATTTCGCGTGTTCTTGAGTACGCGAAGCGCCTCTTGGTAGTCCTGCTCTTCCAGCGCCGGCTCAGGCTTGAACGAAGCTCGAGCCCCAGAAGGCTGGGGACGCTGCGGTTTAACCGTCTTCCGACTGACCGGTACGGTGTACCTATCCGCATCGGGACGACGACGCATCGGGAACCCAATATCTGCTTGCAGATTCCGCGTCGCGAGGAGGCTTTCGCGCCGACGAGCCACCGTGCCGGGCATATTGTCACGTAGGTATTGATTGTGGATGTTGATCTGAATACGAGACCAATCGAGACACTTCTCGATGGCATCGATCTGCCCCAACACCGCTGCCCGGATGGCCTCCGGATCTGAAGGCGGGTTGTCGATCGCTATCCGTATCTCGCCTTCCTGCAAACGAAGGACTTGCGGTGGCGCCATTGAGAACTGGTCGGCGCGCATCGTGAAAATATCCTTGTCCCCAACGAACGGCACGACGAACTCAAACCGGACTACGCGACGTTTTCTTGGTTCGCCGAAGTCGTTGTATACCTCTTCGATCTCGGTCGACTCGACCTGGAATACCTCGTCTGGCAACAGTTGAGGACACTCGACAGACCCAAGGTGGACCAGATACTCGACGAGGTCGTCGACGGGAGTGTTGAGCAACTCATCGGGGTTCCAGCCTTCCAGGCGTTGCACGACAGCCTGGACAGCCTTGCCCAGGAAGTCAGACAACCCGTTACCGGTTTGGTAGAAGCCACCCGTGCCGAACAATTGAACGTAAGCCACGCGAACATGTTGCCCGCATCGTCGTCGAATAGGGCGCGATTCGGATTAGATGAGGCTGTCGGTGCCCGTCGATATACTCCGTCCTGACGCAGCAATGGGGGCTACGCGTATGGAATTTCCGACACCACCGCCGTGGTTCGAAGGATTGCCGAAAGACCCGCGCGGCTTCTACGTGCTCGCCGAAGCTGGCTGGGTCGACGGCGAACCAATGTTCAGCAAGTTCGACCACGATCGGACCATCGCGCTCGCAATGCATCGAGCGTGCGCCCTTTGCGGCTACCCGATGCCCAAGGGCCACAATGTCTATCGAGCGTTCTCCCAGGGAGACGCCGCAGAAATCCGCATGAACCAGGCAGAGCATTCGCACGATTTGGCTGGGCCGTTGCACCTGTCGTGCGTCCTGTATTCAGCGATCGTTTGCCCCTTCCTCCGGGAGAAGACTGCCCGCATGGACAAGGACAGCAGCATTAACCCGGGTGGGAAGCGAGGCAGCCTCGCCGCTGTCATGGGGTTCAGAGACGTGGGCCTGATGGTTCTGGAGAAGCCCAACCCCAACCCGGAGACACGACCACCCAATTTCATGACCGCATATCTCGGCCTTCAAGACGACATCCGGTACCGGGGCGGGCAAGAACTACTGGAGCGGTATCACTCAGCCGTCGAAGCGGACCGGACGATCATCGACATGTCGCAGCCGCGAATGTTCTGGGGCCCAACAGATGCCGACTTCAAGAAGATGAGAGTCGCAATCAAGCACATCCATCAAGTTGTTCAGCGTGCACCAGTCGGGTCCCGATGTACGTCGAGAGCCCAGTCCCGTATCTGACATATCCGCTCTGAGTTGGTTCATAGAAAGACCGCCGTCGCCCCTCGCTGTTCGCCGGCATACGTGGCACTGAGTAGAGCCAACGTGCGCGCCACCACCTGATGGATCGACATGGTGGAATCCCTGCGGTCCCAACCCCAGCCGCCCGCATCACCGATCGCACGTTTCCGGGCACCCATCGATGCGTCAGTCAGCGACTTCTGACCGCCGTGACTCATTGTCGCGGAACTCATGCGGGTCTCCCAGTATCGCGCACCACGCAGGACCTGCATGAATGCAGCTAACACGCTGACTATGCAATACCTGGTCTCCACGTCCGCCCCGGCATCTATGGTGGCCACCATGCGTGCCCTTCTCGTCGCCGCGGCGGCTCTCATCGCACTGGCCCCGGTGGCCAACGCCACCACTCCCCAGGACGACCAGTACCTCGC
>Ga0105237_10006963_pt1 | contig 12461 bp, 9 predicted proteins | sample KBSC24metaG_FD_81520 | JGI IMG/M metagenome (GOLD analysis project Ga0105237, IMG submission 81520) | Corn rhizosphere microbial communities from Kellogg Biological Station, Michigan, USA - KBS C2-4 metaG | ecosystem: Host-associated > Plants > Roots > Rhizosphere > Soil | place: Michigan, USA...
CGTGCCCCCATCGCCTCCTGCAACGTAATGGTGGAGGCGACGTCCGGTGGCGCATCGAGGGAGCGAAAGACGGGGAGTGCCGAGAACGACAGCGATTGGGCACTGGACGCTCCACCGGGAGCAAGAGGACCAGCCAGCACCACTCCGACCCCCAGTACGGTCGCGTACCGCCCCAACCAACGAACAGACCATGTCATTGCACGACGATCTGCCCGGAGAGCGTGACTCCGGCGAATGGCGCCACGGCCCCGTTCAGGGTGCTCGTATAGGTATACGTGCCTGGTGTCAAGAATTTCCGCGGCGACTCATCATACTCGTGCAAGCCGAGCACGTTTCCGCTATCGCCGCCGGCACTCGTGGCCGCGGCAGGATTATCGAACGTGTAATCCACCGATGTAACGAGTTGCGCCGGGAGAAAATTTTGAAAGGTGATCGTGCCCCCCGGCGCGATGTAAATCGTGCCATAGGTGGCAGCGCCACCGCGGACGCTCAGATTGTTCGCGGATACCGCGATCGAGAAACTAAATGGGTTCGTGAACGTGTAGAGCACGCTGTCGCGTAACGGGCGGCCATATACCGTGGCCGTCGCAATCACCCACACCGTGCCGGTCTGCAAGGCGCGGATCGCATTCAATCCGACGCGGGTGCCGCAATTGGTCAATTGCAATTGCGCGGATGGAATTGTCCCGACCGTGGGGAACTGTGGCACATAGCATCCGACCTTGAGTGAGTCGGCATCGTGATAGGTATAGCGAAACTGTGGGTTCGACACACGGTCCCCCGTGGTCAGGTCCGCGACGACCGGCCGAATCGTCTTGCTCGATTGTTTGGCCAACCGGGCGCTGTCAGACCCCGTGGGTTGAATCGATAACGTTGCGTTCGGAATTGCCGCCGCTGTAATCTGGATGACCGCTTGATCGCCGCGGGCCGTGCCGTTTTTGAACGCAATGACGTTCAATAAGACGGGACTATTCCCCGACGAGCCGAGCGCGGTCACGACCCCAGTCTTCGACACGCGGACACGGAGGGTATCGGTCACACGCTGGAGCACATACAGCACGCTGTCGAAGCTCGTCATCGGCTCACCCGTCAACGTGGTTCCGGCGGCCGTCACGGTGAGTGTGTCACCGACCGCCATGATCGCGTTCAGTGGCGATACACGCAGGTTCCCGAGTGCCACGGCGGGTGCCGCCAATCTCGGCGCGGACACCTTATCGGTGGAACATCCCAGGACCGCGAACGATAGGGCGCCGACCATCATCCCCCGCAGGGTACCCATCATGAATCCCTCTCCAAGAAATAGATTGACCCGTTGTCGTTGCAACATGCGTCGTGATATGGATGCGACCATCATTGTCTGCATCTCTCCACTCATGGTTCGAAGTCGTAGCATCCGCCGTATAGGGCGTTGTTCTTCTGTTCCTCCGGCGACGGCTGGAGGACCACGTCTGCCCCGTAGTACGTGCCGTCGGTGGGGAGCGGGCTATCCACGAGCGGCGGGATCGCGGGCGATGAAATGAGCCCGGTTGGCCAGAGTGTTTCAGGATCGCGGTGGTAGATGTGCGCGAGTCGCCGCAGATCCGCCAACCGATGTCCCGTGAGATACAGCCACATCGCTCGTTCCCGCATAAGCAGATCCAGCCGAGCGTCGGACGTTCCGGGGTCGGTCAGCGTGTCGGGGAGATTGCCCGCGCTCAGCCCTGGCACGGGCGCGCAGGCCGCCGATCCCAGGCAGGTCGAGCGGAGCGTCCCGAGCGTCGTCAGCCAGTCGCCACCGCCTGTGGCGAGCGCGGCTTCGGCGTGTATGAGTTGTGCCTCCAGCCCATCGGCGAGACGAAACGGCGCTCCCGGCTCGGGCACCGTGGGGTCCAAGAATCCATCCGGTGTGACATTGTACTTGGCGGGCCGTAACATCGCCCCCGTGTTCGACGCTGTAACGACTGCCGTCCGTGGGTCCGTGGACCACGCCAATCCGTTCGTCCCTTCGCGATCTTGAACACGAATCTGCACATAGACGCTGGAGACCGAAGAAAATTGGTTTTTGTAGTCTCCATTCGGGGTAAATTGGACCCAGTAGACAAAATCGATGGGAACATTGCGAACCACCGAGTCCGCCGCGGCAAACTTACCGAGCCCTAAGAGCGCACGCCCCTTCCCCACACGGGCCAAATTCACGAATTGGGCACTGTCGCTTCCCGTCACCATCGCGGAATCGAACAACGCGATGGCACGTGCATACAGCTCGTTGGTCGTGAATCCCGCCGTCAGCTGCTGTGGTCCCACCAACGGCACCGAGGTCAGTGGAATTCCCGAGCAAAAATTCTCCGCGAACCACAGGACCGTGTACCCTTCGAGCGCGAAGAGCTCACCTTGCCATGCCACTGGGACGCTCGGTGTGTTGGACGCATAAAGCGCCAGCGCCTGACGAGCCATCTGCAAACGAATCCGGGCGTCGTGCAGCGCGAAGTACAGCCCTGCTCCGGCAACTTGGGGGTTCGATCCGGAGAGATCGACGATCCGTCGGGCATCGGCGCCCGAACTCACGAACTGCGCGTCGGTCAACTCATCGGTAAACATCCCCCCAACGCACACCACCGTGTTTTGGCATGACGAATTTCCGAGGATTACCCTCGAAAACGCACCAAGTGCTCCGACACGCAGTTGCAGTGCTCCGGTCGCCGTCGCAATCTGCGTCGGATCGACGACGGTATTCGGGGCCTGCACGTCGACCAACGATGACGGTGAACAGGCAACACTGAAGATCAGACTGGTAAGGCCGGCCCACGTCATCCCGGCGCTGACGATACGCGGTAGCATGTTAGAGTCCCAAGTTGAAGCGAAGGGTGAAATTTCGGGGCTGTGGCGTACCGTTGAAGTCGTTGTATGTGGACTCATTGCCCACCCCGCTCGTATCCCCATTCGGATCTCGGCCGATATAGTTGGTCCAGAGAGCAAGGTTTCTTCCCGCGAACGTCACGGCGAGGGACTGCACGTGCAACAGACGTAGCGCCAACATACGCGGCACATTGTAAGAGACCGACAGCTCATTGAAGCGCATCGTGGAGGACTGACGGAAATAATCGCCGTTGATCACCGCCTGGATGTACTCAGCCTGCTCCGCCAACGAGGCGGAGCGGTCGACCCCTCCGCGTGTCAGCGAGACGCCGCCCGTCGAGTGCGGCGTGACTAAACCATTTACTTGATCGAAGTTTGCACTGACGCGTACCGCGTCGTTGAACAGCCCCATGCCCGTCACGTACGTCACTTCACTCTTGGGATAGGGCGCCCCCATGAAGACCGGACTTCCGAAGGTGATTTCGCGCTGTGAGAGAATCCCATCGCCATTCAGGTCGGCATAGGAGACAATCGGACTCCCCCAGTATCCAAACAGCGGATACCCTTCGTGATTCTCCGTGTTATAACCTCCGCCGACCTGCAACGTGGGCGCTTTGTGGACCAGCCGGTTCGTATTGCGGGTGTAATTGACCGTGAGGTCCCAATTGATCATCCGGGCGTCGAGCAGCCGCGCCGTGATCGAGAGTTCGAGGCCACGATTTTCGACGTTGCCAAGGTTGACATATTCATACAACTGCTGCGCTCCAAACGACGGCGGTAGAGTCAGGTTGTTGATCGCGTCACGCGTAAATTTCTTGTAGAGCGTGAACTCCGTCCGAATCCGTTCATTCGCCAGGAACGAGGCGTCAAAGCCCCCTTCCCACTCGGTCCCACGCTCGGGCTTCAGATTGGGATTCCCCAACTGCAGGACATACACCGCCGCACTCGGTGTCGTCGCGGTCCCAAACGCTTCCTGCTGTAGTGTGTATTGATTCAGCACCGCGGTCTGCGACGTCGTGTTTCCGCTATGACCGTAGGCCAACCGAAGCCGGAGACTCGACACCACATCCTGCTTGGGAAAGAATGATTTATCCGACAGCAGATACGACAGGTTGAACTTGGGATAGAACGGGGGTCTCTTGTTGACCTGTCCGCCAAATCCACTCGAGACATCTCGACGGAAGCCAAAGGTCGTGTACATGCCGAGGAGCTGGACCTCCTCTTCCAGATACCATCCCGCCGTCGCCTGTTCGTCTCGATATTCGTTGACGTTGTACAACTCCGCGTTCGGATACGGGCAGACCGGTGGGGGACTCAAGAGCGTGGTGCCGAACGCGAGCGAACAGCCATTCGTGCTCCCGACCTCAAGCGTGGAGAATGTGGTACGGGAATATTGTTCGCCGAGCGACGTCTGGAGCATGAGCCAGGGCGTTGGCGTGAATGCGTTCCTGGCCGTGACATTGGCCGTTTTGACAAAGGTCTCGCCTTGCCGTCGATCATGTCCGCTGGCGCAGGCCGCGTCCGATCCGCTATACACCTGCTGGAGCACATAAGAACAGTCTTGCGCACGCAGGTTCGACTCGTCGGATTGAAGCGTATAGTCACCACCCAACGCACCATTTATTTGCAGCCAATGCCACGGTGCGTAATTACCAGTCGACGACAGCATACCGCGCTTTGCCAGCGACGTAATCTTTGTCCGTTGACCGTCCGATGGCATGAGTCCTAACGTGTCTGACGGTGTCACCCCTTGCCCGATTCGGTTCGGAATGATGATCCCCGATCCGCCGCTCAAGAGGTTCCGATACAGCCCCGTCGCGGTCAATGACATGTCCAGAGTTGGTGACAGCTGGAACGTCGACCGGGACGATCCATCGATGTCCTGTTGGGTATTCGGCCGTTTCATCCACGACGGGGCCGGTGTCGCCCAGAGGCGTTCGATGATCCGCGCCTGCACTTCGGACATCTTGGCCATCCCCACCTGATTCGACGAACGCAACGATAGGAATTGCTGGACTGACTGCGTCCCCCCGGAGGCATTGATCGCCAGCGACTGTGTCGTCCCCGTCCCAATGGTCCGCATTTGTGGGTCGTTCTCGTAATTGAAATTGCGGACGCTGTCCTGAACGCACGTGCCGCGCGCTACCTGGGCGATCCCACCGATCGCGAGCGTACAGTTCGGCACGGTGACACCATTCACCTTGCCGAAGCCCCACCAGAGATCGTCAAAGCGCCCCGGGACCGTGGACCATCCCTGATCCCCGAGGAAGGTGAAGCGCCAGCTCCCGGCTTGCCCCTTCTTCGTCTTGATGACAATCACGCCATTCGCCGCGTCGGTGCCATACAGACTCGACGCCGATGGGCCACGTAAGACGTCGATCGATTCGATGGTATTCGGGTCGATGTCGTCCAGCCGAGATGGCGCAAGCCGACCGTTCGTCGACCTGTTGCCATTTCCATCCATCGGATACAACAACGTCGACGCGCCTACGTTCGTCTGGTTCTGCGCGACCGTTGTCTGGGCGTTCAACCGGATTCCGTCGAGAATGACGATCGGATCATTGTTGAGCGTGAGACTGTTCACCCCGCGGATCCGGATTTTCGACGGCGCTCCCACCGCACCATCGGTATTGGACACGATTACCCCAGGAACACGCGCCTGTAACAGGTCACTCACGTTGCGAATCAACGTCGTGGGGACGATGGAATCCGCCTTGATCGTCCCGACCGCGTTTCCAACCTCGTACCGTTTCCGGTCGCCGGTCGCCGTGGTCACGACATCCGTCAATGTCATCGCGGCCGGAACGAGCGCGATCGAGACTGTCTCCGTCGCGTCATCGCGAACCGTGACCGGCAATGACGACAACCGATACCCCAGCCGTCGCGCGACGATCTTGTGTACTCCCGCCGAGACACCGGCGAGGACGGCCACCCCATCTTCGCGCGTCGTCACCGGATGCTTACTCTCATCGAGCGTCACCGCGACACCGGCCACCGGCCGCTTCGTCGTGGCGTCGCTCACGGTCACCGTGATCCCGCCAGCATGGACGTCCTGATTGCTGGACGGCGCAATGACCACTGTTCCCGCCGGCCGGATCTGCGCCACGAGTCCGGTCCCTTTGAGGATCTGCTGAAATGCATCTTCGACCGCCAGATCCCGCACATGCAGCGTGACACGCGCGCCCGGCGGCAAAATAGACTCATTGTACGCGGGCCGCAGCCCCGCTTGTCGCGCGACGAGCGACACGACGGACAAGAGTGGCGCACCATCCACGTCGATCGTCACGCGGGTCGGTACCTTCACCGGATGATCCGGTGTCGCCGACGCCACCGGGACATTCTGGGCCCGCACCGTCGATGACAGCATCGCGGCGAGGAGCACCCCAGTCGTCGTGATCCGGCCCAGCCGGTGCGTGAGGAACGACCGTCGAACAAGCCAATGCCGCATGCTATCTCCCATATTGGGGTTCTCGGCTCAAAGGGTGACGAAGACGGATGGATGGAGAACCCGACACATACCCAGGCTCCAACCGCAGAATGTTGTCGGTCCGGACGACGTGAACATCGAGCAACGTCGCCAAGACATCGAGGGTTTCACTGAAGGATTGGTTCGCGACATCTACGGACCATGTGAGCCGTTGCGCCGATCGCACGGAATCGCGGAGCTGCAATTCGATCCCGTACGTCCGCCCCAACTCCATGAGGACATCCCGCGCGGGTGTATCGCGGAACACCAGGACGCCTCGGGTCCACGCGATATCGTCATCGACGGTGACATGTGGCGTCACGAGCACCTGTCCGGAATCGTTCACCGTGGCCGACGCGTTGGCCGACAACACGGCCTGGTTAGCGTCCGCGCCACCCGTCACGGCCACGCGCCCTTCGACGACCACGATCCGCGCGACGGAATCCGTCGCATATTGCCGCACCAGAAACGTGGTGCCGAGCACACGCGTGGCGGAACGGCCGGCACGGACGAGGAATGGCTGACGAGATGAGTGCGCGACTGTGAAGAGCGCTTTCCCGTAGACCGTCACAATCGTTTGTGACGATGTCCTCGTGACTTGAAGCGTCGTCGCGGGGGCGAGCATCGCTTGTGATCCGTCAGCGAGCGTGACCGTGGAACGCTGGCCACGCGCCGTGACATACCGCTGCTCGGTCGCAGCCGACGAGGTACCGTGACGTGAAGAACGAGCGACGATTGCATAGCTGGCGAACGCAAAGAGGGCGACGGCAATCGTCGCCAGCGCTCCCATCGTTCTGAATCGTTCAGTTCCGATGACGTTTTGGAACCACGATACGCGAGCAACGCGGTTCCGAACGCGCGACGGAGCCAACTCGGTCGCGGCCGAACGCGACGTGTGTGCTCGGATCCGCTGCCATTCCAGCTCGACATCGGATGCGGTGGCACGGGGAGTCCACGGCGCGGCGCGCAATGCGTCGGTGATCCCATCGTGAACAGGCGACGTCTGACGCCAACGTTCGACTTGGGCGCATTCGTCGGGTGTCGCTTCGCCCGCGAGATACCGGTCGAGTACAGAAGCCGGTAGAGGCGTATGAGGAAAGCGGTCGTCGGAGGACATGGTACCCCAATAGCACCCCAGTCGCCAAAAGGTGACAGTGGGGTGTTTGGAGGATGCCGCCACGAGAGGCCGGCGTCTCCGAATGCGCTATTCGATCCCGTCGGGGAGGAGCTCTTTCAGGGTACGAAGCCCTCGGCTCAAATGCTGCTTCGCCGCATCCTGGTGAATCCCCATCACCTCGGCAATCTCCGCGATCGAGAGCCCATGTCGCCAGCGCAATGTCATGGCCGTACGCCGTGCCTCCGGGAGTCGTGCCAAGGCTTGCAGCACAACGTTGATCTGTTCCGCACGGTCGAGCGCACGATCTGCAGGCAGCGCGGGCGCCGCCATACCAGGGATCTCGTCCGTGAACGCGATGACCCGATGGGCTCGATCATGACGCCGCCTGTCGCGTAACGCATTGATCGCACGGTGCCGGACCGCGAGAAACAGATAGGCGTGGATTCCGCCTTGCGGGGCCCATGACGCATGACGTGTCCACACGTCGATGAAAACATCTCCGACGACATCGCGCGCCGCTGCCATATCGCCGAGCAGACTGACAGCAAAGTTGATCAACTCCTCGGCGAGCGCACGATAGACCAATTCGAACGCACGATCATCACCGGCGCGAATACGCGCCACGTACGCGTCCAGGTCTCGCGGCGAAGCACTGGACGAATCTGAAGGTTCTCCTGTATCAGTCACGATCGCATGATGTGACATGATGTCCATACACCGGTGCTATCTTTTGGCGTCGGCCCCTTCATGGCGGCGCACGCTACACGCGGGAATTCCACTTGTCAAGAAAAACCCGACCGATGTGATCGCGCCCTAATAGTTGTATGCAGTGGCGAAGACCGTTTGCAAAAACAGGCCACGCTCATTGAAAGCACGCCCTTCAGGACGTCGAATTTTCGATCATGTTCCAGTTATCCATACCACTTATGGAATGGCTGTGCGGCGAGCGTCGCGTACGCACTCGCCCACCGCCCACGTGGAAACAAACACTTAAGTCACCACTTGACTATTCCCTGGGCGACCCTATACTTAAGTCATCACTTTAGTTTTCAAGAAAAAAGCCCATGCCAACCTCCAGCGTCGCCCACAGCACGTTCGTGATCGAACGGCAGTATCCTCAGTCGCCCACTCGCGTCTTCTCGGCGTTCTCTGACCCGGCAAAAAAACGCCGATGGATGGGCGGCGACGCCGATGGGTTCACCATCGAGCGCTTCGATATGGAATTCGAGGTGGGTCGCTTTGAGCGATGGCAATTCCGTTTCAAAGGCGGCGAGCTCATTACCACCGAGATGATGTATCAGGACATTGTCCCCAATCAACGCATCGTCTTCGTGTATACGATGGATTTTGGCGACAAGCGCGCCTCGTCGTCGCAGACGACTATCGAGCTAATACCGGACGGTACGGGCACCAAGCTCGTGTTCACCGAGCAAGGGGCATTTTTCGATGGGGTCGACCAAGCCGCAGGGCGCGAGGAAGGGACGCGTGGCTTGTTGGACGCGCTCGCCACAGAGCTCGAGCAGCACACGTAACGCGTTACGTGAGTCATTAACCTCGGAGCATACACATGTCGCACATATGGAAAGCTCGCCTCCGGGACATCAAATTATCGCATGCTTACGCGTCGTAAACAGACTCCCATCGATAAAATCTTCTACGCGCTCGGCGATCCCACTCGCCGAGCGTTGTTGACGGCGATCAGCAGCGGCCCGATCGCCATGTCGCACCTGGCCAAGCCACTGGACATCTCGTTAGCTGCCGTCGCGCAACATGTGGAAGTACTCGAAGACAGTGGCCTCGTCCGTACCGAAAAAGTCGGTCGAGTCCGGCTGTGCCGCGTAGAACCGTCTGGATTGCGATCGGCGGAACGGTGGATTGCCGACCAGCGCGCGGTGTGGGAGCGACGGTTGGATCGGCTGGGGATGTTCTTGGACGAGGAGAAGTAATTATTGGTGCGGTGCTCGTGATACGCTGTGCACGGGCGTTCCGCAACAGGCATGACGACTACTGCACGATCACCGTTCCCGTGGTCGTGACGCCGGTGAACGGCGGAGCCCCACCCGTGATGGTCGCGGTCCATTTGTACGTTCCCGCTGTGGGGAAGAGCCGCATGGCGTACTGGCCACCCGTGAGTGGGGTGATATTTCCCGACGTCCCCCCGACATCCGACGGGGGATTGGTCGCCGCGGCCCCCTCGGGATCATCAAAGGTAAAGCTCACCAGCGCCCCGAACGCGGAGGGGAATCCGTTCTGGAAACCCATCATGCCGCCGGGGGCAATCGTATAGGTGTTTGCCGACGGGCCGGTCAGATTCAACGCATACGGCGCTACGCTGACAAATTCAAAGTACGGATTGGTCAGGAAGAACATGACACTATCTCGCAGCGGTACGCCGTAAACCGTCACATTGGCGTAGACCCATGCCACGCCTTTGAGGTTCGCGTGCAGCGTATTGAGACTCTGCACGGGTCCACCACCGCAGGCAGAGGTCGTGAGTTGCTGGACGGTCACCGTTGCGGTCGAGACGAAATAGGGAGTAAAGCACGACATCTTGGTGGAATCGCCGGGCCCCAATTCGTATCGAACGGCCGGCCCATTCACACTCTCACCAGTCCCGTTTTGAATCACTGGAACGAGTTGCCGATCGTTCCCGACCGCGAGTTTGACACTATCAGATGGTTGAATAGAGAGTGTTGCCCCCGTGATCACGGTTTGGGTGATTTGGAGGATCGCGACGTCGGCGAGCGCCAGGCCATCTTTGAAGCCGATCACTTGAACGAGCACCGGATTCCCGGCGCCAGACGGCGCGATCGCCGTCACCACGCCTGAGGCAGAGATTTGTACGCGACCAGAGTCGGTCATGTTCTGCAGCACATACTCCACACTATCGAGGTGACTCAGGAGCGCGCCGCTCAGCGACCGCCCCGTCACCGACAACCGGAGTGTGTCTCCAACCGCCATGATCGCGTTGAGGGGCGCCACGCGGACCGAGCCGAGCGTCGTGGCTGGTGACCGCAATGTCGGCGCCGCGGAGTTATCACCTTGACACGCGGCCATCGTCGCCATGGCGGCACCGATCAGCGCCCCGTACAGGTGTCGTCCTCGGGAGATCCGCCGTGGGTGTTTGCGAGCTGTGTCCATCGTCCGTTGCACAAGCGGTGAGGTACGGGGTGACGTGTTACGGATTGGTGTCATAGCACCCTCCGTACAACGGATTCCGAGCGCGTTCATTGACATCCGGGCCGTAGACCACGTCCGTGCCGTAGCGTACACCATTCTCCGTACCGATATGAGGGAAGAGATCCGGATACGCCGGCTCCGACATGATCCCCGTGGGCCACAGGGTGTTGGGATTTCTATTATAGACGTGCGCCATACGGCGGAGGTCGCCTTCGCGGTGCCCGGTCAAATACAGCCACATCGCCCGCTCTTTCATGAGTGTGTCGAGCCGTGTCGCCGCGCCGGGATCGTTGAGCGGTGGAAGCTGCGCGCTCGTGATGCCGAAACGAGGGGCGCAGGCCGCGGTGCCGACACATGTCGCGCGCAACATATTCAACGTCGTCAGCCAACTTGCATCGCCGCGGGCCAATGCGGCCTCTGCTTGAATCAGTCGTGCCTCGAGACCGTCCGCGAGCCGGACCGGCACGCCATAGCGCGGCGTGGTCGGATCCGGTTGTCCCGTAGATGGATCGATATTGTACTTGGACGGCCAGAGCATACTTCCCGAGAGTCCCGGGACCGTGACAACCGCCGTGCGCGGGTCTGTTGACCAAACCAAGCCGTTCCCCCCTTCCCGATCTTGTACACGCTGTGCTCCGTTGGGGACGTCACCGGTCGCAAGATCGAACCCGTAGTTGCCACTGACATTCGATCGGACGAAATACACGAAGTCGAGCGGGACGTTCTGTATCACTGAATCTGCCGCCGCGAATTGTCCCAGGTTGAGCAAAGCCCGCGCCTTCCCCACCCGCGCCAAGTTCACATATTGCGCGCTATCTGCCCCGACCACCATTGCGGAATCGAACAACGCGATCGCAGCATTGAACAGCTCGTCGGTATGCAATCCACGCGTCGGAATCTGCGCGCCGTTCAGCGACGATTGCGACAACGGAATGCCTGAACAATACAACTCGGCGAGCCAGGTCACGGTGTACCCTTGCAGGGCATAGAGCTCACCCTGCCAGGCACGCGGGACACCCGACGTCCCATCTGGAACGTACTGCTGCAGCGCTTGTAATGCCTGCCGAATCACGACCCGCGTGTTTTGGAACCCGCCATACCCAAACCCCTGGGCATTCCGGTTGTCGGTTCCTGTGGTACCCAGCACATTGCGATCGTCACCCGTTCGGCCGATATAGTACGGATCTTGTAACTCGTCCGTCAGCGTTCCACTCATCACGATGACGGAGTTCCACCCTTGCCCCATGGAGGACATCATAGTGGCAATCGCGGTGTTTCGCAGTTGCGTGGCCCCCGTCGGCGTCTTGACCTGCGACGGATCGACGACCGTGCTCGGACTTTGCACGTCGATGAGCGACGATGGCTTACACGCCACAAGGATCAATGCCGCGGCCACGACCGACGAGCATATCCAGTGGCGCCGTACGCGCACGAATCGGAACGCGTGCATGATCACAATCCCAGGTTGAAGCGGAGCACCCAGCTCCGTGGTTGTGGAATAGCCGACCCGTCATCCTGCGCCACTTCGCCCAACGCGCCGGACGTATCGACGTTGGGATCTTTGCCGGCGTAGCTCGTCCACAGCGCGAGGTTGCGTCCGGCCAGCGTGAGTGCCAACGATTGCGCGTGCAGTGCGCGAACGAGCTGGGTGGGGACTGTATAGGTCGCCGACATTTCATTGAGACGCACCGTCGAGCTCGCGCCGATAAATCCGCCGTTCACGACGGCTTGGAGAAATGCCGCCTGCTGCGCGATGGGCGCCGTCCGGTCGACAGCCGCGCGAGGGAGTAAGACGCCGCCGGCCTGCAGGACGGTGGTCTGCTGCACGATTTGGTCGACGTTCGCCGAGAGACGAAGCGCGCC
>Ga0105237_10006964_pt1 | contig 12461 bp, 7 predicted proteins | sample KBSC24metaG_FD_81520 | JGI IMG/M metagenome (GOLD analysis project Ga0105237, IMG submission 81520) | Corn rhizosphere microbial communities from Kellogg Biological Station, Michigan, USA - KBS C2-4 metaG | ecosystem: Host-associated > Plants > Roots > Rhizosphere > Soil | place: Michigan, USA...
CTTCCACCAGTTCGAGGTCGCGCGCATGAACCTCGCACCGAAGAAGATCGTCGTGCACATCATGCCGTCGGCGTATGACGTGCCGCTCGGCGGTGTCGGGGAGCCCGGCGTGCCGGTGATCGCTCCGGCCCTGATGAACGCGATCAACGCCGCGACCGGCAAGCGCATCCGCGCCCTGCCGCTGCGCGATCAGCTGGCTTCGCCGGCCTGAGCGCGGAGGCAGGACCACAGACCAGAGGCCAGCGCGCGTCGCCCCTGGAGGGGCGGCGCGCGCCAAACCCGGCACAGACCTCCGGCCTTCCGGCCGGCCGTGTGTGCAGCCCTTGCTGGGAAGCGCCCCGATGGAGAGCAGTGAAGGTCGATCGCATATCGCGAACGTGCTGAGCGTGGTGGAACGAGGCCCGATGGGCGTGACGATGGACGACTGGCTGCAGCAATCCTGGCAGCGCTCGGTGGAGCGGCACCGGCTCGATCCGGGCCGCCGTCGCGGGCGTCGCGTGTTGACCGCTTCCGAGCTGCGCGAAGCCTCCGAGCGCATGGGCGAATTCCTCGAAGTGGCCAAGCCACACATCGACGATCTCGACCGCCACGTCTCGGCCGCCAACTACTGCGTGCTGCTCACCGACGCCTACGGCTCGACCATCGACCATCGCAAGGGCAACGATGCGGACGGTCGCTTCCGCAACGCCGGCGTGCGCGTCGGCATCTGCTGGTCGGAGCAGGAGGAAGGCACCTGCGGCATCGGCACGACCATCATCAACCAGCGTCCGACCCTGGTGCACAAGCAGGAGCACTTCCGCGCCGACAACATCGCGCTCAGCTGCAGCGCGGCGCCGGTGTTCGGCATCGACGACCAGCTGATCGCGGTGCTCGATGCCTCGACGCTTTATTCGCCGTACAACCGCGACAGCCAGGCGCTGGTCTTCCACCTCGTCAACGAGAAGGCGCTGCTGATCGAGAACGCCTATGCCGAGCGCTCGCTGCAGCGCCACTGGCGGCTCTCGGTCAGCCCGCGCGTCGATCATCGTTCGCCCGAGACCGACTGGCTGCTCGCCTTCAACGAATCCGGCGAGCTGGTGGGCGCGAACCGGCCCGCCAAGCAGCATCTGCTCGGCCTGTACGAGCCGAAGCTGCCGACCTCGATCGAAGACCTGTTCGGCTGCAGCGTCGAGCAGATGTTCGCGAGCGCCCATGCCGCGCCCGGGCTGGCGCTGCCGCTGCGCGTCTCGGCCAGCGGGCGCCTCGTGTACGGCGTGCTGCGTGCGCCGGCACGGCCGCAGCCGGCGCTGCATCAGCCGGCACCCAGCGCCGCGCCAGGCGCCGCGAGCACCGACGTGCCGCCCGATGCCTTCGGCCATCTCGCGACCGGCGACAGGCGCCTGAAGGAGATCGTCGCGAAGGCCGGAAAGCTTGCCAACGGCAACATCCCGCTGATGCTGCTGGGCGAGACCGGCACCGGCAAGGAGGCCTTTGCCAAATCGCTGCATGCGCACAGCCAGCGGCGCGCACGGCCGTTCGTCGCGCTGAACTGCGCCGCGATCCCGGAGAGCCTGATCGAGAGCGAACTCTTCGGCTACCGCGACGGCGCCTTCACCGGCGCGAAGAGCCAGGGTTCGAAAGGCAAGATCGTGCAGGCCGACGGCGGCACGCTCTTCCTCGACGAGATCGGCGACATGCCGCTGCTGCTGCAGAGCCGATTGCTGCGCGTGCTGGCCGAAGGCGAGGTGCTGCCGCTCGGCGCCGAACAGCCGACCACGGTCAGCCTGCATGTGATCTGCGCGACGCACCAGTCGCTGGAAGCCCTGATCCAGGCCGGGCGCTTCCGCGCCGACCTCTACTACCGCCTCAGCGGCGCGGTGTTCCGCCTGCCCCCGCTGCGCGAACGCGACGACATCGCCGACGTGATCCGCCGGCTGCTGCGCGAAGAAGGCGCGGCCATCGGCCAGCCGTGGATCGAGATCGAGCGCGAGGCGGTGGAGCTGCTGAAAAAATATCCCTGGCCCGGCAACATCCGCCAGCTGCGCCATGCGCTGCGCTATGCCTGCGCGCTCGGCGACGGGAAGCGGCTGTCGCTACAGGCGTTCCCGCCGGAGATCGTCGAAGAGGCCCAGGCAGCGTCACGGCAGGCCGCGCCGGTCGCCGACACGGCATCGCTCGCAGAAGCACCGCCGCTCCCCACCACCGAGCCGCTGCGCGAACGGCTGCTGGCCGCGCTGAAGCGCCATCACTGGCACGTCACCCTGGCGGCACGCGAAATCGGCATGCCGCGCTCGACCTTCTATCGCCACATGAACCGGCTGAAGATCGTGCCGCCGAACATGGCGTGACGGCACGAGGGCGAAGCCGCTCCGCCGGGCTGGTCTCGCCGTCGGACTCCTAGAATGGGGGCCCTGCGCAGCGCGGTGCCGGGCACGGGCCGCGCTGCGCCGTCGCCCCTATCGGAGCCCGCCATGGATACCCGCACCTCGCCCATTCGCCTGCGCCTCGAACGTGTACGCGAGGCCTTGCAGCACCACGGCGCAGCAGCGGTGCTGGTGCCGTCCAGCGATCCGCATCTGTCCGAATACCTGCCGCAGCGCTGGCAGGCCCGCGAGTGGCTCTCCGGCTTCACCGGCTCGATGGGCACGCTGGTCGTGACACGCACGCGCGCCGCCCTCTTCGCCGACAGCCGCTACTGGGTGCAGGCCGAAGCGCAGATCGCCGGCACCGGCATCGAGCTGGTAAAGATCCCCAGCGGCAACTCGTCGCTGCACCTCGACTGGCTGGCCAACGAGGTGCCTGCCGGGCAGACCGTGCTCGTCGACGGGCAAGTCCTCGGCCTCGCCGCAGCGCAGGCCCTGCGCAGCGTGCTGCAGAACGCCGGCGTGATCCTGCGCACCGATGTCGATCTGATCGACGACGTCTGGCAGCCGCGCCCTGCCCTGCCCACGGCGCCGGTCTACGAGCACCTCGCACCCGAAGCGCCGCTGACACGCGCCGAGAAGCTCATGCAGGTGCGCGCCGCGATGGCACGCCACGGCGCTGCGCAGCACTTCATCTCCACCGTCGACGACATCGCCTGGCTCTTCAACCTGCGCGGCTCGGACGTCAGCTACAACCCGGTGTTCCTGGCGCATGCGCTGATCGACGCCGGCAGCGCCCGGCTCTTCATCGCGGACGGCAAGGTGCCGGCCGAATTGCGCGAGGTGCTGGCCGCCGACGGCGTGCGGCTCGCGCCCTATGCCGACGCGGCCGGCACGCTCGCGGCGCTGCCGAGCGGCAGCAGCCTGCTGATCGACCCGCGCCGCGTCACGCTCGGGCTGCGCCAGAATGTCAACGGCGGCGTGCATGTGATCGAGGCGATCAACCCCAGCACGCTGATGAAGAGCCGCAAGACCGCCGACGAGGCGGCCCACGTGCGCCAGGCGATGGAACAGGACGGCGCGGCGATGTGCGAGTTCTACGCCTGGTTCGAGCAGGCGCTCGGCCGCGAGCGCATCACCGAGATCACGATCGACGAGCAGCTGAGTGCCGCACGCGCGCGCCGGCCCGGCTTCGTCGGCCTGAGCTTCCCGACGATCGCCGGCTTCAACGCGAACGGCGCGATGCCGCACTACCGCGCGCTGCCCGATGCGCATGCAGTGATCGAAGGCGACGGCCTGCTGCTGATCGACTCGGGCGGCCAGTACCTCGGCGGCACGACCGACATCACCCGCGTCTGGCCGATCGGCACCTTGAGCGACGCGATGCGCCGCGACTACACGCTGGTGCTGAAGGGCACGATGGCGCTGAGCCGCACGCGTTTTCCGCGCGGCACGCTCTCGCCGATGCTCGACGCGATCGCACGCGCGCCGATCTGGGCCGAGGGGCTGGACTACGGCCACGGCACCGGCCACGGCGTCGGCTACTTCCTCAACGTGCACGAAGGGCCGCAGTCGATCAGCAAGGCGCTGCCGGAAGCCACGATGGCGATGGAGCCGGGCATGATCACGTCGATCGAACCGGGACTGTACCGGCCGGGCCAGTGGGGCATCCGCATCGAGAACCTGGTGTTGAACCAGCCGGCGGTGTCGAACGAGTTCGGCGAATTCCTCGAGTTCGAGACCCTGACCTTGTGCCCGATCGACACCCGCAGCATCGATCGTTCGCTGCTGCGCGTCGACGAGATCGACTGGCTGAACCGCTATCACGCCGAGGTGCGGCGGCGCCTCTCGCCGCTGGTGAGCGGCGAGGCGCTTGCCTGGCTGCAGCGGCGCACCGAGGCTTGCTAGCCGATCAAGCCCCTGCGCGCTGCAGCTTCGCGGTCAACGCCAGGCCCAGCGACTCGGCGCTGTCCAGCAGATGCGCCTTCGACTCGGCGCTCAGGCCGCTCGCCGACTTCAGCGCCGCATTGATCCGCGCCAGCAGGGTCTGCGCCTCGACACGCGTCAGGCTGCGCGCATCCGCGCGGCTCTGCGAGGCCGGCCGCAGCAGCGCCGCCGAGAGCTTGTTGATGTGCTCGCGCTGCAACTCGCGGCGCTGCGCCGGGATGTCGCCGCGGCCCAGGTCGCCCCAGACTTCCTGCGTGATGCGGCGGTACAGCTCGGAGAGATGGAACGCTTCGGCGGGCCGCTCGGCCTTGGTCTCGCTGTCGAGCACGCGTACCGCGACGCCGTCGCTCATCAGATGCGTCAGCAGCGCGTTCTGGATCTCGAGCACCGCCTGCACCGGCGAGTAGTCGGTCGCGACCACGTTCTCGCCGCTGAAGACCGCATCGGTGCGTTCCAGATAGTCGGGGGCGAGGCGCCGCTGCAGCGCCGGCGAGACACGCAGGCCGTCGGGCGACAGCACGCCCTTGGCCAGCACCTCGAGCGCCGCGCGCTGCGCCTGCGGCGACACCGGCTCCAGCGGATCGCGGCCGCTGCCGGGGTAGTCGCGCAAGGTGCGCACGCCACCGATCTGCCGCGCCAACGCGCCGGATGAACGCGCCACATCGCGCAGCGCGAAGTTGAGCGAACGCCGCAGCACCGAATAGTCCTCGCTCGGCTTGAGCGTGCGGACCTCCTGGCGCGCCAGCAGGTCGCGTGCGATCTCGAAGCGCTTGCGCGCGAAAGCGAGCACGTCGTTGCCGAGATCGAACTGCAGCGACTCCGGGTCGATGCCGAGGAAGTTGTCCTCGTCGGTGCCGTAGGCGAGTTCAGGCTCGCTGCTGCGCGCCGCGAGCTGCTGCAGCGCGTCGGCTTCCTTGGCCGGCTCCAGCGGCTTGTAGGCGTATTCGATCGCCCAGTAGTCGTAGGGCCCGAGCGTGGCTTGCGACGAGGTGCCGATCTTGTGGCCGGGGCTCGGCAGGTTCAGCGGCAGGTATTCCATCACCGAGCCGGAGAGGCTGTGATCGTGCGTGAACGTGTCGTCCTCCAGCTCGGCTTGGCTATACAAGCGCGAAGCGCGGAAGTTGTGGCGCAGGCCGAGCGTGTGGCCGACCTCGTGCATCGTCACGTCCTTCAGGTAGTCGAGCACGAATCGCTGCGCCTCGGGGCTGTCGGGATCGATGTCGCCGCGCGCCTCGAGCACGTCCATCATGTAGCCGAGCTGCTCGGCCGCGAAGTCGGCGTACTCGCAGGCCTTCGGATCGTGGGGCTGGGCGGTGCTGCCGACCGGCGCTCCACCGGGCAGCGTGGTCGGCATCGCATCGGGCAATTGCATCAGCGACGCCCATTCGGCCGCCGGCGTGCCGCCGAGGATCTGCGAGCGCTGAGCGCGGATCGCGCGCGACGAGAGGCTCTCGATCGCGATGTCGGCATCGAGGATCTCGCCGCTGCGCGGGTCGACGTGGCTCGGGCCGATCGCGCCGTACTGCGGACTCACGTTGGTCACCCAGCGGATCGACGGCACGTCCGAATCGAGGGTGCTGAAGTCGGCATCGTCGGGCTGCTGGCGCACCGCGATCGCGTTCTTGAAACCGATCTTCTCGAAGGCCTTGTTCCATTCGAGCACGCCGGCGGTGATGGTTGCGCGGTACTTCAGCGGAATGCTGCGGTCGAGCCAGTAGGTGATCGGCTTGACCGGCTCGGAGAGCGCTGCCGCCGGGTCCTTCTTCACCAGCCGCCAGCGATTGACATAGCGCTGGCGCGGCGAGCGCGCGAGATCGTCGCTGAAGTCCTGCTGCAAGGTCTGGAAGTAGCCGACACGCGGGTCCGCAGCGCGCGGCTTCATCGGCTCCTCCGGCAGGCGGGCGAGCGAGTATTCGAGCTGCAGGAAGAGGCTGCGCGCGTCCGGCAGGGTGCGCGGCGCGGTCGGCACCGGCGCGCCGGGCGGCGTGTTCGGTTGCGGCAGCGCGATCGACGCGGTGGCGTAGTGGTTCTGCACCTCGAAGACCACCGAATCGGTCTTGCCGCGCACGTTCAGCACCGCGGAGTTGCGCCCGTCGAAGGCATAACCCTGGCGATAGGCGCGCTGCAAGGCCTGGCCGAAGCCGAGCATGTCGCTCGCGAAGAGCCCGGAAGCGTCGATGAGGATCGACTTGCGCTCCGGCTGCGGCTGGCTCGCGACCGGGCTGCTGCCGAGCAGGCTGGGCGAAAACGCTGCCGTCACCGCACGCGCTTCGGGCGTGCCCGGCTTGGCGAAGAACTCCGAATTGCGCGCGATCAGCTGGATCTGGTTGTGGACGCGGCGGAACTCGACCAGCTGCTCCTCGGTCGCCGCGCCGCGCAGGTTCATGCTGCCGCCGAAGATGCCGGCCTCGCCGATGCCGCCGGCGAGCTTGGGCGAGAACAGCAAGGGCTTGCCGAGGTCGCTCGGCTTCAGCTCGAGCCAAACCTTCTCGTCCTTCTGGTACATCGTGAACAAGCCGTCGATCTTCTTCGCGTCCTTGATCACGGTGGCGAAAGGCGGCGGCGTGCCGGGCGCCGAGGCGGCGGAGGCCGCCGGCTGCGGCGCGGATGCTGCCGAAGCGGCGCTGGCCGGACGCGCGGTGCTGCCCGAGGCGGCCGGTGGCGGCACCGGGCTGCCCGCCGTCCAGGTGGTCGCCGGGGGCGGCGCCCCGGCTGCCGCGGGCGCAGCGGCCGGCGGCGGACTCACCGTCGCACAGGCACCGAGCAGCGCGACGGCTGCGGCCACGGAGGAAAAAACGGGCAGGGTCGAACGTGTCATGTGATCGGGCGCGCAGCAGAGGGGCCGGAGGGATCGACCATTCTCGATGCAGCCGGTTCCCCCATTCGGGATTCGGCCGGCCTCAGAGTGTGAGAGCGAATCGCTGCGCCGGCCAGCGCCCGGCCGCTCCGTAGCGGCCGGTACCCCGGTGCCGGGTGCCCCATCCACTCAGCGCAAGGCCTTGAAGCGCAGACGGTGCGGCTTCGCCCCCTCCTCGCCCAGCCGCTTCTTCTTGTCGGCCTCGTATTCCTGGTAGTTGCCGCTGTAGAAGAACCATTGCGAATCGCCTTCGCAAGCCAGGATGTGCGTCGCGATCCGGTCGAGGAACCAGCGGTCGTGGCTGATCACCATGCAGGAGCCGGCGAACTCCAGCAGCGCGTCTTCCAGCGCGCGCAGGGTTTCCACGTCCAGGTCGTTCGACGGTTCGTCGAGCATCAGCACATTGCCGCCCTGCGCCAGCGTCTTCGCCAGGTGCAGCCGGCCGCGTTCGCCGCCGGACAGGCTGCCGACCTGCTTCTGCTGGTCGTTGCCCTTGAAGTTGAAGCGGCCGATGTAGGCACGGCTCGGCATCACGAACTTGCCGACCACGATGTTGTCGAGCCCGCCCGAGACGTCCTCCCACACCGTCTTCGCGTTTTCCAGGCTTTCGCGGCTCTGGTCGACGAAGGCGAGCTTCGCAGTCTTGCCGATCATCACCTCGCCGCTGTCCGGCTTCTCCTTGCCCTGGATCATGCGGAACAGGGTCGACTTGCCGGCGCCGTTCGGGCCGATGATGCCGACGATCGCGCCCGGCGGCACCTTGAAGCTCAGGTTGTCGATCAGCAGGCGGTCGCCGAAGCTCTTGCTCACGCCGTCGAATTCGATCACCTCGTTGCCGAGCCGCTCGGCGACCGGGATGAAGATCTCGTTGGTCTCGTTGCGCTTCTGGTAGTCGACGTCGGACAGCTCCTCGAAGCGCGCCAGGCGCGCCTTGCTCTTGGCCTGGCGGCCCTTCGCGTTCGAGCGCACCCACTTCAGCTCTTCCTTCATCGCCTTGGTGCGCGCATCCTCGGTGCGCTGCTCCTGCTCGAGGCGCTGCTCCTTCTGCTCCAGCCAGGTGCTGTAGTTGCCCTTGTACGGAATGCCGCGGCCGCGGTCGAGCTCGAGGATCCACTCGGCCGCGTTGTCGAGGAAGTAGCGATCGTGGGTGATCGCGACCACGGTGCCGGAAAAGCGCTTCAGGAAGATCTCCAGCCACTCGACCGACTCGGCGTCGAGGTGGTTGGTCGGCTCGTCGAGCAGCAGCATGTCGGGCTTGCTGAGCAGCAGGCAGCACAGCGCGACGCGGCGCTTCTCGCCGCCGGAGAGCACGCCGATCTGCGCGTCCCACGGCGGCAGGCGCAGCGCGTCGGCGGCGATCTCGAGCTGCAGGTCGGTGTTCTCGCTGCCGGCCGCGGCGATGATGGCTTCGAGCTCGGCCTGCTCGGCGGCGAGCTTGTCGAAATCGGCATCGGGCTCGGCGTATTCGGCATAGACCTCGTCCAGCCGCTGTTTCGCCGCCATCACGCCGCCGAGGCCGGATTCGACCGACTGGCGCACCGTCTGCGCCGGGTCGAGCTGCGGCTCCTGCGGCAGGTAGCCGATGTTCAGGTTGGGCATCGGCACGGCCTCGCCCTCGATGTCCTTGTCGAGCCCGGCCATGATCTTCAGCAGGGTCGACTTGCCCGAGCCGTTCAGGCCGAGCACGCCGATCTTGGCGCCGGGGAAGAAGGACAGCGAGATGTCCTTGAGGATCTGTCGCTTGGGCGGGACGATCTTGCCCACCCGGTTCATCGTAAAAACGTATTGCGCCATGGTGTGATCAAAGTGCTCGTTGGTGACAGCCGGGCCGCGGGAGAGACGGGATGGCGCGGGGTGCGCTTCAGGCCTGGCAATGCCCGATTATCCCGGACTGCCGATACCCCGCACCAAAGCGCCGCCCCCGGTCGCCGCACTCGCGATGGGGGAAACCCCGGGGCGACTACAGTCCCAGCTCCCAGCCACCCCCCGAGGAGAGATGCATGAGTGACAACTACCGCGTTGCCGTCCTGGTCGGCAGCCTGCGCAAGGATTCGTTCAATCGCAAGCTGGCGCTCGCGCTTGCAAAACTCGCGCCTGCCGGATTCACGTTTGAACACATCCGCATCGACGACCTCCCGCTCTACAACCAGGATCACGACGGCAGCCCGACGGACGTGGTGAAGCGGCTGAAATCGGAGATCGCCGCGGCCGACGGGGTGCTCTTCGTCACCGCCGAATACAACCGCTCGATCCCGGGCGTGCTGAAGAACGCGATCGACGTCGCGTCGAGGCCCTATGGCCAGAGCTCGTTCGGCACCAAGCCGGCGGGCGTGATCGGCATCTCGGTCGGCGCGATCGGCACCGCGCTGTCGCAGCAGCACCTGCGCAACGTGCTGGCCTACCTGAATCTGCCGACGCTGGGCCAGCCCGAGGCCTTCCTGCAGTTCAAGGAAGGGCTCATCGACGACGCGGGCAACGTCTCGAGCGAGGAGACGAAGAAGTTCCTGCAGACCTGGGTCGACGCCTACGCCGCCTGGATCAAGCTGCACGTCAAGCGCTGATGACGGGCGTCGACGCAAAGAGTGCCCTGTTCCTGGACTTCGACGGCACGCTCGTCGACATCGTCGAGCGGCCGGAAGCCGTGTCGGTCGAGCCCGGCCTGGTCGAGCTGCTGGCCTCGCTGCAGCGGCAACTGGGCGGCGCGCTGGCGATCGTCAGCGGACGGCCGCTGGCGCAGATCGATGCCTTCCTCGCGCCGCTGGCGCTGCCGGCGGCCGGCGTGCACGGCACCGAACGACGCCGCGCCGACGGCGTGCTGCAGCATCTGCCGGTCGACGCTATCGACGACGAGCTCGCTGCACCGTTGCAGGCGCTGGCCGATGCCCACCCCGGCGTGCTGCTGGAACGCAAGACCGGCTCGCTCGCGCTGCACTACCGCCTCGCGCCGCAGTGCGAGGCGCTGTGCCTTGCCGCAGCCCGGCGCATCGTCGACACGACGCCGGGCCTGGCGCTGCTGCATGGCAAGTGCGTGGCCGAGATCAAGTCGGCGCTTGTCGGCAAGGGCCGTGCGATCGATGCCTTCCTCGCCGAGCCGCCCTTCATCGGCCGGCACGCGGTGTTCGCTGGCGACGACACCACCGACGAAGCCGGCTTCGCCGCGGTGCAGGCGCGCGGCGGCATCGGCATCAAGGTCGGCGAAGGCCCCAGCCTGGCGCAGCAGCGCCTCCTGTCGCCGGCGGCCATGCGCGATTGGCTGCGTGAGCTGGACAGGCATCTCGCCTCCCCTTCCGCAAAGAGACCTCCCGCTGCATGACCAGACTCGTGATCGTTTCCAACCGGGTCGCCGACCCGCGCAAGCCTGCCGCCGGCGGGCTCGCGGTGGCTCTCGGCGATGCCCTGCATCAGAGCGGCGGCCTGTGGTTCGGCTGGAGCGGCAAGATCGTCGAGGCGGCCGAAGGCGGCACGCCGGGCGAAGGCAAGGTGCGCGTCGAGCAGGCCGGCAAGGTCACGCTCGCGACTGTCGACCTCTCGCGCGAGGATCACGACAGCTACTACACCGGCTACTCGAACGGCGTGCTGTGGCCGGTCTTCCACTTCCGCCTCGATCTGGCCGACTTCAACCCCGGCTACCTCGCCGGCTACCAGCGCGTGAACCGCATGTTCGCGCACAAGCTGCTGCCGCTCTTGCGCGATGACGACATCGTCTGGATCCACGACTACCACCTGATTCCACTGGCGGGCGAACTGCGCGCCATGGGCAGCCGGCACCGCATCGGCTTCTTCCTGCACATCCCGCTGCCGCCGCAATTGCTGATGGCCGCGATCCCGAGCCACGAGTGGCTGATGCGCTCGCTGTTCGCCTGCGACCTGGTGGGATTCCAGGCGGAATCCGATCTGGTGCACTTCTCGCGCTACGTCGAAGCCGAGGGCAATGCCGAACGGCTGTCGGAACACCACTTCCGCGCCTTCAACCGCACCCTGGTGGCGCGGGTTTTCCCGATCGGCATCGACGTCGACGAGTTCCGCCAGCTGGGCAACTCGCGCGAGGCGCGCGACGGCTACCAGATGATCAAGGAGCAGTACTCGAAGCGGCGGGTGCTGATCGGCGTCGACCGGCTCGATTATTCGAAGGGCCTGCCGCAGCGCGTCCGCGCGTTCCGCGAGCTGCTGGTGCAGTACCCGGAGAACCGCATGAGCGCAACCCTGGTGCAGATCGCGTCGCCGTCGCGCGAGGAGGTCGATGCCTACGCCGGGATCCGCCGCGAGCTCGACAGCCTGTGCGGCGAGATCAACGGCACCTACGGCGATCTCGACTGGATGCCGATCCGCTACATCCACCGCACCGTCGCGCGGCGCCGCCTGCCGGGGCTCTACAAGGGCGCGCGTGTCGGCCTGGTCACGCCCTTGCGCGACGGCATGAACCTGGTCGCGAAGGAGTACATCGCGATGCAGGACCCGGCCGACCCGGGCGTGCTGGTGCTGTCGCGCTTCGCCGGCGCGGCCGAGCAATTGCGCGAGGCCCTGCTGGTGAATCCCTACGACATCCAGGGCACGGCCGGCACGATCCAGCGCGCATTGCAGATGCCGCTGGAAGAGCGGGTACGCCGCCACAACGCGCTGCTGGAAAACATCCGGACCGAAGACGTGCACTGGTGGCGGCGGCGCTTCCTCGAAGCGCTGATGGCGACCGAAGTCTGACGACAGCGCGCAACAAGCGGTGAAAGCCGGCCCTGTTCGCGCGCGATTCGCGCAGGCCCCTGGTAGAATCCCGAGCACGCAGCCCAGCTACCAGTCACCAGGCTGCCGGTCACCTCTGACCAGAGGCGCATGCTCTTCGCGCCCTGCCTGCTTTCCCCAAAAGCCTGCGACTGGCGCCCACCCCGGTGAGCGACAGGCCGATATCCCTCCCCAAAAATGTCCTTTGATACCCTCGGCCTGGCCGAACCGTTGCTGCGCGCTGTCCACGAACAAGGCTACGACACCCCCACTCCCATTCAACTGCAGGCGATTCCCGCGGTGCTTTCCGGCGGCGACCTGCTGGCCGGCGCCCAGACCGGCACCGGCAAGACCGCCGGCTTCACCTTGCCGATGCTGCATCGGCTCTCGCTCGACAAGCCGGTGCGCGATGCCACGGGCCGCATCCCGATCCGCGCGCTGATCCTGACGCCGACCCGCGAACTCGCGGCCCAGGTCGAGGAAAGCGTGCGCGTGTACGGTAAGTACACCCAGCTCAACTCGGCCGTCATTTTCGGCGGTGTCGGCATCAACCCGCAGATCAAGCAGCTAAAGCACGGCGTCGACATCCTCGTCGCCAC
>Ga0105237_10006969_pt1 | contig 12458 bp, 8 predicted proteins | sample KBSC24metaG_FD_81520 | JGI IMG/M metagenome (GOLD analysis project Ga0105237, IMG submission 81520) | Corn rhizosphere microbial communities from Kellogg Biological Station, Michigan, USA - KBS C2-4 metaG | ecosystem: Host-associated > Plants > Roots > Rhizosphere > Soil | place: Michigan, USA...
GCTCCAAAGCGTGCGGTGAGCTGGCCTATGGACGACACCTGACCATCAGAACCTCGATGATCGGCTTTGAAATCGCGACGCATCTGAGCCTGATCGCGTGGCTACTACAGCAGCCGCGTGGCGCGACGATTCGTGGCTTCACCAATGCGATCTTCAGTGGGCTTCCCACGGTAACGCTCGCCACGACGGTGCAGCGGTTATTGGTGCATCATCCAACCTTGGCGGGGCTGTACCACGTTGCCGCCGAGCCGATTCGCAAATTCGACTTGCTGTCTCGGCTCAACGCTGCCTTCAATCTGGGATTGCAGATCGATCCCGATCCGTCGGTGACGATCGATCGCTCACTGGACGACAGCCATTTTCGGACCGCAACGGGGACCACGCGCCCTGATTGGGAAACCTTGGTTGCGGAATTGGTGGTCGACGCGCGGCGCACGCCGTACGCGGCGCTGTACCCGCAATTGGCCGCCTGGTCCGATGCGACCGCCGCGTCGGTGACCGGCTCCACGGCATTTGACTCTCGCTCTCACTCTTGACATGTCTTCTGCTCCTATGACCCCCACGTTCGATAACGCGCGCATCTTGATCCTCGGGGGAACCGGGTCGCTCGGCCAGCGGCTCTTTGCGCGTCTCATGTCCAGCGAGCTGGGGATGCCCGAGAGCGTGACCATCTTTTCGCGAGACGAAGCCAAGCAGCACTACATGCGTCTGGCCTTTCTCGATAACATGAATGCCACCGACGACGTCATCTATCGGGAGAGTACGCGTCGCGCCAAGTTTGTTATCGGCGACGTACGGCGCCCGTCCGACATGCGCCGCGAGGTTGCCAAGGCCGATGTGATCTTTCACGCGGCGGCGCTCAAACAAGTGCCAACGTGCGAATACTTTGGCGGCGCGGCGGTCGATACCAACGTGTACGGTGCCATCAACTTGTGCGCAGCGTTGGGAGAGGTGTCGGCGTCCGGACGCGTGGTGATTGGGATCTCCACCGACAAGGCGTGCAAGCCGGTCAACCTGATGGGGATGACCAAGGCGATCCAAGAGCGCGTGCTCGCTCAAGCCAATCTGGAATTGCCCGGCTGCCGCTTGGTCAATGTGCGCTATGGAAACGTCATGGCGTCACGGGGATCCGCCATTCCGATGTTCATTGACTTGGTGCGTCAGGGACGTCCCATTCCGATTACGGACCCACGCATGACACGGTTCTTGATGACGTTGGATCAATCGGTCGACCTGATTTTCAATGCTTATCGTCACGCACATCCCGGCGAGACCTATCTCCCCATCGTCCCATCGGCGACTGTCGTGGATATCGCCCGCGCGGTGGCGGAAGACGATCAATACGTGACCCGGGACGTGGGGATCCGTCCGGGCGAAAAGTTGCACGAAGTGCTGGTGAGCGAAGAAGAGCGTCCACGCGCGGAATATCGTGGCGAGAACATCGTCATTCTTCCCATTCTTCCCGAGCTGCGTTCTTCCACGCTTTCGGATCGTCCGCTTCCATTCGACGGCGAATATACTTCGGCCGCCGACACGCTCGCTCCTGCCGCCGTACTGGAGCTCTTGCAGTGCCATGGACTCACCCTCTCCACCGCGCCGGTGGGCCAGGAAATCTACCGATGACGCTGCGCGTCTTGACGGTACTCGGGACTCGACCCGAGATCATCCGGCTTTCGCTCATCATCCCGCGGCTCGACGCGGTGGCCGAGCATGTCCTAGTGCACACGGGGCAAAATTTTTCCGACAATCTGAGTCGGGTCTTTTTTGACGAGCTTGGCGTGCGCGAGCCCGACGTGCACATGGCCGTCGATACGTCGTCGTTAGGACGACAGCTCGCCACGTTGTTCGAAGGGTTCGAGCAGGTCCTCGACACGCACCGTCCCGACCGCGTACTCATTCTCGGTGATACCAATTCCGCGCTAATAGCCTATAGCTGCAAGCGGCGCGGCATCCCGGTCTACCACATGGAAGCGGGGAATCGCTGTTTCGACGAGCGGGTACCGGAAGAGGTAAACCGTCGTGTCATCGATCACTGCAGTGCCGTGCTCATGCCATATACCGAGCGGAGCGCCGAGAATTTGGTGCGCGAAGGGATCGAGCGGCACCGTATCTTCGTGACAGGGAACCCGATTTTCGAAGTGCTCGAACATCATGCCGCGCGGATCGACGCGTCGCCAGCGTTGGAACGGCATGGATTGCGTGCTGGAGAGTTTTTGCTCGCCACCATGCATCGCGCCGAGAACGTGGACGATCCCGCTGTGTTCACGCGGTTGTGCCAAGCGTTGCGCGATGTTTCGGCGTTGTATGGAATGCCTCTCATTTTCAGCGTGCATCCGCGCATCGCCGCACGACTGGACACGGCGGCCTTTGCCGGGACACAGGTCCGACTGATCGAAGCGATGCCGTTCTTCGAATTCGTCAAACTGCAAAAATCCGCGGCGCTCGTGCTCACTGATAGCGGAACCGTGCAAGAAGAGAGCGCGATTTTCCGGGTCCCTGTGATCACGATTCGCGATAGTACCGAGCGGCCGGAAACCATCGAAGCGGGGAGCAATCTGGTGTCGTCGACGCACCCGGACGCCATCGTGCGCGCGGCGCGATACCTCAAGGCGTTGGGGACGGTGGGCGAGTGGAATCCACCGCCGGAGTATGTCAATCCACACGTGTCGCAAACGGTGATCAAGTTGATGCTCAGCGACGTTCGGTGGGCCGCGGCTGGACATGTCCGAGCGGCGCATTAGTCCCTCCATACATACCGGAGCCGACCGCGTCACAGGCCCCGGTGTCGTACTCGTTACAGGGGCCAGCGGCTTTGTTGGCCAGGCGGTGGTGGAGGCGTTGGCCCGGGATGGATGGACGGTGCGCGCGTTGGTGCGTCGCCCCGACCCGCGTCTCGGTGCGTACGCCGAGCCCTATGTTGCCGCCGATATCGTCGATCGAGAGGCAATCCGGCGTGCCGTGCATCAAGCTGACGCGGTGGTCCATCTCGCCGCGCGGGTGCATGTCATGCACGATACCGTTGCCGATCCCCTGAGCGCCTTTCGCGCGGTCAATGTCGAAGGGACCCGGATCGTCGCGGAGGAGGCAGGCGAGGCTGGGGTTGGCACCATGGTGTTCGCCAGCTCGGTGAAAACCGTTGCCGAACAATCGCCTGTCCCGCTGGACGAGACGGTCAGGCCGGTCCCCGTCGACCCGTATGGAGTGAGCAAGCTCGAAGCCGAAGAAGTTTTGCGAGCCATGGGGACCCGTTATGGGATGCGGACACCGGTGCTTCGTCTCCCGCTGGTATATGGCCCTGGAGTTCGGGCCAACATGTTGCAACTGTTTCGCGCCGTCGAACGGGGGCTTCCACTCCCCTTTGGCGCGGTGCGGAATCGGCGCAGTCTGGTTTTCGTGGGGAATCTCGCGCATGGGATTCGGTGTGCGTTACGTGCCCCAGCGGCCCACGACACGTATTTCATTACGGATCAGGACGATCTCAGCACCCCGGCATTGATTGGCTTGATCGCCCAAGCCTTGGCCTGCCGAGCTCGGCTGATCCCCATTCCGCCGGCCGTACTGCGGGGGGTGGCGGATATCGCGGGGCGATGCCGCTGGTCGCCGGCGCTTGTCCGGCTCGAACCGATGCTGCAGCGCCTGGTCGAATCGCTAGCGTTCGATGCCTCGGCGCTCACGCGTGTGGCGGGCTACCATCCGCCGTTTACCCCCCTGGAGGGGCTACGAGCGACGGCGGAGTGGTATCGGACCGACCGGGCGCAGGCCTCGGCGCGCGCCCTTTGAGCGAGCCCCTTGGGAGAGGCTAAATTCCCTTGGGTTTGAGAGACGAATGACCGAAGTGAGGTGAGGTAATGTTGGTCCAGTCGGCTGAACAGGTCGTCGCACAGGCGCAGCACGATATCCCGTTGTGTGTCCCACACATGACGGGCAATGAGTGGGCATATATCAAAGAGTGCCTCGACACCAATTTCGTTTCGTCGGTCGGGCCGTTCGTCGAACGGTTCGAGCGCGCGATCGCCATCTATGTTGGCACCGACTACGCGGTGGCGACGGTGAATGGAACGGCGGCGTTGCATGTGGCGTTGCACGTGGCGGGCGTGACCGCCGGTGACGAAGTATTGGTCCCCACGCTCACCTTCATCGCGCCGGTCAACGCGATTCGCTATCTCGGGGCGTGGCCGGTGCTCGTGGATGTCGAACGCGATTACTGGCAGATGGATGTTGCCGCGGTCGACGGTTTTTTACGCGACCGCTGCGTCCGTCGTGACGATGGACTGTACAATGCGGTGACCGGACGACGGATCGCTGCCATCGTCCCCGTGCATATCCTGGGACATCCGGTGGATCTCGATCGGCTTGTCGCGCTCGGACGGGAATTTTCCATTCCAATCGTCGAAGATGCCACCGAAAGTCTTGGCGCGCATTATCGCGATCGGGCGGTCGGAACCTTTGGGCTGTTGTCGTGCTTCAGCTTCAACGGAAACAAACTCATCACCACCGGTGGCGGTGGGATGATCTGCACAAACGACCCCGAGGCCGCGCGGCGTGCCAAGTATCTCACCACGCAAGCCAAGGACGACGCGATCGAGTTCATCCACGGCGAGGTTGGATACAACTACCGCTTGACCAACGTGCTCGCCGCGCTCGGCGTGGCACAGGCCGAGCAGTTGCCTGTGTATGTTGAGCGCAAGCGCGAGATCGCGCGCCGATACGCGGAAGGGTTGGCTGGTATCCCGGGCATCACGCCGATGCGCGAAGCGAGTTGGGCGCATAGCGTATTTTGGTTGTATACCGTACTCGTCGATGCCCCGGCGTTCGGGATGGATAGCCGCGCGCTGTTGCGCGCGCTCCACGCGGACGGGATCCAAACGCGTCCTCTGTGGCAGCCGATGCATCAGTCCCCGTCGCAACGCGACGCCGTCTCGTTGGGTGGGACGATCGCGGAGCAACTCAACCGTGATGCCCTCAGTGTGCCATGCTCGATCGGGTTGACCGAGGCGCAACAGGAACGCGTCATCGAGCGTATTCGTCACCACGCCGCCGCATGACGCGATCCATCGCGCCGGGGAGTCTGACGATGGAGCAGGCCCACGATGTGGTCTGCGCCATCGAACGTGCGCGTGATCTGTTGGATGTGCAGGTGGACGGATGGTCCATCTGGCCGCTCCTCCGGCGCGGGGTCTCCGGGCGACTCACGAGCGGGCCGTCGTTGACCGTGACCGCGGGGACGCGTCTGCGCCAGCTGGCTCCGGCGGCGCCCGATCCGTGGCGGATACTACGGCAGCGGCATGCTCGGTATGTGGCCAAAACGTATACGTCGGCGCTGCGCGATACGCGCGATGGGTTGTATCGCGATATCTATTTCGACGACGTGCTGGATGGGTTGCGAGACTATTACAAAATTGAAACGGTCAACAACCCGGCCTTTGTCCCTCGTCGTCGTCGTGCATCGATTCCGAGCGACCTCACAACCGGCGTGTTGGATGTCGCCACCAAGCTCTCCAGTCGATTCCGCCGCGTCGTCGCGGTCGAACAGGCGACGGACGAGATGGCGAGCCGTCTGGCCGATGTGCTTCATCCGGAGATCTTTCCGGCATGGCGGATTCGTGGTCGTGTCGCCGATTTTTTCTGGTTGAAGACATTTTACGGTCGTCTCTTCGACCGTCTCACTCCGGAACTCGTGCTCACGGCGGACATCGGCGACTTTGGGATGGTCGCGGCCGCGCGGGAGCGGGGCGTTCGGGTCTGCGAAATGCAGCACGGAATTTTTCCACGGTGCCATAGCGCCTACTCCTGGACCGACTACGCCACGCCGTATCGCGACCAGATGCCGCTCCCCAATGATTTGCTGGTGTACGGCGACTATTGGCGCGATGAGCTCGAATCGGGCGGCTTTTGGGGCGATGGGCTGCGCGTGGTCGGATCGCCACAAATGGATCGCTATCGCATCCAGGCTGAAGAGCGGGCCGCGAGACGGACGTCTGCGTCGTCCGCCACGACGGATCTTCCGCTCATTGTCTGGACCACGCAAGGGGTCGACGTTTCACGGGTCGCGGCGTTCTTGCGCGATTTTGTTGGATTGCTTCCACCGGCCGGCCGTTATCAATTGATCGTGAAGCTCCACCCAACCTACGATCAAGCGCACCGAGCCACGTACGAAGCGGCGGTCGCGGGAATCGAGGGGGTGCAGGTTGTGGGCGGGAACGAATCGCCAGCCACGTTCGATCTCCTCGCACGCGCGCAGGCGCATGTGAGCGTGTCGTCCACCTGCCATTACGATGCCTTGGGGATGGGCGTTCCCACGGTCATCATCCCTTTAGTCAACCACGAGATCGTCATGCCGCTCGCGAACAAGGGATTCGCCGTGGCGGTCCGTGATCCCCGTGACATGGCGGAGCAGATGCCCACGCTGTTGGCACAGGGGAGCGGTGTTTCACACGCGATCCGGGAGCAGCTCTATCGACACGACGCGGTCCGCAACATTCACCGCGTCGTCCATGGAGTGACGTCGTGACGTTGCCCGACGCTGATGCGACAATGGTTGTGTCCACCGCGCCGGAATCCAGGGGCGGGATCAGCATGTTCATCGTCTTCATCCTCGCCATCACGATTCTCCCGCTCAGCGGGATTATCCTCATGGAGATGGGGGCGTTGGGGCCGGATATCGCCGAGTTGGGTCACCCCAACGGCGCCTCGGCGGCATATGCGATACACCTCGCGGTCATGTATTCAGTTTGGTTCCTCACGGTGCGGATGTTGGGATATCCGCTCAAGACCTTTGTCCAACGCCGTCCGACGCGCGCCACGGTCACCTATCGCCGCGCGTCGTATCGCAAGTTGGCGCTGACCACGATCGTGATCGAGCTGGCCCTGATCCTGTTCGTCCTGTTCGTGGTGGGGGCGATCCACGTCTTGATGGGAGGCATCGGTAAAGGCGAATTCCGCGCGCAGCTCGGTCCCTGGGGATCGATCGCGTATTTGTGCCGCGACTTCATCGTCCCCATGTCGGCTGCGCTGGTGGCGTTCGTCTATACGCGGTGTCAGCCCCGGTTGGTGGACACGCTGCTGCTCGTCATGAACTTCCTCTTTGTGGCGGTGAATGGTGGAATTTGGGGCTTTCGCGCGGCGGCGGTGATCATGATGATCCCGGCGCTCGTCATTTTGTATCCGCGGATCAAGCTGCTCCCGTTGATCGTGATGGGGGTCGGCGTCTTCGCGCTGATGGTGTTTTTCAGCGTGTTATATATGCAGCTGTCGGTGAGCGAATCCATTTTGATGGTGGCGATTCGTGCGAGCCTGGGTACTGGAAATACGGCGTGGAAGTTATGGGATCTGCGTGCGGCGGGGAATTGGTTTCCCGACTATTGGCCCACGTTGACCGAAGCCTTTGGTGGGAAATTGAGCACGCTGATCGGATTTCATCCCGGAGATGTCGTCGACGCCAGTGGCCGGTCGGACTATGCGTCGCTCATGACGCTTACGGTCAAAGGGTTCCGAGACAACATCGATACGGCGATGTCCAATGTGACCGGAACCGTGTTCGGCGAGGGGGTCTTTGCGTTCGGGACACGAGGCTACCTGATCATGTCGGTTCTCGCCGGCGTTGTGGTGGCGATCAACCAATTGGCGATCCGTGCCGCCCGCCTCCTCTCGGCCCCACTGTTTGGGGCGCTCGCGGCAACCATGTGTATTGGCACGACGTTCCGCTGGCTCAACACCGGGGGGATCGCGGTGCTCTTTTATCTCCCTTTTTTCGTCAACTACACGCTCATCGCCATCATCGGGGCCGTGCTTTTGCGGTTCAGCGGTGTGACGCCGCTGCGTCGCGGAGCGATGTATTTTCCTTCTTCTGACTGATTTCTCATGGAACCTGGAATTCCCGTACTCAGCTTGATCAACGCCGTGCTGCGCCGGCGTCGGATCGTCGCATGGACAACGGTGGTGTGCACCCTGGCGCTCGTCGTCCCAGCGCTCGTCAAATCGCGCACCTATTCGTCCACGGTCTCCTTCGTTCCGCAGGCCAAGCAAAGTTCCATGGCCGCCGGGCTCGCCGCGCAAATCGGCCTCGCGGGGTTCAGTGGCTCCGATCAATCCGAGTCGCCAGCGTTTTATGGTGATTTGCTCGAATCGCGCGAGATTCTCGAAGACGCCGTCAATACGGTTTATACGTATACGGACGACGGGAAAGCCAAAACGGGCACGTACACCGTCATTCACGAAATCGAGGGGCCAACCGCAGCTCGGCGCCAGGAGTCGGCCATCCGCCTGCTCAAATCCAATATTCAGGTCGTTGTGAATCAGCGAACGGGCGTAATCAGCGCCACGGTGAGCGATGAGGACGTCGGTGTCGCCAAACAGATCGCCGCGCGGCTGCTCGAACTGGTCAGCCGCTTCAATCTCGAGGTCCGCCAATCGCGTGCACGGTCAGAACGCAAATTCACCGAAGCGCAATTGAACATCGCGCAGGCCGCGCTCCGTTCGGCGGACGATCAGATGCTCGCCTTCTTGCTGCAGAACCGCGACTACCACAACTCGCCGTCGCTCGTCACACAGCAGGCGCGGCTCGACCGGGAGCTCACGTTCCGAAAAGATGCCGTCGACAACTTGGCGCAATCCTACGAGAACGCCAAAATCGAGGAGGTGCGTAATACACCGGTTGTCTCGGTCATCGAGCAGCCGGAGCTCGCCGCCATGCCAGATTCACGAGGTGTGATCAAGCGCGGTATTCTTGGCATCGTGCTCGGGATGTTTCTCTCGATCTTCGTGATCGTGATCATCGATTTCTTCCAAAACCAGCGCGAAGAGCGGCCAACGCTGTTTGGCGAGTTCGTCACACTACGCCATGCAACGGCCACCGACATCCGCCGGCCCTGGCGACTGTTCGGTCGGCGCAAGGGCGGCGACGAAGTCGCCTGACCGCCAAGCAAGGTCAGGTAAATCGAACGCCCCGTACTCGGTCGACCGAGTACGGGGCGTTTTCATGCTATGGCGTGTGTCCTCAGCGACCGAGGGCGATGGCGATCGCGACCAAGCTGGAGAGCACGCCGGCGATCGCACCCGTGAGCGCAACGGGGTCGGCCGGACGGTACGACGCATCATGTTCTGGCACGTATACGACGCTCCCCGGTCTGGGGCGCGGAATGGAATTGGTGATCAGGAAGCGGCGGCTTTGGGTTTCGACTTTTCCGTTGGGTTGCGTCACATATGCGCGATCCACGTCGGCGCGGGCCGACGGACCACCGGCAGCCATGATGTAGTAGTTGATGTCCTGCCCAGGCACGTAGCTGACCGCGAGTGGAGAGTTGACGCCCCCTTCGACCCGGACGATTGCGCTATACCGCGGAATCAGGATAGAATCGCCGTCCTGGACGAGCAAGTTGTCGCGATGATGCGGATCGTCGAGCACATCCGGGAGGTCGATGCCGATGCGTCCTATATCATTGCGCAGGCGGTAATACCGGATACCACTGGGGTATGCAGCACTGGTGAGCCCCCCAGCACGTTTGATGATATCGGTGAGCCGCTCATTGGTGTTGAGGAGCGTGTATACGCCAGGGTACATGACCTCGCCCACGATGGTCACCGTGTGCTGCAGCTGCCAATTGGGTTGGCGCAGGATGAGCACGTTGTCGTACGGCTTGAGGGCTACGTCGGGCGACGGTCCGGCCGGCGCGGGGAGCCCTGGCGGACCCATGTATGTACCGTCTGGGCTCCGTTCAAACAAATAGCTGGAGTCGAGCGCGACGGTGAATTCCTGCGCGGTGGCGCCAGTGCTCCGGTCGTTCGGGAGGCGCGCGATTTTGGCTTCGCTCAGGAGTGCGCTCTGTTCCACACCGCCGGCGAGGAGCACGAGATCGCGCATGGTCATCCCTTCGCGATACGGGAATTGTCCACCATGCCGAACGGCACCGTTGATCGCGACAAATCGCTCCGGTCGGAAGTCGCTGCGGGAGAAGACGGTGATTTCGTCGTCTTCGTGCAGCGGGAAGTCGTGTTCCACGACACCGGTGGTGTCGCGAAGCTGGACGCGAAGCTCTTCATGTGTGCCGTCGGGGCGCAGGCGTGCCACCAGGACTCGATCGAGGTAGGTGTCGGGCTTGACCCCTCCAGCGATCCGGAGCGCGTCGGCCACCATCATGTTCGAGCGGAGCCCGAATGCGCCTGCGTTGCGCACGTTCCCGTTGACCATGATCCGGTCGCGCATCCGAGAGCTGACCGGGAACACGCGAATGACGTCATTGGCGGCAACAGGGAGCGCGGGACCAAAGCCATTCACGAACTCGTCGGACATCACGTCGGTGGTGATGCGATCGCGGCCATCGATACGTTGCGCCGGCGGAACGATGCGTTCGATCTGAACCCGTTGACGCGCGGCCAGCGGCGTGAATCCTTGCGCGAACCGGAAGACGTCGGCCAGCGTTTCGGTTTGTTTGATTTCGTACGTCGCGGGGCGCATGACTTCACCCACGATCCGAACGCGCGGCAGGTGAATGGGGATGTACACGACATCGCCATTTTGGAGGCGAAGGTCGCCCGAGCTGTTCCCTTGCATCAAATACGAGTAGAAATCGAGCGTCGAGACGAGCTGTCCGTTCCGGCGCAGCTCGATGTCCCGAAGGCTTCCGTTGTCGGACGGTCCGCCCGCGGCGTAGAGTGCCGTGAGCAATGTCCCCGCGCTGGATACATCGTAGGCGCCCGGTTGCATAACGTTCCCAGTCACGTAGATCAGGTTGCTACGCAATTGCGCCGCGGAGACGGAAAAGTGCGTCGTGGCGTCGGTGCCTCGGCGAATACCGGAATACACCTTGCCGAGCCGCGTGTAGAGAACATCTTCGAGCTGCTTTTTGGTCAGACCGTTGATGTAGACCAGTCCAACTTGTGGGATGGTGACAAACCCTTCGCGGTTGACATCGAGCGAATACGACGCTTCGACATCACCGGTCAGAATAAGCACCAGTTTGTCGCCGGGACCAAATTGGTAACCTTCGTCCACCGGTCCGGTGAAGTTGGGAGCGAACAGCGAGCTCGCGCGGCGGAAGAAGTCCATGCCAAAGATGGCAAACCCGCTATCCGCCGGCGCTACCAGCGTATCGAGTCCCCCTTTGGTGCCTAAGCGCGCCGCGCATTGCGCGACGAGCGCTTTTTTGATCGCCAGAATGCGTGTCGTTGGGGGGCCGGTCAGCGTGCTGGTGCTATCGAGACGTCCGCCGAGCGGCAGAGCCATGGTGTCGCGGACACCGCCCGCGAACAGGTCGCCTCCAACGCTGATCGTGTCCGGGTTGATGCCGCATCGAATGAGCGCAACGTCCATGCTGTCGGCCAGTCCCAATTCGCTCACCGCGGAGAAGACATCGGCGCTAGGCATCGTGGCAGGGGCACTACCGGACGAACCGAGATACTGATCCAGCATGGTCTCGGGATAGCCCGCCGCGCGAAGTCGCGCGCGAATTTGATCGGGGGTCAAACCGCTCGCCGCGATGCGTTGCTGCAGTTGCGCGACCGCCGCCGGATTTTGGAGGAGCTTTTCCGCCTGCGCGGGCGAGGGGAGTTGCTGCGCGGAGGCCGCGATCGGCAGCCCCCATACGACAACGGCCACCAAAAGTGACCGAAGGTGAAAACGACGCATGCGTCTGTCGAAGTTGGGGAACTGGTGCCCCCCGCGAGCTGCAGGGGAGTGGTCGCGCAGGGACTCGAACCCCGGACCTCTGCTGTGTGAAAGCAGCGCTCTAACCAGCTGAGCTACGCGACCGACTGGCGCGGGGGTGATGCGAGATTCGCGCCAGAGCAACAAAAAATAAACCGTCCGCCTCAGTTTGTGCAGGGGGCGGGCGATTTATTGTGATTCGCATGGGCCCAGTAGGATTTGAACCTACGACCGACGGATTATGAGTCCGCTGCTCTAACCGCTGAGCTATAGGCCCTGAGGGGAGCGACTACCGAAAGCCATTACCGAACACCACTGGCCGACGCGGTAAATATATACTGATCGTACGCCCCCAGGACTTCCGGTGGTGTGACCGTTGCGGCCCCCAACTTGCCTACCTCCACCCCCGCCGCAAAGTTCGCGATCACGGCTGCCTCGGCCACCGTGGCCCCGGATGCGAGCATGGCGGCCAAATACGCGGTCACGGTGTCGCCGGCCCCGACGACATCGTACACTTCGCGCGCCGTTGTGGGAACACGACCCACTTCGCCCTCGCGCGACACTAAGACCATCCCTGCTTCCCCCAGCGTGAGCAACAGATGTTCGACACCCAACCGTTCCAACACCGCCGGCAAGCTTTCCGGATGCCCAATGTCGACCGCCGCACCCAGCGCGGCTTCGAGCTCGCGACGATTGGGTTTGAATACCGTCGCGCCATGATACGAGAAAAAATGGCGGTACTTGGGGTCGACCACCACGGGAATTCCCCGGCGTCGCGCGGCCGCGATGGCGTGCGCGATGACACCCGGGGTGAGAA
>Ga0105237_10006970_pt1 | contig 12457 bp, 4 predicted proteins | sample KBSC24metaG_FD_81520 | JGI IMG/M metagenome (GOLD analysis project Ga0105237, IMG submission 81520) | Corn rhizosphere microbial communities from Kellogg Biological Station, Michigan, USA - KBS C2-4 metaG | ecosystem: Host-associated > Plants > Roots > Rhizosphere > Soil | place: Michigan, USA...
GACCGTGGTGGCGCCGGTGTAGGTGTTCGTCCCCGCCAGGGACCAGGTGCCCGTGCCGGTCTTGGTCACGCTCGTGAGGTTTGTGCCGGAGTTGTTGGCGATGGCTCCGCCGACCACGCCCACGCCGCTCGTCGAGCCGGTCAGCGTCAGAGTCTTGATGCCGGCGCCGGTCGCCGTGACGGCCCCGACCTGGAAGGTGCCGGTGCCGGACATATCGAGCGTGCCACCGCCGGTGGTACTGGCGAGATTGATGACGCGATCGGTGGTCGATCCCGTGCCGATGTATTGGAGCGTGCCGGAGAGCGGCGTGGTCGTCCCGGACCCGAGGCCGATCGTCCCGTTGGCGACGGTCGTGGGGCTGCCGAGGTTGCTCGCCGCTCCGCCCACGGCGGTGACTGAGCTGATGACGAGCGTGCCCTGGTTGATCGCGGTCGTCCCCGCATAGGTGTTCAGCCCGCTGAGCGTCCAGACGCCGGTGCCTCCCTTCAGGACGTTGGTCAGGTTGGTGGCCGAGTTGTTCACGATCACGCCCGCGATCTCGCCGGTGCCCGCGGTCGATCCTTGCAGCGTGAGCGTCTTGGTCCCGGCGCCCGTCGCGGTGAGGTTGCTGGTGAATTTCAGCAGCCCGGTGCCGCTGTCGGTGATGGTCCCGCCAGCGGTGGTGCCGGCGAGGTTGATCACGCGATCGGTCGTTTCGCCCGTCCCGATATACGTCACGCTGCCGGCGGTCGTGGTCGTGCCGAATTGGAGGGTGCCGTTGGCGACCGTCGTCGGGGCGCCGAGGCTGCTCGATGTTAGCAGCGGAGTGCCGCCGTTCACCGAATTGAATGTCGCCACATTGTAAGTGCCGGCCGAATTTTGGAAATACGTGACGAAGGTATAAGTGTTGAGGGTCGAGGGGGTGACCGTGCCGGTGGAAGTGACAAACACCGAGCCGCCGCCCGAAAGCACGCCGGTCTGGTTGATCGTGCCCGCCCCGGAGAAGACAAACCCGGTGGCCGTGCCGCCGCCGGACAGGATGATGTTGCCGGAGAGGTTCAGGGTGCCGGCCGTGGAACTGGTCCGCACGTTGTTCGATCCGCTGGTGGCGTTGATCTGCCCGGCGTACGTATTCGTCCCGCTCACGTTCACCAGGCCGTTCACCAGGTTCGTGGTGCTGGCGGTCGAGGAGGTGCCGTTGATGGTCACCGGCTCATTCACGGTGACGCCGCCGGACAGCCCTAGCGATCCGCCGGCGGTCACCGTCGTGCCGGTCGCCGTCGAGCCGAGCGCCGCGTTGTTGGCGACCTGGAGCGTTGTCCCACCGTTGATCGTGGTCGTTCCGGTGTAGTCATTGGCGGCCGCCAGTACGACCGTGCCGGTGCCGTTGGCCCGGGTGTCGCCGGCGGTCACGTTGTTGGCCCCGGTCAGGGCATTGGTACCCGTGAGCGTGAGCGTGCCGAGCCCGCCGCCCAAGCGGTACGTGGTGCCGTCCGGCGTGAGCGTCGTGGCGGCATAGGTGCCGGCGCCCTGCGCGCCGAGGAACATTCCGCCACCGCCGAGCGTCGCCAGGTTGAGCGTCGTCGTCGCCGCAAGAGTGGTGTTGATCCCGAACACGCCACCGGTCGTGGCGCCGGTCCGCGTGTTCGTAAACGTCGGCAGGGTGCCTCCGAAGTCGTAGCCGGCGCCGAACCCACCGAGGTTGGTCGCGGTGCTGTTGATCGTGACGGTGCCCGTCCCAAAGCTGTTGATCGCCCCGAAGGAAAGATTCAAGCCGGCGGGGACACTGAACGACGCCGAGTAGCCGCTGTTGTCCCCATTCAGAAACAGAGTCTGGCCGAGGCCGGTGGCGCCGACTAGAGTGATGACCCCGGAGCCCGACAGCGGCCCGGAAAAGGTCAGGTTGAATCCGTTCGTGGTAGTGTTAAAGGCGCGCAGAGCGACAGTCAGCGCGCTGTTGACGGCGATTGACCCGGTCAGGGACGACGTGCCATTGCCGATCGAGCTGATGATGGGGGCGGAACCGGTTCCGTTGGCCGTGATGGCGATCGCGTTTCCCTGGTTGGCCGAGACGGCCATTTCACCGCCGTTTTGGATTTGAATGGCGGTGCTGGCGCCGAGGGCGTTGGCCACGCTGAGTTCGATCCCTCCACCGACGATGAATGTTCCGGCGAAGGTCTGGGCGGCGGTAAACTGCATGTCGCCGGCGCCGAGTTTGGTGAACGTGCCGCCACCCGACAGCAGCGGCGTGGCAATGGTGATCTTCCCGGTCGTCGTGGTGGCGCCCGTGCCTGCGGTCTGGAGCGTGCCAGAGCTGCCGCTGGCGACCGTGAGGGCTCGCGTGGAGGTGTACCCGGTGGTGCTGGTGAAGCTGAGCGTGCCGTTGATGAACGTGATGCCATTGGCCGCCGCCCCGAGCCGGGCATCCGCGTCGTAGGCCAGCGTGCCCCCGTTGAGCGTGATGCCGCCCGCGAAAGTATTGGTCGCCGTGGTCAGGGACAGGGTCCCGGCCCCGGTCTTGGTCAGGCCGCCCGTGCCCGCCATGATGCCGCCGTAGGTCAGGGTCGCGCCGTTGGTGACGTTGATCGTCCCGCCGCTGCTCAGGGCGATGCCGCGGTTGGCCGCAAGGGTAAATGAGGCCGTCGCGGCCAGCGTCGCGCCGTTGCTCAAGGTCAGCGAGCCCGGCGTGGCCGCCCCTGGCGCCGTGCCCAGGTTCCCATCGGCGCCGATGGAAATGGCGCCGCCCGTGATCGTCGTCGTGCCGGTGTAGGTATTGGCGCCGCTCAAGACCAGCGTGCCGTTCCCCGCCTTGGTCAAGCCGGCGCTGCCCGCGACCACCGCCGAGATCGTGGCCGTATCGGGCGCATTCGTCACGGTGACGGTCGGGGTCGTGCCGCCGAGCGTCAACGTATTGCCCACATTGCCGCCGTTATCGACCGTATAACCCCCGCTGGCGAAAGTTAACTGGTTGGCCGTGATCGTGGTCCCGAGGGACACCGTGCCTGCGGTGCCGCCGAAAAACGCTTCATCGGTGAGCGAGTTGGGCCACGCGGAGTACGTGCCGCCTAGGTCCCAATTCTTGATGGTCGCGTCCCAGGTGCCATTTCCGCCCTGGCTCGTCCCGTCGCCGGGGTCCGGGAGATCCACCGCGCCGCCGTCCCAAAAATAGGTGGCGGCCTGGGTCGAAAGCGTCACCAGCAAGGCGGTGACAGAAGTGGCGAGGACGAAGCGTTTGAGGCGGGACGTGGGCACGGGGGGACTGGGGAGGGGAGGGGTAAGTTGGGGGGCGAATTGGAGTTGGCGCGAAAAGGGCGATCACTCGTTCAGGCGGGGGCATTTGACAAGTGGAAGTTCCAAGAGAAACCGTCTCCGGACAGCACTATACAATCCGCGCTTCCCAGAGTTTGTGAGCAGCGTCCGTGATTAAGCCATACGCCTGGTTAACAAATAGGCGTCATACGTGCAGCCCCGCTTATCATCGTCATGTGATGAAGCCTAAGCAATAATCTCCTTCACCACTTCGCCATACACATCGGTCAGCCGCATATCGCGGCCGCTGAAGCGGAAGGTCAGCCGGGTATGATCGATGCCCAGCAAATGAAGCATGGTGGCGTGGAGGTCGTGGATGGAGAGTTTGTTTTCCACGACCTTGTAACCGTAGTCGTCCGTCGCGCCGTAGGTCACGCCACCTTTCACCCCTCCGCCCGCGAGCCACATGGTGAAGCCAAACGGATTGTGATCGCGGCCGTCCTTGCCCTGGGCAAATGGTGTGCGGCCGAACTCACCGCCCCAGACCACGAGCGTGCTCTCGAGCAGGCCTCGTGACTTGAGATCCTTGAGCAGTCCGGCAATCGGCTGATCGACAAAACGCGCATTCTTTTCATGGCCCGCCTTCAATCCTCCGTGCTGGTCCCAACGATCACCCGCGCCGCTTGGGCACGTGAGCTCGACGAAGCGCACACCCCGCTCGACCAGCCGTCGCGCCAGCAGGCATTGCGCGCCGAAGGTTTGCGTCTGGGGCAGCGTGGCATTCAGCCCATAGAGCTCGCGCGTCGCGGCACTTTCGCCGCCGAGATTCATCAGTTCCGGCACGGCCGCCTGCATGCGATAGGCGAGCTCGTAATTGCCGATGGCGCTTTCCAGGGCGTCGAGCTTCCCGAACCGTGAGACGACCCCGCGATCGAGCTTCCGCATGAGCGCCAGCTTGTGGTCCTGGAGTTCCTGCGTGGCCTCGGTGGGCGCCACGTTGGCCACGGCGTTTGCGCCGGCCTTGAAGATCGAGCCCTGGTAAGTCGCGGGCAGAAAGCCGCTGTTGAAGTTATCGAGTCCGCCGGGCGGGATGAGCCCGCCATTGAGCACGATGAACCCAGGCAGGTCCGCGTTCTCGCTGCCGAGCCCGTAGCCCGCCCAGGCGCCCATGCTGGGGCGCCCCTGAAGGCCGCTCCCCGTGTGCAGGAAGAAGTTGGCGTTCGTGTGCTCGGAAAACTCGCTCGTCATCGAGCGCACGATCGCGAGGTCGTCCACGCACTGAGCCACGTGCGGGAAGAGTTCGCTCACCGGCGCACCGCATTGCCCGTATCGTTGAAACTTCCAGGGCGAACCGAGCGTGTTGCCGTTGTTATTGAATTGCGTGGCCTCCATTTTCATGCCGAACGGCCGGCCATCCTCCGCGGTCAGCCGCGGCTTTGGATCGAAGGTATCGACCTGCGAGGGCCCACCATCCATGTAGAGGAAGATGACGTGTTTCGCTTTCGCGGGAAAATGCGGCGGACGCGGCGCGAGCGAATTGTGCGGCTCGTTGCTCGTGCTCACCACTTCGCCGAAGGCTTTGCCGGAAAGCAGCGCGGTGAGCGCGACGGCGCCGAAGCCATTGGCGCAGCGCGCGAGCATTTCGCGGCGCGTGAGGGCGCGGGGGGAGAAGTTTCCGCAATGGTGCATGGCTAGTTCAGATAAATGAATTCCTTCACGTTGAAGAGCACGTGGCCCAGGTCCGCCCACACGCGCTCGTCGGCGGCATCGAGTGCGCCGTAGAGTGCGCGTTGCTCGGCAAGAAAGGTAATCGCATCCGCGAGTTCATCGGACGTGGGTGGGCGGCTGAAGGCCGAGAGATACATGCGCCGCACCCGCTCCTCACGCGGGAGTTCCGCCGGCAGGGCGTGCGCCCATCGCTTCGCCTGTTCAACGACGAAGGGGTCGTTCATCAGGATCAGCGCCTGGGCCGGGACGTTGGACACATTGCGGCGGCCCACGGTGTTGAAAGGAATCGGGGTGTCGAATGCCATCATCATGGGCGACAGAAAATTGCGCGGCACCGAGATGTAGATGCTGCGGCGACCGTCGCCATCGAGCGGGCCGCTGTGACCGGGCCGGCCCCGGCCCTCCATGAAGGCATTCAGAAATACCGGCACGCTCGGCCCGCCGAGCTGCGGATCGAGGCGGCCGGAAATGGCAAGAATCGCATCGCGGATCGCTTCGCCTTCGAGCCGCCGCAGATTCATCCGATGCAGCAGAAGATTGTCGGGATCGGCCTGCTCAGCCGCGGCGTTGGCGGGCTGACTGGACATCTGGTAGGCGCGCGAAAGCACCAGTTCACGAACGAGCGTCTTCAATGACCAGCCCTGCTCTTTGACAAAGTGCGCCGCCAGATAATCCAGCAACTCGGGATGCGAGGGCGGCTGGCCAAGGACCCCGAAATTGTCGACCGTCGGTACAATCCCGCGGCCAAAGAGGTGCTGCCAGACGCGGTTCACGATGACGCGCGAAGTCAGCGGATTGGCCGGATCGGTCACGTGCCGCGCGAGCTCGAGCCGCCCGCTTCCGCCGATGATCGCCGGCTGATTGAGCCCGGCAATGGCTTCGAGAAAGCGCCGGGGCACCTGCGCACCGGGCGTCTTGGCCTGGCCGCGCACGAACAGAAATTCATCGGCGCCGCTGCCCTCGAACATCGCCGGCGCGCTCGCTGATTCGGGACGGATTCGCGCAAGAATCTCCGCTTCGGGCGCAAGCAGCGGCTGGGCGGTCTCCACGAGCTGGCGCCGGGCGGAGGTGCCCGTGGGGGCGAAGACATCGAGCTTCCGCACGAGCCAGTCCGCGATCGCGGCGTCGTCATCGCCCACCTGGTCAGCGCGCAATTTCTCGCAGACGTCCGCCAGGATGCGCTGCGTCGCTTCGGCAAGCGTGACCGGCGACGTGATCTTTGCGTCATGCAGGCCGGCCAGCAGCCGCTCGCTCACGCCCAACGGGAAGGCGGGCTCGCTGGGCGATTGCACCACTAGAGAAATGGCACATTCGCCCTGATCGGCCGGGCTGAATTCGACGTGCAACCGATGTCCATCGTAGCCCTTCAGCGCATGTTCCACCCAATGCCATTGACCATTCCCAGCCGGCCATTCCTTGAGCAACGCGGCGTGCAGGGGCCCGTTGATCATGAGGTGGGAATTGACCACGGCATACGCGCGGCCCGCTCCTTTCACCAGGTACCACAGGTGCTCGCCGGCCAGGGTCACTTCCGGAGTGCGTAGGATCTTTTCCGAGCGATCCCACCCGCCGAGTTTGCCGAAGTCGCGCTCGGAAGCTTTCAGCGTGAGGGATTTCCAGGCCGCATCGCGCACCGCGGCGGCGCGCGTATTGATGCCGGGCAACGGTTGCTGGGCGCTGCCGCCGAACAGCGGATCGCCCGCACGCAGCGGCTGCCGGCCGAAGCTGAAACCATCCTGCATCCAGGGCGTGGCGCCGGGCCGGGTGTAATCGGCCACCATTTGCTCCGGGGCAAAATGCGGCGCGGTGGGCGCTTCGTGTTTCTCCAGATTCGCGAGCACGGGCACGAAGACGTGCGCAAATTCCGCGGCTTCGTCCGTCTTCGGCGCCATGGCTATTTTTGCGAAGGTGTGGAGCGGATTCCGCACATCTCCGTTCGCAGTTTTGAGCTCCGCGACCAGCGGCAAAATGTACGGCGCATCGCCCGCGCCTTCATCCGGCAGGGGCGAACCGTTCGGAATGCGCAGAATATCTCGCGCGGCGATCAGCGTCCCGGCCATCCGGACGATGCCCGGTTCCAGCGCGTCGGCCACCGCCTTCATCAACTTCGGGCGCTCGGCCGCGCGCGCCTGTTCCAGTTGCTGCGCGATCTGCCGGTGCGCTTCGAGCGTCTCGAAGCGCGCCTGCCGATAGCCGCTGCTGATGAGGAAACCTTGCATCGCATAGTAGTCGCGTTGCGAGATCGCATCGAATTTGTGATCGTGGCAGCGGGCGCAGCCGATAGTCACGCCGAGGAACGTCTTGCCCATCACGTCGAGGCGATTGTCCAGGCGATCGGCTTCGTCCTGCCGGATATCCACCGGCGAATGCGATTCCTCGCCGAGAAACCAAAAGCCCGTGCCGAGGATGGCTTCATTCGCGCCGGTTTGCGGGTTGATGCGCGGCGGGAGGAGGTCGCCGGCGAGGTGTTCGGCCGCGAACTGATTGTAGGGCAGGTCGCCATTTAGGGCGCGAATGACGTAGTCGCGATACTGCCAGGCGTTGGGGATCGCCGGATCATACTCGTGTCCACGTGTCTCCGCGTAACGCACAAGATCGAGCCAGTGCCGCGCCCAGCGTTCGCCGAAATGCGGCGAGGCGAGCAGGGCGTCCACGACTTTCGAGAACGCGTCGGGCGACGGGTCCCTGACGAAGGCCTCGACCTCCGCGGGAGCCGGCGGGAGACCCGTCAGATCGAAGGTCACGCGGCGAATGAGCGTGCGGCGGTCCGCAGCCGGGGCCGGTTTCAGGCCTTTCTCTTCCAATCGGGCGAGAATGAAATGATCGACGGCGTTCCGCGGCCACTCCGCGGATTTTACGGCAGGAGGAGTCGCATCGAGCACCGGCTGCCAGCACCAGTGCTCCTGTTTGCGCTTGTCCAGATTGAAGACCTTTTTCGTCGCGACCCTGGAGCCCGTTTCCTGGGGCCAGACCGCGCCGCCTTTCACCCACGCTTCGAGATCCGCCACCTGCTCAGGCAGGAGCGCCTTCTTCGGCGGCATTTGCAGGTCCTTGTTCTGCCAGCGGATCGCCTCAATGAGCAGGCTCTTGTCGAGATCGCCGGGTGCGACCGCCGGTCCGGTGTCACCGCCCTTGAGCATCGCCTCGAGGCTGTCGAGCATCAGCCCGCCCTTGAGCTTCTCGGCGGTGGCACTGTGGCATTTGAAGCATTGCTCCGAGAGCACCGGCCGGATGTGCTTTTCGAAAAACTCCGTCTGCTCCACCACAGGGTCGGCGACCGCGGATGCCACCAGGAGTAGCCACGCCAACCCCGATAGGCGGGCCGGCGTTGTGAGTCTGGAAAAGAGGAACATCATGGGGGAGGTGCCCATGACGGGCGACGGGAAGATAACTCATGCGCCCCGGCAGCGTTAGAGGAGTTTAAAGGTCAGCCGCGAAGGAGGGGCCAGAGCGGCCGCCTCTCGGAGGGACGCGCTCCCGCGCGATCCCTGACCCCTGGAAGAGCGCGGTCTCGGGAAGATGGGGACGCGCGGGAGCGCGTCCCTCCGAGTGGCGATCTCCGCGGCCACGACCGATCTTAAGCACCCAGCGCCTTTGAGCACCCGCTCGCGCGGGACCGTCGGGTCACTTCATCGGCGCCCCTGCCAGCGGCACACCGTTGGTATCGAGGATTTGAAATTCATGGATGCCGCCCTTTTGCTCGCGCTCGAAAGTCCACACCACTTTCTTATCGGGCGTCACCTCCAGCATTTTCACCTTCTGGTCCCCGGCTCCGTAACTGGTGATCACCGTGTTGCCATTGGGCAAGCGCTGGGCGCCACAAGGATCCTTGAGCAGCGGGCTCGGCAGATCGGCATTGGTAAGCTGCCAGACGATCTTGCCCGCCGGGTCCACCTCCACGCTCATGTTGCTGTGGGTCAGGTTCACCAGCGTATTGCCGGACGGGAGCCGGATGGCAGTGAACGGCCACGCCTCTTTGGGGTCTTCCGGGGCCTTGAACTCCCACGCGATTTTGCCTTGCGGCGTGTATTCGCGGACCACCTTGTCGAGCAACTGCGGCACGAGATAATTTCCGTTCGGGAGCTTGCGCGCCATGCGGCTTTCCATGTGGTGATTGGTGTTCTGACCCTGGAGGGCCACTTCCGCGGCAATCTTCCCCGCTGGATCCACTTCGAGCAGGCACGGATTGGCCCCGGCTTCGGTCAGGAGAATATTGCCATTCGGCAGCTTCTGCGCCGTGTTTACTTCGGACTGCGTCCCCTTGAATTCGAAGACCACCTTGTTTTCGCGCGTCAGCTCCAGCACCGCGCCGCCCGGGTAGTCTTTGTTTTTCGAAACAGCGAGCAGCACATTTCCATTTTCGAGGACGAACCCGTCGCGGGTCTGGTTTGGGTATTTCCAGATCTCCGTGCCGTCGTCCTTGAGGATCGCCGTCTGACCGCCGGCGACGAAGAATGTGTGCGTGATCTTCGGGGTGACGTCGGCAGTGGACGCTGCGGCGATGCCGGAGAGAAGAAGGGCGAGGGGGAGGAGACGCATCGCGCGACGGTGCTCGGCACACGGCGGTGAGTCAAGGCAACCGCAGTGCTGCGGCGCGGCCAGCGCGCCGGATGACGCCCGTGGCGACCTCTACTCTGTGTCATCCTGAGCCGTAACGATGCAGTTAAGGTAAGGTTTTCCACCAGATGGCGCTGGGCAACGTCCCAAACTGGAGGGTCGGCGCTCCGTCGCCGCCCAAACTCGGGATGGCTTTAAGCCATCCCCAAAATGGGTGCTGACGGAGCAGCGTCCTCCACAGTGTGCCTGCCGCTCGAAATTTGAAATCCAACTGCATCGTCACGGCTGAGCGAAGCGGGGATGCATGGGCGCAGTCGAAGGACCTTCAATATCCCGCGGGTTCTCGTGCGGAGCGGCAGGAGTTCCATAAAGGAGTGTAGTTGGCGCTTCGTTCGCGAACAAAATTTCAATCGAATGCGAGGCTCCGGTCGAAGTTCGCTCTGCGCTCCGCACAAGAACCCGCTGGATATTGGAGGTCCTTCGACTCCGCCCATGCTTCCCGCTCCGCTCAAGGATGACAGAGTTTTGGGGACGGCGCTCGCGCGCAGAGCGGCACGGATTCTTGCACACACCAACCCCAAAAATTCATGACACGCACTACCCTGCCCTGCGGTGCCGCAAACGATCCAGAACCGCCGCGGTGACGATAATCGCCCCCGTGACGATCTCCTGGAGCCAGTTGGATAGGTTCATCTTCGTGCAACCATTGGCGACAGCGGTCATGATCAGCGCGCCCATGAGCGAGCCGAATACGGATCCTTCCCCGCCGTTCAGGCTCGCTCCGCCGATGACCACCGCGGCGATGACCGCAAGCTCCAGGCCATTGGCCGTGGTCGGGTCGCCTACGGTGAGGTAGGAGAATTGCAGCACGCCCGCAAGGCCGGCGAACGCGAGGCCCACGACGTAAATCAGCAGCTTCGTCCGGCTTACCGGGATGCCGCACAGGCGCGCGGTTTGTTCGTTCGAGCCGATGGCAAAGACGTGCCGGCCGAAACGGGTGTAACGCAGGAGGGCGCCGACGAAAAGAGTCAGGATGAGCATCAACCACACACCGGGTGGAAAAATCATCCAGCGATTCTGCGGCCGCAGGCTTTGCAAGAGATCGTTCAGCCAGGTCGAAGGGGCGGCCACCATGGTCTCATTGGCCAGCCCCTTCGCCGCGCCGCGCAACGCGCCCCACATCCCGAGGGTGACGATGAATGGCGTGAGATTCAGCCGCGTGATGAGCAGACCGATGAGAGTGCCGCACGCGGCGCCGGTGGCGATGCCGCCCAGCGCGGCGATGGCCGGCGGCACGTGTTGCTGCAAGAGCAGCGCGATGACCACGGTGCAAAGCGCGATGTTCGAGCCGATGGAGAGGTCGATGCCGCCCGAGATGATGATCATCGTCATGCCCAGCGCCGCCGTCCCGACCACGGCGGTTTGCAGCAGCATGATCTGGAAGTTGTCCGCGGTCAGAAACGTGCGCGGTCGCAGCACGGCGAAAAGCGTGACGACGAAAGCAAGGCCCACCACGGAGCCCAGCTTCGACCAGAGCGCCGGCCAATCGGCGCGGCGCGAGGCGGACTCCGAACTCACGCGGCCTCCTTCGCGGCGGTGGCCTCAAGCATGATGTCGTGTTCGCTAATCTCGGAGACAGGCCGCGCGGGATGCAGCCAGCCCTTGCACATGACCGCGATGCGGTCGCAGACGCCGAGCAATTCCGGCAGGTAGCTGCTGACGATGAGCACGGCCTTCCCCGCGCAGGCGAGTTCGTCGATGAGCTGGTAAATCAGCGCCTTCGACCCGACATCGATGCCGCGCGTCGGCTCGACGAGCAGCAGCACATCCACGCCATGGTGCAGCAGCCGCGCCATCGCGACCTTTTGCTGATTGCCTCCGGAAAGTTCGCAGACCTTCTGCTGCGGCCCGCGGCACCGGATGCCGAGCCGGGCAATCCAGTCCGCGGTGGCTCCCGCCTGGGCGGACGGCCGCACGATGGCGGGCAGGCTGGAAAGCGTGAGGTTGTCCGCGACGCTCAGCGAGAGGGCGAGACCTTCCATTTTGCGGTCCTCACTGACCAGGCCCAAGCCGCGGGCCCATTGTTGCGCCGGCGACGCGGGGCCGATGTGCACTTTCAACAGAATGGTTCCGCTACGCACGGGATCGAGCCCGAAGATCGCCCGCAGCAGTTCGGTGCGCCCCGCGCCGATCAGTCCGGCGATTCCGAATACCTCACCGCGATGCAGCGTAAGCGAGGCCTGCGTCGGTTTGACTGGGCCAGCCAGGTCCGAGAGTTCCAACACGGCCTCACCGGGAATGCGCGTCGAACGCGGGTACAAATCCTTCACATCGCGCCCGACCATCAGCGCGATGATCTGCTCATTGGGCGTCGTGGCCGTATTCCCGGAGCCGACGCTCCGGCCATCGCGGAGCACGGTAAAGCGGTCGCTGAGTTCCCGCACTTCCTCGAGAAAGTGGGAGATATGGATGATGCCCAGTCCCTGCGCTTTCAGCCGGCGGACGAGATCGAACAGCCGCTCGATGTCATCGCGGGCCAGGCTGCTCGTCGGTTCGTCGAGCACCACGACCCGTGCCCCCACGGTGATGGCGCGGGCGATTTCCACGAGTTGCTGCTCGGCGAGGGAAAGCAGCCGCACGGGCATTGCGGGATCGATGTCGGAGCGCCCGAGCTGGGCGAGCGCGGCGGCAGCGCGCCGGCGGACCTCTGCTCGTTTCACAAACGGCCCGCAGACCGGCTCCATGCCGAGCGAAATGTTTTCCATGACCGTCAAATGCCGCGCCAGCGAAAGCTCCTGGTAGATCATCGCGACGCCGGCCCGGCGCGCTTCCAGCGGATGCGCGGGTGCGTAGGGCTCGCCGTCCAGCCACATCAGTCCTTCGTCGGGCCGATGCGCGCCGGACAGCACTTTCATCAGGGTGCTCTTGCCCGCGCCATTTTCAC
>Ga0105237_10006973_pt1 | contig 12455 bp, 7 predicted proteins | sample KBSC24metaG_FD_81520 | JGI IMG/M metagenome (GOLD analysis project Ga0105237, IMG submission 81520) | Corn rhizosphere microbial communities from Kellogg Biological Station, Michigan, USA - KBS C2-4 metaG | ecosystem: Host-associated > Plants > Roots > Rhizosphere > Soil | place: Michigan, USA...
AACACGCACAGGGTCGTGGCAGGCGCGTTGGAATTGGCGCTATTCGGCGCGATCACCGTGGCGCTGGCCACCCCCCCCGCCGGCATGCCCGTGCGCGCGTCGAATATGTGCGAGTAACGCCGGCCGGCTACGGTGTACCCGCGCTCGTAGGCGGCGCTCGTGGAGATCGCACGATCGGTGATGCGGACCTGGGTCAGCGGCGCCGCATTGTCGGCGCTATGTTTCGGGTCGGCGACGCCCACCAGCCACGGCGTGCCGGTGGCGGGAAGACCGCTGGCGAAAATGTCTCCGCCGATGTTGAGAAGAAATCCCTGGGCTGCCGGCACCTTCGCACGAATCGCCGCAGCCGCCCGGGCGATGATGTAGCCCTTCCCCAGCGAATCGATGACGATCGGACCGCCCGGCAACCGCGTCGCCATCCCCGTCGCGCGATCGATCTTCCATCCCGGCAGGGCGGCTGCCCGGGCAATGGACTGGAGAATCACCGGACTGGGCAGAACACCCGATTTCTCCGCCGCTTTCCATGCGCCGATCAGTTCGCCGAGGTGCCCATTGTAGGCGCCTCCGGATCTCACGTTCCAGAAATCGTAAAATCCGAGTACGTCGAGAAGCTCCGGCGAGACCTTCATCGCACCCGTGCTTTTGTTAAATTGGCTGATCTCGCTTTCCGTATCGTAGGTGCTGAGGATTTTCCGCAGCCGCTCGATCTCCGCGAGCGCCGTGCTTTCAGCCAGAGCGCCCTGCGCATCGTCAGGCGCCCGCACCTGCAAGTCGAGCGACGTGCCGAGCACATCGTCATGGTGGTAATGAAACAGTTCCGGTTCCGCGGCGCGCGCCGACGGCCAGGCCAGCCCCAGTATCACCGCAGCGAGCGGGAGCAATGGCGTGAATCTACGCAGCCGAGTACCCATGAAGGTGGCTGGTGGGGGCGACATGGCGGTCGAGAGTATGGCACACGCCGGGCGTGTCAATATTGGCGGGAACTCATGCTCGTCGAATGGATCCCGGAGCACGGGGCGCGTTTACGTAGCGGCGAATTTATTCGCCGAACTGCGCGAAGCAGCACGCGCGTTCGATCTTCGCGGCCGGCATCTGCTCGAATCCCAGCACCTTCAATACAGCAATAGTTTCCGCGAATAAATTGCTGTCGCATCCGCGCCACCCTGCGGGCTTTGCGGCAGGCTATCTCGCTCCACTCGGTTCGCTGCTGCGTAGACGGCGCTCCCGTGGCGACACGACAGGCATTTATCGACGCGGTTTTTCTGCGCCCTGGCGCGCCTCACTTCGGCCGCACCATCTCGAATCGATCGCGCGTCCGGCAATACCAATGCGGGCTGGCCATGCGGCCGATGACGTGAAACCGCTCGCTGCGGATCCGCAGTCCCTCCGGATCGATGAGTTCATCGCGAACGTGCAACCGCTTCACGAGGCCGATGATGAGACGGTTGTTGCCGATCTGGAGCGTGCCCCATTCCACGCACTCAAGGCTGGCCGGCGCTTCGGCGATGCGCGGCGGTTTCACGACCGAAGATGGAGCCGTGCTCAGCCCCGCATGCTCGATTTCACTCACCCCGTAAGGCAGCGAAGCGCCAGTCTTGTTCATGGCTTCGGCTAGTCCTTCATCGACCAGGTTGACGACAAACTCATGACCCAGGCGCACATTGCGCGCGGTGTCCTTCGGCGTGCCATCCTCGTTATCGCCGGGACAAAAGCCGACAATCGGCGGCTCGTCGCCGAGGACATTGAAGAAGCTGAACGGCGCGGCGTTGACCGTGCCATCAGGACAAAGTGTGGTCACCCACGCAATGGGGCGTGGCGTGACGAGGGAAGCGAGAAGCGGATAGGCGCGGTCGGCATGCTGGCCGGCAAGATCGAGTTCCATATGCGAAACATCGCACGAACCAACGGAGGTGATCTCCAAAAATTTGAAACGGTTGATTTGAGAACCGATTCTCACTTGCTAGTTGCGCTCCCGCTTTCCGTCATTCTGAGCGAAGCGAAGAACCTCTGATCTCTGCCTTTCCTCACCAGCATGACTTCAGATGCCGGAAGAGATCGGCTCGCCCGAAAGGCACCAGCCTCCGCTTGTCCCGTGCGCCGCCATCTCGGAGGTTCTTCGTGCCTGCCAATGACGTCTTTGGTAAATCCCTGAAAATCAGAAAGCGCGGGTGGATCGGCTTCTCCGAAGACGATGAAGATGGGCGGCGGAGCCGCGATTCTTTTCCCATCCCTCGCGTGTTCCGAGCGCGGGAATCTCCAACGTCATCCCGAACCCACAATCCCGCGAAGCGGCTTGGGGGTCTCAGAATGACGGCGATGGGGAGCGCGCCAGATGGCACAAGCGCACCACGGCTGAAACAATCCTGCCCCGAATCCGTCTTCCGCCCACGCGCGAAGCGCATTCCTCTGCGGCCCTCTCATTCTTCTCCGCCCCTCTGCGGTCATTTCCTCATTTGGGTTGCGGCTACACGCCGCGTCGCTGTGCCTCTGCGTTTAACCCTTCTCTTTCCTCACCGGAAATCATGCGACTCCGCGAGGTGCAGATCCTGCCCCGGCAACGGCGCGATGTGGCGGGCTTTGATGTGGATGACGTTTTCGTGATTCTGGATCGGGCCTTCGATGATGAGGAACGCCTCCGAGCTAATGAGCAACCGATGCCGCTCGAAGAGTTGCGGCACAACGATGGCATTGGCCACGCCGGTCTCGTCCTCGAGACTGATGAAGACAAAGCCCTTGGCCGTGCCCGGCCGCTGCCGGCAGATGACCTGTCCGGCGATTTGCAGGTCCGTGCCGTTGGCCGCCCGCGCCAAATCCACAGCACGCCACGCTTGCGGCACTTTATGGCGCAGGAGCCGCATCGGATGTTTTCCAATGCTTAGGCTCATCCCGCTGAGATCGGCGGAGAGGCGCTCCCACGTATTCATCGGCGCCAGGGGAGAAGCCGGTGGCGGAGTCACCGTTTGCGAGAAGAGCCCCCCCGCCTCCAACGGAAGCTCGACCTGCCAGAGCGCGTCGCGGCGATGCTCGCTGAGATCCTTCAGCGCACCGATTTTCGCCAGCGTGCGTTGCTCTGCTTTCGACAGTTTCGTTCGCAGATTGAAATCCGCCACGGAGGTGAACGGCGCTTTCATCCGCTCGAGAATCAGGTGCGCACCGTTTTCGTGGCGGAGTCCGTGAACGACACACAGTCCCAATCGCACGGTGTCGTCGTCAATCACGGTGCAATTCCATTCAGACTCACACACCGACACCGGCAGAAAGCGCAGCCCGCGGCGCTGGGCGTCCTTGATCAACGTGGCCGAAGAGTAAAAACCCATCGGCTGATTGTTGAGGAGCGAGGCGTAAAACTCCGGTGCCCGGTGCACCTTGTACCACGCGGATGCATAGGCCAGCAGGGCAAAGCTGATCGCGTGCGATTCCGGAAAGCCGTAGACGGCGAAGGACTGCACCGATTTGACGATCTTCTCGATGATTTCGTCGGAATGCCCTTTCTCTTTCATTCGCTCGCGCAGCTTGATGCACACCGCATCCATCCGCTCGTGGGAGCGGTGAAAAGAAAGCGCGCGGCGCAGTTCTTCCGCTTCCGATCCGTTAAAGCCGGCGAGATCCATCGACATCTTGAGCATCTGTTCCTGGAAGAGCGGCACACCCAGCGTACGCTCGAGTGTCGGCTTCAGCACTGCTTCCAGATCCGGATGAAAATAGGTGGGCGGTTCCTCTCCGCAGCGGCGCTTGAGATAAGGATGCATGAGGCCGCCCTGGATCGGCCCTGGACGCACAATCGCGACTTCGACAACAAGGTCGTAGAAACATACCGGCTTGAGTCGCGGCAGTGTGGCCATCTGCGCACGGCTTTCGATTTGGAAAAGACCGATGGTGTCCGCCGCCCGGATCATCTCGTAGGTTTCCGGATCGTTCGGAGTTACTTCATACAATTCCGTTTTGCGCCCGCGCTGCTCGCTGAGCTGGATGGTCTCCTGCAAGACAGCCATCATCCCCAGGCCCAGCAGATCGACCTTGATGATGCCGAGATCGTCGCAGTCGTCCTTGTCCCACTGTGCGACCACTCGTCCCGGCATCGAGGCATTCTCCAGCGGGATGAAGGAGCTGAGTTGATTCTGGCAAATGATCATGCCCCCTGAGTGCTGCCCGAGGTGCCGCGGCAAGCCATGGATCGCCTTGTAGAGGTAAGCGGCGGCGGCGGCGCGCGGGTGCGCCGCAGGCAGGCCCGCCTGCTTGAGTTGCGCCGCGAGATCCATCGTGTGCGGAAAGTCGCCGTTGCCAAAGAGCGAGGAGAAGCGCCCGATCACATCCGGTGTAAGATTGAGCGCCTTGCCGATCTCGCGCATGGCACTGCGCCCACGATAGGAAATGACATTGGCCGTCATGGCCGCGCCATGTTTCCCGTAGCGGCGATAGACTTCCTGGATCACGCTCTCGCGCCGGTCGCCGCTGGGCAAATCGAGGTCGATATCGGGCCAGCAATTGCGCCCTTCAGCGAGAAAGCGCTCAAAGAGCAAATTGTAGGCGATGGGATCGCAGGCCGTGATCCCCAGGCAAAAACAAACGACCGAATTAGCCGCACTCCCCCGGCCCTGAACCATGACATCATGCTCGCGCGCAAATCGCACAATGTCCCAGATACAAAGGAAGTAGCCGCAGAATTTCAGTTTCTCGATCAGCGTCAGTTCCTTGGTGAGTTGTTCGAGAACTCTTCCTTCGACAGATCCATAATATTTACGCGCGCCTTCCATCACCCGCGCGTGAAGATACCCGGCTTCCGTTTCTCCCTCCGGCACCGGGAACGTCGGGAACTTGTAGCCCAGGTCCTTGAGCCGGAACTGCAACCGGTCCGCAAGCCGCACCGTATTGTCGAGCGCCTCGGGCAAATCGCGGAAAAGCCGCGCCATGAGGTCGGCGGATTTCAGGTAGCGCTCTCCGTTCGCGCTCAGCAAACGGCCGGCGGCATCGAGATGGGTGTGATGCCGGGCGCAGGTGAAAACGTCGAGCACGGCACGTTGTGCGGGTTCCGCGTAAAGCACGCCATTCGTCGCCACCAAAGGCAGGCCCTCGGCCCGCGCGAGATCCACCAACTGGCCGGTGCGCAATTCCTCTCCCCGGCGCAAATGGCGCTGCACTTCGACATACACATTCCCGCGTCCAAAAGCCCGCTGGAGTCGCACCACGCGCTCGCGTGCTCCCGCGAGATCGTCGCGCTCCAGGCAGTGCTGGACCGGACCTTCCTCGTCGCCTGTCAATGCCACGAGTCCTTCGGAAAATTCGGCCAGTTCACCCCAGCGCACAGGGGCGTCGGTCTTGGTCCCGCGCAGCTTGGCCTGGGTGATCAGCCGGCAGAGGTTTTGGTAACCGGTTTGCGATTCCACCAGCACGGGCAACACCGCTCCGTCATCGAGCGTGAGTTCCGCGCCGACGATCGGTTCGACGCCGTATTTCCTGCCCTTCGTGTAAAAACGTGGCGCACCGTAGACACCGTCGCGATCGCACAGCGCCATGGCCGGGAACTCCAGCTTCGCCGCGTGTTCCGCGAGTTGCTCGGGGAAAGACGCTCCGCGCAGGAAACTGAAGGCGCTACGCGCGTGGAGTTCAACGTACGGGCGAATCATAGCATCCTTCCACAAACCAGGAGTCCTGATGTTTTGAGAGCCGGTAAAGCGCCCCATTGTCGAGGGCGATATCCCATTCCTCGATGGACCACGCACCGCGGTCCCACCAATGACCGGAACCGCGATATGGGCCGGAGACGTCGACGATTTCGCCGCAGACCTTTTCGGAAAAAACCATGGCCGGCATGCGGCGCCGCATGTGCACCTGTGCGGGAAACGGTGGGCGAAAGCGCTGCAAGGGCAGGCCGAGCGTACGGCTCGTCGCCGGCTCCTCACGCACGCCGGGTTTTTCGAAGTGCGGTGGGACGAGATGGAATCCATCGGGCCGGTGTGTGTCCTCGAGTTGCACCACGCCGACCTGTCCGTCACCCACCAGCGCCTTGAGCCGGCCCAGCGTTTCGCCAAAGCGGTTGGGATCGCGCAGCGGGCTCTCGAAAAGGTGGAACTGCTGCGAATCCGCGATCACCGGCGTGATCAGCAGCCGCACGCCGATGGGCTGCTGCTCGAGCCGCAGGCTCTCCAGGTGTGTGTGCAGTATGCGGCATAGCACTTCGACATCGCCCGTCGGTGTGGGGATCGTGAAGACGCGCTCGTACGGCGCGCCGCCCTCGAGCAGCAGGGTGAGCGTCATTTGCGCGACCACGCGATACGCCTCGCGCAGGCGCAGCGCGAGTTGATCGAGCTGCCGGCGCAGGATGAAGAGCAGCGGCTCAATCGTGTCGATGGGCTGCTCGAAATCGAACGCTTCGGCAAAGATTTCCGATGGGCGGACCAGGCGCAGTTCCCGTTGCGCGCGCCCGGCGGCCCGCTCCCACAGCGTCCCCGCCTCGGGTCCGAGCCGCTCGATGACTTCGCCGCGCGACAATCGCGCCAGGTCGCCAAGATGGCCGATCCCCCAATCCCGCAACACCGCGATCAGGTCCGGCGGCGCATCCACTTCCGCCACGGCCACATCGGCCAGAAACGTGCCGGGATGCTGGACCACGAGCACCGGTTCCGCGCGAGTGGCGGCCAGGGCGGCGAGATCGGGATTCGACGCCACGCCAATCCGCACCCGCAATTGCAAGCTGGTAAACCGTTCCAGCACGCGATGGCCCCACTCGCGCCAGTCGCATTCCTTCACGAGCCGCAAATCCACGAGGCACAGCCCTTCGCCCGTCGCTTCGATCAAGGGAGAAAGGGTTCCTGCAACCTCCAGCAGCAGGGCGCTGACGATTTGCTCCTGTGCGGCGGATCGCGGCCAGATCCGCAACGCCGGGCAGCGCGCCAGCGCCTGGGTGGAAGCCATGCCGCGCAGCACTCCACTCGCTGCCGCGGTTCCGGTCATCTCCAACACCCGCCCCTTCTCCGTGCCGCCTTCTACGACGGCGATCGGTTCCACCTGCCTCTCTTCGCGCAGGCGCAGGACCGCTTGCAGCGGAAATTGCGGCAGTAAAATGGCGGCGTACCAGGACATGCTCAGGCTATTTGCACGCGGGTCTCCTCCGTGGCCGCCACCTGCCGGCCACGCCGGAAGATTTGCACGGCGATCTCCGGCATCAATTCGCGGCGGGGCCGCTTGAGCGCGGCCAGATCCCATTGGGCGTTGAGGACGATACGAATCCGGACCGCCTCGACGATCGGCTGGGGGGTCAGCACGACCAGCACCGCGCCGCTTTTCTCCACCAGCCGCTGAAACCGGTGCCAGGTGCTCATGGGAATGCGCCCAAGCTGGCGTGGCGCCATCGTTTGCAGATCGAGCAGGATGAGCGGGAGATTGCCATCGCGCAGGAGCAGATCCGTCACTTTCACGCCCTGTTGGGCCGTTGTGCAAAAGACCGTCAACACCCGTGCAAGAACCGCCGCCTCATAGCTTCCCGGATCGAAGGTGCTCCCGCAATCCACCAACCCCGCGAAGCTTCCTCGCTCCCGGACGGCCGCGAATGCGCGATCCAGAAAGACGCGCCCGCACGCGGACGAGCCGCAAAGCTCCGTAACCGCCCCGTGCTTCAGCCCGCCCGACTCCTCATCGATCGCCGCCCAGCCCGTGGCCCAGTGCCGCTCCGCCGGCCGGACCGCTTCCGGGAAACGCCGGGCGAGCATCTCGCGGAAATCCGCAAGTGAGATGATGTTGGAAGGCGAGAGCACGCCATATGTTCATATGAACATGTATGGCGCGTCAACTGACTCCTCATTTTAACCCCTGTATGCGGTCATTTCTGAGCGGAGTTCCATACGAGCGAAGGCGGGATGGATCCCGCATGCGGGACGAAGAATCCCCTGGCTCTTCCAGCGACTTTCTCCGCGGTGAGGTTGCTGGTTACACCACGGGATTCTTCGACTGCGCTCCGCCCACTTTACCACCTCCGCTCCGCTGCCAATGACGTGTTTTGCAACTCCTTGCAAATCAAGGCCGCGGACGTGGCGGCTCCGCCGCGATTGGAGGGTCGGTGGTTGGAAAACCACCGCTCCTTGGGTTGCTCGCCACTCCGGATCGCCACTCCAAACCACGTCATCCCGCACCAACAATCACGCCTCCGTATTTAGGGTCTCAGGATGACACTGCTTTCAGGGCCGGCCAATGCTCGTGAATCGCCGTCATCGCCATCTCCATCCGCTCCTCATGCGAACCTGAAACCAGTTGCCACGGACCCGCTTGCGCCTCCAGGGCCGCAACAAACCACTCGTGCATCTCATGGCGAATGTGCTCTCCATCCCGCAACCCATCCTGCACGAACGGAATCTCATCGCCCGTCAGCAGGTAAAGATCACACCGATTGCACGTCGCGACCGCAGCGACAGCCTCGCTCTCCGAGCCCATATAGCGCCGGTGCCAGAGCCTCGTGGCAAAAGAATTGGTATCGCACACCAGGATGCGATTCGCTCCCCGGGCGGCGGCGTCTTCGCGCCGGTTCTGCTCAGCCGCAATCTCCACGAACTCCGCGCTCCACCATTCCGTTTCGCCACGCTGCTGCTTCCGCTCGCTATACTCCCGCCCATACTCGGGCACCCAGACGGTCCCCAGCCTGGCGGCCAGCGTCTCGGCGAGGGTCGTGGTCCCGGTCGATTCCGCACCCACCACACAGACCCGCTTCGCAAACCACCCGCGGACTGGCGGTTCCAGAAACTCCCAGCATCCGAAGGGATCGCGCCGGATGGCCGTTCCCGAGCACGGCACACGCTCCCGCGCCCGGTCCACCTGCATGTGCGCACAACCCATCGCCCGCGCGTAGGTGTGTCCGTAATCCTCGGAGCTGAACACGGCATCCGGCGCTCCGCCGAGCCAGCCGATCGTGAGCCTGCCCCACAATTCCGAATCGTCATCCGCTTCATAACAGTCATCGATGAGCATCACTTCCGCCGCCGGGTGAATCTCCCGCAGCCATGCGGCCCGCAGTTTCCCGGGAATCGGGTCCGATGCTTTTTCGCAGACGATCACCACTACCTGCTCCGACTGCTCCTGCGCGGTGTCGATGAGCAGCTTGTGTCCGCGATGCGGCGGCAGAAATTTCCCGGCGCAGACAGAGCGGCGAAAGCGCTTCATGGGGTCACGGGCGATGGTCGCGACCTTCGCCACTCGCGCAGCCCAATCACGCACATCGCCAGCAGCACTCCGTAGAGCACCGCCGTGAGCGGCAACTTGCGGCTGAAATAGAGCGGAACGTAGATGATGTCGGCCACGATCCAGATCCACCAGTTCTCGATGCGTTTCTGGCACAGGAGATATTGGGCCGCGAGGCTGAGCACGGTAGTGACCGAATCCCAAAAGGGCGCAGCGCCATTCACCGCCGTGAGCCACACGCGCAGGCCCCACGTCACCAGCGGGATGAAGAGGAGCAGTCCCATCCATTCGAGGGGCCGCGTGCGGCTGATGGATAGCGTGGACCGCTGCGAGCCGCCGAAACACCAGTGCCACCAGCCATACACCCCAAGCGCAAAGTAGACGACCTGGAGCCACATGTCCGCGAAGAGGCGGCTGTGCAGGAAGAGGATGAAGAAGAGGACGTTATTTGCCAGGCCCACGGGCCAGTTCCACAAATGCTCGCGCACGACCAGCCAGACGCACACACCGCCTGTGGTGAAACCGAGGACTTCAGTCATGCCCAGCGTCCACCACTGAAACCACGACGCCGCGATCATCCCCGCCGAAACACCGAGCATGGCGGCGATTTCGACGGGGCGCAGCACATTGCCCGGGCCGGGTGGACCCGTGCGATCGGTCAGCGGATGTGAAATCTCTCCGGCTTCCATACTCCGGCGCGCTTGGTGGAAAGATACCAGCCCGATTTGTCATTCATCGGCACCCAGCGGCGCTCCTCTTTCCGATAATGCCAGTCCTTGTCCAATTGGTAAAATACCTGGCGCCCGACAATCTCAAGGATGTTGCAGATCTCGTTGTTATTGTAGTTCAGCGTATCGTAATCCGTGATCTGCGCGTGGGCCATCTCGGAGTAGACGTGGTTGATGTCTCGCAGCAGCGTATCCACCGCCGGGTCCATGTCGCATACCTCCAGGCCGAGCCGCCTCGCCTCGCGCGCGGTGATGGGGTAGCTGTGCGACGGGTAGTCGTAATTCAAGGCATGGCTGATGCGCTCCACCTTCGCCTTGCTCGTCACATGATAGCTGAGCAACTCCTGGCAGATGCGCATCGACAATGAACTCGACCGATCCAGCGCCCCAAGCACCAGCGGGTGGAGGTATTTGTAGATCTCCGGGTATGGATTGCCGCGCACGCCCTGTTCTTTCCACAGCCGCAAAATGCGCATCACCTCATCCTGGCTCACGGAAACACGGCAGTTGTCGTGGTCCACGGGCGAAAGATCGTGCCGCAAGGAAGAGTCGACCGCCGTCAGGTAAGAGGTCGGTCCCATGTGAATTTCATTGGCGCCCAGGGCCATGAGCGTGGCCGCCGAAGCGCATTCAAAGGGCGCGAGGAGCGTGATGTGATCGAATTTCTGGCGAATCAAATGCACCAGGCGCAACGCCGCTTCGACGTTGCCGCCATCCGATTTGATGAACAGCCCGATGCGCGACCGGCGCTTCTCGTGGCTGAGCAATTGCGACATCGCCATCACGTCGTTCTGGCAGATCGATCCTCCCCGCGAGATCCAGTAAACCAGGATCGGCATCCGCAACCGCTCCTGGAGATTGGTCAGGAGCTTTTGCGTCTGCGCGGTGCGGATCGGGGCTTTTCTCGGCTTCCGGCGTTTTACGACCGTATCTTCTTCATCCATTTATCAATCCTCCGATGGAAAATCAGCTCCGGCGTTCCTTGATCGCGGCCAGCAAATCCGCCACGACTTCGGCGCGCGGTTTTGCGCCGAGGTTTCCTTTGCCATGAACGCGCACCGCGACGTTGCCGGCTTCGAGATCGCGTTTGCCGATCACGAGCATGGTGTGGACTTTCATCGTCTCGGCGCTGGCGATCTTCGCTTTGATCGGGTCGCTCGTGAGGTCGATCGTGGCGCGCACTCCGGCATCGCGAAGCTCCGCCTGGATTGCGCGGGCATAGCCGATCACATCCTTCGCCTCGGGCTCGTCGTCGCCACCGATGGGGAGCACGCGCACCTGCTCGGGGCTGAGCCAGAGCGGGAAATTGCCGGCGTAGTGTTCAATGAGGAAGCCGATGAACCGTTCGTGCGTGCCGAGCGGAGCGCGATGGATGCAGAGCGGGGTCTTGCTCGAGTTGTCGCGGTCCTTGTAGGTCAGGCCAAAGCGCGCCGGGACGGCGAAATCGACCTGGTTCGTGGCCAGCGTGAACTCCTTGCCGATGACGTTCCAGATTTGGATATCGATCTTCGGGCCATAGAAGGCGGCTTCGTTCGCCACCTCGACAAACGGCGCACCGGAAGCCACGAGAACATCGCGAACCATGTTCTCGGTCTTGAGCCAGAGCTCGGATTGATCGACGAATTTCTTCCCGAGTTCCTTCGGGTCGTGGGTGCTAAAGCGGAACTGGTAGCGGTCGACGCCGAAGATCTTGAAGTATTTCAGATACATCTCGTTCACCGCCTGGAACTCGGAAGCGAATTGCGCCTCGGTGCAGTAGATGTGGGCATCGTTCATCTGCATGGCGCGCACGCGCATGAGGCCGAAGAGCTCGCCACTCTGCTCATAGCGATAGCAGGTGCCATATTCGGCCAGCCGCAACGGCAGGTCACGATAGCTGCGTGGCACCGCCCCGAAGAGCTTGTGATGGTGCGGGCAGTTCATCGCCTTGAGGTAGTAGCGATCGCCTTGTCTGGCAGATGCTTCGAGCGATCGCAGGAGATCGGTAATCTGTTGCTTCTCCTGTTCCAGATCCTTCCATTCGTCCGTGTCCTGAAACTTCTTTTCGTAAGGCCGGTTCGAATTGCCCGCATCGCTGACAATTGCGGCCATCTTCGATTCCAGCCCGGCGAGGTCTCGCTTCGTGGAAACGAGTTTCGAGTGAAGCTCCGAGCTGTCTTTGGATTCGTCTGACTCGAGCACCATCGGCGGGAACATCGACTCCGCGTAGTACGGCAAATGCCCGCTGGTGAGATACATGTTCTCGCGAGCAAGGTGCGGCGTACGGACGCGATCATAGCCCCCGGCAAATTCCGTCTCCTTCGCCAGTTTCTCGAGTTCCTCGATCAACACCGTCCCACGCGGCAGCCAGAGCGGCAGGCCAGGGCCGACATCGTCATCGAAGCAGAAGAGTTCCAGTTCCTTGCCCAGCTTGCGGTGGTCGCGCTTCTTCGCCTCCTCCAGCATGGTGAAGTAGGCCTCCATCTCGGTCTTGTTCTTAAAGGCCGTGCCGTAGATGCGCTGGAGCTGCGGATTCTTTTCGTCGCCCTTGTAGTAGGCGCTCGCCACGTGGGTGAGCTTGAA
>Ga0105237_10006976_pt1 | contig 12454 bp, 6 predicted proteins | sample KBSC24metaG_FD_81520 | JGI IMG/M metagenome (GOLD analysis project Ga0105237, IMG submission 81520) | Corn rhizosphere microbial communities from Kellogg Biological Station, Michigan, USA - KBS C2-4 metaG | ecosystem: Host-associated > Plants > Roots > Rhizosphere > Soil | place: Michigan, USA...
GAAATGTACAATGGGTAGAGATACAGAGTAGACAGACATGCATTATTCAGGCGGGCGACAAGCGGGCGTAAAGGGCAGGTGGCAGCAGGCGGCAGAAAAAGAGTGCTGACAGATGGTCACGTGGAGAGAGGGATTTGATTGGTTGAGGAGAGGGCGGTGTGGGAAGCTTCCAGAACCCAAAGCCTTCAAAAGTCCATTTGTGCAGTGGAGCCTGGAGTACAAAGTATATGATCCTCTACTGAATGTACCTACGTGCACTCTCAGATTACAGATAATACATGCTCGGTACTCCGAGTATGGCGCAGAGTCTTGAGGCCTTGCGATTGTAAGGAGCACTATATGCCTGAAGTATCTTTACGGGGTACTCCGTACTCCCTTCCTCGACTGGAATTACAGATGCCAATAGTCACACTCCTTAACTCCGTATAGCGCATACAGACAAACAAACAAAAGGTTGAGGTGATCAACCAGACAGTCAGTACCAGTAAGTCTCTGGCACCTCTCAGAGTCACTCATAAAATATAAAATAGGATGACCACTTGGGCACCAATGACATTCGTAGCCCACAAATGCCTCGCAACGACATTCCACCCTTCGTATCGGTGACTTTCCACGCTCCCGCTGGCACCGAGAATCTAATATTATACGAAGCCATGCCATGTCATCGAGTGCCTGGCCATGTCTGCCTGATTGATTGCCCACCTCTCTCTCACCTCAAACAGCAAGTCCGGATTCGTCCGTCCGTAGCTTCGGCCGAACTCAGGCCTCCCTTCCGCTGACAAAGCCTGGAGCCTGGCGACTACGCCCAGCGTCACAAAGCCGCGCTACGCCGCGCTACGCCGCGCTACTCCCACGCTAATCCCGATCTGGATCTCTTGCCCTATTCGGCCTGCCGGAAGAACTTCGATTTTGCTTCCGATGTTGCGCAGTGAGTCTCCCTAAACAGGCAAGTGCCGGAAATCCCCCTTTTCTAAAATCCGTCACTTTGGTTTTCCAAACTCCCATCTTGGCTCTATCAGGCTTTTTTTCCCTTCGGATCACGGATTTGCTCCATAACCGAACCACCTCTGGACCACTAATCTCGCACCATCTCCATCAACCCGTCAGCCTTGTTGACTGAAGAGATCTAACACGTGCAAATCGCCTGCATTCGCCACAGCTTTGACCTTCACGTTATCCTACGAGAGCTACCCAGGGTGTTCTTTGCAAATCCGAGTCCGCTCTCGTTATCTCCCTACTACTCTACGACCCTATGATTCACCTTTGACAGCATTGATCCACTATGACCCCGTTGCTCTCTTGCTCTGTCCACCCTTCGTCCGAACTTCGAACCCGCTGGCTCACTGGTTTCCCCTTGTTTCGTTTCTGTCTTTGTGGTGGGCTTCGTCCTCTTTGGCGCGTCTGGTGGAGAGTTACTAATGTTGTATCCATTATGTCCATTTTTACACGGAGGCATCCCGGGTACGAGGCTCAATATATATCTGTCCCTGTCTCTCTAATTGCTCCTCGTGCTTTCTTTGGACGTGAACCCTTCTTCCCCATATCTCCATTGCCTGGTCGGTTCCTCTGCCTCATCGTCAATCCCCCCGTCGCCCAACATGACCACCAACACGTCACACCAAACCTCGGCGGCGACCTCGCTTTCCGATCTCAACAAACCCCCTGTCGTGTCCAACAACAGCGAGAAGGATGTCCCCATCGACACACGAGATTCGCCAGCTCAGTCAGTTGAAGTGGAGAAAGATGTCGAGGAGCTCAACCGTGAGCTGTCACGCATCAACACAGCCGATTATCCCTCGGCCTTCCCCTTGACCATGATTGTCATTGCCCTCGCCGCCAGTATCTTTCTCGTAGCCCTTGACATGACCATTGTCGCAACTGCCATTCCCAAGATCACTGATCAATTTCACTCGCTCGACCAGGTTGGATGGTACGGCTCCGCCTTCTTCCTTACAGTTGGCTCCTTTCAAGCCACATGGGGCAAGGTCTACAAATACTTCCCCCTCAAATCCGCATTCCTCATCGGCATCTTCATATTTGAGCTTGGATCTTTGATTTGTGCAGTCGCCAATAACTCAACTACTCTGATTGTTGGAAGAGCAATCGCTGGTATGGGAGGTGCTGGTATCGCCTCTGGTTCCTACACCATCATCGCCTTCTCCGCTCCGCCAGCCCGACGACCAGCTCTCACTGGCGTCATGGGTGCAACATTCGGTATCGCGTCCGTGATTGGCCCGCTTTTGGGTGGTGTCTTCACTGACCATTTGTCCTGGAGATGGTGTTTCTATATCAATCTCCCCATCGGTGGAGTCGCATGTGCGATTATCATTGCCTTTTTCCATACCCCGAAGGCTGCGAAACCTCAAGCAGCGACTTGGAAAGAAAAATTTTTGCAGATGGACTTTCCTGGTACCTTCACCCTCATGGCCTCAATTGTTTGCTATCTCCTTGCTATGCAATGGGGAGGTGCTACAAAGCCCTGGTCCGATGGATCCGTCATTGCCACACTGGTCCTCTTTGGCGTCCTCCTCATCGCTTTCGTCGTCATCCAGTACTTCCAGGGTGATCGTGCCCTCCTTCAGGGACGCCTGCTGAAAGACCGCACCATCGGCGTACAATCCGCTTATATCATGATGATCGCCGGGGGCTTCTTCGTCCTTCTTTACTACCTCCCAATCTACTTCCAAGCTACGAAGAACGTCTCCGCCGCTAAATCGGGTATCAACAATCTTCCCTTGGTCTTCGGAGCCAGTCTTTTCACTGTCGTTTGTGGTATCCTGCTCACCGTATGGGGACAATACGTACCCGTTATGATCTTTGGCTCTGCCGTGGCCACCATCGGCTCTGGACTGATCTACACACTTGAGATCGACAGCGGGAGCCCCAAGTGGATTGGATATCAGGCTCTGGTTGGCATCGGCATCGGCTTGTGCTTCCAGATCCCTGTGATCGTCGCCCAAGCCATTGTCAAACCCTCAGATCTATCCTCCGTCAGTGCCATCATCCTCTTCTTCCAAACTGTCGGAGGAGCTGTCTTCATCTCTGCAGCCCAAGCAGGGTTCGTCAACAAAACGCTCAAAGCGGTTGCTGCCAATATTCCAGACGTCAATCCTGCCCTGGTCGTCGCCACTGGTGCCACCGATTTGAGAAAGGTATTCACGGAGGAACAAATCCCGAAGATCCTAGACGCCTACATGGAGGGCTTGAAAGTACCGTTCGCGATGTGCATTGCCTTCGCAGGTTTGAGCTTCATTCTTGCCTTTGGGCCGAGATGGGAAAGCATCAAGGGCAAAGTCAAGCTGGATGGCGGAGCCTGAGCGACTCCCTTGCTGAAATATCCATTATTTACCCAGCTGTCACCAGTGTGCATCATCGTGTTCAACATCATACCCTCCTTCCCTCACTGTCAGCACTCATGAGCAACATGACCTCGCATTATTCGCCGTATTCTGGCTCGGTATTCCCTTGTAATAATCATCACTGCATTTACAGGGCATGGTTTTCTTTTGTGGGAGGCAACGGACACAAGCTCTGTGGGTTCATTTAGCATTGCATGGTTGGCATAGATTTCATAATTCTTCTAGACAAATATTCAACACCTCGGTGCCCCCTATGGGGACGACGGAGCTGCGAGAATGATATGCCTTGGTCTACCATTCTCATTTACCAGCTAATCACGATGAACTCATGGGGCCCTCGATTGTACCATAACCGAGATCTCTCTTCTCCTCAGATTAGGAAAGAACAAGATAAAAGTGAAATCCCATTGAGAGTCCTCTTCTATTGCTCATTGCCCGGCCAGCATCCCCCCCCCATCTCGCCATTGCTCGTGCTCCCGGAATCCGGTTGACGCATCACCCCTCCGCACAATCACATCCCTTCCCCTCCCTCCCAATCTGACTAAACCTGCCCGGTGCATCAGCAACCGTTACTCGTAAACTTCACCTCACAACTACAGTCTGTATGTATTACTAAACAACTCCGGGGGGCAGCAGCACTGCCCAGAAAGTCTCCCTCCGTGCCCACAACGGCCAAAGGCTTCACTCTCGCGTATTTAAGCTCTCCCACGACATCCGCAACTCCGCTCGACAATGGTAATGATGTGCTGTTGTCCAGTATTATACGAGTACGGAGGACGGAGTTGCTCGTCGTTTGAACCTTAAGTTAGTTAGTATCCACCTGCTGTTGGGCATTACCATCCGCTAAAATCCGGACGAAAACCTACTCGTACTCGTGAGTACTGACTGGTAGTTTGAAGTTTCAAGTTCTAGATTCAGCTGCGAAGGTAGGTGAAGACTCAGGAGGTCTGGAGCGTCCTCAGTAGAGCAAGATCGTAGGAAACGGAACGGGAGAATATTTATCCCCGGCTCCCATTGCCCTTGGGAGAATTCTCCGTTGGCGAGGCCAGCAGCCTTCAGTCGCAATTGCTGAGAAAGACAGGCTCATGAATTGGCCGGAGGACTCCGGGGTCAGATCTATCACTGAGCCTGCTGGTGACGAGGTCCGATCATGCCAGGCACATTGGTGCTTTAACAGGAGCACGTCACGATCATAGAAGCCGACTACAAATCGCAGCAAGCAATAGTGTTCAACGCTCCCAGCGTGATCAAGACCTTATAGGCCAGCGGAAGCCGCTACTTACTCAACCCCTCCTCCCGTGATCACTTTCTTGAGAGGGAGGAAAGTTGGTGGCAAGGCTGGATGGATGACGCGATATCCATGTCAGACGCGTCATTTTAAAGATTGCTTGCTTCAGCCTCAAGCTCCTTCAGGTTTGCTCCTGCAGTTTACTTGCATAGGTCGGTATGTGCCTGCCGCCGTTTTGTTCTCAATGAATGAAGACTTTTGCTCATTGAAGGCCACCATCACACATGCAAGGTATGAATATCTTGCCGCAAAAGACGCGCCTCTTCTGCGTACAATGTCGAACCTACGAGAGGAAACCCCCTACTCTTCTATAGCCGGCCGCCACGCTCCTGATTGGCCGCCACAGATGGGCTGTGTTGGCCATCCGAGTTGCCAAAACAGAAAAGAGAGTAGGAGGGAATTGGGGCGCAAAGAAAGGTTGATCATGAGGTGCCACTTGCATCTCAAGCCCCAGCTAAAACTTCAGCCTGATGAGATTTGATTTCCCCTCTGCTCCATCATTACTGCTACTCATACAACATGCCTCCAGTCTCGATACAGTCGCCACTATACATGATCCATATAATACAGCAATCTTAAGTGAGTCCACGAGCTTCACCGACGCGTTGTTGGGCTCTCAACAACTCGAACATTATCGAGCCGACCATTCTAGACCTCTTCGATCCTGGCAACCCAGGTGATCCGCTCTTGTACATACTCGACATTGAACAGGGTTTGGAATACGCCCTAAGCAGAACGCGCAACTCTGTGACTTTATCTTGCAGAAACAGGGTTGAACTTGGCTGCAATGCAGGTCACGGCATTGGTAAATAATCGTGTTCCTTGTGACGTCTTAATCGACACAGGCGCTGCAGTGAACCTCATCTCCGAAACCTTGGTCCGAGACCTCGGGCTCTTCCCATTGCCTGGAGCAAAGAGGCCTCAGATTACAGGTCTTACAACTTTGACTGGTAAAGATGTTGTGATATTGGGTATGGTAAATGCCGATTTATCATTTCCCAATGGGATATCCGGAAAGGAAGGCTATCAGGTGGCAACCACAGCTGAATTCCATGTGTACGAAATTAAGCATGATAAACCTAGGTTCGACGTTATCTTAGGTTGTGAGTTTCTGACCACCAAGACGATGTATCTGTCCCCGGACTCAATCGCTTTTGAACCTGCAGCTCTCAAGGGCTCAGTGCTCCCGCAACAAAGCCCATCAAAGGTACATATTGGCAAGGATAGCACGACTATAAACACTGCTCCTCCCAAGACTGGCCAGCCGAGCGAACCCCAACCAGTGATCTTGCCCCTTCAGGATGATCTCGAAATTTGGGAGCCCAAGGATCCAGCTCGAAGAGGGAAAGCGGATATCATTTTCATTCTTGAACGCAGCAAAACCAAAAGAGATTTTGTAGAATCGTCACGATTGTTCGGCTGGTCGCTGAATTTGTTGCGAAACGATGCACCTGGAACAAGAATTGTTCATTTCAAATGCAAGCTCCAGCTACAAACAATACTTACTGAGGTTCAATTAGGTCGAATTCTGCTAAGGAATCTTTTGCTCGAGCGCCGCGACAAGCCATCCATTAGTACAATACCACTTTTGTTTATCTGCTATGGACGCGGTCTCAGGATTCTCCAGGCCATGATCGATGCTGCAATAGTACTGTCCAACGATGAGGGAGGTAGCTACTTCGACGCTGATGAGTTCCCTGATGTGCCTGAGCTCAGTTATCCGAGTCTTTCGCGAGAGTTACTTCAGAGGCTCCAAACCATTGTGGTGTTTGATATATCACTAGGCAATCGATTGCAAGGAACTTCATTCGAAGTTGGTGCCTCCAGCCCTGTGTTAGCGGTACCAGTCTTCTACTTACGGCCGACCAGAATCCCCGGTTTGCAAGGCGTGCTTCATTGGATAAAGCGGCCTGAGCCAAGAGGGAGAGTGATGTACTTACCTTCGATCCGTCTAAAAGGCAGAAGAGATATAAATTATCTCAGCGTTCTTGGCCTTATACTTGCGCATATCGAGTCTCGAGACGATAACGTTCAACCACTTCCTGACACGCAGGGCCTTCGCCAGAACACAATAACGACATCAATTGGGAACTTAGAGGTTTCTGATAATTCAACGTTAAACGCCACCTCAATTGACCAAGTTAAGGTGCGCGACAGCTCCATAGCCGCTGCCTTTTCCACTGGGCAAATAAATGCAGTCGATAGCACACTTTTCGTCTCACACGCTGGCCAGATAGCGGTATCCGGGAATTGTGTTGTCCAGATTCAAGATTGCAGCCACGTATCTGCAAGTGGGGGCGCTGTTGTTCAGATTCAAAACTGCAGTCATTGTTCTGCCAGTGGAAACGCTGTTATCCAATCTACACATTTACCTCAGCCGACTGTTCAGGTGCATGAAGACTCTAATAATACACTTGTTGGGACTGATGGACCCTCCTTGTCAGTGGCACAGACTGGCGAGCAAGGGCAAAGCCAGCCTAATACAGCTGATGACCTACCACTTCCCGTGCTCACTCGCAGGAGAGCTACCGACCTCACCCCTTCTCGGCCTAGCCTGCCAATGGACCTACAGCATTCAACTACGGACGAACGCATCACTCTGGAGACCCCAGTCTTGCAAAGTGGCACAAGTCCAACATATGGGAGCTCAAAACTCCTCTCTGACCAGACCGAGCTTAGTGACAAGATCGAAAATCTAGGCCTAAGCGGGCTTCGAGTTCAATGTCAGGAAGTACTGCTCAAGATTCAGCCCACTTCATTCTTGAGAACTCAAGCTGACGCGGAAGCGGATCGGCATGAGATTCTACCCAGTATATTGAATGATCACGGACTGTATACTCCCCATAGCGACAGCGACCTCGACAACGAATCCACATCGGAATCAGAATTCGATCAGCCCAGCGGAACAACATTTCAGCTGTATGTTGCATGCGAGATATTGAAATTCATGGAAACCGAGTTCTCTCCAGACCAGCCGATTGCAGATATATTCGTCCTGACTGGCAGCGCTGACAGACCGAAAGGTCTGACATGCCACGAGTTTATGTCATCTCGGTAGCCAAGGGTGAGTAGTTTTGTGCTCGAGACTACTCAATCAGCAATATCGAAATTGATTAGAGACGTGGGACCGGCACGCCACTACGCTATGAAGACCCGTAAGCCCTTTATCTATTCCTTGTCTTGATAAGAGAGTGAGGATTGATGTAATGAGAATATAGGTATAAACTGGCGTGCACTCGAGCTCCAGACCTTTACCTGGTCCACTTCCACTATCCAGAATACTGAAATGCTCTTCTTACAATTCAGTGGAACGAAGAGTATGATCCTCGACTTCACAGAGGCTGTTTCATGGCTAGGCGCTGCATTAAGGCCGACAAGCAAAATGCGCCCTGGTCTTTCTCTTTCAGACATACGCGCTGTATGTAAAGTGGAAACAGATGGTCTAGACCGCAGCGAGTATCTTGAAATACAGGTTCGGCCCGAAATACAACAAGTACAGGCTACTGCAGGCAGGTGTTGGCACAGTCTCTTCAGGAACCCTACAATCGTCAATTATAATCTTACAGATTCTAGTTCAAAGGTGAAAACCAAAACCTCTGATTTATCGCTCGGTTATGGTCTAGAACTCCAGCTACGCGACCTCATCATGCTCTCTGGTGCAGATCTGCTTATGGAGCATAATGGAAGCCTTATTTATTTTGGATACTCAACTATTCTCGTTCCTATCCGCAGACTTTCTGGAGGCTACATTCAATGGCATCTCCTGCGACAAGAGGAAGACAAAATGCTTCCGTTGGCCACAATTGACGACGACGAGGTGTGTCGAGGCAGGGAGCCAATTGGAGACAAAGATGTGATTTTACTTGCAAAAGCACATTTCCTTGGCCTGTGGCATGAAGCCCTGATTGTACTTGGAACAGAAGGGGATCAGAACTATGTAGCACCCAGGAACAATGCGTTCTCCGCTGACAAGAAAGTTAAGATATCCGACACGTACTCGGCCACAGTTGGCGGAAATCTTGCTGGACCAAATTTCACCCTTGGAAGATCTGCAGCATACGCACGTACCCAGATCACGATGGATTTCAATTATAGGAAATTAGTTTTCCTCAGGATTCTACAGACCTTTCGGAAGAAGGCAGTCCTGATATATGAAAGCGATCCTGTCAAGAGAAGAGCGTGGCTAGTCCCGACATTATCACTTGTCCTCCATGCAGCTCATCTATACTTTCGCTCCCCTCAATGGGACCGAAGTGCTCTCCTTAAGTATGCGGACCCGGCAGTTGACGGTGACTCCGCGGCATGGGCGATACTTGCTCCGAATGATACTTGGACCAGTGTTCGAGGCTATGCTGGTACAAATCCAAGAGACAGAGAAGACCTGGAACTGGTGCTTACTCGAATAGTCTCCAACATGCTGAAGTTTTCCGCGAAATTAGTGTCCGAATCCATCGCAAGCAGGATCCATGGATATGACCTGGCCGCGCTGCTATCCGACCCCACGTTCAAACCAGTCCACACGGATCTAGAGTTTTTGGCCCCTCGCAAAGGGTGGTGGCGTTTGACAGAAAGGGTCCCAATATATCTTTGCCATACAATCTCGCGGCCAGTTCGTAAACTTATCGAGGATGAAAGTGACGAACTTAACAATCTACCCGCAAATCACTTGATTTGTCCCATGACCTGCCTTGATCTGGTAGCTGACAATGACGGGTACCTCGTATCAGAAGGGAAGGTTTCGAATAACATACACTTCCATTCTCCACAGGAACCACTCTTTGACACCTGCGCCTGTGATTCATGCACTTTGTCCCCAAGGACACTCGATGCCAGAGCTGGGGTGCAATATTTGATCAAAAATAGGAAATTCGCGAGGAAATGGGACAAAATGTCCCACCACATGGGGTGCGCCGTACTTGTTGCGCCTAAAGGAGGCATTGTTCTCAAAAGCTCACCTCGAGTGTCAGCCAATAGTTCAATTTTGGAGACCGATGGCTCTTCAACCAGCGCAGCGCCTCCAGTATTCGAGAATGGCTCGGAGGATGAACTCGAGAATGATTGCCTTGCAGTAAAACCACAGATTCAGATGATTCTACCTGACGGTCAAGTCGTAGTCATCGACGAATACGAACAAGAAGTGGAAGATGGACAGCCAGAGTCCAGTGGAAGCAATGCGAACAACTATGTCGACGTAGAGAATGAGTCAAACGGTGACATTGAGGCCTTGAGCCCCAAGAATCCAGAGCAGCCAGCCGCACAACATACAGGCCTAGCTATTCCAGATGCCGATCGGGAGGATGCTGAAAACTGGCCCAAAACACGAAAAGGAAAGGAGGTGGTTCGAGATCCTCTCCCACCCGCAATGCTTACTCCAGGGGCTTCTAGTAAGGTGCCTCCACGGGATGACTCTACTGGGAAGGATGATTTGAAGGAGCCAGACCTAAACAACCATGCAAACAAGTACATCATCACGACCCAGTCGACGAAGGAAAGGAAGTCGTTCGGCAAAGCCGTCAAAAGTATGGTAAATAGGGCTTTGGGTAGACCGAAGCAATCTTCCAAAAGCAAGGGCAAGATGAAGGACCTTGGTCCATTGGTCTGCCCGGTTACACCCAAATGAATACGATATCATCATATTGGACATTACTATCTCTATGTCTTGTCAAGACACGCCCGGGAAACCACAAATTGCCATTTCGACTTGAGCCACATAATACAGTTTAGCCACTTGGTAACCAGCGCGCGTGGGAGGACAATGAACTAGTTAGACTAACAGAATCAATGGGTATCAATTTCACATATGGCAGCCCATATCACTCTGCGTTCTCATTGTTCAACCAGAATCGATCGATCGAAGCAAAGCATAGCATTTGGAATCTCCCACTCGTGTTATCTAATATCCCATCTCAGCCAGGGTATCTAAGATCTATGGAGACGCGCCCCTAGTAGGTCACGGGCGCACACACACACGCGCGCACACACACGCGCACACACACACGCGCACACACACACGCGCACACACACCTGGTCAAGACAGATATGCACAAGCACAAGCACAAGTACCTACACGCACACAGAAGCGAGTAACTCTCAGCCCCGGCACCAGCACCAGCAGGCTATAAAAGCATATCCAGAAGCCAAGCAGCAAGCCACCAAAGTCAAACGGCTGGTGAGGCACTGAGGAGGCACTAGGCCATAATTACGAGTACTCCGTACACATGTAAGCCAGTGAGTGACCCAAATCCGTCAGCCGGTGACCCAAAGCCATAAGCCAGCCTCAGCCAAACCGCTGCGGAACAAGAGGACAGGTCACAGGGGGACGCTGCCCGAACGATCAACAAGGGATCTCTCACAAAGCATAAAGGATACATATTACAAATAAAAACGTATTACGCGTCACAAAACGAATGTATAGGAATCCGTAGATACTAGTTGATCTACTCGTAGACAACAACCTTGATCACGAAAACATTGTATATTCGAAAAAAAAGGAATCTTTCATTTCATTTCAATTTTTACAGCTTGTGCTTGCGCTCTCACACGAGAAAGATTATATATATATATATATTTCATCTTCCGAGGGTCACCGGCACCTGGCACCTGGTGGGTGCTTTTGGTTATCCCGACTCGAGACCTCTCCATTTCCATAACGCTGTGAAAAACAAACTCGAAACTTGTATCACGTAGATTGCGCAGGAAGAGACGCGGGGGTGATACATCCACTCAACTGAGTTAGTAGCTTGGAAAAACAAGTATCAGGAAGTTCCGTCCGTGTTCGTGCGTTTCTTCTGCAGGGCATCGCTGGACACCCTTTCAGGCTGAAAGACCGCAGACCGTAGACCGTGACTCGTCCGTAGTGTGTTGGACGAATTGGGGTCGCGTATACCCATCGAGTACTGGTACATCATCAATGTAGAGCAACCGCCTCCTCGCCATCCGTGATACAGCCATGACTGGCATCGGATACGAGGCGGGCGTACTTCGCGAGGGTACCCCTCGTGGCGCGGGGAGCAGGTCTGTTTGCTTCCCACTGCTCGCGCCGAGTAGCGAGAGTCTCTTCGTCGACATTCAGGTCGAGGACTCTCTTCTCTGCGTCGATGATGATCTCGTCGCCGTCTTTGACCAAGCCAATGGGTCCGCCTTCCATTGCTTCAGGGACAATGTGGCCAATGAGGAAGCCATGAGAGCCACCGCTGAAACGGCCGTCGGTGATGAGTGCAACGTCCTTGCCGAGGCCGGCGCCCATGATCGCTGAGCTGGGCTTCAGCATCTCGGGCATGCCAGGGCCGCCCTTGGGACCTTCGTACCGGATCACCACCACGGTCTTTTCGCCTTTCTTGATCTCACCGCGCTCCAGCGCTTCAATGAAGAGGTCTTCTGCGTCGTAGACTTTGGCTTTGCCGGTAAACCGCAGACCCTCCTTTCCAGTGATTTTGCCTACGGAGCCTCCGGGTGCGAGTGAGCCTCGAAGGATCTGGATGTGGCCGGTAGGCTTGATAGGTTGGGAGAATGGCTTGATGATGGTCTGATCTGAGGGAAAATCGGGTGCAGACTCGACATTTTTCTTGAGAGTCTCGCCAGTGACAGTCCTGTGCTCGCCCTTGACAACACCCTCCTTGATGAGGAATTTCAATAAGGTGGGAATTCCGCCAATAGCGTGAAGGTCATTGAAGACATATTTTCCACTAGGTTTCAAATCAGAGAGGAATGGTGTCCGGTCGGAGACAGCCTGGAAGTCGTCGATAGTGAGCTTGATGCCAACTGCATCAGCCATGGCGATCAGATGCAATACGGCGTTCGTGGAACC
>Ga0105237_10006977_pt1 | contig 12453 bp, 8 predicted proteins | sample KBSC24metaG_FD_81520 | JGI IMG/M metagenome (GOLD analysis project Ga0105237, IMG submission 81520) | Corn rhizosphere microbial communities from Kellogg Biological Station, Michigan, USA - KBS C2-4 metaG | ecosystem: Host-associated > Plants > Roots > Rhizosphere > Soil | place: Michigan, USA...
AAGATGGGCGGCGGAGCCGCGATTCTTTTCCCATCGTCCCGCATGCGGGAGAGAACGCGATCCACCCTCGCGTGTTCCGAGCGCGGGAATCTCCAACGTCATCCCGAACCCACAATCCTGCGAAGCGGATTGAGGGTCTCAGAATGACCGCGAGGAGGAGGGTCGCCCAACGAACTCCCTGCTACGAAAACAGCTCTTCGAGGAGCGCTTTGGCTTCGATCTGGTCCTTCGTGTCGGCGCCTTCGGTAAACCATTCAAGGACGGGCGCCAGCACTTCCCGTGCGGCATCGCGGCGGCGGCTCCGGATGAGGAGGGTGGCGAGGCACGTGGCGCTGCGCAACTCCCACGATTTGGCCTGCTGTTGGCGCGCGCAGTCGATCGAGGCGCGCAGTTGCATCTCCGCCTCCGCGTCGCGGCCCTGGCCCATCAGGATTGCACCTTTGCGGCGCAGGACTTCCGCCAGCCACAGGCATTCCTGCCCGGAGGGACGCTCGATCTGCTCCAGGCATTCGTCGATGAGTTCGAGCGCGGCGTCCGGATCGCCATCGAGCGCCACCGCCTCCGCCAGGGCCGATTTCAATAGCGGGACGCGCACGTTGCCACCCGTTTTCGTCCAGCGATCGATCCCTTGCCGGAGCAGCGAAATCGCTTCGCGCGGACGGCCGCCTTGCAGCGCGGCGATGCCCCTGGCCTGCGGCACGGATACCTCGTAAATGAAGGCCAGGCCTTGATCGCGAGCCAGGCGGTCCGCTTCGTCCAGCCGCTCCAGGAACCGCTCGGGCTCACGCCGATAGGCGAAAACGTAGGCGCTGAAGGTCAAGGCCCACACCAGGTTGAAGGCCGGGCCATCGGTGCGCGCGTGAGCCACACTCTGGTCGCTCAGCCGCCGGGCCTGTTCCGGATAACCCATCACCCAGAGCAACTGGCAGGCATAGACTTCGACGAAGCTCCGCAGGTCATGTCCCATCAGTCCGATCCATCGCCCGGCGCGCCGGGGATCCCACATCGCGAGAGCGCGATCGGTTTCCTCGCGGGACTCGGCCAGCCGGCCGCTCAGCATGTGCTGCACCATGGCCGTGACATGGCCGAAAATCTGGAAATCGATGTCTCCGGTCGCGTTGCCCTCGGCGAGCAGGCGCTCCACCCATTGGCGCGAATCCGCGATGCGGCCCTGGGTGATCGTGCTCGTCCAGACCCACCACATCGCGAGCAGGACGCTCTGGGCCCGCCCTTGATACTCGGCCAGCCGCAGAATCGCCGCCGCATTCTCCCCGACCTCGGGCGCCGCCCATCCGCGCAGCCCGGTCCAGGCGGCATTGAGCGGTTCGCGGATCGTCAACTCCAGGCGATCGCGATCGCCGGAATTCGGCATCTGATCGATCAGCGACAGCCCTTTTTGGAAATGGGCCACGGCTTCCTTCAAGGCCACTCGCCCGAACGCCAGGGCGCCCGCTTTCCGCCAGAGCGGAATCGCGATCGAGAGATTGCCCGCCTGCGTGTGGTGATGGGCGAGCCACGCGGGCTCGTTGTTCACGTCCTCGGAGAAGTCGCTTTCCAGGACCTGGGCGATCCGGGAGTGCAACTCGACGCGCCTGCTCTTGAGGAGCGAGTCGTAGGCGGCGTCCTGGATCAGCGCATGCTTGAAGGTGTAGATGACATCGGGCGCCGATTCGCGGCGCGTCACCAGCCCGACCTCGACCAATTTCTCGAGCGACGCCTCCAGCGACCCGGCGCGCGAGATCTGGATGCGCTTGAGCAACTCATACGAAAATTCCCGCCCGATGCAGGCGCCGATCTGCGCGAACTCCTTGACCGGGCCCAGGCGGTCCAGACGCGCCATGAGCGAGTCCCGAAGCGAGACGGGAATGGCGAGGTAGGCCAGCGGCGCCCGCAGCGCGTAATGGTCGCCCTCCTCACGGAGCAGTCCCGATTCGAGCACCGACTTGGTCAACTCCTCGACGAAGAGCGGCACGCCGTCGGTGCGGGTCAGGATCTCGTCGAGCACCTCGGGCGGCAGCGTCCTCCCTTTCGTCAATGTGCCGACCAGCCGGGCGCCCTCATTGCGGCCGAGCCGGACGAGAGTGAGCGTGGTCACGCCCGGTTGGTCGGCCCAGGCCGGCTCATACTCGAGGCGATAGGTGATGACCAGCAGGACCGGGAGTTCGTGCAGCTTCTGCACGAGGATCTCCAGCAATTCCTGGCTGGTGGGATCGATCCAGTGAACGTCCTCGACGACCATCAGGACCGGGTACTTGCGGGATAGTGTTTCGACCCGGCCAACGAGGGCCTCGAGCGTTTTCTCCTTTTGTTTTCTCGGCGAAAGCTGGAGCGGGGCGTAGCGATCGGTGGGCAGCGAGAGCAGGGCCGCGAACAGGGAGGCGGACTCTTCCCCGTGCGGCGCCACGTCCATGAGCGCGGCTTCCATTTTCTGAAGCTGCACTTCGGGGGTATCGTCGCGGGCGAAACCCGCCGAAACCTCGAACTGCTCGATGAAGGGGTGGAGCGGTGAGTTGAGGTGAAAGGGGGAGCATTGGCAATTGAGCGCCGCGTGCGACTCCCCCGCGAGGCTCTCGCGCAGCCCCTCGGTGAGGCGCGACTTGCCGATGCCGGGTTGCCCGCCGATCAAGACGACCTGACCTTCGCCGCCGCGCGCCCGCTGCCAGCACTGCCCCAGCAACATGCTCTCCTCATCGCGGCCGAGCAGCGGCGCGAGATCGCTGCCGCCGCGGGCCAGCTTGAATCGGCCCTCCGTCCTCCGGGCCTCGTCCACCCGCCACACCCGCACCGGCTGGGCGATCCCCTTGATGGCGTGCTCCCCGAGATCCGTGAGCGAAAAGGCATCGCCAAGGAGAAGACGGGTCGTGGGCGCGATCACCACCTCCCCTGGGCCAGCCACGCCCTGGAGCCGGGCGGCCAGATTGGGCGCCTCGCCCAGCGCCGTCTTCGCGCCCGAGGCGTCGTAGCGCAAGGCGTCGCTGACCACGACCGTTCCCGTGGCCAGACCGAGGCGAACTCCGAAAGGCCGCGCGCCGCCGAGCGTCTTCATCGCCTGCACGATGTCCAGCGCCGCACGCACGCCGCGCTCCGCGGCCTCCTCATGCGCCTTGGGCCAGCCGAAGTAGATCATCAGCCCGTCGCCCATGTACTGGGCCACATGGCCGTCGTAGCGCTCGACCACCTCACAGCAAACTTTGCGGTAGGCCTGGATCAGTTCGCGCAGCTCTTCGGGGTCGAGCATCGTGGACAGGGCGGTGGACCCCACCATGTCGCAAAACATCACGGTCAATTGCCGCCGCTCGCCCAGCGCCGTGGCCGCGGCCGGCGGCTCCGATTCCGCCTGGGAGAGTGCGAGTTGTTGCTTCCACTGCGCGATCGCGCCGAGCATCCGCTTGCGCGGACCGAAAGGCAGCCCGAGTTCCTTCAGGTCCGAATCCGTCAGGAACTCCAGCGTCTTCATGTCGACCTGATTCTCGGCAAAGATCGCCTCAAACTCGGCGAGGTCATTCGCCTTCAGCCACTCGCCCATCGTCCCGTTCACGCGGCCCCCCTTTCCATCTCCACCGGCAGGCCGGCGCGCGGGACCAGCAGACGGCGCGCGACCAGCCACCGCGCAATTTCCACTCCGCGCGGAGGCGGCACCTGCGGCGCCCAGGCATGCACGAGTTGTCGCGGCGTCATCCCGCTCCGCATGCCGCGCAAGAGCGGGGCGAGTTCCACATTTCCCAGATAGGCCACGGGACCGTCGAGCGATGGAAAGGACACCGCCGATCGAACCTCGACAAACCGATCCACGACGCACGGCAGTTCGACCATCTCCGCACCTGGCGAAAGTTCGAGCGGCGTATCGGGAAGCACCGCGACTTCGGGTTCGGGGAGAACACTCTCCGGCAAAGGGGCCGCCTCCGCGCGCTCCCGCCAGAATCTCGACGCCCGGCTGGCGGCGGCCTGGGCATAATGGCCGCGCGCCCAGTCCCGATGTTTTCTGGAGGATTCGTCCAGGCTGTTCCGATAGAATTGCCGGGCGGAATCCCGCGCCCATGGTCGTTGCAGAATCGTGTTCACGACGACGGAACCCGCGAGCGCGGATTGAATCGCCTTCTGCACTCCGCTGGACGAAAGCGGATCCACCGCCAGGGCGGCGTCACCGACCTTGATCGAGTCCTCCGTCACGCATTCCTCATCGAGATAAGGCGTGGCGTCCGTGGCCTGGATCGGCCCGGCCAGCCGGGCCCTGGCTCCAGGCGGCAGGAGCGACGACGCGGCGAGCAACTCGTGAAAATTTGTTTCCAGCGTGCCCCGCATCGCGCGCAGGTCTCGCGGGTCGAGAAACACGAGCGTGTTGTAGACGCCGTCCGGCAGGGGCACGCCCCAATACCAGGCATCGGCCCCGGCTTCAATGCGGGGATGGCCGGGAAGCCCCTCCCCGGTCCAGTAGGCGTGCAGGGCCAGGGTTTTCGGCCCGGTCCGGGAGTGGCGCCGCCGGAGCACGCTGGAGCGGCCGGAGGCGTCGGCGACAAATCGCACTTCGAGTTCCGTGACCCGGCCCTTCTCCGACACCGCCACACTCCAGCCGCCCGCGCGGCGCTGAAGCCTTTTCACCGTCGCCGGTTGGAGGACGCGCACCCCGCACGCACGGGCGTGGTCCAGAAGCAGCCGGTCAAAGTGGCCCCGATCGACGAGCATTCCCAAGCCGCCCGGGTCTTCGCGCACGCGCTCTTCCTCCCAGTGCACGCTGACTTTTCGCACGCGCGGGTAGCCGGCCTTTTCGATCGCCGGCCCGGCGCCGATGCTCTCCAAAAGCGGAATCACGCCGGGCGTCAGCGACTCTCCGAGATGGCGGCGGGGAAATTTCGCCCGTTCCACCAGGCATACGCTCCAACCGAATTGGGCCAGCCTCGCGCCGAGAACGCTTCCCGCGGGCCCGCCTCCGATGATGCAGATGTCGCTCGTCGTCATCATGCAGCTATGGCGCACAGCCTAGGAGAACACGGCCGGCGCCCGGACCGGCACAGGTGCGGGCCGGGCCGACAAACGGAGATATGCTTCGAGGCAATAGTGCAGCCATCCCCGAATATAATCACACGCGGGCCGTCCGCGGCGAATCACTTCGTGGTGGCATCCGCCTCCACACAGGTAGCGCGCCCAGCAACTGCGACACGGTTCCTGCCGGTGAACATGCCGCTCGGCGAGCCAGTCCGCCCGCCGCCGCCGGTCCACGCCGTCGACCAACGATCCCATGGCGCCGTCGTCATCGCCGACAAACCGGTGACAGGCGGCCAGGTCGCCATCCGCCGACACCCCCAGGTAGCCGGCGCCCGCGCCGCAGGGATACGGCCGATGGGTGCCGCGTTCGATTTCCTTCATGGCATTGGCCATATTGGCAAACGCGTAGCGCTGGCCGGCGAGCGTCTGCCGTTCGTATTCGCGTCCGCAATCGATCATCTCCCCCAGCATCGTTTCCAGCGTATCCGCTTCCATTTCGTCGCCGCCATTGGGTGACCGCAGCAACGGGGAGAATCCCACGCTGTGAAAGCCCTCGGCGAGGAATTGATCGAGCGTCTCCCGCAGGGCCAGATTCTTCGGAGTCACCGTCACACGGGCGGCCACCTGCATCCGCCGCTGGAGCGCGAGGAGCGGACGCACATTGGCCATTACGCGCTCGAAGCTCCCCCGCCCGCTCTTGTAGGGCCGGAGCGTGTCGTGCACTTCGGCCGGGCCGTCGAGGCTCACCGTGACCGCGAATCCGAATTCTTCGAAAAACGCGGCATCCGCCTCCGTCAGCATGGTGCCATTGGTCGTGATCGAGAAGCCCAGGGCAACGCCGCGGCTCTGCGCGAGTGCGGCAGCGCGACGCGTGACCTCTTGCAGCACCGGGCGATTCACGAGCGGCTCGCCGCCCAGGAAAGCCAGGTTGAGCCGGGCGCCGGGTTCGGCGCCCGAGATGAGCAGATCGACCGCCTGGTCGGCGGTTTCCCGCGTCATGTTCTTGGCCGCGCCACCGAACTCCCCCTGCTGCGCGTAGCAGTAGGTGCAGCCCAGATTGCACTTCTGCGCAATCGCCAGCGAGAGCGCGTGCAGCGGTGGATCGGTCAACGGCTGGTCGTCGATGCGCGGCGGGCCGCCGAGACCCACGCGATCCAGCAGCCCGGCGATTTCATCCCCTTCCAGCGCGATTCTCAACTCCCCGAAGAAGTCCGCGTCCGCGTCAAACAACCGGCTGCCGTCGGAGACGAAAACATGGCCCCCGATCGTGGCATCGATCAGATGGGCATGCGGAGATTGCGGCGCGGACGCCGTCATGCAACGGCGGGCGTCCGCGCGTAACGTAATGGTTCGCGCCTCGCGCCGCGGATCTGAGACCGAATGGGGCACGCTCAACGTTTCTTCTTCGGCGTGGCCTTGAGCACTTTCGGGGCGGCCGCCTTCTTCGGCTTCGCCGCGGACGCGATGGGTTCCCTGGCCGGGTCCGGCGCGCAAACCTCCCGGGGCACGACCTTGTCGGCATCCCGTCCGCCGACCTGGAACTTCAAGCTCTCCTCCCACGAGTTGAAGAGATCGTCGTAGTGCAGGATCCGCTGGTCCACATAGTCGTCGGCCACATAGTCGCCCGTGCGCTTCTTCTGCATCCAGTTGTCGCCCGTGCTGGCGCCCGACGCCGTGGCCTGGACATTGACGTAATCCGGCCGCGCCCCGGCCCAGTAGTAGCAGGAGCATTCGCGATAGTCATTCTGCCACGGGGAGCAGAGCCCTTGCGTCAATTCTCCGGGGACGGCGAGTGCCGGAGAAATGACCGCCGTATCGCCCTCGAAGAATCGCCGGACCTTCAGTTTCACCTTGATGTAGTTGCCTTTCACTTTGGCCTTTTTCTCGGTCCACCACGCCTGATCCAGCCACACGGGCTCCGCCGTGAATTCGCAGGTCACCGTCTTCCCGGCAAATTTGTGGAGGATCTCCGCCAGCGCGTTCGACCATTCGAGCGGCGCCACGGCTTCGGGATTGCCGGCGGTCGCCAGGAACACGCTCTGGTTATCCACATCGGCGGGCGAGGGCCCGATCGCCTGGGTCATCATCAATTTCCCTTCCACGCGCAGGAGCCGATGGCCGGAGAGGTCGCGCAGTTTCCGCGTGGTCTTGTCCGGATCCATGCGGACGACGAGGTTGTCCCACTCGCGCAGCTCGATGCCCACGAATACCCGGCGCCACACGGCGCGGAAATCCACTTCGAGGCCCGGCGTGCAATTGCTCACCGACGTCACGGGGCGCGTCGCCACCGGGTTGCCGGCGGCGACGTAGTGGAGCTGCGCGGAGAGATTGCGCGGCGTGAGCGGGCCGGGATGCATGGGATCGGTCACCGATTTCGGCGCCGGGCTCCCGGTCGCGGACGGCAGGCTCAGGCGCGAGGCGCGGACGATGGTATTGATCTGCCGCCACGTGAGCGCGAGGTAGTTGCCATCGGCGCCGCACATCATCGCGGGCATCTTGCGGCGGCCGCGGTTGGTAAAATCGGCGACCTCGTCCGGCCGGCGGAGGACATCGGCAAACCATGGCGCGGCCCCGCCGCGCAGGGCGGCGAATACCTGCTGGTGCAGGCGCAGGATCGCCAGCGTGTCCGCCGTGCGCTCGGGCACGACCGGCCGCATCAGGCGTTGGGTATCGAACGCCTCCTCCGCGGGCATGGTATCGAAGTCCAGCGGATCGCGGCCGCGCACGGGGTTGCCGTTCATGACCGCGATATTGAGGAAGCGAACGGTCTCGAAGGCGCGGCGGACGATGTCCATGGCGCGCGCGCGGGTGGCCTCCTCGGGTTCGTTCGACGGGATGCCAGGCCCGTGAATCACCTGATCCAGGTCGTCGGCCAGATTCCGGAGAAAGAGCGAATCCGGCACCACGGCCGGCGGACCCGCGGTGATGCGGGCGCTGGCCAGGAGCGGTTTGCCGGTCTTCGGAGTGAGCCGCACCTCCACGATGCCGTCGCAGGCGTCGTCGAGATAGCCGCGGCTCACCGCCACGTTGTCGTGCAGCCACGGCGGGGCCGGGGGAACAGACGCGAACAGCGACGGAGGCATCGTCTCATTCTCGAACGGGCCGTCGTAATCGGAATCCCCGCCATCGATCTTTTTGTTGATCTCGAATCCGCACCACTTCCCTTTTTTTGTGTCGTAGACGGCCCGTTCCGGCGGCACTTCGTAGGGCGTATCCACCGCCATCAGCGGATCGGATTCCGGCGAAGGCGGCGCGGGCTTGTCCGGTCCGTAGATCAGGCCTTGGGCGGGCATGAACCGCAGGCGGATTTGCGGGAAATGATGATTGGGCCGGATGTAGCGGACGTGCCCAAACGCGATATGCGCCGACTTGCTGATGAAGTGCGGGCTGTGGCCATCGAGCCGGTTTACCTTGTGGTGCGAGAACCAGTCCGCCTCCGCGGTCACGGCGTCCCTGTCATCTCCCGTGCGGCGGGCGGCCTTGCGATTGGCGACGCGGACCTTCCACGAAATCGCGCTGGAATCGAGTCCCATCTCGTGCAGCATTTCCACGGTCAGCGGAACCAATTCGCCCCGCTCCGTGACCGCAAACACCTCGAGAAATGGCGCGACGGGACGGATGCGCTGCACTTCGTCCTTGAAGGTGATTTCCTTGGGCAGGAAGGTGCCGGAGATTTCGCCGGTCGCGTCGTCCACGATCAAGGTCTCCCGGGCCCGGATCTCGCGGAATTCCAGCGGCTGATCGGGATTGTCGTCGATCGTGTAGTTGACCACGGGGTCCGGGGCCGAGCCGAGGCGGCCGATGGCGAATGGAGGGAGGATGCGAAGTTCGCGAATTTTCATGAGTGTTTTCCTCCATTTTCCTGGAGACCGGCGAGCACGGTGTCGACCCAGGCGATCGCATTGTCATCGAGGTTGCACAGGACCTTCAGATACGGCTCGCCTTCGGACGGGGTGATTTCGAGAAACTGATGGGCGGGATTCATCAGCGACGCGCAGAGCGCTCTTGAATTGGAGATGATGTCGCGGTGCAGGCGCCAGCAATCGATCTCATCGGCCGGCAGCACGAGGGTATAAGGCATCTGGAAGGGTGGCCCCGCCCGCCGTGGGTCGTCGGGATCTTTCATGAGCGGCATCCGGACCAGGATGCCGGAGATGGCCTTCAGATTGTACATCTCGCCAAAAACGCGGTGCATGATCGCCCCGCGGGCGTTGGGCACATTCGGATCGACCACGCGGGCCAGGCGAAACGTGTGCGTCAAATACGTCAGCAGCATCCGGTAGCGGCAATTGAACAGGTCGGCCCATTTGGCCGAAGCCGCGTTCGTGATCGGCGTGCTGTCGGCTGGCGCATTTTCCGGATCGGCCGGCGTCGTGGTGGTGGGGTTGATGGGAACCGGACGCGACGGGCTCCATTTCGGAGATACCTTCTTCAGCTTCTTGTCGTATTTGACCATCACCTCGACGAACCGCTCGAAATGCGACGGTTCCTCGTCGTCGGTCGGGCGAAGTTCGGCGTTCTCCCCCTGACCCGATATTTCCCGCAAGGCGTAGAGCGCCTCCGTGCGGGTGGCGACGCGCTCGATGATGATGTTAGCCTTCCCGCGGTTCTCCTTCCCTGCCTTGTTATTGGGCTGGGACGGATTCGGGTGGTAGCCGCGGCCCCAATCGTCCCACGATGCCTGGAGCGGGTAAGTCTCGGGCCGGAAGTCGGAGTCCGGAATCAGGTCGGGATTCGCGAGGATATCGTGGATGAGATGATAGACCTCGCCGACCGGGCGGGCGTCATCATTCTCCACCCAACCTTTGACCACCGTTTCGATGAAAGGGATATCCTTGAGAAACTGCGCCGCTTCGGTACCCGGCGCCGCGCCTTCGTAGAAGGCTTCGAGCGTGTCGAAATTGCCCGGCATTTCCGCAAAGATAAACGCCGCCAGCGTCTCGCGGGTCAGCGGTTTGAAGCTAAAGGGAAACGGGTAAAAAGGCGTTTCCCACGGAAACTCCTCGCGATCGAAGGAAATCGGTCCGCCCAGCAGGCAGAGGAGATTTTGCACCGTGAGCAGATGGCCCATTTCCTCGCGGGCCACGGTCAGGATCAGGTCCTGCCACTGATGCACTTCCGCCTGGTCCTCACGCGACAGGTCGTCGCCGCCCAAAGAGTAGGCGGCGTAGAGGTACTGCACCATGAGGCCGTGCTCGAGTTCGGCGCCGATGTGCAAAAGCATGATCACGTAATCACGCCAGGTCATTTCCTCCGGCTTGGTCGGGATCGGCTTGATATCGACATCGGCCTGGGCCCGCCGCCTCTTGCGATAGTCGACGATGTGGGTCAGGTGATGGGCTGAATATTTTGGCATCGAGGTTGGTCCGTTTTGGTGTCGCAAATTCTCAAATGCGTGACAACGCGCATCATGATGGAAAAAAGATGCGAGCGCATTTAAGCCACGTTTTTGGGAGAACTCCGGCGGAGGATGGAGATCACATTCCGGCGACACAATGCTAAAAGAGTGGAAACATGTGGTGCTTGCCGTCCTTCCCGGAAAGTGGCCAAAGTCCGGACCTTGAAACCTATTCGACCGAACCGCGCCGCGGTTTCCCAAACGCATGCACGGCCGAAATCCGGGGCGCCTGGGCCCATCGCCATCGAAGCCGTCAGTCCCTCCACCCAGGAAGCCCATGGGTTGATTCGCGAATTGGACAGCGAGATCGCCGCGCTTTATCCGCATTCGCCGATCAACGGGATCGATGCCGTGGAGTTCGACAGAAACGGCGGTTATTTTGTGGTGGCGCGACAAGCGGACCAGGCCGTGGGCTGCGGTGGATTCCGGCGCGTCGACGACTGCTGTGCGGAGATCAAGCGTATGTTTGTGCGGGCGAGCGCCCGCCGCCTCGGCATCGCGCGGCAAATCCTCCGGCACCTGGAGGAGGAGATCCGCCGCCAGGGTTTTCAAACGATCGTCCTGGAGACCGGCTGTGACAACGCGGCGGCGCTGGCGCTGTATCAAGCCGAGGGCTACTTCCCCATCCCGGCCTTTCTCGGCTACGTCGGCATTCCGATCAGCCGTTGCTTTGCCAAGTGGGCATGATGGCGTGGTAAGGACAGCGCCGTCTGGCAATTGTGCGGAATGAGGCTAACATCCGCCGGTGGTTCGAATTGCGTACCGCACTCGACCGGAACTCTTGACGCCAACGGCGCCAAATTAACAGGTTGCGTCCCGCCCGGTCTGCAAGCAGCCTTTCACTTGGAGAAATGCCCATGCCCAAAGAATCCGTCAAACGCCCTGCGGTGAGCTTCGTGGGGCGTGAAATGTTTCCGCCCAGCCATCGCGAATGGCTGGATGCGCAAGGGGATGGCGTCGCTCAAATCGAGGAGGCGTTCGCCAAATGGCTGCAAGCCGTTTCGAAGTTTGAGGCCATCGCGGAACGCAAGGTCTACAACAATTCCGAGTGCGAAGAAACCGACCTCCGATTCCATCGTGGCGGTCTGGCGGCGCTAATTTCGGACGGTGAGAGGATCGCCATCGAGGAGAGCGTCTTTCTGGCTCAGGGGATGATCGACGCGGACCACTTCAAGGCCCACGTTGGCGTGATTGACCAGCACCTGGCGAAACTCACCAAGCGCCTTCACGAGTGGCACGGCGCCCTGGAGGATCAGGCCGATGTGCCGCAGTCGTTCAAGGACGGCGTGAATGTGGGAACCCACGCTCTTTACCGGTAAGACTTGCGGAGCCGGTTGGCCCGCGAGGTTGGCGTCGACCTCAACGGGCACGCTTCCCACGTGCCCCCATCACTTCCGCTCGGCCAGCCGGATTGCCGACTCCGCGTATCCGGGCCCGACCTTCTCCAGGCACCGCGCGATCGCCAGGGCGTAGTCTGAGAGCGGTGCTGTGGCGGCGTGCCTCAGGGCCATCGCCAGCAGCCGCACCAGCTCCGTGACGACCAGCGGCTCGACGAATTCCCCGATCCGCCGCCCGCGCAATCGCAAGGCCTCGATGACCGCGGGATGCAGATGCATCGTCACCGGTTCCCGGCCCTCCGGCTTCCGCCCCGCGCCCGGCCGCGCTCCGCCGTGGCCGTGGCTCTTTGGCTTCTTGTTTTTCTCCTTCTTCGATGTCGTCGTCGAGTCCGACGCGTCCGACAAGTCCGATTTCCGCGGAGCCACGGGGTGTTTCGCTGGCTTCACGGGAGGGCGGGCGCGCGGCATGGCCCCACTTGATTACCAACGTGAACAATCAAGTCCACCCCATTCTCATTTGGCCGGGAATCTTCTATAAACTTGGCGATGAACTCCGAAACTTCCCTGCATCCCCGCGCCTCCGGCATCGATCTTCACGCGCTCAAGGCCGAACTCGCCGCCCGCGCCGACACCGTGGCCCCACTGCTCCTCCCCAATGGCCGCCGCGAAGGCCGCCACTGGGTCGCGGGCGATATCACCGGCGCGCCCGGACGCTCCTTCAAGGTGTGCCTCTCG
>Ga0105237_10006981_pt1 | contig 12449 bp, 7 predicted proteins | sample KBSC24metaG_FD_81520 | JGI IMG/M metagenome (GOLD analysis project Ga0105237, IMG submission 81520) | Corn rhizosphere microbial communities from Kellogg Biological Station, Michigan, USA - KBS C2-4 metaG | ecosystem: Host-associated > Plants > Roots > Rhizosphere > Soil | place: Michigan, USA...
CGAAGACGCGCTCGTTGTAGGATTTCGGGAAGGTATCGACCAGCTTGCGCATCTCGTCGAAGGCCCAGTCGAGATAGTAGTTCGGCGAGTTCTCGTCGCGGCGATCGACCGCGAAGGCGGGATTGCGCCGGGCGCCGAACACCTGGCCCTCGGTCATGAAGCCGGCATCAACCAGGTTGTCGAGCACGACGTTGGCGCGGGCGCGCGCCGCCGGCAGGTTGATGTGGGGGGCATATTTGGTCGGCGCCTTGAACAGGCCGGCGAGCATCGCGGCTTCCGCGAGGTTGACGTCGCGGGCCGACTTGTTGAAGTAGAAATGCGCGGCGCCGTCGACGCCGAAGGTGCCGCCGCCCATATAGGCACGGTCGAGATAGAGCTTGAGGATCTCGTTCTTGGTCAGCCGCGTCTCCAGCCAGACCGCCAGGAACGCCTCCTTGACCTTGCGTTCGATGGTGCGCTCGTTGTTGAGGAACAGGTTCTTCGCCAACTGCTGGGTGATCGAGGAGCCGCCCTGGCGCACGCCGCCGGCCTGCGCGTTGGTCACCAGCGCGCGCGCGGTGCCGGCGATGTCGATGCCGAAATGGTCGTAGAAGCGCCGGTCCTCGGTCGCCAGCGTCGCCTTGATCAGATTGTCCGGGAAATCCTCGAGCGGGATCGAGTCGTTGTGCTTGATGCCGCGGCTGCCGATCGGATTGCCGTAGCGGTCGAGGAAGGTGACGGCGAGATCGGACTTCTTCAGCCAGTCTTCATCGGCGGTTTCGCGAAACGCGGGGATTGCCAGCGCCAGCATCAGGATCAGCCCGCCGAGCCCGATGGTGGCGGCCTCCGACAACGGCTCGATGAAGACCCAGCGCCGCCAGCGGCCGACATAGAAGCGGTCCATGAAGGTCGAGTAACGCTCGTAGAGTTCGCGCGCGCCCTTGCCCGACGAGAACAGCGTGGAATCGATGCGCGCGTCGAAATCCAGCAGCACGTGCCGGATCTTGGTCTTCCACGTCGGCGGTATGATCTGGCGCACGTAAACCCTGATCCGTTCGAAAGCGCTCAAGCCGCAGGCTGACCGGCGCTGGCGTTTTGCGGGAATGTTGCGGCAAACCCAAGGCGTGCACGCGCCCGCAGGTGAATCGTTCCTTTATCTAGCCGAGCGGCGGCCACAAACCAATGGTCCGGCTACGAATTTGGTGGGCAAGCCTCATCCTTTCGGGATCGCCGCCAAAACCGGGTGGACTGCCCCTTGCGCCCGGGGTACGGCGCCTCCTAGAAGGGAAGTGACACCTCAAAACCGTCAAACCCGCCGGATTCATGACCGCGCCGCCCAAGCCGCCTTCGGATCAAGAAGGATTGTTCTGGAAGACCAAGACGTTGGAAGAGATGTCCAACGCCGAATGGGAAAGCCTGTGCGATGGCTGCGGGCGCTGCTGCCTGGAAAAGCTGGAAGAAGAGGATACCGGCAAGATCTACTTCACCCATATTTCCTGCAAGCTTCTGGATGCCGGCCTATGCGCCTGCAAGGATTATGCAAACCGATCGGACAAGGTTCCCGATTGCGTTCGCCTGACGCCGGAGAATGTGCGGACCCTGAACTGGCTGCCGCCGAGTTGCGGCTACCGACTCGTGGCCGACGGTCGTGATCTCTATTGGTGGCATCCGCTGGTCTCCGGCGACCCCGACACCGTTCACAAGGCCGGCGTCTCGGTCCGCGGCCGGGTGCAGGGTACCGAGGACGACGTCCCCGACGCCGATCTCGAGCACCATATCGTGCAATGGCCGAAGCTGTTGCCGAAGCGCGCGCGAACGAAGCCGAAGCCCGGGGTCTGAGGCGTGAGACCGGGAACACCGGGATTGATTCAAGTTTGAAACGTCGAACGCGGCTCACGCGATCGCGACCGGGACCCACCCATGCGCGCAGCCCGCTGCCGCGAGCGCGCCGGGCAGGCTAGATTGTGATCCTCCGATTCCCCCAGGCATTCGCTGCGCCGACCAGAACCACGGCCTCATGAACAAGTACGAACGGCAGATGCATCGACCTGCCGCCTCCCAGATATTGCCGGAACCGATCAAGCCTGATTCGCCGGAACGGCGGGCCGCCATCCGCCAGGTATCGCCGACCGCCGCGGCTGCGATGCTGACGCCGGGGGAGGTCCGCACCATCCTGATGAGCCTGTTGCTCACGATGTTCCTGGCGGCGCTGGACCAGACCATCGTCGCCACCGCGCTGCCGACCATCGGCCGGCAATTCCAGGATGTCTCCAGCCTGTCCTGGGTCATCACGGCCTATCTGCTGGCTTCGACCGCGGTGGCGCCGGTGTTCGGCACGCTGGCCGACATCTATGGCCGGCGCGGCATGATCATCGCGGCGCTGAGCCTGTTCGTCGCGGGATCGGTGATGTGCGCGCTGGCGCCGAACATGACCGTGCTGATTCTGGGACGCGGCCTGCAGGGGCTGGGCGGCGGTGGCATCATGCCGGTGGTGCAGACGGTGATTTCCGACGTCGTCAGCCCGCGCGAGCGCGGCCAGTACCAGGCCTATTTCAGCGGCGTGTGGATGGCGGCCGGCATCGGCGGACCGATCCTGGGCGGCCTGTTCGCCGAGCACCTCCACTGGTCGATGATCTTCTGGATCAACGTCCCGCTGGCGTTGGCTGCACTCGCGCTGCTGCTGCCGAAGATGGGCAAGATCCCGGCTTATCACCGCAGGCGCAAGGTCGACTGGCTCGGCGGCATGCTGCTGATGGCCTCAGCCGTTGTGGTCATGCTGGTGCTGACCTGGGGCGGCAACCGCTATCACTGGCTGTCGCCGACCATCCTGTCGATGGTTGGCGCGTCCCTGGCGCTGGCGCTTGCCTTCGTCTGGCAGGCCGGACGCGCGGACGAACCCTTCGTGCCGCTGGCGCTGATCGGCGGTCCGGTGGTGCCCTATGCGATGATCGCGGGCGGCTGTTGCCTGGGGGCGATGATCGGGCTGACCGTGCACCTGCCGCTCTATTACGAGGTGGTCTATCACCTGAGCGCCAGCGAAGCAGGCCTTGGGCTGATCCCGCTGGCGGCGATCTCGACTTTTGGCGCCGCCTTCGCCGGACGCACCATGGCCCGGGTCAAGCATTACAAGCGGGTGGCCATCATCGGCACGATCGTCGCGACGGTGGCCGGCGCCGTGACGACGCTGACCCAGCCGTCGCTGTGGGGCCTGCTGGCGCTGCTCTCGGTCTTCGGGGTCGGGCTCGGCACGGCGTTTCCGGTCAGCGTGGTCTCGCTGCAGAATGCGGTGGCACGGTCGCAGATCGGCACCATCACCGGCGCCATGAACTTCTTCCGCTCGCTGATGTCGTCATTCATGGTCGCGGCGTTCTCGGCGATCCTGCTGATGGCGCTGGGCGCGGACATCTCGCTGGTCGGCGAGCATCGCGGCGCCGTGGCGGCGATCCCCGCAGCCGACATGGTCGCGGCCTTCCGCTACGTGTTCGCGGCCGCCACCGCGTTGATCGCCTGCGCCGCCCTCTGCATGATCGCGATGGAGGAACGGCCGCTGGCCGGGCCGGCCGCGCAGCAGCCGGTCGAGATGGCGGAGTAGGGGCGCGGGTTTGGCGCCGGTTACCCTCGCAGGTCGTCGTCGAAATTCCGCCCCGTCGCGCCATTTCGACGTGCCGGTGAACAGCATCGGCGCTGTTATCAATTCGTGCAGTCGTGATGGTGGATCGCGTTTGCCCTAAAGGCAAAGCCGGGCCACTCGGCCCCCGACGGACGCGCGCCTAAGCCCCCGCTATCCGTCCAGCCAGCCCGTAGAATCCCGGTGAGGGCGGGCCGGATGGGAAGGTCCCCGCAAATTTAACGTGTCACACATCTCTTTGGTGCTGGATCGGGAGTGAAAGCGTTTCCGCGTCCCAGAGTTGCAAGACCATGTCCCAGGCACCCACGCATCGGTTCGACAGCGGCAAGCGGTCGCATCCGAGAACGGTCGGCTGGTTAGGCCCCACCGCTCTTGCGATGGGCGGCAGCAACCAGATGATCTTTCTGATCACCGCGCTGTTCATCGGCCAGGGTGATATTCTCGGACAAGCCAGCGCCGCCGTGCCTTTGCTGGCCGTCGGCGTGCTGTTGAGCTGGGCCGCGGCGCCGGGCTGGACCGAACTGGTGCTGATGTCGCCCAATCGGGTCGGCGGCATCGCCGCCGCCTGCACCGAAGCCTTTCGTCCCTATAGCCCGTTGCTCTCGGCGCTGACCGGCACCTGCTACTGGTGGGGCTGGGTTCCGACCTGCGGACTGACCGCCTTGCTCGCCTCTGCCGCGATTCAGCAGTGGTACTTTCCCTGGGTTCCGGTCGAAGCCGTCGCGATCCTTATCGTGTTATTCTTCACGTTGCTGAATTTGTGCGGGATCAGGTGGGTGAGCCGGCTGGCGATGCCGATCGCCTGCGGTTCCGCCTCGCTCGCCTTCATCTCGTCGCTTGCCCCGGTCCTGGCGGGCGAAGTCGACTGGACGCAGGCGACGACGTTCACGTTGAATTCGCCGTTCCCGGGCTGGTTCGGCAATGTCACCTCGCTGATGGCCGGGCTGTATCTGATCGGCTTTGCTGCGCCGGCGTTCGAAGCTGCCGCTTGTCACGTCGGCGAGACCGTCAACCCCGGCGTCAACCTGCCGCGCGCGATGTTCGCCAGCGCGGCGATGGCCGGCCTGTACTTCATCGTGCTGCCGGTGGTGTGGCTGGGCGCGCTCGGTCCCGAGCAGTTGGGCAAGGATCTGGCGCTGGTATTGGGGCCGACCTTTGCACCTGTGCTCGGCAGCTTCGGCAAGGCCGCCGCGATCTGGTTCATCATCCTGAACATGCTGCACGGAACCATGCAGCCGCTGGCCGGCGCGTCGCGTGCGTTGTCACAGCTGAGCGAGGACGGGCTGTTACCGCGGTTCCTGGCATGGCGTTCGAGAACCGACTGCCCCTGGGTGGCCACCCTGCTGACCGCCACGTTCTCGATCATATTCTTGATGATGGGCGATCCGATCTGGCTAATCGCGGCGGCGAACTTCACTTACCTGATCAGCGTCTGCATGCCGAACGTGGCGGCGTGGCTGTTGCGCCGCGATCAGCCCGATGCCGAGCGTCCCTATCGTGCGCCGCGTGGCACCATCGTGCTCGGGCTGGCCGCGGCATCGATCTGGCTGTTGTCGTCGATCCTCGGATTCCAGCAATTCGGCATGCCGACGGTGTTGTTCGGTCTGGCGCTGGCCTATTCCGGCGCCGCACTCTACGGCTGGCGGATCATGGAGGATCGCCGGCTCGAAGGCCTGCCGCTGTTCGCCGGCACGCTGCACACCAAGTTGACCGGGGCGATGCTGTTCGTGCTGGCACTGGACGGCGCCGGCTACCTGATGGCGGTCAATAGCGTGACCGACGCGCACAAGCCGGTGATGGCGGTGCTCGAGGACATCTTCGTCGCGGTAGCCCTGCTCACCATGGCGGTCGGTCTGGTGCTGCCCGGCATGATTACGCATACCGCCACCGAGGTCAGCGACGCCGCAAAACGCCTGGCGTTCGGCACGCTCAAGGAGTTTTCGCTGGCGATGGCCGCGCTCGGGCGCGGAGAACTCGATGCGGCGCATGTGTCGGTCGACATCCAGCCCGTGAAGATTCACTCCAACGATGAACTCGGCGCGATGGGTGAGAGTTTCAACGTTTTGCAGGAGGAAGTGAGGAAGGCGGCGGTCGGACTCGGGGAAGCCCGCGACAAGATGCATACCACCGGCGCCGAGCTATCGGCGAAGCTGAAGCGGATCACCCATCTGGCTCATCACGACAGCCTGACGGATTTACCGAACCGCGCCGCCCTCGCAGTGCGGCTCGCCGAGACCCTGGATCGAGCCAGGGTGGACGGCACCAGCTTCACGGTGCTGACCGCCGATCTCGATCACTTCAAGGAAGCCAACGACGCCTTCGGCCATGCGGTCGGCGACGAACTTCTGTGCGCGATCACGCGGCGGTTGCAGGAGGTCGCCGACGGCGCTTTCATCGCCCGGGTCGGCGGTGACGAATTCACCATTATCTCGCTGGGCGAACAACCCGCGACTGCCGAAGCGCTGACCCGTCGCTTGCTGGATTCGATGACCGAGGACTTCGAGATTCGCGGCCAGAAGATCTCGATTGGTCTCTGCTTCGGAGCGGCGACCTATCCAAAGGACGGGCGCGATCCCGAAGCGCTGCAGGCCAATGCCGATGCCGCGCTCTATCGCGCCAAGGCCGACGGGCGGCATATGGTGTGTTTCTTCGATCCGGAAGCTGATCGCCGTCACCGCGAGCGCTATGCGTTGCAGGTCGAACTGCGCTCGGCGATCGTCCAGGGCGAGTTGCGGCTGCACTATCAGCCGCAGGCCACGATCAATGGAAAGGTATTTGGCTTTGAAGCCCTAGTCCGCTGGCAGCATCCGCAGCGCGGATTGGTGCCGCCGAATACATTCATTCCGCTCGCCGAACAGAACGGATTGATCGTCGAGATAGGCGAATGGACCCTGCGCGAGGCCTGCAGGGAGGCGGCCTCGTGGGACGAGCCCTTGCAGATCGCGGTCAATCTCTCGCCGGTTCAATTCCGCTACGGCGATCTGCCGAGCCTGGTGCATTCGGTGCTTCTGGAGACCGGGCTGTCGCCGAAACGGCTCGAACTTGAAATCACCGAGGGGGTTCTGATCAACGACTCGTCGCGCGCGCTGTCGATCCTGCGTCGCCTGAAGGTCCTCGGCGTCAAGATCGCGATGGACGATTTTGGCACTGGCTATGCATCATTGTCGTCGCTGCAATCGTTTCCGTTCGACAAGATCAAGATCGACCGCAGCTTCGTGTCGGGGGTCGATTCAAATCAGCAGTCCGCAGCGATCGTACGAGCCGTGATAGGCCTCAGCAAGGCGCTCGACATGCCGGTGATCGCCGAGGGCGTCGAGACCGAGGCCGAGCGCCGCTTCCTGCTCCGCGAAGATTGTCGGGAGATCCAAGGTTACCTGATCGGACGTCCCCAGCCCATCTCCGGCTATTCCGATCTCACGGGCAACGTCACCGCCCCCGAGCAGCGCATCGCAGGTCAAAGGACCGGGCATTCCTGAGCATCTTGTCTGCGTGGGGTAGCGTTCAACCGGCATAAATCGGATTCCGCACCTCGTGAGCACGAAGCCGACTGGCGGAAGCTGAAACTCGCGCAATATCGGGAGCTACTCCTTGCGCTTTCTGGCATCGAGAAAAGCCGTTTTACCCCGGAGAGCATGCGTCGGTTTACCTACGCAGTAGATGCCATGGCCTTGATCGCATCACCGCCCGTTTTCGCGCGCTGGAACGTTATCTCAACGCGAATGCATACAACAACGCCGCGCGCGCTGAAGCTGAGACCAGCAGGCTTTATTGCCTCTTGATCCATGCAATGCGTGCCGACATTCAACCGCCCATCATTCTGACGATCCAAGAATCGAGTTTGCGCTTCGCTCACTCCGCCAGAAGCGCAAGCAAGCGATAAGAGGAATTGAAACTCGTAATTTGCCCTGACTTGCTACCTATCTCCGAGTGCTCAGGTCCCCGGCCGCGACACCTCGGTTTCCTTGCTGGTGATGAACTCGAGCAGCACCGGAATGCCTTGCTGCGTCTTTTCGATGCCGCGCCGGATTGCCGGCACGATATCTTCGGGCTTCGTCACCCGTTCGCCATGACCGCCGAACGCGCGTGCCATCGCGGCGTAGTCACCCGAAATATCAGTCGAACGGTATTTCTCGGTTGAGATCGGCATCACCTTCAATTCGATCGCCATGGAAAAATTATTCAACAGGATCGACATGATCGGGATGCGCTCGCGCACCGCGGTCTCGAAGTCCATGCCGGTGAATCCGATCGCGGCGTCGCCCCAGACGTTGATGCAAAGCTTGTCGGGGTGAGCGAGCTTGGCGCCCATCGCGAGCCCGAGGCCATAGCCGAGCTGCGTGGTCTTGCCCCAGCCGATATATGTGAGTGGCTCGACCGCCTTCCAGAACGGCGACAGCTGGTCGCGCGGACTGCCGGCGTCATGGGTGATGATGGTGTTGCCGATATCGACCGTGTGCTGCAGGTCCCAGAGCACGCGGTAGGGATTGAGCGGCGCATCATTGCTGGTCAGCTTCGGCATCCATTTGCCGAGCCAATCCTCGTGCGAGGCCGCGATCTGGGCGGCGACGGTGCTCGGATCTCGGTCGGTGGTGACGCTGTTGCCGATCTCCTCCAGCAGCGCGTCGAGCACCAGGCCGGCATCGCCGACGAGCCCGATTTTGGCCTCGACATCCTTGTTGAGATGGGAGGGATCGAGCGTCGAGTGAATGATGGTCTTGCCCTTCGGCATGGCGATGCCGAACGAGGTTTCCGTGAACGAGCAGCCGATGCCGAAGATGACGTCGGCCTCGCCGAGGAATTTTGGCACCGCGCGGGGTACCGCGAGTCCGCCGGACCCGAGCGACAGCGGATGCGTCTCGGGAAACGACGACTTGCCGCCGAGGCTGGTGGTCACCGGAATCGCCAGCCGTTCGGCGAGCCGCTTCAGTTGCGGCCACGCCTTGGCATAGTGCACGCCCTGGCCGGCATAGATCACCGGTCGCTTGGCACCGATCAGCAGCCTTGCGGCCTCCTTGACGTGATCCGGATCGGCGCCAGAGCGGGTGCGCAGCACCGGCGTGTAGGCCAGCGGCTCAGGCACCTCCTCGTTCCACATGTCGGCTGGGATTTCGACGATCACCGGGCCGCCACGGCCGTTTTTCAACCTGGTGAAGGCGCGCCGAAAGATGTTGCAGACTTCGGAGGCCAGAATGATCGGCTCGGAGGACTTCGAAAAGGCCTTCATCGCCTGGCTGGAATTGAAGTTCGGTTCGATGTTCGCGATCCGCCGCGGGTAACCCATCGGCAGCACCAGCACCGGCACGGACTCACCGAAGCATTGCGCGACCCCCCCCATGGCGTTCTCCGCGCCGGGGCCGTGCTGCATGCAAAAGGCTCCGATGCTGCGACCGGAGGTCACGCGCGAGATCGCATCCGCCATGTGCAGCCCGATGCGTTCCTGTCGCACCATCACCGGGCGGATATCGGCGTTGGCGGCGAACTCGATGAGATGATTGACCGGATAGCCGCAGAGGATCTCGATCCCCTCGCGCTTCATGATTTCCGCGATCGCGGCGCCGAGCTTCATGACCGTTCCTCCCAGTCGCGGCCGGTTGTCAGACCCGGCCTTGATCTATTTGGAACAGGAATCGCCGTGACGGTAAAGCGCAGCGACCGACGTTACAGGAAGCTCTGTCATGCATCTCCGCCGCGCGGGCCGTGTGCGATGCCGACCTTCACCGGCCAGCGCCCGGCACAGCCGGCGGATCTAGCCGGCCTTCTTGGCGCGGGTGCTGGTGCGCACCGGCTTGTCCGCCTTTTTGGTCTCTTGCACCCGGGGTTCTTCCTTGGCTCGCTTGCCGCTGATCGGCAGCAGCATCTCGCGCTGACCCTCGGCGCGCTTCTTCGGCTTCTTGCCCTTGGTCTTGGCGGCGCTGTCGGCGGTGGTCTTGGCGGGCGAGGAAGCGGCCTGCGGACCGTCGGCCAGGCTTCGCTTGAGCGCGTCCATCAGATTGATGACATTGCCGCTTGACTTCGGCGCTGCCTTCGTGGCCGTGGCCATCCCGCTGCGCTTCTGGTTGATGAGATCCACCAGTGCGGCTTCGTAGTGATCTTCGAACTTCTCCGGTTCGAAGGAGGCGGATTTGCGCTCCACGATATGCTGGGCGAGATCCAGCATATCCTTGGTGACCTTGACGTCCTGGATATCGTCGAAATAATCCTTCTCGCTGCGCACCTCATAGGGGTAGCGCAGCAGCGTGCCCATCAGGCCCTTGTCCATCGGCTCCAGGGCGATGATGTGCTCGCGATTGGTCAGCACGACGCGGCCGATCGCGACCTTGTCCATGCTGCGGATGGTCTCGCGGATCACCGCGAAGGCGTCATGGCCGACCTTGCCGTCGGGGACGAGATAATAGGGCCGGATCAGATAGCGACTGTCGATGTCGGAGCGGGGGACGAACTCGTCGATCTCGATGGTGTGAGTTGATTCCAGGGCAAGGTCGTCGAGTTCCTCCTTGGTCACCTCGATATAGGTGTCGGTGTCGACCTTGTAGCCCTTCATGATGTCGTCGGAAGCAACCTCCTCGCCGGTATCGGCGTCGACCTTGGCGTATTTGATGCGGTGGCCGGTCTTGCGGTTGATCTGGTTGAACGAGACCTTCTCGGTATCGGAGGTTGCCGGATACAGCGCGACCGGACAGGTCACGAGCGAAAGTCTTAAGAAACCCTTCCAGTTGGCGCGGGGGGCCATGATGTACTCCGGACGCAACAATGCCGATCGGGAAGGATAACACCGCCAGGGCGCGATTCAAAGCAAGCCCGGCGCGGAATCTCCCGACGACGTTAACCGTGCTGCGCTGCATGACGGACGGCGGCCCGCCCGGAACATCGCTCCCGCTGGGGCGTTGCTCGATGCAAGGACGCCACGAACGTCACGTCACCCGCGACACTCGGAGCCCAGGCATGGCAACCAATAAAGATGGTCGCATCGTCGAGACGACCACCGAAGCCCGGCAGGCCGAAGCCGGTCCGTCGGTGCTGGCCATTGTGATCGCTTCCACCGGCCTTGCGATTGTCATCCTGCTTGCGCTCTGGTTTGTGTTTTTCCGCACCTGAATCCGCCGATGACGCAGAATGGGCAGGATTTCGGGGGAAGCTGACTACGCGAGCAACCGTCTCCGCGCAGGATTGCGGCGTTACGTCGCTCCGGTCGATCTCCGTCGCCGCGCTTTGGGTCACCGCCGGGGGAACGGCGAACGCGAGCGGCCCGGCTCGCCGCGCGGGCCGGCGAAAGGCCTCGCCCCACAGCGCCCGGCGCGAGATCGCGAGATGATGGGTCCCGCGTGATATGATATCATGACCAAAAAGTAAGGCGCCGCGTTTGTTCCGTTCATGGACGGTTCACGCCGGGAAGGTTCATCTTCGTGGCGCAAATCGTGCAGTTCACCTTTGGAGGCAAGCGTGCGTCTGCTCGTCGTTGAGGACGATCCTGATCTAAACCGCCAATTGACCACCGCGCTGAGCGATGCCGGCTATGTCGTTGATCGCGCCTTCGACGGTGAGGAAGGACACTTTCTCGGCGACAGCGAGCCCTATGATGCCGTCGTGCTCGATATCGGGCTCCCAAAGATGGATGGCATCTCCGTGCTGGAGGCCTGGCGGCGCAATGGGCGCGCGATGCCGGTCCTGATCCTGACCGCCCGCGACCGCTGGAGCGACAAGGTCCAGGGGTTCGACGCCGGAGCGGACGACTACGTCGCCAAGCCTTTTCATCTGGAGGAGGTGCTGGCCCGGATCCGGGCGTTGCTGCGGCGTTCCGCGGGCCACGCCCAGTCCGAACTGACCTGCGGCCCTGTGTCGCTGGATACCCGCACCGGTCGCGTCAGCGTCTCCGGCAATCCGATCAAGATGACCTCGCATGAGTACCGTCTGCTCGCCTATTTGATGCACCACACCGGACGCGTGGTCTCGCGCAGCGAACTGGTCGAGCATCTCTATGATCAGGATTTCGATCGCGACTCCAACACGATTGAAGTATTCGTAGGCCGAATCCGCAAGAAGCTGGATGTCGACGTCATCCAGACCGTGCGGGGATTGGGCTATCTGCTGACGCCGCCACCCGCCACGTCCTGATCGAGACCCGATCAGGGAGCGCTTTCCTCCTGGTCACCCATGATTCCGCCTCAAGGTCGGCAATATTTCATCGGATTGCGGGCTGCACTGCCTTCCAAGGCCGCGGCCTGATGCGGCGGAACTCGCTTGCCACCCGGCTATTCTTGTCCGCGACCATCTGGGTCGTGGTGATCCTGGTCATCACCGGCTTCGCACTGTCGTCGGTCTATCGCAATGCGACCGAACGCGCGTTCGACCGCCGGCTCAACCTCTATCTGCGGACCCTGATTGCCGAAGTCGCGACCCCCGACGAGCCGCCTGATCGCCAATTCCAGTCGCTCGGCGAGCCGCTGTTCGAACTGCCGCTGTCCGGCTGGTATTGGCAGATCACCCGCACCGACTCCGAGAAGCCGGAGATCCGCGCCTCGCGGTCGCTGTGGGACAAGAAACTGCCAAAGCTCGAGGATCGCGGCAACGAACTGACCGCGGCGGGCATCCGGCTCGGCTACGTCGACGGGCCGGAAGGCCAGACCCTGCGCATCGTCGAGCGGCCGGTCGATCTCGGCGCCGACGGCAAGTTCCTGGTCGCCGTCGCCGGCGACGCCAGCGAGATTTTCGATGAAACGCGCAGCTTCGACTACTATCTCGGCGGCACTTTCGCCGCGCTTGGGATCGTGCTGCTGCTGACGACGATCTTCCAGGTTCGCTTCGGCCTCGCGCCGCTGAAGCGCATCTCCGAGGCGATCGCGGA
>Ga0105237_10006983_pt1 | contig 12445 bp, 7 predicted proteins | sample KBSC24metaG_FD_81520 | JGI IMG/M metagenome (GOLD analysis project Ga0105237, IMG submission 81520) | Corn rhizosphere microbial communities from Kellogg Biological Station, Michigan, USA - KBS C2-4 metaG | ecosystem: Host-associated > Plants > Roots > Rhizosphere > Soil | place: Michigan, USA...
AGGAAGAGCAACTCGATAAAGAACTGAAGTTCCACCTGGAGCAGGCGACCGCCGATCGAATGGCCAGAGGTGAGGCGCCAGCCGAGGCTCGGAGAATGGCCCGATTGGAGTTGGGCGGCCCGGAGCAGGTGAAAGAGTACTGTCGAGATGCTCGCCCGACGCGGTGGCTAGACGATTTCTGGCAGGATTTTCGTTATGCCCTGCGAGTTTTGCGCCAGCGTCCGGGGTTTTCGGCGGTAGCCCTCCTGACGCTCGCACTCGGGACGGGCGCCACGACCGTGATGTTCACCGTGATCAACGGCGTTTTGCTGAAGCCGCTGCCGTTTCCTCAGCCGGAACGCCTGGTACGTGTGCAGGAGCAGACCGAGTGGTCGAACCAATACGGGAATTTGTGGGCCTTCGCCTACCCGAACTTCACAGATCTATCGCGGCAAGCCACGGCGGTGGAGCTTTCGGCGTTGGCGGGCGGAGGGGGAACGCTCAGCCAGCCCGGTGAAGCTGCGAATGTGTCCGGGCGGCTCGTTTCGTATCAATATTTCCCAGTGCTGGGTGTGACTCCGGTTCGCGGTCGCGGCTTTTCGGCGGACGATGATCGTCCTGGGGCAGGGCCGGTGGCGTTGATCGGGTACTCCCTGTGGCAGCGGCGCTTCGCCGGAAGTGCCGATGCGGTCGGTCAACAGCTGGTTTTGGACGGCACGTCTTACGCAGTGATTGGGATTGCGCCTGCCGGCTTCCGCGTGGATGGCGACGATGTGGATGTGTTTTTACCGCTCGGGCAGAATCGTTCGCCGGCCATGCAGAATCGCGCTAGGCATCCGGGAATCGACGTGGTAGGCCGGCTGCGTCCGGGAGTGTCACTGACGCAGGCGCAGACGGAACTCGCGTTGATCGGAAGGGATCTGGCGAAACAATTCCCGGATTCCAACCGGGGGCGGACCTTCATCGTCGATCTGATGCGTCCGGGCGTGGATGACGTCCGGTCGACACTGTGGCTGCTATTGGGCGCGGTTAGTCTTGTGCTGCTGATTGCCTGCGCGAACGTCGGCAGCCTGTTGCTGGCGAGGGCGGTATCGCGCGAGCGGGAACTGGCGATGCGGGTGGCGCTCGGCGCTGGTCGCGGACGGCTGGTGCGGCAGTGCCTGGTGGAGAGCATGGTGCTCGGCCTGGCGGGCGGGCTGTTGGGAGTAGCGCTGGCAGCCATCGGAATCCGTCCCTTTATCGTGTTCTGGCCTGGCAGTCTGCCTCGGGCGGAAGAGGTGGGGCTGGATTGGCGGGTGCTGGCGTTCGCGCTTGGGGCCTCGCTTGCGAGTGGGCTGCTGTTCGGTTTGGCTCCGGCGATGCGGGCTTCGGCGCGGAAACTGGAGATGACGCTGCGGGCGGGCTCGCGGAGCGTAGCGGGCGGCTCGAATCGCGCGCACGGCGTGTTCGTCGCGGCAGAAATTGCCCTGGCCGTCGTACTGTTGGTGGCGGCGGGGATGTTGGGACGCACGCTGGCGCGCCTCGCGTCGCTCGACCCGGGCATGAACTATCGCAACGTGCTGATCGCGCGCTCAGCAATTTCGCCGACGGCGTTCACGACGGCGGATCGCACTCGTGCCGCCTGGCAGGATCTCCTGGAGCGGGCGCAGCGGGTTCCCGGTGTCGAGGCGGTGGCGATGGTGGACACGGTGCCGATGCGCCAGGGGAATAACCAGTTGGGCTATGCGACCTCAGCAGCGGTTCCCCAGGAGCAGCAACCGCTCGCGCTGGCGACTTGCGTGACGCCGCAATATCTCAAGGTGATGGGGATCCCGCTGCGACGGGGGCGATTCTTCAACGATCAGGACCGCACGACGCACGAGCCGGTGGTCGTGATTGACGAGGTGATGGCCCAGCGCGCGTTTGGCGCTCGCGATCCGGTAGGCGAGCGGCTGTGGATTCCGAGCCTGGGATCGACACCGACGGCACGCGTGATCGGTGTGGTCGGACATGTGCGGCACTGGGGTTTGGCGACGGACGATCAGGCACAGGTGCGGGCGCAGTTCTACTATCCGTTCGCGCAGGTCGAGGATCGATTCTTGAGGCGGTGGTCGGAGTTGATGTCGATTGCGGTGCGCACGGGAGTTCCGCCGTTGACGCTGGTAGAAGCGATGCGGCACGAGATTCGCGGCGCGGGTAACGACCAAGTGCTGTACGAGGTGCGCACGATGGAAGGGCTGGTGAGCGACACGCTCGCGCGGCAGCGCTTCCTGATGCTGCTGTTCGGGATATTCGCCGGGCTGGCGCTGATCCTGGCGTGCATCGGGATTTATGGGGTGATGGCGTACCTGACGAATCGCCGCGTGCCGGAGATCGGTGTGCGGATGGCGCTCGGCGCCTCGGCGGGCAACGTCATTCTTCTGGTGCTGCGGCAGAGCTTGGGCATGATTGCGACGGGCATCGCGGCGGGTGCATTCGCGGCGTTCGCGGCGGCGCGTGTGCTGCAGCGGCTGGTGGACGGAATGCGTCCGGCAGAGCCCTTGACGTTTGTCGCGATGGTCGCGGTGCTGGTCTTGGCAGCGCTGATCGCCAGTTTCGTTCCGGCGCGCCGCGCGAGTCGCGTGGATCCTCTGATTGCTCTCAGGCAGGAGTAGCGGAACTCGCCGACGGGGCGTGGTGTCTAACGGACGGTGCGCATCGGCGGCGTTGACGAGGAAGCGGTGGATTGGCGGGTCGCGTCGTGGATCCTGGCTCCTTTATTTCTGAATTCCCGTTCTGGATGGTCATCAGCGGTTGGGTTTGGCTATTCTGTCCCCTTCCACTTTTCACGACTGTCGCCGCAGGCGTCGTTATCTTATCGATCGCAATTTTCTTTCTAGGCCCAGCACTGGCCATTCAAGCGGCGCAGCGTCCGCTCTTCGAAGTCATCGCGCGCTCGGTTGGCACGGTTCCCGCTTTCGCTCTGCGGGTCTGCTGCCTGGTGTTCCTGGTTCAATGGCTTGCGCCGCAGGCGGGCGTTTCGGTGTGGTCGTCGAGCGTCCTGCTGAGACACGTCTCGGAAAAGGAACTGTTGGCCTACGTTGTGGTGTTGCTGGTGTTTCTCTTCTTTACCGGGTTGCAGAGCCGGCGAACCGAGGCCGCACTCGGCAAATTCAGCACCAAGCTCGGTTACGCGGTGTTGTTGGCGGCATTCATCCGTGTGCGCGATGGCTGGCCGGCGTTGATCCAAGAGCCGGCACTTGCGGACAACCTCTCGTGGGATACACGGGCATCGCATGGATTGTTGGGCTTGGTTTCGTACCTAGCTCCGCTGGCGTCCTCTCGTCTTACTTCGCAAATGGAGGCAAGCGAAAACAAGTGGTGATGACAGGGGCAATGGGGATGGCTCTACCTTTATTGACATCTCTTTTTGTTGGTTGTTGCGGTTGGCGCTGCTACCGGTAAGTCGCGGTTTTACCAGCCGAGCCTGAACCCATCCGTAATGATGGCTTTATGGTCCCAGGCTGCGGCAAGCGCGGTACCAGGCGGAATGCTGATAGCGATCATGACGGCATTCGGGGCTATACCGTTCGGCACCGGCGCGCTGGCTCATTGCCTCTTCTTCGGCGCCGTGCAGGGCCGCTGGCATTGGGCCGGGATTGTCTTGGCGTTGGTAGGGGTTGTTTGGCGCTTCTCGCACGGCAATTAACATACTCGGGGATGGCGTCGACTTCCTGCTGAGATGTATCGGTGTGACCAGTGCGGTGATCACGGCCGACCTGATTGTGTGGGGCGGCCTGTGTTCAGGCGGCAGAAGTTCGATTGGATCGGCTCGCTCGCCTTGATTGCCGGATTGGCGCTTCTGGCATACCTGCCCAACCGGCTCGGGGCGTTAGGTCTGGGCTTAGATTCGTGGGGGCATCCCTGGCTGCTACCTGCCTATGCGGCTTCGTTCCTGGTTTGTCTGGGCGGTCGGCTCAGGGCTTCTGCTTTCGCAAATCGTGGATGATGGCCAGAGTCCGGGCGTCGGCGTTCAAATGCGTGAGCAGCAGATCGGTGATGTCGACCTTCTGGATGGAGGGGTCGGTAAAGGCGATGTCTTCCGCGATCAGGCTGACGCCGGCGCGTTTCGCGATCTCGGGGAGCGCGGGGGCGAGCGCTTCCATAATATTAGTGATAGGCGCTTCGCCGGCGAGCTGGCGGTGTGAGAGCTCCTGGTGTCCGCTACCCCAAGCCTCCAGTTCCTGCACCTTCGCGGTGTCGTTTGCCTTTTTGGCCGCGTCCCGTTCGGCGATCTTGGCTTTCGTAGTCTCCGACCATAGAGGGGAGCGATAGAAAGCGACGACTACGGCTTGCTTCTGAAAGGTGCCGACTCGCAACGTCTGGGCGCCCACTGGACTGACTGCCAAGGCGACGATGGCGGCAATCGTCGATAAAAGCTTCATACGAACAATTCCCTTCCAGTTTTTGATTATAAGGTATTAGGGTTTTAATTGCTTTAATATAGTTGGCCACAGATAAACGCCGATAAACACGGATAAGAAAAAAACGAGACAGCCTTTGGTCTTATCTGTGTGGATCGGTGTTCATCTGTGGCCAACTCTCGTTGTGCGAAATGACAGAGTGGCGTCAATTTCCGTCCGGGACCTCGGCGCGATCGATGACGATGAATTCGAGAGGGGCTCGCCGGGGATCGAGCTTGAGGCCGAGCTGTTCGCGTAGGGCAGTGAAGATCGTAGGGGCGGTATCGTCCGAAGCTGTGGTCGTCAGGTTCGTCCATTCGAGGGTGAAATCATACTTGCCCGTGAAGCCGGTCTGATCGACAATCGGACGATCGACTCCGTTGGCATTGGAAAACCAATTCACGAGTTGTGAGATGGTGCTACCCGACCCGGTGATCTTGCCGCGCCCGGCCATACGGAGAATGCCCTTGGCTTCCGGCCCGCTTTCATGGAGTTTGGGCCCGTTCTTGTCGGCGACCAGGACGTAGACGGGGCTCTCGCGGCTTTCGCGGTGGAAGGTGAGGTGAAAGCGTTCGGTGAGGAGAGCCTGCATCATCTGGCGGAACTCGTCAATCTTGCGGGCTTCGTCGCCTTCGGCTTTGGCGTCGATATCGAAGCGCCGGGTTGCGCTGTCCAGCTGGGTGCGGTCTCTCTGGATTCCCGTCCAGGACGGGCCGCCTGCGACTTGCCAGGGCTTGATGTTGTAAGCCCACGAAATCAGGTCCGACAGACTCATGGCTTCCAGGTGGAGGCGGGAGCCCGAGGGAGATCCGCCGATCATGGAGATTGGGCCACCCATCGGGCGCTGCTTGACCGATGCCACCTCAAAGGCTATGGGTTGCTGGGCCAGGATGGGAGCGGAAATGGCGGTCCAACACAGAAGTCTCGCGACGGTACGCATATTCAAGGTTAATTGGACACCGGCGACGCGAAAAAGTTAGCTGTTATTGCCATAGGGCCCCAAAGAGGGATTGCTTTGGTCGGCAGCGGCGTTAAACTCCGAACGGAGCTAGGGGCGTGTCCTTGCGCAATCTTTCCAAATTCGCCAGCACGGCTAAACTAGCAGGATTAGGGATCATTTTGTCATTGGTTAGCGTCTCTGCCGATCGTTTGCCGGATCCGGAAACCCGGGCCAGGTAGCTTTGAAGAATCCAGTGACTTTGAATGTGACGGCGTTCGATGCCAAAGGACGCCCGCTCACTGATCTGACTTGTAGTGATTTCGAAGTTCTGGACGAAGGCAGGCCTTCAAGGGCGGTTGGGTGCGATCCAACTGGCCATACGCCTGCGACCACCGTGATCCGGTGGAATCTCTTGAATAAGGTGCGAGGGCATCGCGGCTTCAGTCCGAGTTGCTCATTCATACGCTGAGTCTCTAAGACCGGGAATCTCCGTAGCTCTGGACATTCTGCCGGATCGGGGAGATGTTTATCCCGTCCGTGCGATGGGCCTCGATGACGCTGGCGCGCCCTGGACCCAGCAGGTCCGGCCATTACTTGACCACCCTCTACGAGAGGTCACAGCATTCCGCCCGATGGACAATCAGAACGAAGGAATCCGCGCCGGTATTACCTTCCTACGGTTGAGTGGGCTGAAAGAACAGTTGCGGGAAGTGGCCGGTCCGAAGAGTATTGTCTGGATTACCTCGGGGTCCGAATTTGATGGTGTGCCCGTACGGGTGCCGCGACGTATTATTCCCTGGAGAAACGGACAAGTTCGTGGCTTGCAAGTGCAGCGCGGATTGCCCACTCTTGGGCCACGGAGACTGTACAGACTATGTGCGATTCCCCGATCGGCGGTCTGGCACGCGCGGACCACGGGCCGTCGAAGGACACGCTGAGGCAGTTGGGAGATCTCGCCCGTGCGCGGCTATTCGACCGGGGTGACATTGAAAAGGCGGTTACGAGCGCGATCGACGATGCCAGCGCACGGTATCAGTTGAGGTTGGAGTCGCCTGCCGATGGCAAGTATCACAAGGTGCGCATTGTGAGCACTCGCAAAGGCGTTCGCATTCAGGCGCCCGCGGGATACTTCGCAGATCAGCGCTAACGACTTCTCTCGATCAGTTCAATTGCTTTGCCGAACTGACCGGGAGTGTGGATCGGTATCGTCTTACCTTTCAGCGAGGCTACCGCCAGGCTGACCGAATCGGGGAAAGGATTCTGCTCGGAGGGTGGACTCACGCGGATCGGCCGCATCCCAGTGTCGCCTCCATCCGGGGGAAGGCCCCCGGTCAGTCCATCGTTTCCAGCCATCGGAGGGAGGCCGCCTCCTCCTCGTCCGCCGCGCCCGCCCCGGCCCATTGGTCCTTCGGGCGAGAAGGGAACCGCAAGTTGGGGTTGATAGGCCAGGAAGAAGAACTTCGGTGCCGATTCGGCGGACGAGTCGATCGATCCGGGTTTCAGCTTGTCGTAAAACCGCTCGCGGGCTCCCAGGAAGATGACCGTGTCGGACGGCGGGCGCGCGTGCAACTCCCCATTGATGAGGCTCGCCAGCAGATCGAGGTGCCCTGTCGGCGACTGGAGCGTTCGATACTCGACCTGTGAGAGCTGCAGTTGGGTGAGCGCTTCAGCGAGATCGTGCAGGGAGCGAAGGCTGAAGTTATCGCTGCGGAAGAGTTCTTTCTGTTGTGCGAGATTGAAGGCCACCAGCCGCACGGAAGTGGTCGGAATGCGTTCGAGCAGCGCGGACAGAGTACCCAGCAGGACCGACTGATCGCCGGGACTCAGAATGCTACGAGCGGTTCGTCGGCCCGTTAAGGGCGCAGCTTCGAGCAGTATGGTGAGGGTTACAGGGGGGACTGGATCGGGGTGGCTCACCGCTCGAGAGCCGCCCAACGATAGTTCAGCGACGGTATTGGGAGGCATGACGAGCTTGACGGAACGATCGGCCCGGCTGAGTGCGGCATCGAGCTGCCAACTCTTGCGACAGGCGCGGCCCTGCTCGTCGATGAGGGTCCAGTCTACCTGGTAATGGCCGGCGCCAACGAAAAAGCCGCCGCCGACCTCGGCGCTTGCCGCACCGATGTTCGACGGAACGGGAGGGACCCGGAGGCTGTCGATGAGATAAACGGGGTCAGAGGCGGCGCTGACGAGACGGGTAAGGATCGTAAGACGGTGGCGGGGGCCAGTGAACTGATTGAGCGGAAGTCGAATTCGGTAGCCCGTCTGGAGACGGAGGCCGAAGCTGAGCGCGGGTTTGATCGGGCTGACGTCGCACGAGAGAGATTTGCTGGGGCTGACTTGGCTGAGACGCCTGGTGGCTGCGGCGGGATCGATCAGAAACTGTGCGGTGGCGAGGGCGGGCGTAATCAGGAGAGCAGCAACGAAGCGGCGAGTGATCGAGGCTGACATCCTCTCCTTCGATGGGATGATCTCATATTTCCGGTGAGCTCAAGAACAGTTTTTGGGCGGTAACCAGTGGGAGGAAAGGGCTCGTGGCTGGCTGACCAGAGGAAGAAACCCGTGATGCGGTAGAACGTTACCGCGGCTTCATTCTTCGCATCTACTAGGAGTGTGAAAACTGCGGCCTGTAACTGCAAAGTCCGGTATACAGCATCCGTCAGGAGGGCGCCACCTAGTCCTAGCCCCCGGAACTTCGTATCGACAGTCAAGCGTCCGATGCGGACTGCTGGCAGCGTCGGGCAGCGCGGCAGCCCCTTGCTCAGTTCCGCCGGGAGGTCGCTAATCGGGATACCGGCTTCATAGATTGTGTAGTACCCGGGGATCTGGCCGGAAGCCGCCTCAATCGCGACGAAACAACTGGCGATGCGCCGGCGAATGTCCTGGCTGGCTTGTGTTTGGAGATAGCGATCCAGTGCTGCTTCACCGCATGAGAAGGAAGCGCGATCGTGCCCCTCCGTCGAAGAGCGGGGCCGGCCTTCGGTGGATTCAACAGCGCTTCGGCGATCGTTCGTTGGTCTTCCATCGACAGGCTGAGGATTTCCATTTCTTCAATCGCCCGAGATGCCGCTTCGCGGGCAGCAGTGACGACGAAATCGGTCAAGGTGCGGCCTTGGATATCCGCCGCCCGTTTGAGCAGCGCATGAACATCCGGCGCGTAGCCGCGCTTCGAGGCGGGATATTTTCTTCATAATTCAAACGTACGGCCGTTTGCCGTACATAATTCTAATCAGCCTCGAAGATTGGGACTCAGCTTCGAAAGAGCCTTTGCCAGATCGAGCGGCGCCGGGTGGACAGGCCGGAGCGCTGAGGAAGCGCCTGTCCCACTCAGCAGTAGCGCCACGCGGCTCGTCTTCATTTACATCGGTGGCCCGCAAGGGAAAAAAGCACCGGTAGCGGTAGTGAGTCTACCGAAACCGCGACTGCGAAGAACAACTTCATCCCTATCAGTGGCCCGCCGCACTCCCTTGAAGACGCCTCGGACTGCGCGTGAAAAGAGAGCGATGCTTTTTCCCCCTTACGGTTGGGGTGAGTTAAGGCATAAAGCGCTCTTCCAGCCTTGTGGCGGCTGTCACGTCCGCGTCGCTAAACAACATGGCGTGATAGCCGTTGGTCAGCCAGCGCCCCATCATGCTGGCATAGGCCGGACTCCCCAGTGTGCCACACTGGCCACCTGGGATGATCTGCGATGCGTGGATGGCGCCAGGGATCATTTCCCCGAGGAAACGGCGGGAAGGCCCACTGCTGAACATGAAGTTGCTGGGACTCTTTACCCGGACGGTATGATTCGAAGCGTCGGGAACAGAGAAGCCGCCGGCGCGCGCGAAACCGGGCAGTCCGGGTCCCAGATTCGTGTATCCAGCAGCTGGTGGAACACTAAATGGGGCTCCCAGCACATGCTGGAACACGATGCGGTGGAGTTTGCCCCAGCGATAGTCGTCCAGTTTGGATGACCGGCCGAAAGCTGCGGCGAAAGCATCGCTCGCCAATTGATCCAAGCCTGCGCGAAGACTTCGCAGGATCACAATATCGCGCGCGACTGCCGGCGCGGAGATGCCTTCAACCTGGAAGAAATTCAGCCCGGAAGCGCCCCGTCCTTGGTTCGCCGCGAAATTGTCGAGCAGGTTTCGCAGACCCACCAGGGTCATGTCATCGGGTGGAAGATAGCTGCCCAATCCTGTCTTCTGGAGTGCAACGTCTATAGTCGCATTGACCATTTGGGCGCGCCACACTGTATAGACGGTGGTCGCCACGCTATCACTCACTTCCTGAGCGGGTGGATCCACCATGCTGGCCGAATTATCACCCGGGTCGTAGCCTTCGCGAATACCAGTGGGCGTGTTGTACTTCCAATGTGCCAGGCGACCGACTGCCTCCACGAGCCCTGTATCTCGGGCTACTGCGGCTAGTGGTTCGGGAGCGCCGGAAGCTTGCGCGTTGGCGAACGCCGCTAAAATGTGGGGCACGAAAACCTGGGCGTCCAACATCTGATTATTGGCCTGGATCGCCGCCAGTTTGTCGAAACTGATTTTGATATTGTCGCGATCCAATTCCCACATCAGCCCGGTGAGTTGTCCGGCACGGAAGCCGCGGTCATAGCTGCGGCCGAGATAGTAGATACCTCCGGCTTGCCGTTTCTGAGCCAGCGGGTCGTTGCCGTTGTTCAATCCCAGCGGGTCGTTGTTGGCGCTCACAATATAGCCGGCGCCGGGATTGATCAGTTGTGGCATCTCGGAGGCCGGCAGAATCTCGTAAGGCAGCACTTGGCCGGGTTGCGCCTTGGCTACGGACAGCCATTCGTTCTTGTAGCGATGGGTGCCGTCGCGAATGAGAAACGGCGGTGCCCCGTCTGCACGGCCGAGGGTCTGCAGGTCTTCGCGGAGGGGCATCTCTCCGCCAACGAGGTAGGCGATGTTGCCATCCACGTCGGCGTACCCAAAATTCTCAGATCCGAAGGTGAATGATTCCAGAGCTTTTCGGAAATCGCCGAGATTCGAAGCGCGTCCGAAATCCAAAAACGCCTGTAGTTCCCGGGTGGGACCCCAACCCGTGTATTGGATACTCAAGCCCGTCATGTTGAGGGGATCGGTGGTGTCGAGGGAGATGATTGGTCCGTTGTTTCTTCTGGGCACCAGTAAGGTGAGCCCTCCCGCCAGTGGACTGACGGTGGTGGCGACCACGTCATCTGCCACTCCGTTCCCTGTCTGATTGATCTTGAAGTTCTGCGGGATGATCGTGATCGGCTCGACTTTGTTTTCGAAAATCGTGCCTGCGGAAAGTGTCGCTGGGTTCAACACGATGCGTTCCTGGAAAATATCGGTGACATCCATAGGGTTGACGGTAGCGCCCCAGCAGATTCGCTGGTTGCAGCCCAGGATCACTCCAGGTGCACCGGCAAAGGTCACGCCCGTCACATTCATCGGGCCATGTTGCGGGTCGCTGTCCACGGTCAGATGCGTCTCATACCAGACCGGCGGCGTGGTGAGACTCAAGTGGGGATCGTTGGCCAGCATGGGTTTGCCAGACGCGCTCATGGCGCCGCCGACGATGACCCAGTTGCTCCCCGCTGGCTCGCTGGCTTCCAAGGTTCCGGCAAACAGATGGGCGTTGCGGAGCGTCTCCGCATAGCTCGCGGCCAGTTTGACAGCCTCGGGAGATGTGTTTGCGGTTAGAGGGGTCGTCATCCAGGAAGGTGTGGCCAGAGACGACGGACGCATCGACTTGGGAGTCGCGGGAACCGTCCCGCGGGCGCTCGAGAATCTCAGAGGAGACAATCCTCGAATTGGATGCGTAGTGGCAGCCGAGTCGAACGGGGAACTGCGGCGGACATCCGAGAAGAACAAGGCAGTGCCGTCGAAGCCGCCCGCCTGCCCGGCCTGCTGATAGGCAGCCAAGGCCACAGTCAAATCCAGGTCTTCGGTGTCGAACGAAAGTTGGAATGCCAGCACTTTTGCGATGCTCACGCTGTCCAATGCCGTCCACGGGGAAATACTGGCTTTGGTCAGTTCGAGGCCCGTATACTCGGCGGACAATTTTGAAGCAGGATCCTGCAGCCACGTATTTACGCCCTGTGTATAGGCGTCGAGCAGTCCACGCGTCTCTTCGGTGTAGGTGGGCAAGGAAGCCTGGGCCGAGCGCCGCAGTCCGAAGGTGCGTAGCTGGAGATCGGCCGAAAGGGCAGCCTTACCGACGAGTTCCGCAGAAGTCCCGCTGGCCTGGTGGCGGAGAAGGTCCATTTGGAAAAAGCGATCGCGTGCATGAGCGTAGCCCAGTAACAGCATCGCGTCATGATCGTTCGCGGCGAAGATGTGTGGAATTGCGTCAGAGTCCGTCACAATCCTGGCGGGCGCCAGGAGGCCTTTGATCTGGACAGCATCGGCGGCTGTCAGTCTCAGGTTTCCCGCAGGCTGGGCAAACCAAATCAGGCAGAGAACGGTCAGGATTCCGATTAAGCTGAAGGTAAATCTGCCCGGAACATTGGGTGGGCGTTGGTGATCCACGGGTCCTCCATATGGAGGCATAGCCTACCCAGGATTTCCAGATTCGAGCACCTGGGCCGCTAGCCAGGGACTGTCATTCGAGAATGAGTCTGCATGATTCGGGGCCGGAATGCAAGAAATTTAGAGATATTGAGGTCCTAAATATTCAATAACGATACGCGGCCATGCTGCGGCAAGTACCGGTCCCTTGAAGACGCCGCACACTACGGATGCAATAGACGCACCGCTTGGTCATTATCAGTAGCGAATCTACTGAGCCGCGACTGCGATGGAGAGGTTCTCTTCTTCTGTTACCCTTGGCGTATCCATCCACATCAGTGGCCAGGATGTCGCAGCGCAGGTGGACATGCGGAAGCGCTGCCGAAACGTCCACTAAGCAGTCCTTCCGGGTGGGAAGTTGCACCAAATGTTAGCAGTTCGGCATTTATGAAAGGACAGTGACTGTGCATACTGCATACTGGACACGCAGGTGCGCGTTCTGGTACACTACTCGCTGACCCTTTTGAATTGCTCAGTGGGAGGTTTGTCTGTACGAAGACCGCTTGCACCAATGAGGAGAAATGGCAAGAAAACCAGGTAAACAGTACGAATCTGCCCGGAAGCAG
>Ga0105237_10006984_pt1 | contig 12444 bp, 14 predicted proteins | sample KBSC24metaG_FD_81520 | JGI IMG/M metagenome (GOLD analysis project Ga0105237, IMG submission 81520) | Corn rhizosphere microbial communities from Kellogg Biological Station, Michigan, USA - KBS C2-4 metaG | ecosystem: Host-associated > Plants > Roots > Rhizosphere > Soil | place: Michigan, USA...
ATATTTTATTTAAAGCACCGGTCTTCGGTGCTTTATTTTTTTATCTTCTTTCTGCTGACAGATCTTGCAATGCGGTTCAACACGGGCTTCGATAATGATTTTACTTCTGTGTCATCACCGATTAAAATAGCAAACGGCCGGAGCGGTTCTATTTCTTCAAATACCACTTTCATGATGGCAATGATTGGCATAGCCATGAACGTTCCCGGCAATCCCCATAAAGCACTTCCTGTTATCACACCGATAATTGATGCCAGTGCATTGATCTTAACTCTTGAGCCGATTATTCTCGGCGACAAAATGTTGCTGTCAATCATGTGGATGATAATGATAGAAATCACTGACCATACTACTGTACCGGGAGAATTTGTAGTGAGAGTGATCAATGCGGTGAGCGCTGCAGTAATAATAACGCCGAGATAAGGAACAATGTTAAGAATAGCGCCGATCACGGCCAGGAGCAAGGCATATTTCACTCCAAGAAGCAGGAAAACGGTTGCATAAGCGGCTGCCACAATGATCATTTCAATCAATAACCCGACAATATATCCGCGAATCACGAACTGTGTTTTGGAAAAAACGTTGGTAACGTTCTTTGCATATTCATCAGCAAAAAGGTTCATAAAAAAAGCAACGATCAATCCTCGATATAAGAGCAACAGAAACGTGGTGATGAAGAGAATGATACCGAGAAAAAACAAGCTCGTTACGGTAGTAACAGTTTGATTGATGATAGAGGATGTTGATGGCAACATTTCACTGGAGGAAGAGTTGATAAAGTCCTGCATGTTCTGTCTGCTGATATGAAAAGTTTTCTGCGCCCACAATTCCATTTGAATGATCGACTGGTTGATATTCTGGATCATCAGGGGAAGGTCTTTTCTAAAGCTGACAATAGAATTCGAAATGAAATAGAATATAATCACGAAGACTATGGAAGCAAGTATCATGGATATCAACGCGGACACTCCGCGGGGGAAACCCTGCCGTTCAAAAAATCTGCATGGGCTTATTAAGAGCAAAGCCATCAAACATGAGAAAGCAAGTGGTTTTAAAATTTCCTGTCCAAAGGAAGCCAATGCGAAAATGATAATCAAACATAAAAGCGGGTTGACCAGCCTGGCAAAAAAAGAGGATGTTGAAGATGACCTGCATATACTCATACCTTAAATGTAATAATTAAAAGCTTTTGTTATTTTGTACTGATGAAAGCCTTACCCTTACTTGTTTTTGTGTTGTTGGGATATGCTTCTTTCTCTCAGGTGAATTCTGTTACGGTAAAAAATTCCAAAGAGATCAATGAAGATGCACTCAATTATACATATTCATTGCCTTACGAAAAAGGAAGATCTTTTTTACTGGTGCAGGCCTATCAATCCAAATTGTTTTCTCACAAAGGTGAATTTGCTTTGGATTTTAAAATGAAAAAAGGAACAAAGATTTGCGCAGCAAGAGGCGGAGTAGTGATTGCCGTGAAAGAAGACTCAAAGAAAGGAGGTGTTAAGATGAAATATTTATCCGAAGGAAATCATGTGATCATTAAACATGATGACGGCACTTATGGAAATTACTGGCACCTGGAATACAATGGTGCACTTGTTAACATTGGCGATACTGTTAAACAAGGACAGGCAATTGGCCTGGCGGGTAAAACCGGTTATGCTGCCTTTTCCCACCTGCATTTTGAAGTGACAACACAACCCTTTCCGGGGCATAATCAAATACCAACGAAATTCCTGACTCGAAAAGGCCGGAGATTCTTAAAACCCTTGCATTGGTACAAGTCTATTTAATTAGGTTTGCAACCCATGCACGATTTCTTTCACAATTTCATTGCGCAGGTTCAGCAAACTTCATTGCTTGAGTATATAGCTGTTGTAACCGGAATTGCAAGTGTTTTCTTCTCTAAAAAAGAAAATATTTTAGTGTACCCGGTAGGACTGGTTAGCACCGTTATCTACATTTTTATCAGCATAGAAGGCTCATTGTTTGGTGAGGCTTCCGTAAATTTTTACTATACAGTAATGAGTATTTACGGATGGATTCTTTGGGCGAGAAAAGATCAGCAGCATCATGTCATTCTTCACATCACCGACTCATCGTTTAAAGAATGGATACAGCATTTATTGTTCTTTGCATTTTTTTATGTGGTGATCTTCTTTGCACTTACCTGGGCCAGGAATGCTTTTTATGCAAATACCATTCCTGTGATGGATGCTTTCGCATCCGCAACCGCATTTACCGGCATGTGGCTTATGGCAAAAAAGAAAGTGGAAAGCTGGTATTGGTGGATAGCAACGAATATTACATCTATTCCATTATACTTTATTAAAGGCTATGCATTGACGAGTGTTTTTTACATCATTCTTTTAGTATTGGCAGTATTTGGATTAATTGAATGGAAGCAAAGAGCAAATGCTGTGCATCAATCATCTAAATTTGATTTTCAAAATCAATGAAAACAATTGTTGTCATAGGTCCTGAATCAACCGGTAAGAGCACTCTTTGTTCGCAACTTGCAGAACATTACAAGACCTGCTGGTGTCCGGAGTTTGCGAGGGAGTATTTAAAAGAAACCGGCGGCAAATACAGCTTCGCAGATCTGCTGAACATTGCGCATGGCCAGATTGAACTGGAAGAGACAATGATGCTTCAGGCGAAGAACTATTACTTCATCGATACGGATATGTATGTGATGAAGGTTTGGTGTGAAGTGGTTTTTGAAAATTGCCACACATGGATTCTGAAACAAATTGCAAAACGCCAATACGATTTCTATTTATTATGCAATATTGATCTGCCTTGGGTGAAGGACGAATTAAGAGAATATCCTGATCTTGAGTTTAGAAAAAAATTATTCAACATGTACCGTGATCTTCTCATCAATCAAAAAACAAAATGGGTAGAAATTTCAGGAACTGATGCACAAAGATTGCAAATGGCGGTGAGTATTATTGATACGGTGTTTGGAAAACGTCAATAATGAGTTGAAGATGCTGATGAATGGTTATAAACTTTCGAAGATTGAGTTTTTTATTTTGAACCAACCGTTCACTACTACTATTGATCTTCTGTTGCACAGTTTACACTAAGCAAAGCAAATGTGCACTTCGTTCAGTATTCTTATCATCAATAGGCGAAGTTCACTATCTAAATAAATTTCCTTTATAGAAGTTCAATTGCCCGTTTGCTGTTTGCTTTACTTAATTATCCTCTGAACATCAGGATCTCTTTCCAAATTATTCATCTGTCGAACAATCCACCCACTTTTTACAACAACATAAGCGGCCGGCGGCTTTACTGTAAATTTTTTCGGATTCGGCAAGCAGGCAGCAATCATCGCGGCCTGCTGGCGACTTAAATTCTTTGCAGGCTTCTTGAAATACGCTTGCGATGCTGCTTCCACTCCATAGATCCCTTTTCCCATTTCGATCACATTTAAATACACTTCAAGGATTCTTCTCTTTCCCCAAATCCATTCAATCATTTTTGTGAAATACGCTTCCAATCCTTTGCGAATCCAATCCCTTCCCTGCCATAAAAAAACATTCTTTGCGGTCTGCTGGCTAATAGTGCTTGCTCCGCGAATTCGTCCCGGCTTTTTCTGATTGTACTTCATCGCTTTTTCAATACTCTTCCAGTCAAAACCATCATGGTCAGGAAAGATTTGGTCTTCAGAAGAAATAACAGCAAGTTTGACTTGAGAAGACATTTCATCATAATCAACATAATCTCTTTTTAATCCATCACCGCTGATCCAGCTTGATAATTGTGTAATTGTGACAGGCGGATTGATCCATTTTAATGCAATGATGTAAATAAATTGTGCAATGAAAAGAATGAGAAATGTTTTCCAGGTAAATCTCCAGATCCTTTGCAGCAGGCTTCTGTCTTTCTTCATTGTTGCAAGATAGAACTTGGGACAAATAATCAAAAATGAAGATCAAGCGTTTGCAGTGTAAACTTTTTCCCGATAATATATTTCTTTCGCTTTAAGCTTGGGAAGTTCGCGATGATGAAATTTCCATAACCAAGACCTGCTGAATAACCCAGTGCTCTTTTAAAATCAGTCCAATTGGCAAGTGTCATTCCTGCTGTCGAAATAGCAACGCCGGCAGTCGTTAATAAAAATGTTTTGGAATCAAAACGATAATTCTTTTTGTTCAAAAAGATCTTTTCTATAGCAGGAGTAGCAAACCAGTTATTGTTTACATAAATCGAATCTTTTTTTACAAGTACCAGTTCACCATAAATAAATTGATTATCCCTTGTCTCAAATTGGATAACACTGCCTTCTTCAAATGATCTCAGTTTCTTAAACCCTTTTTTCTTTATGTATAGAAAACCCCTTTGCGCAAACACCAGTTGTGAGAACAATAAAAAGAAAACAAGCAGCAGCTTTTGCATATTTAAACTTAGGATGAAAGAATCAACTCTTTTGTTAATTACTGAAAGAAGATAATAAACACGCCAAAAGCAATTAAAATAATTCCGTTGATTTGATTAACGAGGTGAATATTCTTTGCCGTCATGCGATCCCGTATTTTACTGGCCAGTAAAACTTTTGCAACGTCCGCCGCAAAAGCGATCAAAAGAGCCATGGCAAAAATGATAATGCGATGATTGATGGTGTTGTCAGCAAATGTGGTAGCAGTAGTTAACCAGAAAACGATAATGCCGGGGTTAAAAACATTCATGATAAACCCCGTTATAAATAATTTGAAATAATCACTGGTTTCCACGACAGGAGTATTATTTGAGTTGATTTCTTTTGGCTTCTTAAAAAAAACGTAGAAGATTCCAACGATTATCAAAAAAATGCTTGCGATGACAGCAAGCATTTTTTTATGTGCATTCAATACATCAAATAAATTGGTGAACAGGTTGCTGAATATGACCAGTAAAATATCGCTGAGAGAAATACCTGCAATAAAAACCAGTCCGCCTTTGTATCCATTCGTTATACTCTGTTTGATAACAGTGAATACAATTGGCCCGACAGAGATGGCAAGCAATAAGCCTAACGTGATTCCTTTGAGCAGCGCATCCATAAAGCTGCGAAGGTAGAGGTACGAAATGAAAGATATCCTGTTGTTTAAGACTCGCCCTTTTGTAAAGAGATTCACTTCACATTTCGCAACTCATACTTTGTACTCAAAAATTCATTCCAGTCCTGCAACATTTTTCCCTTCAACACCCTTGGAAATTTATGCTGGCTTCCCAGCTTGCCCTTCATCTCCATGAATTTTAAAAAAGCTTCTTCGGGTAATTTTTCCAAAAACACTTCTTTTAATGCACTAGTTCTTTCTGTTGCGTAATCATCGTTTAACTGGCAGAGGTATTCATCGATTCTTTTCACTAAAACGTTGGCATCGATCGGGTCATCGCAGGCAACATACCATTTATGCGCAAAGAAGTTTTCGTAAGGGAAACCAACGACAGTAAATTCAGGAATACAAATATTGAATTCTTCACTCACCAGTTCAATAGCCTTGTTCATGTTTTCCACGCTCAAATGCTCACCAACGAGGCTCAGAAAATGTTTGGTTCTTCCTGTAATTACAATTTCATTTCGGTCCAGGTTCACAAAACGAACCGTATCTCCAATTAAATAACGCCAGGCTCCTGCATTGGTACTCATCAGCAGTGCATAGTCTTTTCCCTCCTCCACTTCATGGATCATCAGGGCTTCGGGCTTTTCAACCATCCTGCCATCACTGTCAAAATTTCGATCATTAAAAGGAACAAATTCCATGAAGATGTTATTGTCCAAAATCAGCTTCATTCCCTTGGCATCCTCGTGATCCTTATAACCAATAAAACCTTCACTTGATAAATAATTTTCGATGTAAACAATTGGCTTGCCCAATAATTTTTCAAAACCTTTTTTGTAGGGCTCAAATGCAACACCGCCATGAACAAAAAACCCAAGGTTGGGCCATATATCGTGGATCGTATTCAGCTTGTAATGCTCAATGATCATTTCCATACACATCTGGCACCATGCAGGCACACCGACAATGTAGCCGATGTCCCAGTCGGGAGCTTTCTCAACAATCTCATGAAGTTTTTCATTCCAGTCTTTGATCTTCGCAATGCGTCCGCCAGGTTTGTAAAAGGTTTGAAACCAGAATGGACGGTTCTTTGCAAGGATACCGCTAAGATCACCAGCAAACCAGCCGGCTTTTCCTTTTTGCAGATCAGTTGCTCCTCCCAACATCAAAAAACCCTTGGTAACGGCGTTGCGTGGTAAATGCTCATAGGTAAAAAGAGAAAGTAATTGTCTGATATAATTGATGCGATTGCTTCGCAACATTTCCTTAGTAACCGGAATGTATTTACTCGCCGCCTCAGATGTGCCTGAACTCAACGCATAAAATTTGATTTTGCCAGGCCAGGTAACATCGGGCACACCTTCAAGTGTTTTCTTTCACCATGGATCATAAATCTTGTTATAGTCATGAACAGGAACGATTGATTGAAATTCTTTCCCAACATGCCTGCTTAATAAAATTTCATCGAAGCGATATTGCTGTCCAACTCCGTGAATCTTGCTCTTTTCAGCAGCTTCTTCAATACACGCAACTGTTGCCTTCGCGGATCGTTTTCCGGAAGACGCAAAGCAGAGGCAATCGCTTTGGGAAGTTTTATGTCAATGATTCTCGCCATTCAATACAATAAAGTTTACAATAAAGATACCATGCCAGGCCTTGAAAATTCAACCGCCTAAATATCTGTAGTTTTTCAAAATGATGCTAATATCCTGCAAAGGCTGATAATCCCTGGCATACCAGTAGTCGAGCATTTTTAGATTTTCGGCAGGAAGATTTTGTGGTGTTGATCGCGATGTTCCATTCGGAGAAAGAATTCCCTCTCTTATTTTAGGCAGGCTCTCGGAAAAAAACACATATCCCACCCATGTTTTTTTTCGGGCAATAACAAGAATGCAGTTGTTTAAAAAATGGAAGGTGCGTTTTACAAACAGAAAATGAACCGGGAAAAGAAAGAGGCATACAAGCGAGAACACAAGATCAATCAATCTTTTTATTCTTCGGTTATTTGACCTTGCCAATTGATAAACATCTTCGGAAGCAATCGCATTCCCTTTTGAGGCACTGTCGTCGCTGCCAATAATACTATTGCCTGAAAAAAACCGAATCCTTACGTTTTTTAATTGCTGAATTTGTTCGATGATCTCTTTGTAATCAAGCTGCCCCGTACAAAAAATAATTTCTTTTGCATTTAACGACTGTGCTGTTTCATTTGCTTTATCTAAGCTCGAAACAAAGTGGTTGCCATTGTCTTTTGTTGAAATCCGGCCAATGACCTTGTCCGATAGGTTTCTTTGCTCTAAAAAACTTTTCGCTTGTTGAAATTCTTCTTTGGAACCTGTAATTAAAATGTAGGGTTTTGATATGCTTTCGGGGGATTCATATAAAATCCCGGAACGAATTAACAGCATCCTGACAACCGTGATCAATACAAATGCAAGCAAAGCTCCAAACACAACAATGCCTCTTGAAAAACGAAACTGCTCCGGTAATAATGCATAAATACTTAAGAGCGCAATCGTAGCAATAGCCGTAGAGCGAATAAGGTTTGTGGCACGATAATAACGGTCGTATAGGCCGGCATAGTAAGCCACAATGAGATAAATAAGAGTAAACACCGGAAAAGAAATGGAAAGTAATTGCTTGGAGTAGATAATAACCGGTCTTACATAGCCCACCCAAACTTCTTTCACAAGCCAGAAAGAAAAAAGGATCAGCAGGGCATCAATTACCGGGAGACCAATCCACCGCAAAAATTTGCCAGCAGCGGCAATGGCTGCTCTTATCCAGATAGCCAAATGAATGGAAGCACTGAAAATACCGGCTCTTGCTCCTCCATAATGTTTATGGACAAAAACACTCATGGCATTGTAAAACATTTTTACATAATTCAAACTTCCCCGCCTCGTGCTTTCACCTTTAAAATGAATAATAGTTGTTCCTGGGAAATAATAATTTTTGTATCCTGCTTTTTGAATGCGGTAACTCAGATCAACGTCTTCACCATACATGAAAAAAGTTTCATCAAAGCTTCCAACTTCATCCAGCACTTTTTTTCTGATCATCATAAAAGCTCCTGCCAAAACATCTACTTCATGATCGGTGTTTTTATCAAGATGTCCAAGGTGATACCGGCCGAATATTTTTGATTTCGGAAATAAAATGGACAAGCCAAATAATTTGTATAGAGAAGTAAAGGGCGAAGGAAACGATCGCTTGGATTCTTTTAAAAAATTTCCTGCACCATCAACCATCTTCACACCAATGGCCCCGCAATCGGAATGTGTTTCAAAAAAAGAAATGCATTTTGTAAAACAATCTTCGGGAACAATGGTGTCCGGATTTAAAAATAAAATGTATTCCCCGTTTGCATACTCGAGTCCTTTATTGCAGGCTTTTGCAAAACCAGTGTTGGCCTGGTTGGCTACAAATTTTACTTCCGGAAATTTACATTCCAAATAATCAAGGCTTCCATCTGTTGAACGGTTATCTACAACGATAATTTCGGTAGTTAACCCTCTGCTGCTTTTGCGAACAGACAATAAGCTTTGCTCCAAAAAATATTTGACATTGTAATTGACTATGATAACAGACAATCTCAACCGTAAAAAATTCTAAACTGACAAACCTAAAGAATATCGAACAAGGAACAAAGAATATTGAATGACGAAGATTATGAAAGGACCAAATGAAAGAATCATTAAATCCTTGTCCAATCCCTGAATTCTGCGGTTATCTTTGCACATGCTCAAAAACACCTTACTACAGGCCATCCATGCTGCCGCCAATGAAATGCTCCGCTTTAATGATCTTGAATTTAAAATCTCAAACAAAGAAGGCATCAACAACCTTGTTACTGAAGTAGACCATGCTTCTGAAAAAATCATTATCGATATCATCAAAAAAAACTATCCTGATCATCATATTCTAACTGAAGAATCCGGCGATCTTGTACAGGATTCACAATACAAATGGATCGTTGATCCTATTGATGGAACCGTAAATTTTGCGCACCGCATTCCGCTCTGCTGCGTTTCGATCGGTGTTGAATACAACAAAGAGATGATTCTCGGAGCCGTTTACAACCCTTACCTGAATGAACTGTTCATCGCCGAAAAGGGAAATGGTGCTTCTTTGAATGATAAATCCATCAGCGTAAGCAAAAAAGAAAATGTGATCAATGCATGTCTTGTCACTGGTTTCCCTTACACGTATTTGGATGAACCGAATGGACCATTGGAAGTCTTTTCAAGATTTATCAGGAAAGGAGTTCCTGTTCGGCGTTTGGGTTCTGCAGCAATTGATCTTTGTTGGGTGGCGGCAGGAAGATTTGATGGTTTCTACGAACATAAATTACAGGCCTGGGACAGCGCCGCAGGTTTCTTGATAGTGAAAGAAGCCGGTGGAAAAGTCACCCATTTTAATGGCGAAGATTATTCACCCTATCAGCACGGACTGATTGCCAGCAACGGGATTATCCACGATGAGTTGATAAAATGGGTGAATGGTGATCTTCCTAAATCTTAACTTATTTTAAGTCCATGAGCGAAAACAGAACAGAAGTTTCTTCGTTAGGTGAATTTGGTTTGATCGATCATTTGACAAAGAATATTGAAATACAAAATGCCTCTACCATTGTTGGTGTGGGTGATGATGCTGCCGTTATAGATCATTTCGGTAAGCAAACCGTTATTACCAATGACCTTTTGATTGAAGGGGTTCATTTTGATTTAATATACACTCCGCTGAAGCATCTCGGTTATAAATCCGTGGTGGTAAACCTGAGTGATATCTATGCCATGAATGCAATACCCACACAAATTATTCTGGGACTTGCTTTCAGCAATCGTTTTAGCATAGAAGCACTGGATGAATTTTATGAAGGCGTATATGCCGCATGCGAAACCTATGGTGTTGATTTGATTGGTGGAGATACCAGTTCCTCACAAAAGGGATTTATCATTTCCTGTACAGCTATCGGCGAAGTGGCTCCCGATAAATATGTAAAAAGAAATGGCGCACAAAAAGGAAACCTGCTTTGCGTGAGTGGTGATTTGGGTGCTGCCTATTTGGGGTTAACACTTCTTGAAAGAGAGAAAAAAATCTTCCTTGAGAATCCCAACATTCAACCCGATCTCGAAGGCGAAAAATATATTGTGGGAAGAATTTTAAAACCCGAGACAAGGAAAGACATTATTGAATTCTTTGCAAAAAACAATATCCAGCCAACTTCAATGATGGACATTAGTGATGGGTTAAGTTCAGAGATATTGCACATCTGCAAGCAAAGCAGTGTAGGTTGTGTTTTGTACGAAGAAAAGGTTCCGATTTCAGAAGAAACAAAATTGGCTGCATTCAAATTCAATCTTGATCCCACAGCCTGCGCATTGAGCGGAGGGGAAGATTATGAATTGCTTTTTACCATCAGGCAGGATGATTACGAAACGGTTTCAAAAAATTCCGACATCAGCATTATTGGTTACATCACCGATGAAGAAGCCGGTGCTAATATTTTTACAAAGGGCGGGAATAAATTTCCGATAACAGCCCAGGGATGGAATGCATTTAAATGAAGACAGCGACTATGAAAACTTTCTTTCTTGCCCTTTCCATATTGTTTTTTTTGGGTAGTTGCTCAGTTGGAAAAAACAGTTACAATCCCAATAAAAAATTTTCGCCTGAACAATTGCAGCAGGATTATGAATTGTTCAGGAATATTTTGGAAGAATCGCATCCAAGCTTATACTGGTACACACCCAAAGACAGCGTTGATTACTATTTTGAAGTAGGCAAAAGCAAATTAAAAGACTCCCTTCCTGAATATAGATTCCGCAACGTGTTAAGTTATGTGCTGGCACAGATTCATTGCGGGCATACAAGCGTTCGCGCATCAAAGGCTGCTACAAAATATGCAGAGCGGACGAGAAGCTGGATGTTTCCTTTAAACGTCAAGGCATGGCAGGATACCGTGGTCGTTACTTCCAACCTTAGCCGCAAGGATACGAATGTGATGCGAGGTGTTTTGTTGAAATCGATCGACAACAAACCCATTTCTGTTATTGTTGATTCTATGTTTCAGCAGATTTCTGCAGATGGGTATAACCTCACACATAAATATCAGACCATAAGTAATGGCGGCGTGTTCCGTTCCATGTATGGTTCCATTTACGGGCTAAAAACAAAAACGCCAATTGAATATATTGATACCTCTGGAGTATCGCGAAAAACAGAGATGGGCTTAGGAATCCAGGTTGTCGATACCGCAAGGATCCGCAGGGAAAAAGAACATCCTACACCAAAAAAAGAAAGAAAGAAGGCTGAGTTGCAGGCGATGAGAAACATGCGGATTGATACAAGTTTGAATACCGCTTTCCTGGAAGTGAACACATTTGCTTCAGGAAATAAACTCCGTCCTTTTTTCAAAACTTCATTTAAAAAAATTCAGCAGCAACATATTCAAAACCTTGTTGTGGATTTACGCGGCAATGGTGGAGGCAGTGTGATTCTCTCGAATCTTCTTACAAAATATATTTCAGACAAACCGTTTAAAATTGCTGATACACTTTTTGCGGTAAAAAGAAAAAGCTGGTATCATCAATATGAACAGAATTATTTTCTAAACCGTTTGTTCCTACTTTTTCTCACACATAAAAAGTCAGACGGGCATTATCATTTCACGCATTATGAGAACAAATACTTTAAACCAAAAAAGAAAAATCATTTTAATGGCACCACGTATATCTTAATTGGTGGCAATACTTTTTCTGCTGCAACACTATTTACAAAAGCATTGGTTGACCAGCCGAAAGTGATTGTTGTCGGGGAAGAAACCGGTGGAGGGGCTTATGGAAACACGGCATGGTTAATTCCTGATGTAACACTGCCCAATACAAAAGTCCGTTTTCGTTTGCCGCTGTTTCGTTTGGTAATTGACAAGAATGCACAAAAAGGAAGAGGTGTGATGCCGGAGGTAGAAGCCGGCCCTTCGGTGAATGCAATTCGTAAAAATGAAGATTATAAAATGAATAAGGTATTAGAGATGATTAAAGGGGAAAAACATCTTTGATGCAATTCATTTATTGGATTTTTGAGCGACTCTCTTGAGAAGTATTTCTTCAAACCAAAATCTCAAAATCATCTGCATCTCTCCAAAATTGAAATTTCTCTCTCACTTCTTTCAATCGCTCTTTGTTTAATTGAATCGTAAACACATCTTCATCATGTGTTTTCTCATACAAAATTTCCCCAAGCGGATCAATCACCATGCTGTCACCGCTGTGATAAATATGGTTGCCATCGTTGCCCACACGGTTCACACCAATAACATAACACTGGTTTTCGATAGCTCTTGCACGAAGCAAAGATTTCCATGCAACATTTCTTCTTTCGGGCC
>Ga0105237_10006985_pt1 | contig 12440 bp, 6 predicted proteins | sample KBSC24metaG_FD_81520 | JGI IMG/M metagenome (GOLD analysis project Ga0105237, IMG submission 81520) | Corn rhizosphere microbial communities from Kellogg Biological Station, Michigan, USA - KBS C2-4 metaG | ecosystem: Host-associated > Plants > Roots > Rhizosphere > Soil | place: Michigan, USA...
CTGCGGAGCACACCTCCTTCAACCACCCATTGATTATTCCCCAGCGCATGCCATCCATTCATATCATGTCCGTTAAAAAGCGGCACCGGCACTCCCCATACAGGCGCCGCCTCCCTCTGCAACTTTGGCGCCCTATGCCCAACCCACGAATACTCCTTACCATTAGGCGTTACCATGGTCCCAACCAACGAATCGCCTTGCAGGGTCCCTTCCACGGAAAGATCCCTGTCTTCTCTCTCCCATTGCGGCGGTATCGTAAAGCTGACCTTCCCATTGCTGAAGTTGACCCTGGAAATAGGCCGTGCACTTCCTCCGCTTGCCACAAACCTTCCCACCAGCGTACTAACCCCCGAAAGCTGGACTTCCAGCCAGGAAGGCGCTTCCCGTTCCCCCTGGTGCACCCTTATATCCCAACGGCCGATAATATTCCCGGGACTATCGGCAGGCGCAGCATAAGCCATCATAAGGACACCTGCCCAGAAGCATAAAACAAGCAATACTTTCTTCATATAGTTTGTTGAAGAACTGAATATACGGCAAATTTCAAGGCGATCACCTTTTTTTCTTCTCCCGGTATTCGGATGGGGTTAGCGAGAATTTCGATTTAAAAACAGTTGAAAAATATGCCTGTGAGGAAAACCCGACTTTAAAGGCGACCTCGGCAATAGAGAGCTCCTCTTTGGCCAGCAGGAACTTGGCTTTCTGCAAACGCACGGTCAGGATATAATCATTCACATTGTATCCGATCAGGGCCTTTACCTTCCGGTATAGCTGCACTCTCGATACCCGGATCTCCCGGCAAATATCGTCTACTGAAAATTCTTCATTGGCTAAATTATTCTCCACAATGGCAATAAATTCATTGATGAACTTCCGGTCGATCTTGGTCGATGAATTGCTCCGGGATACCGTAGGCAGCTCGCTGGTGTAATGTTCGCGAAGGATAGACCGGTTGTTCAACAAGCTCCTGATAGTCTCCTCCAGATATTCGAGATTGAACGGTTTTATGATAAAGGCGTCCGCTTTCAGCCGGATGCCCTTTATCTGATCTTCGATTGAATTTTTGGCCGTCAGCAGGATAATGGGGATGTGAGAGCTCCGGATATCCTGTTTTAGGGTTTCCGTCAAATGCAGACCATCGGGGCCTGGCATGATAATGTCTGCAACGATGAGATCAGGTACGATGTCATATGCCATCGCCATACCCGTAGTGGCATTGTCCGCCTCATGCACTTCGTAATGAGTCCCCAGCCGCCTCCTCAGAAAGGCGCGAAAGTCTTCATTGTCCTCGATAAGCAATATCGAATAGTCCTTGTTGCCGATGGAGCCGGCTCCTTCTTCCTCGCTGACCGCCGGCTCGATATCCGTCGTATATATCCTGATATCTTCATAGCTGGGTATGGACGACTGATCTTCCACGATCTCACCGGACCGCAGATGTGATCTCCCGGTGGGAAGCCGGACCAGGAACTTTGATCCCTTCCACTTCTCGCTTTTAAGCGCAATGTCACCGTGATGCAGGCTGATCAGCTCATTCGAAAGCGCCAGGCCCAGTCCTGTACCGGTAAAATTGGACCTGTCGCCCTGGAAGAAGGGCTCGAAAGCATGCTCCACCTCCTCAACGGTCATTCCGACCCCGGAATCCTCCACGGTAATGATTGCCATTTTCGTAGCAGGGTCCTCATCGATAGTCACCTGGATAGAGCCGCCTTCACGCGTGAATTTGAAAGCATTGGACAGCAGGTTGAACAGCACCTTATCCAGCATATTGACGTCAAACCACACCCGCAGGTCACGGGACTTATTGACTATCTGGAAAGTGATCGACTTTTTACGGGCCAGCTCCTGGAAGGAATTCGCAATTTCCGTCACAAATTCCCCCAGATTGTTGTTCGACGCACCGAGTTTCATCTTATTCCCTTCGAGCTTTCTGTAATCCATCAGCTGGTTGATCAGCCGGAGAAGCCGCATGGCATTCCGGTGGATCAGCTGGAGATTGTTCTTCACCGTGAAATGGAGCTTCGGGGACGACAGGACATCTTCCAGCGGCCCCAGGATCAGCGTCAGCGGCGTCCTGAACTCATGAGAGATATTCGTAAAGAAGCTGAACTTGGCCGCTGTAGCCTCGTTGGCCTTCTCCGTCATCTCCAGTAACTGATTCCGCTGAAAAAGTATTTCCTGGTTCTGGGATTCCAGCCTGGCGTTGATCCGCCTGTTGTGCCGCATGGAAAAAAAGGCGATACTCCCCAAAATGACGGCCAGGACCAGTCCCGTTATGGCAGCATAGAGGAGATTACGCTGATTGTGATAGATCCTTTGTTGCTCCTGCAAAAGAGCATACTGTTTTTCAATATCCTGCTGCTGGTTGTCGATCTTGTCCATCTGGAGCTTCATGATCCGCACATTCGTAGAATCAATGACGATGGAGGGAAGGATATTTTCCCGGCTGAAAGGCTGTTTGCCAAGTATCTTGAAAGCCACCTGGATGGCCTCTTCTCCGCCGGTGGGATTCAGAAAGGTGGCCTGGAGTACCTTGTCCGACACCAATTGTATCCCTCCTCCCGGCCCCGGCAATCCATCCACTCCAAAGAATTTGACGGATCCTTCCATTCCCAGGCTCTTGTACACCTCATACGCCCCCAATGCCATGGGGTCATTTTGCGCAATTACCACATCTGTAGGCGCCAGTTGGTCCTTGATCCTAAGGAACGCCTCTTTCGCCGGATCTTTGAGCCAGTCGCCGTGCAGCCTGGCCTTGATATGTATCTTCGGGTTCAAACGTATCCCCTCTTCAAATCCCAGTTGCCGATCGCTGGAAGGGGTCGATCCCTTTAACCCGATGACCTCTATAATATTAGTGGTATCATGGAAAAGATGGGCGACATAATTGCCCACCATTTTGCCCAGCTCGAAATTATTGATGCCGATAAAGGCGGTATATAAGTCGGAAGATGTCTTTCGATCGATGATCACGACAGGTATACCGCTGTTATAGGCCTCTTCGACTACCGACGTGAGTGGCGCCGCCTCATTGGGCGAGACCAGTAATATATCGAGGTTCATCCCCAGCAGTTCCTTCACCTGCCGGACCTGCAGATCACTGTTATCATTGGCGCTGCGATAGATGAGTTCGGTGCCGGGATGAAAGGACAGCTCCCTCTGCATACCCTCCAGGGTGACCTTCTTCCAATTCTCCGTACCGGTACATTGCGCAAAACCTATGCGGTATTTCTTTTCAGTGGGGGCATTTGAACAGGATGAAAAAACTACAGTAAAGCCTACCAGGGCGATGAGCCACTTTATCATATGCAAGCTGGTCATGGAACAAAATTGAACCATTTTCGAAAAATGGGATTATAATCCGGTATACTTTTTTTTCGAAAGCGTACCATAAAGGTACAAATCTTAAAAAAGCAGGTACAAATTTAAATAAACGGCTTCCCCCACACTAAAGACTCTATTTTACAATTCACTTATCACCAACACATTATCCCAACATTCCCATAAAAGAACAATTTTGATCGAACATGGTATCATTTCAAAAGATATTCCTTCTCTCAAAGGATATCTTGCCCGGAATTGAATTGCCATATGCAAAGGAAAAAAGTCCTCCTCTGGTCCATCGTTATCGCTCTTGGCGGGTTCCTGTTCGGGTTTGACACAGCTGTTATTTCCGGTGCGGAAAGATCTATCCAGCAATTCTGGAACCTCGGCACCTTTCAACATGGTTTTACCGTATCTATTGCACTCATCGGCACGGTCATCGGCGCCCTGCTGGGAGCCATCCCGGCAGACCGGCTGGGAAGAAAGAAGACCCTCTATGGAATAGCCATCTTATACCTGGTATCCTCGCTGGGTACGGCGCTCGCAGGTACCTGGCCGCTCTTCCTGGTTTTCCGGTTCCTGGGCGGCTTTGGCGTCGGCGCCTCTTCCGTAACCGCGCCTATATATATATCGGAGATATCCCCGGCGGCAGGAAGGGGCAAGCTGGTAGGCCTTTTCCAGTTCAATGTGGTTTTGGGTATCGTGGTGTCCTATCTCTCCAATTACCTCATCGGACAGACGGGTAACCATTCCTGGCGGCTGATGCTGGGTATCCAGGCCATTCCTTCCGCCCTGTTCCTGGCGTTGCTGCCATTCGTGCCGGAAAGCCCGCGCTGGCTGATCACGAAAAAAGGAAAGGTACAGGAAGCCCGGAAAATTATGGATTTGATCAACCCCGACACAGCCGGCCAGATCATCAGCGACATCGTGCAAACCAGCAAGGAAGAGAAAGCCACGCTGCAGAAAGCCCCCCTCTTCTCCCGGCGATTCAGGACCCCGGTAATGCTGGCGGTTTTATTCGCGATTTTCAACCAGGTCTCCGGGATAAATGCCATTATCTATTATGCGCCGCGCATATTCAATATGACGGGTCTGGGCGCCGGCTCCTCTTTATTGTCTACAGCCGGACTGGGCGCCGTGAATTTCACTTTCACCCTGCTGGCCATGAACTTCATCGACAAAATGGGCAGACGTTCCCTGATGCTCATCGGCAGCATTGGCCTTATCGTAACCCTGGCCCTGGTCTCCTGGTCTTTTTATTCGGCGAATTTCAGGGCCGTCCCCATTTTCCTGTTTGTCTACATCGCCTTCTTCGCCTTTTCGCAGGGAGCTGTCATCTGGGTATTTATCTCGGAGATATTTCCCAACCAGGTGCGCGCAAAGGGACAGACCCTGGGCAGCACGACACATTGGGTCATGGCGGCCATCATCGCTTTTACTTTTCCCTACCTGGCCGAGAAGGCAGGTGGAGGTAATACCTTTTTGTTCTTCTGCCTGATGATGTTCATACAATTGATCTTCGTCTGGAAGATCATGCCTGAAACAAAAGGAAGGTCGCTGGAACAGATCGAACATACGCTGGTCCTGCATTGAGGACCGGCGCCGTACCATACAATCAACTAAAACAATTTGCTGTGAGCTTGCCAACTAAGAAATATCCCGTTGTCTGCTATGGGGAGATATTATGGGATCTCCTGCCCACCGGAAAGCTTCCGGGAGGCGCACCCATGAACGTTGCATATCATTTGATGAAGCTGGGCCTCGACCCGGCCCTTATCACAAGAGTAGGCGAGGACAGCAACGGCAGGAACCTGGTCCGCCTGATGGAGACGCAGGAAATGTCAACAGAATTCTTTCAGATAGACTTTGAGCTTCCCACCGGAACTGTACATGCGAATCTGGACGAAAGCCATGACGTGACCTACGACATCGTGCGCCCCGTCGCATGGGATAATATCCATTGGGAGGACAACTTTGTCCCTCTGCTTAAGAAAGCTGCTTACTTCGTTTTCGGCAGCCTGGCCGCCCGCAGCCAGACCAGCCGCCGAACCTTATATCGTCTGTTGGAAATAGCACCGTCCAGGATACTGGACATCAACCTTCGTCCCCCGCATTACGATAGAGTGACCATTTCAAAACTACTGGAAAACCTGTATTTGCTAAAGCTGAACCTGGATGAGTTGGATCTTATCACGGGATGGTTCTCGGGCTATAGAGATGAACGTGACCGGGTTAAGGCGCTGCAAGACAGGTTCCGGATCCCCAATGTAGTCGTAACAAGGGGCAGCAAGGGTGCGCTGCTCAATAAAGAAGGCTTATTCTACGAGCATCCGGGTTTTAGTGTGACACTGGCCGATACCATCGGCGCAGGAGATGCCTTCTTAGCCGGCCTGTTGTCTCAACTGGCCGGCGGAGCCGATCTGCAGCGTGCCCTTGCTTTTTCCAGCGCGCTGGGCGCCCTGGTGGCCAGCCGTACAGGCCCTTGTCCTGATTATGACGTCAGCGAAATAGCCGGACTCACAACAATTAACACCATATAAAATCAACCATCTAACAACTTAAAATTGCCATTATGAAAAAATTACGGCTCTTATTACCCATGGTGCTGCTGGCTCTGTTCAGCTGGGCTCAGCAGAAGACCGTTACGGGGAAGGTAGTGAGCAAGTCGACTCACGAACCCCTGCAAGGCGTGTCCGTACGTAGCAAGGACCGCACTGTGGTCACCGATGCCAATGGAGCTTTCTCCATCCCGGCTAACCTGGGGGACGTCCTCACTTTATCATTCGTCGGGATGAATCCCCTCGCCGTAAAGATCACAGCCAACACGACAGATCTATCCCTGGTGATGGAAGAAGGCAGCAGTGATCTGAATACGGTAGTAGTGACAGGCTACAAATCGGAGAAAAAAGTCGACCTCACGGGAGCCGTTTCAGTAGTTAACCTGGCCACTGTAAAAAATGTCCCCGCTTCAAGCCCCATGCTTGCCCTGCAGGGACAGGTGCCGGGCCTGTATATCCAGACGGACGGGTCTCCCACAGGCGCCAACGGAGGAGCCCCACAGATACTGATCCGTGGCGTCAACACCCTGGGAAATACAAACCCACTGTATATCATCGATGGCATTCCTACCACACGCTATGAAGATTTTGCCAACCTGAGCACCAGCGCCATCGCCTCGATCCAGGTGTTGAAGGACGCTTCGGCAGCCTCTATTTACGGTTCCCGGGCTTCCAACGGCGTCATCATCGTCACCACAAAAAATGGAGGTACGGGCGACAAAGTGCGCATCCAGTTCAACACCAGCCTGACCCTGCAGACGGAAAGACCCTGGCAGGAAAAGGTCCTTAATTCACTGGACAGAGGAAAAGCATTGTGGCGCGCCGCTGTCAACGACAGCACGGATCCCAATAATCTGGTGAACAAGATCTACACCTACGACTGGAATGGAGACTATACCAATCCCGTTCTCAACCAGGTGCATATCGCCCCCTTTGTCGGTGGCGACAGTACGGAGCCTGTAGGCAATACCAATTGGCAGGACGCCCTGTTCAAGACAGCTACGATCACCTCCAATAACCTTTCCATTGCCGCCGGAAATGCCAAAAACGGCCTGCTCATCGACCTCGGGTATTACAATAACAATGGGCTCATGGTATTCACAAAATTCCAACGGTACAGCGCACGCGTCAACTCACATACTTCGGCCTTTAACGACAGGCTGCGCATCGGCGAGAACCTCCAGATCAGCCGGACCTCGCAGATCAATTCCACCACGGACGTGGGCGGCGCGGCCACTCCGGGACTGGCGCTCACACTCTCCCCTACCATTCCCCTATACAAGACGGACGGGACCTACGGCGGCCCTATCGGTCCGGGCTATACGGACAGGAACAACCCGGTGGACATGCAATACCTGAACCGGTTCAACACCCGCAACCAATTCCTTGCCGTCGGAAATATCTATCTCGACCTGGAAATTATAAAACACCTGGTCTATCATACGAGCCTGGGCTTCGATTACTCCGACGCCCTTGCCAAAAATGCTTCGCTCATCGGGACGGAGGGCCCTGTCAGGTCATTCAACAGCCTTGCGCTGCAGGAATCCAAGGATTTTACCTTCACCTGGACCAATACCCTGAACTATAATATAGAGCTGGGCAGGAACAGGCTGAACCTGCTGGCGGGCACAGAGGCAGTACGGAACGACTTCTCCACCTTCGGCGCCGCAACGACGAATTTCGCGCTGCAGAATGCCAACTATCTTCAACTGAGCTCAGGCGTAGGCGCCCAGACAAATAATGGCGCTGCCACGGGCTACCGGCTCTTATCCCAGTTTGGAAAGGTCTTCTACGGATACGCCGACCGGTACCTGGCATCCTTCACCATCCGCCGGGATGGATCTTCAGTCTTCGGCACCAACAACCCTTACGGTGTTTTTCCGGCCTTTACACTTGGATGGCGCATCAACAACGAAGCCTTCTTCAGGGAAGTGAAAAATGTTTCCAACCTGAAATTAAGAGCCGGCAGGGGTACGGTAGGTAACCAGAACATCGGCAACCTGTCAGCCTATACCTTATTACAGGCCAACTACGGGACGGCCAGCAGCGCTTTTCCGCAATGGCTGAACATCGGCACTGCCTATGACCTGGGCGGCATCAATACAGGCACCCTCCCCTCGGGCTTCGCCCAGGTGCAAAAAGGCAATCCCAACTTGAAATGGGAACAGAGTACAGAAACCAACGTAGGACTGGATTTTGGATTGTTCGACGACAAGATCAGCGGCTCCTTCGACTACTTTGACAGGAACACCAGCGGCATCCTCATCTCCCCCCCGGTGGCGGCAGCTGTCGGAGAAGGACAAACGGAATATTTCAATGGCGCCAACATGAACAATAAAGGATGGGAGCTGATATTGAATTACCATAACCGCACAGCAGGAGGTCTCGGATATAGCATCACAGGCAACGCCAGCCATTGGAACAATGTTATCACCAGCCTGCCGGATAATGTTCGCCCGGCCTACCCGGGAGATGCAACCCACTCCATCGTAGGTCATTCACAGTTCTCCATTTTTGGATACAAGACAGCGGGTCTCTTCCAATCCACACAGGACGCCACCAAGGCGCCTGCACAACCAGGCGTGCTCGACGGAGCATTGAAAGGCGCCGGACGGATCCGGTATGTCGATGTCAACGGTGATGGAAAGATCGATGCCAATGATCAGACATGGCTGGGCACCACCCTGCCCAAGGTGGAATTTGGCATCCGGATCGAGCTGACCTATAAGAACTTCGATCTGTCCATATTTGGATCAGGCGTAGCCGGTAAGACGGGCTTCGATCCCACCAAATTCTTCAACTCCTTCGTCAATGCAAGAAGCAATTTCGGCCCCGGTACGCTCAACGCCTGGACCCCGCAGAACACAGGATCCACCATACCTGCCCTCAGTCTCCTGAACCACAACGGCGAAGACAGAACTTCGGACTTTTACTACGTGAACGCTTCCTATTTCAAGCTGCGCAACGTCATGCTGGGATACAACCTGCCCAAGAATATTGCCGGCAGCATAAAAATGGAAGGATTGCGTATCTATGTTTCCGGCCAGAACCTCCTGGCTGTCAAATCCAAAAAGTTCACTTCCAAAGACCCTGAAAGGGCCAACACCTTTGACCTGTGGCCTGTACCGACCGCCGTCACTTTTGGGATAAACGCCAACTTCTAACCTTTAAAGATCAGATCATGCAAACAAACAGCATAAAAATATTCATCGCAGCCCTGCTCGTACTTTCCATGGGCTGTAAAAAATACCTGGACTATAAACCCCAGGGATATTTATCCGCCAGCGACCTTTCCACACCCACAGCCGTCGATGGACTGGCCACCGCGGCCTATGCGGGGATCGCCAATGACTGGTGGGACGCCCCTATCACCAGCATGTGGGAATATGGCAGCGTACGATCCGACGACGCCTACAAGGGCGGCGGCGACATAGGCGATCAGCAGCAGATGGATAAATACGAACAGTTCTACCTGGTCAATGCTTCCAACAACGGCGCCGGTGATTTCGGCTTCCCCGGCACCTGGATCAGGGCCTACTCGGCCATCTCCCGTTGCAATGCGGCTTTACGGGCATTGAATAGCCTGACAGACGCCCAGTTCCCCCAGCGGAAGACACGCATCGGAGAAATGCATTTCCTCCGGGGACATATGTACTTCCTGTTGAAAGTGCTGTTCAGGAACATCCCATGGTTCGACGAGACACTGACGAACGACCAGATCCTGAAAGTGTCCAACACCACGTCCAACGATTCCCTCTGGCAAAAGATCGAAGGCGATTTCCAGGAGGCGGTGAACGACCTGCCGACGACGCAGCCCGGCGAGCCTGGAAGGGCCAACCAGCTTTCCGCCAAAGCCTACCTGGCCAAAGCCTTGCTCTACCACGCCTATACCCAGGATGACCAGTACAATGTCATCGGCATCGACCAGGCAAAAATGCAGCAGGTGATCTCGCTCACCAACGACGTGATCAACTCCGGCAACTACGCGCTCAACTCCGACTTTGCCTTCAATTTCCTCGACGGTCACGACAACAGCCCCGAGTCGGTATTCGCCATCCAATACTCTATCAACGATGGTACGGTCATCGGAGGGCGCCTGAGCATGTCCACCAGCCTGAATTATTTTGCCGGCGCCCCTCAATACGGCTGCTGCGCCTTCCATATCCCCAGCCAGGAATTAGTAAATGCCTTTGGCACGGATGCCAATGGACTTCCCAGGTTTACTACTTTCAATAATGCCGTATTGACGGACGACAGCCTAAAACCCAACGGCGCCCTGGTCGACCCGCGTATCGATCATACCGTCGGGATACAGGGACATCCATTCAAGTACAATGCAGCCATACCCTACGACCATAGCTGGGAACGACTGGCAGGCGTATACGGCGGGTTTGGCACGATGAAAGAGCTGCAGCTGTCCACCTGCGCATGTTTTAAGAAACTGGGACCGTTCTACGGCACCTCTGTAAATATGGACATCATACGGTATGACGACGTGCTGCTGATGAATGCAGAAGCGCAGATCCAAACGGGTAATCCCGCCGCTGCGCTGCCCCTGATCAACCAGATCCGGACGCGTGCGGCCAATAGCACGGGACTGCTGAAGAAGGCGGACGGCACCTTCCCCAGCAATTATAAGATCGACGTTTACAAGCCGGGCGTGAACATCCCGGTATGGGATCAGGCAACGGCACTAACGGCATTACAATGGGAACGCAGACTGGAATTTGCCATGGAAAGCCCGCGGTTCTTCGACCTGGTGCGCTGGGGCATCGCCGCAGAGACGCTCAACGGATATTTCGACATCGAAAAGACGAGACACCCCTTCCTGAGCAGCGCCCATTTCACAAAAAATCAGCATGAATATTTTCCCATTCCTCAGGAACAGATCACCTTTACCAACGGACTCTATATACAGAATAAAGGATATTAATATGAAGCATGCAGCATTGCCCGTTCTCTTTCTCCTCTTATTGTCATCAGTTGTACACCCGCAGGATACACCGGCCCCCACTCCGCAGTGGCGGCCGGCATATCATTTCACCCCGCTGACCAACTGGACCAACGATCCCAACGGGCTGATCTTTTTGGATGGCAAATATCATCTCTACAACCAGCAAAACCCTTATGGCATCGGATGGGGCCACATGAGCTGGGGACACGCCACCAGCACCGACCTGGTGCACTGGGAACACCTGCCCCTCGCCATACCCGAGACCATCGACAAGGACACCACCTGGCGGTTCTCGGGCAGCGCGGTTTGGGATAAGAATAACAGCAGCGGTCTCTGTAACCCGGGTGGCTGCCTGATCGCCATCTATACAGCCGACCAGCCCAATCTGAAAAAAGAATCCCAGTTCATTGCCTATAGCAACGATCGTGGCAGGACCTTTACGAATTACGCCAACAACCCCGTCATCGATCTGCAGAAGAAAGATTTCCGCGACCCGAATGTCACCTGGAACACGCAGTTGAATAAATGGTTGATGGTGGTAGCCCTGCCCCGGGAATACAAAGTACGGTTCTATGCCTCCTCCAATCTGCGCAATTGGGACCTGCTCAGTGAGTTCGGCCCCGGCGGGTATGCCGGGGCCCCATGGGAATGTCCCTTCCTCGTGCCTTTGACTGTCGAGGGAAAGGGCAAAGAAAAATGGGTGCTGGTAGTCTCCGCCGGCGGCGCTGAAAAAGGCACCTATATGCAATATTTCACAGGCGTGTTTGACGGCAAGACCTTCACCAACGACAACCCCTCCGATACGGTGTTGACGGTGGATTACGGAGACTGTCTGTATGCAGCCATCCCCTGGAACGGCACACCAGGTAAGAACAAAACCTATATAGGATGGCTCACGCCGGGCCCGCAGGCAACCTATCCATGGACGGGTCAGATGTCCATTCCCAGGGATCTGTCGCTGAGAGAGACTCCCCAGGGTCTCCGCCTGGTCCAGACACCAGCCTCCCTCATCCGGAAGAACCTTGACAATCTCTCACATCACCGGGTGACGGAAGCAAAAAACATCGCTATCCATTCCGGTACCCAGCCGGCACAAAGCCCCCCTGCCCAGTCGGGACACTCCCCCTCTGCCCTGTCGCTAACGAAATGGAAAACAATGCCGGGCAACGCCTACTGGATCGAGGCTAACCTCACAGTGGATACCGGCGCCACTGCGGGTTTCCTGCTGGCAGGCACCCGCATCACATATGACCCCTCCCACCATCAGTTGATCATAGACCGCAGCCATGCCGGTGGCGGAAAGATAAAAGCAGGACGGGAAATACAAACCATCGACATAGCTGATACCGGACACACGCAAACCGCATCTTCCGGGAAAACCCTGCACCTGGAGATACTGGTCGACAGGTCATCCCTGGAAGTGTTTGCCGATCACGGACTGTATGCCTTGTCGACGCAAATATTCCCGGACGAGGACGCTGATTCCATCTACCTCTTTTCCAATGGAGGAGACGCAACCATACAATCGATAAAAATATGGGACCTTTCGCCATTACATCGACAGTGATCTGCTTCCTGCTCTCCTTTACACTAAAGGGGCAGGC
>Ga0105237_10006986_pt1 | contig 12440 bp, 11 predicted proteins | sample KBSC24metaG_FD_81520 | JGI IMG/M metagenome (GOLD analysis project Ga0105237, IMG submission 81520) | Corn rhizosphere microbial communities from Kellogg Biological Station, Michigan, USA - KBS C2-4 metaG | ecosystem: Host-associated > Plants > Roots > Rhizosphere > Soil | place: Michigan, USA...
GAGGTGAGAGCGTTGCGTCCGGGCAGACCGCGCATGATGTCTTCGGTGTTCATATTGACGACACCGTTGTCGCCGAAATCCGGATTCGGCTTGCCGGTTTTCGTGTTGATGGAGTACAGCTTGCCATCACTCGAACCAAAGACCACCTGGGCAGGAGTTTTGCCATCCCCAGGCCAGTACTCGACACCGCGCGTCGAAGGGACACCGGAGGGCAACTGAAAGGCCCAGAGTTCCTTGCCTGTGGTCGGGTCAACCGCCACCACCCGCGAGTAGGGGGTGGACATGTACATAACGCCATTGATGACTAAAGGGGTGACCTGACTCGGCCGAAACCCAGAGGCATTTCTGCCGCGGCCGCCCCCAAACTGAGGTGCATCGGGAACATCGCCGATTGCGCCCCCGGGGCCCCGCCCTTCCGGCATGGGAGGCAGAGCTCCACGGCCGCCCGCAGCGCCGGCTGGCTTCATGTGATACGTCCAGGCGACTTTCAAATTGCCGACGTTGGCTGGGGTGATCTGAGTGAGAGGGGAGAAACGGGTCGCAGAGGAGTCGTGACCGTAGGTCGGCCACTCTTTGGCAAGATCAGGGGCGCTGCCGGAAGCCGCCGGAGTCTGGGCGAGAGCGCCGGAGACGGTCAGGAGCAAAAGACTACTGCCCGCCGCCAGGAAACTACGTTGAAAACGCTTCATATGGAAGATCGATATCCGTTCCGTTAACATGCAGGCCCTGGTCTGAGAAATGGCCGAAACGAGAGCAGTCGATAGCAGAGTCGATGCATCGCGAACAGCGCGTGGCCGAACCTGGAAGACGATTCAGAGACCCGCAACGTTACCCGCGCCGATGTTACGCGTCTGGGTTCCGCCCCGATATGGCCGCTGGCCGACTTCACGGAATTAGCATATATCGATCACCGGGGCCAACGTCTTCAGCGATGTTCACGCCTTTGGCGCATCTCGCTGGAAATTGCGGCCAGCGCGGCCGAGTCGAGCAGCCGTTCGGCGAGTTGGGGGTACAGCTGATCTTCTGCCTGGATGTGGGACCGATAAAGCGTGCGCAACCGCTGGGCACAGTCGAGCCACGGGGCGACGAGGCTGCGGAGAGCGGGCCCGCCGGATTCCAGTTGCGCCGCCAGGCTGTGAAGTTCGGCGCTTATGACCTCAGCTTCCGTATGTTGTGCTTCAAGCGCGATAAGCTGCTCCTGTTCTTCCGTGGAAAGCCTCTCCTGCGATCGTTCTCTCAACCTGGGAAAGAGGCTTCGTTCTTCGTCTTCCGTGTGAAGAATGCCGTTCGTATCCAGGAAATGCAGGCTGTTCCGGATAGCGGTGAGGGCCGCATCGGTGTCTGTCTCGAGGTGACTGGCTGCCTCGACGAGAGTATCGAGACGCTGCTCGATCCGACGGTGACAGGCCAGCAGATGTTCTACCGGGAAATCGAGGGTGGCGGCGGGCGCTCCGATCTGAATCATTTGCTTTCACGATGACAGAGTTTGGGAGCGAGAGCCAGTGACCAAAGTCACTGCCGGTCACGAAGAACGAGGGATATCGTGATCACAGAGGCAGAGAAGATGCCAGCCACAGCTCCGAGCCAGATTACCCACCTTAAAACTCCGCAAACACCTCGAAAAAAGCTGGTGCGACGCGCGCTCGCAGAACACTCGCAGGGCTTGAGGCACACGGTACAGGCGCTCTTCCTCGCCCTCAACGTCTGGATCGGCGTGCAGTTCTGGTTTTTCGTGCGCTATTACGAGGCGGGCGGTATGGCGACGCGGGTGGAGCGTCCGGCGGGCGTAGAGGGATGGCTGCCCATTGCCTCATTGATGAATCTGAAGGTCTTGCTGCTGACCGGAGAGGTCCCTCGAATTCATCCGGCGGGAACGTTTCTGCTTGTGGCGTTCCTGACGGCATCCTGGATCTACAGGAAGAGTTTCTGCGGGTGGCTGTGTCCGGTTGGAACAGTTTCGGAGTATCTGTGGCGCGCGGGGCGAAGGCTGATAGGGCGAAACTTCCGGCTGCCTCGCGCGTTAGACATTCCCCTTCGAGGACTGAAATATCTCTTGCTCGGCCTGTTCATCTACGCCGTTGTCTCGATGCCGGTCAGCGGGATTCATGATTTTCTGGAGAGCCCGTACGGAATGGTGGACGACGTGAAGATGCTCAACTTCTTCCGAACTCTGGGAACGACTGGAGTGGTGGTGATGGCAGTGCTGGTGGCGGGTTCATTCGCCGTGCAGAATTTCTGGTGCCGATATCTGTGCCCCTACGGTGCGCTGATGGGCCTGGCCGCACTGCTGAGTCCTCTGCGAATACGTCGCGAAGAGGAGTTATGCATCGACTGCGCGAAGTGCGCCAAGGCGTGCCCGGCAGCATTGCCCGTGGACAAACTGGTGAACATCCGGTCCGCAGAGTGCCTGACGTGCATGCAGTGCACCGCCGTCTGCCCCGCGGAAGGGGCGCTGTATCTGGCAGCCCCGCAGCGGCGACGAGTGGCGCCGTGGGCGGTGGCGGCGGGAATCACGGTGCTGTTCCTCGGCAGCTATGCGGTGGCGCGCTGGACCGGACATTGGGACACGGAATTACCGGACCGGGTATACCTGCAGCTGGTGCCGCATGCAAACGAGTTCGGGCACCCCTGAGCTGCGTGCGACCCCGGAGCGAAATCAACGATAAAACGGTTTCCAGGTCAGCCAGCGGGGACCATACTTCGGTTCGGGAACACCGAGTTCAATCGCACCGAGATCGGGCGCTTTGCCGGTGAAGCCGTCGTTGATGGTGGGTAACAAAATCCCTCGATCAATCGCTTTGCCGCCTGCGTTCAGACGGAAATCGAGGTCCATCGAGTGGTAAACGGTGTGGCGGTTTTTCCAGTCTGGCGGGGCAAGGTTTTCGAAGATATCGTAATCGACTTCGAGCCCGTGGCTCTCCTGCCCGGTTGCAGCACGAAAATCGGCAAGAGAACCGAACGTCTTCCAGTCTTCCGGCTTCGCCGTGTACGCCGTCATGCCGGGTTGAGGAGCAAGCCAGGCATACTGACCGGACACGCCCCTATTGGGACGATACCCGTTGTAATCCGAACCGTAAGCGCCCGTCGCATTGGCCCACGTCATGATGCCGCGGTCCGGCGTATCACGCCCGAGAAAAAGGTTGTTGGCGAAGTGAGCGTTCGAGTAGGGATCTCTGACCGTCTGTTCGGCGATGATCGTGTTGTGATAAACGAACATGCCCGCCGGCTTCGCGGAAAATTTGAAGGCTACGCCGGTCGGCACGTTATAGAGAATGTTCCGATAGAAATAAATGGGGCCGCCGAAAACCGGCTGCGAACTGTACCCGCCCTGGGCAGCATTGATGCCCTTGTTCTGAAATACCCGGACGTTGTGAACGCCGCCATCGGTTTCGAGAACGTCGTCATTCGACATGTGCGTTTCGTTGTTGTAAATGTCGATCGAAGACGCCTGCCGTTCGGGATCTTTCTCCGGGGTGCCGTACGTCGAAATACCTAAGGCATCGTGGAAGTATGCGATGGCATTGTGTGCGATTACATGACCAGGGCCGTAAACCTTGATGGCGTAATAGCTGGTGAGAAGGTGTGAGCCATAGTTGCCTGCGCTGGCCCAGCGCGGACCTGTCCAGCCAACCAGGCGGAAGCGATCATCACGTCCGAGAAAGAGGTTGTCCGCAATGTAGAAATCGCTGGAGCCCGCATACTCCGTCCAGATGCCGAATCCGATGTTCTCGAACCGGCAGTTCTTTACGGTCAGGGCCACGGCACCAGCAACTTCCTTTTCTCCGGCGAAGAAAACCACGTCGGTGTTGCGGAAAGTGAGGCCGTCAAAGATGTGGTGCGCTGAACCCATAACGTCAAACAATCGGAAGTTCCCGCCGCCATCGAAGATGACTTCACCATCGCCTGCGGCACGGATCGTGATCGGCTTTTCAGCGGTGCCTTTCAATGTAAGCAGGTTTGTCCCGTCGAAGGGTGTTGCCAGGGGATCGACATAATTGAGGCGTTCCGGCTTGTAAAGACCGGCGTGCATGAGGATGGTGTCGCCAGGCTGAATCCGCTTTTCCCAGACGACGTTCCAGTCCCCAAGACCGGCCCCGTAATAAGCCTCAAGCAGACCGGTGAAGGAAGGCTCCTGCTTCGGACCGGTGTGATCCGGCGGATAGACGTGCAGGACGTGGCCGCCCTGATAGGGCTGTGGTTCAGTGCGCGTTTTGACCGTGACTGTCTTCGAAGACTCGCCCGCGACACCATCGGGGTCGGCGAGGCGAAACCGGCATTCGTAGGCAGTGCCTGGCTTCAGGTTGAGAATACTTCCCGCAAACATGTCGGGGACCCGATAGTTAAGGCCCTCGCGATCGCGAAAGACGCGTTCGCCACCCATACGAACCAACGGGAGCGCAGTGCGCCAGGCAGTCTCGCCGACAGCGCGGAAATCCACGTTGACCGTGGCGTTGCGGTTGGCATCACCGCTGATCTCCCATTCGAAGCCAAGGTTGAGAAGCGTGGGGTGCTCGACGATGAAGCGCCCCGCAGTGGTCTTCGCCTCCTGCCCCTGAGCGATGGCGGCAAGCGAGAGAATGGAAATGAGAGATCGGATAAACATGGCTGGCCTGAGAATGATATCGAAGTCAGGTCCGGGATTGTTCAAAGAGAGCGGCGCAGGCGCGACGAGTTCCAGGCGACAAAGAGACTCGAGGTGACCATCGCGCCGGCGCCGATAATCGGATTCAGCGTGCCCATGACCGCGAAAGTAATGCCTGCGGCGTTGTAGAAAAAAGCCCAGAAGAGGTTCTGACGAATGGTTCGCATCGTGCGGCGAGCGAGGTCAAACACGTCCGTGATGCGTTCCAGACGGTTGCTCATCAGCACAACAGTCGAGGCCTTCATGGCCAGACCTGTGGCGGAACCCATGGCGATGCCGAGATCCGCCTGCGCGAGTGCGGGTCCGTCGTTCACGCCATCGCCCACCATCACAACGCGAGCGCCGCGAGCCTTCAGTTCCGCAATTAGTCTTCTTTTCACTTCTGCCAGAACCGCCGAGAAGTATTCAGAGATACCCGTGGCGGCGGCTACCGAGCTGACAGTTCCGGCGGAATCGCCGGATACGAGAAGGACGCGCATCCCTCTGGCGCGAAGGCTGGCTACAAAGGCGGGCGCGTCTTCGCGGATACGATCGCCAAAAACGAAGATTCCGCGGACGAGACCATCCCAGCCGCAGAAGGCAACGGTGTGGCCCTTCGTTTCCCAAAAACACGCCCGGCTCTCCAGTTGCGGATCCGGGCGCACCGCGAGTTCATCGAGGAGCTGGCGATTGCCGCAGAATACATGCTGGTTCGCGACCAGGCCACGAATCCCGCGCCCTTTGAGAACCTCGATCTGGCTGGCCGCCGGGATTACGCTTCCAGCTGCCGCTTCGACCACCGCGCGTCCCAAGGGATGTTCGGAGAATTGCTCGAGTGCAGCGACCAGAGGAAGATGCTGCGGATCGCATTCGAGCAGGACGAACCGCCCTTCTGTGACGGTGCCGGTCTTGTCGAGCACTACGGTATCAAGAGTCCGGGCGGTCTCAAACGAGCGGGGATCGGAGATCAGGATGCCCATCTGCGAAGCAGCCCCCACGGCAGCGCTGATGGCCAGCGGAGTGGCAATGCCGAGCGCGCATGGGCAGGCGATCACGAGCACGGTGATTGCGCGGAGCAGTGCCTCGCCTGCACTGTATCCGGACAGGACCATTCCGAAACCGACGATCAGCGCCAGGACAATCACGGCCGGCACAAAGATCCGGGATACCCTGTCTACGGTGCGCTCAATCTCAGAGCGCCGGCTAAGGGCCGCTTCCACGGAGCGGACAATTTGGGCCAGCACTGTGTTGGGGCCTACGGCGGTGGCCCGAACCCGCAGAATCCCGGTAGAGTTCAGACTGCCGCCGGTCAGCTTGTCACCCGGGTGGCGGGCAACCGGGTTCGATTCGCCCGTCAGAATACTTTCATCCACCCAGGAGTCACCTTCGGCGACGATGCCATCGGCGGGAATGCGTTCCCCGGCTTTGACGATAAAAACCTCGCCGGGCTGGAGAGCATCAATGGCGATAAAGCGTTCGCGTCCGAGGGGGTTTTCCGCGTCGAGCCGCAGGATGCGAGCCTTCACGGGCAACATACCGTACAGCCCCGAGATTGTGCGCGACGCCGCCGCTTTGGCTCCGCGCTCGATAAAGCGGCCCAGCAGAACGAGAGTCACGATCGCGCAGGCAATGTCGAAGTAAACGTGCCGTCCCCCGCGCAGTGCCTGGGCGACGCTGTATCCATATGCCGCACTGATGCCGAGAGCAAGCAGCGTTTCCATGCGTGCGACGCCCTGGCGCAAACCGGTCCACGCCACGCGAAGAATGGGCAGCCCGCAGCCGAAAACCACAGGAGTTGCGAGGGCCATCACCAGCAGGGGCAGCATCGGGTGCAGGCCGGCACCGAAGTAAACGGAAAGATTGAGCGTCATCACATTGAGAGTGAGGAACGCGGAGAGGCCCAGGCGCAGCAGTTCGCGGCGGCGGGCAGCGGAGTCGTCCGCCGCTTCTCCCGTGTGCGGCGAGACGGTATAACCGAGACCCCGCAGAAGTTCTTCAATGCGGGAGGCGGGCAGGTATTGAGGGCAGTAGCGGACCCGGAGCAGGTCTGAAGTGAAGAAGACCTGGGCCTGGCGAACACCTGGTTCCTTCATGAGGACGTGTTCAATGAGCCAGCCGCAGGCGTTGCACCAGAGCCCTCCCAGATGGAAGAGCTTCTCTTCCACGGCTGCACTCTCCGGTATCCGGCTGGATGGCTGCGGACCAGACGCATTCGACACAATGCCGAGAGCGAGGCTGCGCTGGAAAAGGTCGGTCTGGCGAGGGTCTTGTCCTTCCTGAATGGCGCCGCTTTCCAGCAGGATCGAGTGGACATTCCGGCAGCCGGCGCAGCAATACTCTTCGCCCTGGGGACAGGGCTCGGCACAGAGAGCACAGCGCAGATCGACAGCCGCCGCCATAAGGTTCAGTAGGTTTTCTGCGCCGTTGCCAGAGGTTTGCCGTGCTCGTCCAGGAAGACCGGATCAGCCTGTTTCGCGATGATGTAGCAGACGATGAGGATGGTAACGAACAGGCCCATCACCCCGCCGAGCAGGATTTTAAAGTTCATTTGCTTTCCTTTGTGGGACGATCTTTGCCCCTCGGGGGCGCGAGGTAAGTCATGTCAATTGTTTGTTGCCGGCCAGCCTGACCGGACGCAATCCGAAAGCGGAAGTGGCTGACCAGCGGGAGCGGCTCCGAAGCGCGAACGGATACACTGAAATCTTTCGCAGTGGTCTCGCCGGGCGCCACGAAGATCGGCTGGGGAGACAACTGCAGGCGCGCGCCGGTAAGACCCTCGATCGCGATCATGACAGGCTGTGGCTTGCCACTTCGATTAGAAATAGAAACGCGGAACCGGTTTTCGATTTCTCCCGCGGCATTGCTCGTATACAGCGTCGTCGTGCGGATGGGATTGATGCGCACGAGAACAGGGTTTCTCGTGGACAGGGCCGCCCCAAGTCCGCATGCATAGAAGAGCATCACAAGAAGCAGAACGCGCCGTTTGGCATCGCGGATTCCGAGTCGATACCACCACGGCTTACCGATTTCCGAAGAGAGCTTCGGGCCGTCTTCTCCCCAGGAATACTCGATCACTGTGGGGCGTTTGACACGGGCCATGATCTCATCACATGCGTCGATGCATTCTCCGCAATGGATGCATTCAATCTGGTAGGGAGAGTTCCGAATATCAATTCCCATGTGACAGATGCGGACGCACTTTTTGCATTGAATACACAAGTGGTCCGGGTCGTGATACTGGACGAGAAGAGTGTGTTTATCGGCCAGCATGCCTTGCAGATAGCCGTAAGGGCAGAGGGTGGTGCAGAACTTCTGGCGGACAAAGGCAAAGTCGAGAAACGTGATGAGAGTAGTCACTGCCCCGGCGAAACCCGCGCTGGTACCGATGTCGAGACGAAGCAGCCGATGGAGCAGATCGAGGGGCTCGACAAAGTAGGCGATGAAGACGAACGAGACAACGACAGAGCCGACCGCAAGAATCGAGTACAGCAGAACGCGGTGAAGCAACTGGCGGCGCGCGAGCGGCCATGAAATGAAACGCCGGGTAACCTCTCTGCGCAGACGGTCTTCCAGCGCAAGCGCGGTTTCGCTGAAGATCATCTGGGGACAGGCATAGCTGCAGTAGACGCGCCCGTAAACCATGGAAAGCGCCACGATGCCGAACATCAAAAACATCAACGAGAAGAAGATAATGGCGAATTCGTTAATCCAGAGTTCCGCGCCGGCGAAGTAAAAGCGTTGGCGGGGAATATCGAAACGCATCAGGTTAAAAAACGGCAGAGAGCAAAATACAACGAAGAAGAACAGATGGATACGTCGGCGTTTCCGGTGAAGTGGGCGATCCGGCAGAATGGGCGGAAGAGCCGGCGCGGGAGATGGTTTGAGTGAGACAGCCATAACAGCTCTAGTGCATGTGATGCAGGTGCATGCCGGAGGTGACGGCGGGGGAAGAAATCAGTCCGCGCCAGACCAGGAATGCCCCCATCAGGACGACTCCGGCGGCGGCCCAACTCTGGCCGCGCAAACCGATCCATCTGGTGAGGGTGACGGAGAAGACGCCGAGCCCGAAAAGGGGCGCGGCAGTCCCGACGCCAAAGGCGGCCATATTGGCAGCTCCCGCCCAGGGGGATGCGGTTGCTACCGACCGAAGCAGGGCCCCATAAATAAGACCGCAGGGAAGTAGTCCCATCAGCAGGCCAGTGGCGAATCTGCCGCGCAGTGATGAGATACGCAGCAATTTTCCGGCAAAGCGGGATAGTCGGGACGCGCGTCCGATCTTCACCAGACCATTGCCGCGAACCGCTCCCGAGAGCAGAAGCCCGGCGCCGATCATCAGGACACCGCCGGTGATGGCTGCGGAATTCTGTAGACCTGCCGCCGCACCCGCGAAAGCCACACCAGTGCCAAGCGCGCCGGCCAGAGCCCCGAGCGCCGCATAAGTGAGAAGGCGACCCACGTGGTAAGCTGCGTGTGCGGCAGCCTGGCGCAGACGTGGCGCGCCCGCCATGGTGAGCCCGAAGCTGAGCACAAGGGGACCGCACATCTGAACGCAGTGCAGACTGCCGGCAAGGCCCAGCGCGAACATAAGGGCCAGGCTCATTTCAGGACGCCCCGTAGCTGACGCATTCCGTCGAGAATTCGAAACGCTGCATGGTGATGGCGTGGGTGGGGCAGCGCGAAGCGCACATTGCACAACGGATACAACTGGATTCGTCCTTCGTCATGACACCGCCGAGATGATCGAGCTGTTCGGGGGACATCTGACGCAGAGCGGAAAGGCTAACTCCGAGATTGATGGAAATTTCCTGGGACCAGCGATCGTCGAGCACCAGACTGCTGAGACCCACCAGCCGGATCAGATTTTGTGGGCAGACATCGACGCAGCCATTACAGGCGATACACATCGAGGTGTCGAAGACGGTATTGACATTGCAGCGCAAGCAGCGGGACGCCTGCTGGTACGCCTCCGCGGCAGAATAGCTTTCTTCGACGATATCGATCGAAGCGGCGCGCCGTTCGGCATCGATGACCGGAGGTTCGTGACGGATCAGCCGGTGCCAGTCATTGGCCATCGTGTACGCGGCCGGATGCCATTGCTTGCGAACCGTGACTTCGGTGCGAGTGCCTCGCAGATAGTCGTGCATGGAGCGGGCAGCTATCTGGGCAGAGGCGATCGCATTAATGAAGAGGCGGGGACCGTGGGCGATATCTCCGCAGGCAAAAACATCGGGCGCCGAGGTCGCGTAGGTTTCGGGGTTGACCTTGATAAGGCCCCGACTGGTTTCAACTCCGTCTTCCGTGTTCAGGAATGACAGGTCGGAGGACTGTCCAATGGCGAAGAGAATGGTATCGACTTCCAGGTCCTGCACATCGCTTTCGTCGAAACGCGGATTAAAGCGGCCCGCCTCATCGAAGACCGAAACGCAGCGCGAAGTGCGAAGCGCCACGGCTTTTCCATTACTGCCAAGAATTTCCTTAGGCCCGCGGCCGTTGTGCAGATAGATGCCTTCTTCTTCACCTTCTTCGATCTCGCGTTTATCAGCCGGCATTTCCACGCGCTGTTCGAGGCAGATGAGGTGAACCTGCTTGTCCCCGCTCATTCGAAGAGCAGTGCGGGCGATGTCGTAAGCGGTCTTTTCTCCGCGTTCCATCTCGGCGTGGGTCTCTTCCCGGCTGGCATCGGCACTGACCGGGCGAATGGCGGAACGGGCTACGTCGTACGCTACGTTGCCACCGCCGATCACGGCCACACGGCGGCCGAGAGGCATCGGCTTACCTTCATTGAAAGACCGCAAAAAATCCAGGCCGTCATAAACGTTTTCCAGGTCCACGCCGGGGATGGTAAGGCGACGGCCTCTGGGCAGGCCTACGCCCAGGAAGATCGCTTTATATCCATCGCGGCGAAGGCTGGCGATCGTGAAGTCGCGGCCAAGCGCCATGTTGCATTTAATCTCAACACCCAGGGACTCGATGGCATTGATTTCGGACTGCACCAGATCGCGCGGCAGCCGAAACACCGGCACGCCGACAGTGAGCATGCCGCCTGGTTTCGACCATGCCTCGAAAACGGTGACCTTGTAGCCCACGCGGGTCAGATCGTGCGCGACCGTGAGGCCGGAGACACCGGCGCCGATCACCGCAACCCTTTCAAAATCCCCACGCCCCGGGGGGAGCATCTTTTCATTACAGCCGGCATGCCACGCGGCGTAGTCGCCAGACTCCGGGCCGAACTGGTCGGTAACGAAGCGTTTCAGAGCGCGGATGGAAACCGGAGAATCGACCGCGCCTCGCCGGCAGGACATCTCGCAGGGGGCGCCACAGACCCTACCACAGATCGAGGCAAATGGATTGGTCGCGCGGGCAATCTTGTAAGCATCCTCATACTGGCCGGCAGCGATAGCGGTGACGTACCCGCAGGCATCCGTGTGAACCGGACATGCATCGCGGCACTTTACCTGGCGCATCCAGTATTGGGTGGCGTCGGGTGGTTGTACCTGAGTGAGAGGTTGAGTCATGGTGGCCCGGAGAGTCTGTATGAGAATCGGCTGTTTCCTGTACGGTTAGTCCTGAGATTTCTTCGCAGCGAACGCGGAGACACCGATAAAGAACAGTGCTGCCAGTGCGGCGACGCCATACATCAGCGGCTCGGACGTTGTGGTACTGAGATTGAACTGCCTGACGAGCGGGCCGCGCTCCGCATGCGTCACCTCGCCATACATGTACATGATGAGATAAGCGACAGTGGAACTGGCGATCACGATATAGCAGACGCGGAGAAAGACCGGGACTTCAGTGCCTGCTTTTTCGGTAATCCAGCCACCGGCAATTTCGTGAATAGCGGGTTCGGCGCCTTGTGTTTTGAGATCAACGGCCACGAGGGGCCTCCTTGTTTTCGCGCAGTCGGTCTCCGGCGAATCCTTCGTCGAAGACGTGATATTTGACGTTCTCACCGTTGCTGCTCCAGTAGCCGCGTTTCCAGCTGCGAATGCAGAAAAAGAGCGCCCCGAAGAGGAACAGAAAGAACAGAAAGTAAGAAAAGAATACGCTGGGCCAGGTATAGTCCATGGGGATCCCTATTTCTCGTAGTCGTTATCAGGACGCCAGTTCTTGGCTCTGCCGAGGCGCTGGAGATAGGCTACGAGCGCCTGAAACTCTGCTTCGTTGTCGGCGATCCACGGGAAGGGCGGCATGATGGAGCCGGGCACAAGGTCGCGAGGGTTCCGGAAGTGTGTCCGATGCCATTGCAGATCGTACTTGCCTCCAACGTGAGAGAGATCCGGACCGGTGCGCTTGGTGCCGAACATATGAGGCTGGTCATAAACGAACTCGTCAGGTGTGGAGACCGGCGCATCGACGCCGCGCCAGCCCGACCGTTTGGTATCGGCAAGCAAAGTACGAGTCTGCTGGGTGTGGCAATACCAGCAACCTTCGCGGGTATAGATGGCGAGCCCCTTCTTCTCCTGTTCCGTGTAGGGCAGAAGCTTACCTGTCAGTCCCTTGGACGGGTCTGAGTTTTCAAAAGGCTTGCCCCAGCTTCTGTCAATGAGCGGTGGAGCGATGGTGGTGAGGGAGCCTCCGATAAAGAAGAACACCAGCGCGGCAGTAACGAAGACCTTGGCGTCGAGATCGATTTTATTCAGCATGGGGTCTCCTGTTACGCCTTCTTCCCAGGTGCATTGACGATGGTCGCCATGAAGTTATAGAGGAACGCCGTGATGCCGGCGAACATGATAATGCCGGAGAAGAAGCGAACCAGCCAGATGGGCTTGAGCGCCACCACCGTATCGATGAACGGGATCGCCGGGTTATTCCACTGCCA
>Ga0105237_10006989_pt1 | contig 12435 bp, 10 predicted proteins | sample KBSC24metaG_FD_81520 | JGI IMG/M metagenome (GOLD analysis project Ga0105237, IMG submission 81520) | Corn rhizosphere microbial communities from Kellogg Biological Station, Michigan, USA - KBS C2-4 metaG | ecosystem: Host-associated > Plants > Roots > Rhizosphere > Soil | place: Michigan, USA...
CAAAATTTCAATCTTTCTGGCCTTGACTATCGCAGCAGCGGCAACGCCCCTGGCCGCTCAGGATTCCCTCGCCAGCTATGTGAATAAGCTCGGCATCGATCAGGACGTGAGGTCCGGTATGCGAGTTATGATGGACGACATCTTTAACTCGGCAGTCACACTTCCCGATGTCCCGAACGACGTTACGGTACTGCCCGTTGTTCCTCAGGTACAGGTCCGCGGAAGCAACCTCCAGACCAATGCGGCTTCCGGTATAACCAGCGACTACACCCAGCTCTTCACGGGCTTCCGGCCATTTGTGCACGCCTATCAGAGTGAGGTGTCCACAGCGGCGTTCGGCAGGAATATCGTGACCGGCTACAACAATTCCGCAGGCCTGCACATCATCGCGAATCCCAACGGTCCGGGCCTCCTTGTAGACCGAGCGCAGCTGTCCGGATTCTCCACGTCGAACGACGGCGGCGCCACCTGGACCAGCGGCTTCCTGCCTGGCTCGCACGGCACCAGCCAGACGTTCGGCGATCCTTCACTGGCCGTTGACCGCCGTGGCGTGTTCTATTACGCGACCCTCGCGGCGAACGCCGCAGGTAAATCCACCATCCAGGTCAATACCTCGAGCGACGGCGGGCTGACCTGGGGAGAGGGCGCCATTGTTCAGCAGGATGACGGCTCTGACAAAGAATGGCTTGCTGTTGGCCCCGACCCGGCTCAGCGAAACCGGGACAACGTCTATGTCACCTGGACCAGTTTCCAGACCTCCACCTGCGAATTGCGTTTCGGGCGTTCTGTTGACGGGGGCGCAAGCTGGACCGCGAAAACCATCTTCGTTCCAACCGCGAACGCCAATCCCAGTTACCCGACGAACTGCCTGCAGTTTTCCAATCCCACCGTAGACAAGGTAACGGGCACGCTGTACGTTCCTTTCCTGCGTTTCAGCAACGGGGAGCAGGATTTCATCCAGATGCTGGTCTCGAACGATGCCGGCGAAACCTTTCATTTGGCGGAGTTCAACGTTCCGGGTGCGCCGGAAACGACCGTGTACCCGGTAACGCAGCCGGGCGAGTTGACGCAGTGCGGGGGAAATAATTTTCGACTGACAGTCCACGGGACGGCGCAAGCCACACCCGGCAGGTTCGGGCTCCCTCGCTACATCAATGCCTCGCGGATGATCCTGCAGCCCAGCGCCGCCGCGAATAACGGCACGGTCTGGATTACGTGGAACAATTCTGCGAGTCTGTCTTTCGGCGGTTCCGCCGGATCGAATGTGATGCTGCTGCGCTCCGGCGATGGAGGCCTGACCTGGTCCCCGGCTGTGCAGGTGAACCCTGCCAGCGATCGGCATCACGTGCTCCCGTCCCTGGGCATCGATCCTTCCGGAGTAGGCGTTCACGTTTCTTATTACACGCAGCATGCCGACTCTACCTTTGATCTGGATATGGCAAACTCCCTGGATGGCGGCGCGACGTTCCCCGCGGATCGGACTCTGCGGGTAACGAGCACGTCGTTCAGCCTGCCTCCCACGAATATCCGGTTAAGCGACGCGCCGAACTATTCCGCAACGAACTTCGACCGGCAGATTGCCGTTTGTTACGCCCTGGGTGAATATCAGGGCCTGACCACCTCGAACGGAACGGTGCATGTCGGATGGGGTGATGGCCGGAATCTGTTTACGGAACCGTTGAGCCCACTAAGCCCCATTTCCGGCCAGACGCACCCGGAGATGGATGTGTTCTATCAGGCCGTCAAGGCGCAGTAAAGGCTCGTTACCGATCGGGAAAGGCGCCGGGCCTCGGCGCCTTTCCCGCGCAGATGCACAGAACTCTCTGTTATTCCGGAACGGAGTAACCTTTGGCACGAGCCTCCGGAGCAACGGGCGGAATTGACCGGACCGCGGGCAAAAATCCCCATAGACTTTCTGGTATGCGGAGCCCCGGTAATTGTTTTTGCGGATTCCTGCTCGTTCTTTGTCCCGTGCAACTCGTGCGCGCGGCCACCATCACCGAAATCGGCAATCTGCCAGGCGGCTGCGGTATCGAGAGTGTCACTGCAATCAATTCCAGCGGAACAGTAGTCGGGTCGGCCTGCACGCCCGATACGTATGTGCTGTTTGGGAGCGTCGTCCATGCGACAGAAGCTTTCTCCTGGTCGCAGGGGGTAACCAAGCCCCTCGGATCTCTCGGCAACTTCAGCGCGGCTCTTGCGGTGAATAACCAGGGCGACGCCGTCGGGGAGTCTCTGCCGCTGAATACCGGAACCTATGCTTTCAAAGCGGTGCTTTTTTCCGGCGGCGCGGTGACGCGCCTGGCCGATGCGGGCAGCCTGAGAAGCGTCGCGACGGCAATCAATGACGTCGGCGGGATTGTCGGCTATTCTGACTTCGGAGCGCCCAGAACGCAGTTCGCTTTCGTTTATACAGGAGGAGTGGAGACGCCTCTTTTTACCCCGATAGCCGGCCTTAGTACGGCAGTGGGGATCAACAATAATGGCCAAATTGCAGCGAATCAACAGGGCCTTGCTTATCTCGACACAAACGGCAACTTTCTGCCATTGGGAACGCTGGGCGGGGCATACAGTTCGGCGTCGGCGGTCAACTCGGCAGGCCAGGTAGCTGGCTCGGCGTCAACATCTCAGGGCAGTCATGCTTTCCTCTATTCGGACGGCGTGATGAAAGATTTGGGAACGCTGGGCAAAGACGCGGACAACAATTACAGTTACGCCACCGGCCTGAATGATCTGGGTCAGGTTGTCGGTTATTCGCAGTACGAGCCGACCAACAGTCTTACGCTCGCGTTCCTGTATGCAAACGGCGCGATGATTGATCTGAATTCACTTCTGCCGCCTGATTCCGGGTGGCAACTCATGCGAGCCGCGGGCATCAACAATTCCGGTCAGATTGCCGGTACGGGCTTGCTGAACGGACGCGCGGCGGGCTTCGTCCTGACTCTCGACAGTTCGGATTGGGAAATGCCCTCTGTCCCGGAACCGCCTTCGCTATCGCTGCTTTGCCTCTGTTTGACCATACTCGGGGCGCTCCGGCATCAGCAAAATTCAGCAAACAGTTAGCACCACTCTGCGTCCTTTTGGCCCTGAGTGCATCCACTCTTCTGAATGAATGCGCCACCAGCTGAACGTTTTGCCTGCCTGGAACTGCGGGGCGGAAACCACCACGCGGTTTACAGCGCAGAACTCCCTGGTCTGGAGGCGTGGGTCTCCTGCCGCCCTTTGCAGCCCGCGGCAAAAGGCGGCGATCTTTACTACCTCTCTGTTTGTAGTACTGGCTCGATCTCCCGGGTCGCCATCGCGGATGTCGCCGGCCACGGAGAAATTGTCAGCGCTGCCTCCGCCCGGCTCCGAGACGCTCTCCGTACCCATGCCGATCACTGGGACCAGTCCCTGCTCATCCGGAACCTGAACGACACTTTTCTGAACGGCACCGACTACGCCACCGTTTTTCTGATTAGCTATTATGGCCAGACCGGTGAGTTGCTGTTTACCAACGCGGGACACCCGCCGCCGCTTTGGTACCACGCGGCAACAGGAGAGTGGACGCTGCTGCACGACACCACGCCATGGTCGAGGGAGATTACAGACTTGCCACTGGGTCTGATTCCGGGAACGTCCTACACGCAGACTGGAGCGCAGCTGGAGCAGGGCGATCTGATGCTGCTCTATACCGATGGAGTCACCGAATCCGCTGATGCCGCCGGCGAGCAACTCGGTCTGAAACGCCTGCTGCAACTCGCGCACAGCCTGCCCACAAGCTCTCCCTCAGAAGCTGGCGCGGCCCTCCTGCAAGCTGTGGAAGGATATCGGGGTGGCCCGTCCCTCGCGGACGATGAGACGGTCGTCGCGTTGCGCAGAGCAGCGCCGGACGGAGTTCAGAACGCATGATGACACCGGAACTGCACTTTGAAGCGCGGGTCGTAATGTCGAGCGACGTGCGTTTTCTCCCCGTCATGAGACATACTATGGGGAATCTGACAAGTGAGCTTGGCTGGAGTGAGAGCGAGTCCCGCACCATCACTCTGGCGGTGGAAGAGGCGCTGACGAACAAAATTCGCCACGCTTATCCGAACAGGCCGGAAGGGCGGATTCAGTTCGAGATTCGAATCGAGCCGGGTGAGCTGATCCTGCGGCTGACGGATCAGGGGGTCGCACCGGACCCGGCCAGAATTTGCGAGCGGGAGCAGGACAGCCTGAAGCCGGGGGGCTTCGGGACGCATATCATCCGGGACGTAATGGACAGCGTGGTGTACCAGACGACAGCTGAGGGCAACGAGTTGATTCTGACGAAAAAACGACCCGCCGGTGAGGGTCTATGAATGTCGAAACCCGGACGCGCGACGGTGTGCGCATCGTGGATGTCAGTGGCGACGTGGATCTGAAAGGTTCGCCGGTGCTGCGCAAAACTCTGTTCGGCGCCTTGAAAGAAGCGCCCAAAGTCGCGCTCAATCTTGCGGCCATTCGCTACATCGACAGTTCCGGCATCGCCGTGATGATTGAGGGACTGAAAGAGGCACAGCGGCTGAACCGGGACTTTGTGCTGTTCGGCATGAGCCCGGCCGTGCTCGATGTCTTCAAACTGACACACGTCATTCGCATTTTCCGCGTGGCGGAAACCGAAGAAGAGGCTTTGATCGCTTGAGCCCGACGCGCCCGAATCTGCTGGTTCGTCTTGGCGGCGGAACCGAAGGTGCGCTCGCTTATGTGGGCGGCCTTGCGCAGATTACAGGAAAGTCCCTGGCATTGCTGGTGTCTTCGCCTTTGAAAAGGCAGAGAAGCCTGGAACGCGCGGTGCATCAGGCCATGAAGGTCGGTGTGGGAGCTATTCCGATCGTTTCCCTCATCACATTTTTTATCGGGGTCATCATGGCTCTCCAGGGCGCTTACGAGCTGAGCAAGCTGGGCGCAATGCAACTCGTCCCCGCGCTGGTGGCCGTCTCAATCACACGTGAACTTGGGCCCCTGATTACGGCAATCGTCGTGATCGGAAGATCGGGCTCGGCTTTTGCCGCCGAGATCGGCACCATGCGCGTTACCGAAGAACTGGATGCTCTCGAAACCATGGCGCTCGATCCAATGGCATTTCTCGTCGCGCCGAAATTTCTCGCCATGGCGCTGATGGTGCCTTGCCTCGCGGTCTGGTCGGACTTCATGGGCGTGATGGGGGGCTGCTTTTTTGGTATTCTCGGCGGCGGGTTTTCCTTTACGGGCTACTTCACCACAACCCGCAACTCACTGGTCCTGTCGGATGTGATGACGGGCGTGGTGAAGAGTTTTGTCTTCGGCCTGGTCATTACTGCGGTGGGATGCCAGGAAGGCTTATCGACCGGGGCGGGGGCTGAGGAGGTCGGCCGCGCCACAACCTCCGCCGTGGTGCTGTCGATCCTCATGGTGATTCTGATCGATGTCGTCTTCACGCTGCTCTTCTATCTGACAGGGGGGCTGACCTGACGTGCAGGAAGCAGTGGCAGGCCAACCTATCATCGCCGCGCGTGATCTGCGCGTTCGTTACGGCGACCGCGAAATTCTGCACGGCGTGAATTTCGAAATCCCGCACGGCGAGACCGTCGTGGTGCTGGGCGGTTCCGGGTCAGGTAAAAGCACGCTCCTGCGGACCATGGTCGGTTTGGAGCGCCCGCACTCCGGCGAGGTGCTCATCAAAGGCATCGATATGGGTAAAGCCTCGCGGGAAGAGAAAGCCGCGCTGCGCCGCAAAATGGGGATCGCTTTCCAGGGCGGGGCTCTGATCGGATCGATGACCGTCGGGGAAAACATCGCACTGCCGCTGCTTGAACACTCCGCACTGGAGCCTTCCACTGTGGAAGTAATGGTGCGCATCAAACTCGAACAGGTCGGGCTTTCGGGTTTTGAGAACTTCAATCCGTCGGAACTTTCGGGCGGCATGAAGAAGCGTGCTGCATTTGCCCGCGCCATGGCGATGGACCCCGAGATCCTTTTCTTCGACGAGCCCTCCGCAGGCCTCGATCCGATCATGGCGGCCGGCATTGACAACCTGATTCTGAATATGAAAAAGGCCTACGCAATCACCATGGTGGTAGTCACGCATGAGTTAGCGAGCGCCTTCCTGATTGCCGACCGCGTCATCGTGGTCGATAAAGGGCACATCATCGCGAACGGCTCGATCCCGGAACTACAGGCCAGTGAGCATCCGAGAGTTCGCCAGTTTCTGGACCGGGTCCCGGATTCGGATCACGACGACGACGCAGTCGATCATCTGCGCATGTATACGGAAGGAATTCGGTGACACAGATGGGATCGTCTCGAGAAAAGGCCTTGGTTGGCGTCTTTGTTTTGGTTGCGGGGGCGCTGCTGTTTCTAACGGCGATGGCGCTGACCGGCGGTATCGGTGTGGCCAGGGTTTCTCACCGCGCATACTTTCGGTTCTCCGGCGGCCTCGAACCGGGCGCGGCCGTGCGGTACGGAGGGCTCAACGTGGGCAAAGTAACTCGCGTTCGGGTAGACCCGCAGAACTCGACCCGCATCGAAGTGGAGTTCGCGGTGGATTCCGGCGCTCCAGTGAAAACCGATAGCGTGGCCCGCGTTACCGCGTTGGGGTTCCTCAGTGATAACTATCTCGAAGTCTCGCCCGGAACCCTGGGAGCCGGACGGGCAGCCGCGGGTTCTGTCATCCCCTCGAAAGAGGCATTCAGCCTGGATGATCTCACCGATGCGGTGCAGACGATGCTTCCGGATGTGCAGAAGACACTCAAGACTCTCAACACAGATCTTGACGGGTTGCAGACGACGATCGCCTCTGCCAACGATCTGCTGAACGGCAGCAACCGCGCGAACGTGGCCGCCACACTGAAAACCCTGAACGGCGCTTTAACGGAGTTGCGCCCGGTGCTGAACAAGACGCTCAAATCAGTGGATGAGATGGTGGCCGATGCGCAGCCCAAAGTCTCCTCAACGCTGACCGATGTGCAGGGTCTGACAAAGAAACTCGATCCCCTCGTCGAGGAACTGAACAAGACCGTGAAAACCGCGAACGACACGCTGGCTCATGTGGATGGCACGCTGGCGGAAAATCGCGGCGATATCCGGACCTCTGTAGCGTCGTTGAAAGATGTGCTCGAGAAATCGACTGTGCTGCTGAGTCAGTTGAATTCCACCCTGGGACAGAACTCCGACAATATCGACGACACTCTCGATAATGTCCGCCTGGCAACGGAGAATCTGCGCCAGTTGACCGACACGCTGAAGACTTCGCCGGCGAGTCTCATTCGCGGCACGAACATCAAAGATCGCAAGCCGGGCGGGCTGAGGAAATGAAAAGGCTGGAGGTGGCTGTGAACACGATGAGAACGGGGCTGTCTGTTGCGTTGCTTGGACTGATTTTGACGGGCTGCGCGCCGCATCGGATTCGCTATTACCAGCTTTCGGCCTTCCCATCCGGCGGTGCCGTCACGAGTGCCGGGCCGACCGTGGTGGTGGGACGAATCGCCACCGCACAGGCTCTGCAGGACGGCCGAATCCGCTATCACGAAGGCCCAAATGAAGTGGGTGCCTATGAGTATCATCGCTGGACGGACCCGCCCGGTGTGATGGTGCGCGAGGCTCTGGTGCACGCTCTTCGGGCTTCAGGGAAATTCGGAGCCGTACAGGATGCAACCAGTTCCGTGTCTGGTGATTATTCCGTGCGGGGCAAGCTGCTGGAATTCGCCGAAGTGGATAACCCCGGCATTCAGACTCGCGTTTCCCTCGAACTGGAGATGCGGGAAGTAAAGACTGGCAAACTGATCTGGAACAAGCTGGTCACTCACGACGAACCCGCCGCAGCAAAAGAAGTGACGGATGTGGTGAAATCGCTCGATCAGAATCTGCAGACCGTGCTCAAAGACAGCGTAACGGGTATCGAGGCGTATCTGGCCGCCCACCCGGCGCAGGGGAATTAGCGGGGCCACCGGAAATCCGCAAGCCCCGCCGCTGAGATTTAGTTTTTCTTCGCTGCCGGCTGCCGGAACGAACGTTCCACCATATCGTTCACGTCGGTCGAAACCGGACCATCACGCCACAGCCACCGCATCATCTCCGGCATGATCATGCCTCCGTACTTCTGCCCGTGCAGGTTCATGCTCCACGAGTAGTTCACATCGTAACCCTTCTGCGTAAGCGCCTTCATCAGCCGGACATTTTGATAGAACCAGTCGCGCTTTTCGTCATAGACGCCGCCCCGGACCAGGCCTCGGTTATCGTTCCGGCCGTCGCACAGATAGACCCGCAGCGGTTTCTTAGCGCTCTCGAGAACACGCTCCGGATACACGTGGCCGCCCCGCAGGTTGACGAAGCTGCCTACATTGCTCAGCACCTTGCGGAATTCGTTCGGCCGTTCCCAGGCGACCGAGAAGGCGGCGATAGCGCCCGAACTCGAGCCGCCAATCCCGCGCATCTCGGGATCTTTCGAAATGTTGTATTCCTTGTTCAGCGCCGGCATCAGTTCTTCGGTGATGACACGGGCGTATTTATCGTCCGGCGTGTTGTACTCGGTTGGGCGGTTGGTCGTGCGGTCGCCCCACTCCTGAAGATTCGGTTCCGGCTGCTCCGGAGTCCGGCCCGGATTGATGAAGACCCCGAGCATCACGGGTATCTCACGGCGGTAGATCAGGTTATCCATCACATGCTGTGCGCGGATATCGCCATTCTCGTCTTTGAACGCCTGACCGTCCTGGAAAACCATCAGAGCAGCAGGAGTTGCCGGGTCGTACTGCTGCGGAACATAGACCCAATAGGTATGCTGCGTTCCGGGATAGACGTTGCTCGGCAGCGTGAAAGGTCCCCGAATTTCTCCCTGGGGCACGCCTTCCTGCGGCATAGAGTCGGGACCCAGCCGGTATTGAGAGTTGGGATTGGGCCCGGGAGGCATGGGGGGCTGGAAGCCTCCCCGGCCCGCTCCCCTGCCTCCGCCCGCGCCGCCGGGCGCAGAAGTGGAGGAAGGTGCTGCTGAGGGAGCCGGAGGCTGCTGGGCAAAAGCCAGAACCGTGGCTGCAAGAGTAACCGTGACGAGGGTTGTTTTTTTCATGTGATCAGGTTCAGGGCCGTTTCGCCGGCGCACATGCCGCCTGATGACACTCCGCCGGATTCGGACCCATGGCGGCCAACCTATCAAATAGGTCGCTGTGCGTCAACGAACCCAGGTTAGGGTAGCGGACCTTACAGGGCGCAGAAGTAGAGTTCAGCCGCCCGGTCGATGTCCGAGATATTCAGCGATGGATCGCGCTCTTCGAAACTGGCGATCGATTCAATCAGCCGGAAAACGTCGCGAGGATAACAGGGCCGCAGGTCGCCGCCGCGTTCTTTGCAAAGCTTGCGCAGGTAATCCTGGGCGCCAGGTTCCGCGATCCAGCACTGGGCTTCCAGACGGCGCCGGACGATCTCGTCAAACACCTCTCCGGAAACCGCATCCACCAGAATCTTGTTCGGAATACGGCGGAGGAAGGCCTCGTCGGCAAGTTCGGACGGATTCAGATTGGTCGAGAAGACCACGAAGACTTCAAACGGGATCTCGAATTTCTGACCATTGGCGAGCGTCAGGTAGTCGATGCGCCGGTCGAGCGGCACAATCCAGCGGTTCAGCAGGTCTCGCGGCGCAATCAACTGGCGGCCGAAATCGTCGATCACGAAAACGCCGTTGTTCGCTTTCATGTGCAGCGGGGCTGTGTAGCTGCCGCTGTCACCCTCCCGGTGCGCTTCGAGCATGCCTGCTACGAGCTCACCGCCGACGATGATGCACGGGCGTTCGCAGTAAACCCACCGGGGATCACGATCTGCCGGGCGATTCTTCACTGCCGTGTGAACCGCCGGATCGAATACCGTGACGATACTGCCATCCACTTCGATGGCGTGTGGGATCGCGACCGGTTCACTGAAAACGCGAAGCAGCCGCTCCGCCAGCGAGCTCTTGCCGGTGCCGCTTGGACCGTACAGAAACATCGACTTGCAGGAAGAAAGAGCCGGGCCGAGACGATTCAGTAGGCTTTTTTCCAGGGTGAGATCACCGTAGGCTTCCTGGAGCAATTTCCGATTTACGCGGGTGCGAAAAACCTGCTCCCGCACTGCCTTCTGGTAACTGGCCAATGGCACAGGCACCGGACCGGAATAGCGGGAAATCTGCATGCGGTCGATACATTCCGCTTTTCCCGCCTGACTGAGGACAAAATTGTAGTCGTCGCCAGACATGCCTTTTACTTCCACCATCTGCCTGCTTTTCATCCGGTGGAAAATGTTTTCCACCAGTTCCACGGGCAGGCAAAGCGAAGCGGAAAGGCCGTAAAGACAACCGCTGCCTTTCTGAAACACGTGCTTCAGGAACAGTTCATGAACGAGCGACTCGGAGATACCGAGTTCGAACTCCGAAAGCGGGGTACTGAAGACCGACCGCGGAGCACTATAATCCTGCAGTTCGTCTAATTCCGGTATCGTGCAGGTCATTTCTCCGCCAGTCCGGGTAGCCGTTGCCGAAAAGACTAACCCTGTGTTGAGGATATCGAGATGTGCGGAAAAGCTCATATAGGATTTACCCTGAAAACTAATGGCTGTCAGCCGGAAGTTATCCAGCAAAGGTGACAGAATAGGATAGTCAACGATGAAGCTAAGGGAAAGATCGGTTATCCTGCTCGGTTTGGCAACCGGACTTGCCGGCAATCTGTCGGCACAGACTCCGATCGACTTCGACCGGCAGGTGCATCCGATTCTCGCCGCAAAGTGCCATTCCTGCCACAGCCAGGAAAAGCGGTCCGGCGGACTTTCGCTTGGAACGCTGCGGGACACCCTGGACGGAGGGCGCAGCGGCGCCACCGTGAATCCGTCCAACGGTGCGGGCAGCCTGTTGGTGCAAAGGCTCACTGGCGAGGCGAAACCGCGTATGCCGCTCGGCGCAGCTCCGCTGAATGAAAATGAAATCGCGGTCATCCGCAAATGGATCGATGAAGGCGCTCGGGCAACACCAACGTCCGCCCCTTCGCGCCCCAAATGGGAAGCGCCGCTCAGCCTTTCGAAGCCGGAAGTACCAGCCGCAAAGTGGACCGGCTGGGATGCTCCGATTGACCGTTTTGTCTCTTCCTACTTGGCGGACCACGGAATTCCTCAGCCCAAGCCGGTCAATGACAGCGCGTTCGCCCGCCGTGTCTACCTCGATATTCAGGGTCTCCTCCCTGCCCCGGATGAACTCGCATCTTTCCTGAACGACTCCGGAACCGATAAACGGGAGAAGCTGGTAAGCCGTCTGCTGGCGGATAAGCGCAAATACTCAGAACACTGGATTTCGTTCTGGAACGACCTGCTTCGAAACGATGAAGGCGTCAGTTATTACTCAGAGACCGCCTCCCGCAAAAGCATCACGCCCTGGCTTCTGAAGTCTCTGGAAGAGAATCTGCCCTATGACCAGTTTGTAAGAAAGTTGCTCAATCCGGTGGAGCCGGCCGATCCCGAAGGCTTCCTGATCGGCGTCAACTGGCGCGGGACTGTCAATGCCAGCCAGACTCCGGCGATGCAGGCAGCGCAGAATACCGCTCAGATCTTCCTCGGCATCAACCTGAAGTGCAATTCGTGTCACGACAGCTTTATCAGCAAGTGGAAGCTGAAGGACGCGTATGCGCTCGCCAGCTATTTCTCGGCGGAACCGAAGCTCCAGCTGTTTCGCTGCGACGTGGCGCAGGATCAATACACCACACCGGGTTTCTTATATCCCGAACTGAACCGCGAGCCAGCTTCAGACTCCCTGAAAGACCGGCACTCCGCCGCGGCTTCCATTTTTCTCGATCCCCGGGATGGCAGGCTGCCCCGCACTCTGGTCAACCGCATCTGGGAACGGATGACGGGCCGGGGTCTCGTTGAGAATCCGGACGAGATGGATGGCGAACCCTGGAGTCCGCAACTCCTCGATTGGCTGGCAAGCGATTTCGTGGCCAGCGGGTACGACCTGAAACACCTCATCGCCACCATCGCCGCTTCTCAGACGTATCAGATGCCTTCCGCGCCGCGAACTGGGGCGCCCCCGAGCGTTGACTATGTTTTCCGCGGTCCTGAAGTCCGGCGGATCACCGCCGAGGAGTTTGCAGACGCGGTCGGTGCCATCACGGGTGACTGGCATGTCTTTCAACCCCCGGCAGGCAAGCCCGGCGTGTATACGCGGGAGTGGCATGTCGCGGCCTCGCCTCTGACTCGCGCTCTCGGCCGCCCCATTCGAGACCAGGTCTACTCGCAGCGCGAAACGCAGGCAACCACCCTTCAGGCGCTGGAACTGGTAAACGGGGAAACACTGACCCACTGGCTGGCGCGCGGCGCCCGCCGCATGATGGGCGAACTGCCCCCCGAACCAGTCGCACTGCTGGACAAGCCTTACGTCGTCAAGAAAGGTCCGATCCCATTTGAACTGGACATCTCCCACGCAACCAAATTGTGGTTCGTGCTGCG
>Ga0105237_10006991_pt1 | contig 12433 bp, 15 predicted proteins | sample KBSC24metaG_FD_81520 | JGI IMG/M metagenome (GOLD analysis project Ga0105237, IMG submission 81520) | Corn rhizosphere microbial communities from Kellogg Biological Station, Michigan, USA - KBS C2-4 metaG | ecosystem: Host-associated > Plants > Roots > Rhizosphere > Soil | place: Michigan, USA...
ACGACGCGAATAAGATACGACACGATATGACCCCCGTCAGTATGACCCGTACTAGCCCCGATTTGAATCCAGAATTTGCATCTCGGCCTGCGCGGCGCGCCGGAGCACGTCGAGTAGTTCAGTCAGCTGCGCCAGTTCCTCAGCCGACAATCCGCGTCGCGCGCGACAAGGTCCGACCAGAAGAGTGTCGCACGATCGCGCCGACCGGCCCGTCGCGTCGAACCCGATCGTTGCCGCGATGCCGCAGATCTCATGAAGCCAGCGGTACGTGCTCGCGACGATGTTCGCGGGCGCGCTTCCTTCTCCGGTCATTCGCGACAGGTCCGCGGCAGTCACTTGCATTCTGGCAATGAACTTCGCGGCAAAGCGCCTGCGGACGGCTTCAATACGTGTCTCGAACCGGCGCTCGTTCGCGGCGCCCTGCACACTCGCTTCAGGCATCTTACGCTCTGCGTCGAATGAACGGCGAGAGAGTGGAAGTCCCGCAAGTGGATGCGATAGGAGAGGCTGAGCGATGGGGCAGGCAGCGCCGGCAATTCTCCGCGACGGCGTTCGTCTTGATTTGCCGCTGCGGCCTTCGAATTCGATCGGGCATGAACTACGCGCCCCTTTCACACTGCAAGACAGATTGCTCGACGACTTCCAAGCTTTGATAAAAACTGTCCTCAAAGTGTTACGATTGAACATACGGGAACTTGCGTAGGATTACGCGGAACCTGCTGCCGTAGTTCGCCTGTCCGGATCTGTGAGGGGCATGCGGTGATGGCCGGCCGAGCGGGGCGTGGCAATTGTCCGTATTGAGGAAGTTGCGGCCGGCGCAGCGCTTCAAGGCAGCGACGCGGCTTTGCGCCATGCGCCGCTTTCGAGACAGAGGTCGATGCCGAATCGATCAGCTTCAGAGCAGCTAAATCTCCCGCGCCCTCAACCTTGCAGACGCGTCAAGCCGGAGAGGCGTTGACGGCAAAATGCCGGCGCTGATCGGTTGCGTAGTCGTACCTAAGTGGCCTTTATCCTTACATTAAGAGAACGCTGTTCCGATCGCGATGCCATGCGGACCGCAGATATCCGCGGCCGACCCGCTGTGTCTAATTTTGCATGAAGTGGAGACGATCCTTCCTCGCGAAGGAAACAGCCGAGAAATGCCACGTTGGAGGTGTGCGTGATGGATCGAAGGGAATCGAGCGGTGCGACGCCCAAAGTACTCATCGTCGACGACGACCCTCTGGTTCTCGGAGCGGTCGCCGATCGATGTGGACGAATGGGATTCGATGTCGTTACCGCGATCAACGGGCTCCAGGCACTGATCAACGTCGGCAAACACCGGCCCGACGTTCTCGTCATCGATGTCCACCTGCCAGAGGTGGACGGACTTTCGGTGCTGGCCTATTTGACGGACGCCGCGACCAAAGCTCCCCACGTCATCGTGATTACCGGGCGCGGTGGCGGAACGATCGCCGAGTTATGCAGTGGTTTCGACGCCGTCTGCATCCCCAAGGGGCCTCTCTTCTGGCAGGAGTTCGAGGCGCACCTCGCTGGGATATATCCCGACAGGGCGGTCAGCATAGGACAATCCGCCAGGATGGCCGCGGCGATCGAAGTGAGGAAGCGTCCGCGCGTGTTGCTGGTGGATGACGACGTCAGCGTCAAGAAGATGTTCTTCCATCGGTTCGATAAACTGGGCGCCGATCTGCTTTATGCGGCCGATGCCACGCGGGGATTCTGGAAGGCGCGGCGCGAGCAGCCGACCGTGATCGTCGCCGACTTCTGCATGCCGAAGGGCGACGCGAAATATCTGCTGACCAAATTGCGGAAATCTCCCGAGACCAGCAACATTCCGGTCATCGTGCAGACCGGCCGAAGCCTCAGCAACCCGGTCAGACTCGACCTGCAGGAGAATATCGATGGTCAGCCGGGCGCTGCCAGAATCCTGAGGAAGTCGCACGACGGTCGGGAACTGTTTGAAGCCCTGCAGAGGTTCTGTGGCTTCGCGACCGATGGCGACGGCGAACTGGCGCTTCGATGAACGAATGCGCGCGAGCGTCGAGACGACGCGTCGGAGCGCAGATGCATTATCCCCATCGCTGATACATACGTCGTAGTTCCGATGCGGCAGTCGTCCGCAACTGCGCGAGCGCCTTCTTCAGGTTGATGAGTTCCTTTTCGGTCGGTTGACGCCCCTCATACATGGCCTGAAGTATCGTGCTCTCGGCGGCACGCGCGGCTTCGCCGGTAGCGACGAAGCCGACTGTCGGTCCGATACCGCAGATGCTGTGCAGGTGTCGATAGGAATCGGAGACCAGCTTGAAACTGCCATCCTCGCCGCGTGCCATGCGGTCGGCGAAGAGCAGCGCGTCCGTTATCTTGCTTTCGAGCGCGGTTGCGAAGCGGTGCCGGACCTTGGCGATGCGAGCTTCGAATTGATCTGCATACATGCGGCGCTCCCTTGGCTTCGTCGTCCGACGAAGTTTCCGCGCCAGTCATTAATTTCAGGTCACCGAATTGAGTCAGATGAATCTCGCTTGCGTTCGACTCACCCAACGAGCGCGCGTAACGGTGCCCGGGAACGGCCGCGCGGTGGTAAATGGTGGTGCCCGTGCGTCAAGATCCTACGTAGTTTTACGCACTGCGAAATTAACGCAACTTCAGGTTCGGCGGCATAACTATGGCGCATGCGCAGCGTGATACCGCGATATGACAAAATGAGCGCAATTTTTCACTAATCAGAGTCGTCAACCGCCATTTGGGGTTGTTTCATGGATGCGTCAGGGCAGCACGCCCGAATCGAAACGCCGGATCAGGTGAGGCCGGTCTTGCGCGTCCTTGTTGTGGATGATGACGAAAGCGTGGGCGCTGCTATCCAGGCGATCCTGTCGCGGCGAAACTGCCGAACCGAGCTTGCGTCGGGGGCTTATGCCGGCATCCAGGCTCTTGCATCGTCGAGATTTGATGTGGTGCTGGTCGATCTTTTCATGACCGGAATGAGTGGAATTGATGCGATCGCACACATACGGCAGCAATTCGAGATTTCGATCATTGCGATGTCGGGCTTTAGGTTGCGTAGCTCGCTCGATCCGATCGACTATTTCGGCACGGCAATGCAACGCGGCGCGTCGATGTGCATTCGAAAGCCGTTCTCTCCTCGACAACTGATCGAGGCCATTGACCTCAGCGTGGCCGCGTCGCCTTTGGTGGGGGTGGCGCTGCAATGATGGCGATCAACGGCAACGCAGGGCTGAACGGTCGTGCCGGGACTGAGGTCGCGCGTATCGATCGTGAAAGCGTGGCGCATGAAGTGGGCGCCGCGATCGTGCACGAGCTCAACGGGCCGTTGACCGCGCTGCTGCTTTATCTCGGTGATCTCTACCAAAGCAGCGACCGGTTTCCGGTCGGCGACTGCGATGGACTGTCGTTGAAGGAGGTCGCGGAAAACGCCCTTCGGGAGGCGGAACGCGTTTGCGCCCTGATGCGCCGTCTTGGCGACAGTTTCGAAGCGCCGCTGCGGGAACAGACCGCTTTCGCGCAGGGGCGCGAAATGATCAGGTGGTGGTCGCGCGCCGGACATGCCGACAACGAAGCTGCGAACGCGCAGGAGGTTCTTGCTCACCAGATATGGCTGACGGCGCGCGAGTCCGAAGTTCTTCGCCTCATAAGGGAAGGCTGCTCCAACAAGGAAGGTGGGGTACGGCTGCAAATCAGTCACCGGACTTTCGAAAGCCATCGGGCGCGACTGATGCGAAAATACGGCGCCAAAAACGTCGCGGACCTGCTCCGGTTGGCGGCTCAGGACCATGAAGGGAGTGATTGCCACCGATCCGCCGCGGCCGTTCGAGGCAGGACCGCCAGACCAAGGCGTTCCGGCGGATCGCCCCGATGCGAGAGCTGAGCGGCGACACAGCCGCCCAAGGTGGTGCAGCAGAGATCTGTCAGGCGCCGCTCGACGGCCGCGCCGGCGAGGAGCGGCGGCAACCCACGGAAGATGACGGAGACTCGCCGCGAATATCTCGAATGGTTGAGGGGTTGGCGAGGATATTCGGCATGACAGGACAATCCCGCCGCTGGTCGCGGTCGATTCAAGCGAGGCTCGTCTGGATCGTTCTCATCCTCGCGGCTCCGGCTCTGGTGGGCCTGTCGGCCATTGCGTTGGGGCTTTATCAGCACGAACGCGAGCAGATCGGGCAGAGCACGCTCTCCACCGTGCGGGCACTGGTCTCCGCGCTCGATCGGGATCTCGCCGGCATCACGGCGGCGGCTCAAGTGCTTGCGGAGTCGCCATCCCTTGCGTCGGATAACCTGGCGGAATTCTATGGCGAAGCCAAGCGTGTGCTGCCGCTCCTGGGCGCCTCCGCCGTGGTGTTGGCCGATGCCGACGGCCAGCAAATCATCAATACGAGAGTGCCCTATGGAACGCCGTTGCCCGCGCGCGCGGAGCGGGACAACCACAACAAGGTCGTCGCAACGGGACGACCGTCTATTTCCGATCTCTTCATCGGCGCCATTTCGAAAACGCCGCTCCTCAATATCGACGAGCCGGTATTTCGGGATCGGCGGGTCCTGTACACCCTCGGCCTCGTGGTCGAGCCGGGGAGACTGAACGATCTTCTCCAGCACCAGAAACTACCGGACGGCTGGGTCGCAACCATCACCGACTCGTCGGGCGTCATCGTCGCGCGCCCCCGCAATCCCGAACTCGTGGGCCAGCGCGTGGCGCAGCGCCTGAGTGCGATGGCACCATTGCAGCCGGGCCTGGTGGAGGCGCGTCGGGTCGACGGCACGCCAATCATCGTGGGGTTCAGCAAGTCGGAAGTATCGAGCTGGACGGTCGCGATCGGTGTCCCGACGAGCGAGTTATTCAGCAGGCCGAACTCGGTTCTTCTTTATGGTGCCGCCAGCGTCGTCTGTGCTCTGATGATCGGGTTGGTCACGGCGACTTACCAGTCGAGGCGAATCTCTCGCGCCGTGCAAGGTCTGATACCCGCGGCGCTCGCGTTGGGCGGCGGCGGTGCTCCGAACGCTCCGCGCTCGGACGTCTGCGAAACCGACGAGGTGGCGCGAGCGCTCCAACTCGCACACCGGCTGCTGGAGGTGCGGACCCTGCAGCGCGACAACGCCGAGATGACCGTGGCGGCGCGAAGTCTCGCCGACGAGATGTTTCGTCTCGCCGTCGAATCCTGTCCGAACGGCATGCTGATGTACGATGCCGGCGGCAAGATCCTGATGGTCAATAGCGAGATCGAGAAGCAGTTTGGCTATGCCCGCGACGAATTGATCGGTCAGCCGGTCGCGATGCTGGTTCCCGAGCGTTATCGGCTGCAACATACGCGTCATCAACAGCGCTTTCTGCTGAAGCCGGAAACCCGGCGCATGGACGCAGCGCTGCAGCGTCTCGGCCGGCGCAAGGACGGCAGCGAATTTCCGGTCGAGGTCGGGCTCAATCCGATCCGTGCCGGTGAGGAGCTGATGGTGCTGGGCGTCTTTGTCGATGTCAGCGAGCGCAAGCGGACGGAGCGTCTGAAGGACGAGTTCGTCGCGACCGTCAGCCATGAGCTGCGGACGCCGCTGACCTCGATTGCCGGGTCGTTGGGCCTGCTGATCGGGCAATGGGCAAAGGACATGCCTGACGCGGCGGCGCGTCTCTTGACCATCGCGCACGCCAACAGCCAGCGACTGGCGCTCCACGTCAACGATATTCTCGATATGGAAAAGATCGAGTCCGGCCAGGTCATGTTCAATCTCAGGAGGGTCGCGGTGCGCTCCCTCGTGGCGCAGATGATCGAGGACAACAGGGCATATGCCGACCATTTCGGCGTGCGCGTGGAACTCGACGCGGAAGCGGATGACGCCGATGTCAACGCGGATTCCGAACGGCTCTCGCAAGCCATCGCCAACCTTCTGTCGAACGCCATCAAATTCTCCCGGACGGGCGGCGTGGTGCAGGTGGCGGTGGAGAACCATGGGGACACCGTGCGGATTGCCGTGCGCGATCATGGTCCGGGGGTCCCCGACGGCTTCAAGCCGCATGTCTTCGAGAAATTCGCCCAGGCCGATGCGACGGATGCACGAGCGAAAGGCGGGACCGGGCTCGGCCTCAGCATCGTCAAGGAGATCGTCGAACGGCTGAGCGGCACGGTCGGTTTCGACGATGCCCCCGGTGGCGGCGCGATCTTCCATGTCGATCTGCCAGTGTGGGACGACACCGTCGGAGGCGCCGTCGATCTGGTCGCCGAGGGCGCGATGCGGCGGCGGATTCTGTTTTGCGGGAAGGATCCGGCGACCAAGAAGGCGTTGCGGACGCGATTGTCGCGGGCCGGCCTCACGGTGGATTTCGCCCATACGGTTCAAGCCGCGATTGCCCGCTCCAGCACCAACCGTTATGCGGCCCTGGTGATCGCCCTGCCGCTCGACGATCCCGACAACCTCGAACTGGTCGCCCAGATCCGAGAGCAGCCGCATCATGGCGACACTCTGATTCTGGTCGGGTGCGACGACCCTGAAGTTCAGGGTGCCGGTGCGAGATCGCATGCAGGCAAGGCTGTGGAGTGGGTGAGGCGACCGATCAGCGTTGAGCTGGTCACGACGCGTCTGCTGACGGTGCTTTCGTCACGATCGCGTCCGCGGCCGCGCATCCTCCACCTCGATGGCAACCGCGACACCCTTGCCATCGTTGCGCGTGAGTTGAACCCGATTGCCGATGTGGTGTCGGCGGATAGCGTGGAACGCGCGCGTCACCTGCTGGCGACCGACCGCATCGACCTTGCCATCGTCGATATCAAGCTGGGCACGGAGGCTGGGTTGGACCTCTTGCCGGAGCTTCGCAGCGATGCGGGCCATAGCATTCCAGTCGTCATTTTTTCGAACACCTATCCGAAGCTTTCGGGCGGGGACGAGGTCGAGTCGACCCTGGCCGAGATGAATTCGTCCCTCAAATTTCTGAACTCTATCGTCCGCGATCGACTGGGGCTTCTGTCGGCGCTACCCGAAAAGGAGGTCGCATGACCGCAATTCGTGTCCTCCATGTCGATGATGAGCCGGATATCCGCGAAGTGGTGGAAATTTCGCTCGGTCTGGATCCGGATTTCACGGTGCAAGGCTGCAACTCCGGCAAGGAGGCGCTCGCCGTCGCGGCTGAGTGGCGACCGGACATCATCCTGCTCGACGTCATGATGCCGGGGCTTGACGGTCCGGCGACGCTGGCTCAATTGCGCCAGAACGCGGAGACGGCGCATTTCCCCGTGGTGTTCATGACCGCCCGAACGCGGGCCCGCGAGACCGATCGTTTTCGATCACTCGGCGCCGTCGGCGTGATTCCCAAGCCGTTCGATCCGATGACGCTTGCCGTGTCCCTGCGCAAGTATGTGAAGCCGGCGTCCGATCCCTTGGCGCATTTGCGGGCGGAATTCATGCTCAGGGCAAAAAGGGATGCTGCGACGCTGTCAGAGGATCGGACCGTGCTGAGGCAGGGCAAGCGACCGCCGGGCACATTGGATCGAATCAAGCGCATCGCGCACGCGCTTTCGGGAGCCGGCGGCATCTATGGCTATCCCGAGCTGAGCGATGCCGCGGCGCAAGTCGAGGATGTTGTGATTGCCGAACTTGGCGGTCAAGGTTCTTGCGAGGAGACCGATCGCGCGCTTGACGATCTGATCGGTCAGGCCGAGCAGCATGGCCACTCCGATAGCGAGACCGGGCCGTCCATTCGGCCAGCGTAGCGACGTCTGCGGATTGCACGGCCCATCTGCATGCGGCCATCCGCTGGCAGCTCGCACCTGACGATCATTTGCGCCTGGAGTTGGACGTGGGCGCGCCGCCGTCGGCGGCGGAGTCTCGCCTCGGCCGGCGCACCGCGCGGACCTTGCCGCTGGCGCCGCCGCCGCAGAAGAACTGGTCGCCGCCATCGGACTCGAGCCCCGACACGCCCACGCCGGGCGGCATGTCGAGCCGCTCCAGGACCTCTCCGGTTTGTGGATCGATCCGCCTCACATCGCTCTCGTCTCCTTCCCAGGTGCCGTGCCAGAGTTCGCCGTCGACCCAGGTGACGCCGGTGACGAAGCGGTTGGACTCGATGGTGCGGAGGATCGTCCCGGTCTGGGGATCGACCTGGTGGATCTTGCGGTTTCGATGCTGCCCCACCCAGAGCGCCCCTTCGGCCCATGCCAGACCCGAGCCGCCGCCGACTGGCGCCGGGATCGTGGCGAGCACACGGCCGGTGTCGGGATCGATCTTCTGGATACGGTCCTCGGCGATCTGAAACAGGTGCTGACCGTCGAAGGCCGTTCCCGCATCGGCCGCGACATCGATGGCGCGCAGCTTCTTTTCGCTCGCCGGATCGAAGGCGACCAGCTTGTCGCCGGCGGCTATCCAGACTTGCCGACCGTCATAGGTGACCCCACCGACGCGATCGACCCCCGGAAAGGGTCCATACTCGCGAATGATTTCGGCCGCTGATCGCTTCATGTGTTGAACCCTGCGCATGGTCCCGCCCTCGGCCTTGATCCCAGGGCGGGAACCGGTTGTCGTTATTCGGTTCGATCTCATCGATGCAAGATCTAATCGTCAGGCAGCGGGGCCGGGAGTAACAAACTTGACGGGAATCCCGGCACTGGCGGGGTCATCCAACGGCGTGCCCTGCCGCGACCGAACCACTGAACCTTGCTTTTTGCGGCAAGCCCGTCGAGCGCCCGCTGCACGGTGCGCTGGCTGGCGCCGAGCGCAAGCGCGAGCGCCGAGCTCGACCACGACTCGCCGTCGGCGAGGAAAGCGAGCACCGCCGCATGCTCCTCGTCGACAGCCCGCGCCAGCACGACGACCTCGCGCGCATGACGTGGCACCAGCGCAAAACCGCGGCTGGTCGCGCTGACGCCGGCCAGTGTCCGCAGCGCCTTGCGAAGCCGCCCGATTTCGACCCGCAACCGGGCGCGGTGCGATTCATCGGCATGCTTCGCCCGGAAGGCCCGTACCAGCAGCGTGCCCCGCGAGGCGTCGCCGGGCCACGCTTCGGCCAGCGCACGGGCCAGCGCGAACAGCACCGGACGGCCTTCGAGCGAGACCACGTGCCCCGCGGCGCGCACGACATGACGGCTGGCATCGACGATGAACGCCTTCGACGCCAGCAGCGCCTCGACGTCATCGAGCAGGAGAGGGCGCTCCTCGCCCTTGGCAATCAGGCGTGCCGCGGGTGCATCGAGGGCGAGGGAGGCGCTTGCGACCTCCGCCGTCAGCGCGGGGATGGCCGCGAGGCGTGCGGCGCGCTCGGCCCGGGCGAGCGCAGCGCGCGCCGCCTTGATCCGCAGCCGTCGCATCGCGATGCCGGCAACGACCAGTTCGTGGGCGGCCATCGACGCCGGCGGAAACGGCGCGGGGTCGAACTCGGCGAGCCTGCGCTCGGCCTCGTCGAGACGCCCGATCAGGAGCAGGCGCCGGATCTCGAGATAGCGCGCATGCGCGGCGTTCACCCGGTCGCCATGCGCTTCGAGCACGGCCCGCGCCGCGTCGAGCGTCTTCGCGGGCCAGTTCAGCTCGCGCGAGACCAGCGCGATCTCGGCCTCGGCGACGACGCACCGCGCCCGCGCCACCGCCTCTTTCGGACCGAAGGCGCGCGCGGCCCTTCGCAGCAGCGCCTTGGCGCGGGCGAACTCGCCAAGCTGCGCCATGGCGATGCCGCGCAGCGCCAGCGCCGGCGCATCGTCACGCAAGGCGACCCGGTTCAGCGCGCCGAGTGGATCACCCGCCGCGAGGGCGCGGCCAGCGGCCGTGATCAGCGAGTCCATTCAAATCCCGCCAGACTTGTCACTCCCACCCGTGCGCGGCCGGTTCGTAGTCTAGCTCACGACCACCAACCAGCAAGTCGTATCGGCAACGAAGGAAGGGACAAATGATGACGAAACACATGACCGGAACACGTGACGAGTGGCTGGCAGCACGGCTCGATCTGATCGAGGCGGAAAAGGAACTGACGCGACGCAGCGACGAACTGGCGCGGCGGCGTGAGGCGCTGCCGTGGGTCCGGGTCGACAAGACCTATCGATTCGAGACCGATGAAGGGACGGTGGCCCTGGCGGACCTCTTCAGAGGGCGTTCCCAGCTTCTCGTCTATCACTTCATGTTCGGGCCCGATTACACGGCGGGGTGTCCATCCTGCTCGGCGATCGCGGACGGCTTTGATGGCTTCGTCGTCCACCTGGCGAACCACGACGTCACATTGTCGGCGGTGTCGCGGGCGCCGCTTTCGAAACTGCAGGCCTACAAGCGGCGGATGGGGTGGACGTTTCCCTGGGCGTCCTCGCATGGCGGCGACTTCAACTTCGACTTCAACGTCTCGTTCACCGAGGCGCAACAGCGTGACGGCACGATCGAATACAACTACCGGCGCAGCGGGCACGTGATGGACGCCGCCCAGCCCCCGGAGCCCGTCGTCCAGTTCGCGGCGTCGTGCGGCACCGACGCGGCCACGTATACGCGCGACAGGCCGGGCCTGAGCGCGTTCGTGCGCGAGGACGGTGTCATCTACCACACCTACTCCACGTATGCGCGGGGGTTGGACGGGCTCTGGGGCATGTACCAATGGCTCGACCGCGCTCCCAGAGGTCGCAATGAGACGACGGGCATCTGGTGGCGCCGTCATGACCAGTACGAGACTGACCGGGGTGTGTCCCGCCTTGGCCGGAATGAAGAAGCCAGCACAGCCCACTCGCGGAGCGGCCACGATGATCGTCACCCAGCCTGAAACCGTGGGCGCCGGTGCCCAAGGCGGCAATGCCGCCGCATCGGGCGCAGCGGACTGGCTGTGCCTCGCGGCCGCGCCGACCTTCGCGATAATGGCGCTGCTGACCGGCGGTCTCGGTGCGCCGGACATGCTCTGCTCGGCCGCGTCCCAGGCGTTCCCGCTGAACGGCATGGTGCCGATGTATCTGCTGATGAGTGCCTTCCATCTGGCGCCCTGGCTGAGGCTGATCTCCGGACGGAGCCGCGTTCGCGGGTGAGTTTGCGGTGCTTGCCGGCTGGCGCGCGGCAAGCACTCATCTCACTGCTCCAGGCGTGGCGATCAAGCGTCGAATTTCTTGATCGCCGCGGCGGTCACCGGCGTGAAGAAGTTGACCAAATTCCCGTCCGGATCGCGAAACAGCAGCGAGCGGTTTCCCCAGGGCATTGTGGTCGGCTCCTGAACAAAGGCGGCGATGAATTTCGCCAGCTTCCGATACTCCTCGTCGACGTCGGCCACGCGGAACTCGATGATCGCGGAGTGATTGTCGGCGGGGCGCGCCGAGCCTGCCCCGAACAGGTCGATGGTCCGTTTGCTGGCGATGGCAAGGGTGCATGACGGCATCACCAGTTCGGCGAAATCGTCAGTGTACCAATTCGGCGCAATGCCGGTGATCTCCTGGTAGAAGCCGACCAGGCGTTTCATGTCATCGGTGATGATTCGGATTGAGACGAAATCCATTGGGTGTCCTCGTTCTTGGAACTTTGCAGGCGACAGGACCCTTGTCGCACGGGGCTGCTGCCAACATGCTGTCAGCATCAGATCGCGATGCGCTGCCCGCACGCCGAAGCGTGAGAAGGGAGGCCGGTCCTGCTCGAGCCGATCATGAAGCTCGAATTGGCGACGCCGGACGATTGCACCCGCGCCGTCATCGGCGATCTGAATGCGCGCGGCCAGATCCAGGGTCAGGATATGTGCGACAACGCCAGCGTCGTCACCGCGATGTGCCGCTCATGAACATGTTTGAAACGTCAATCGTCTGCGCCCGATCAGCCGGGCGCGCGCCACCTTGCAGTTCGACCATTATCGGTTGCGCCGCCGCATCTGCCGTGGCAATTTGACGAACCACGGTCGGTTCGCATTGGATCGTGGCGCTCGACCGAGACCTGCCTCTGGGCGATCGGTTGGAGCAACGACTCTCAAGGGCCGAGAGCGGCGTTTGAGGCACGACATGCTGACACCCGGAATGAGACGGGTCATCGAAGAGCAGCGACTGGGGTTCGTTGCGACGGCAGCACCGGATGGGACGCCCAGCGTCTCACCGAAAGGCACCTTCGTCGTGCTGGACGACCGGACCATCGCGTTCGGCGAAATCCGTTCTCCCGGGACCGTGCGAAACCTCCGGGCGAACCCGCGCCTTGAGGTCAACTTCGTCGATGTGTTCACGCGCAGCGGCTACCGATTTGCCGGCTTGGCCACGCTGGTCGAACGCGGTGACGCCGATTTCGACACGCTCCTCGTCAAACTGCGGAGTACGCTCTCCTCCCGCATCCGGACCATCGTGACGATCGCCGTGACCCGTGCCTTGCCCTTGACGTCTCCGGCCTATGATGACGGCAAGACCGAAGCAGAGCTTCGGCGAGCATGGACCGCCCGTTTCCGCATGCTGCAGCCGGGTGAACGGTTCGAGGAGTGACCGGCTGCACCAGAAATCCTGAGGAGACGTCGACATGGATA
>Ga0105237_10006993_pt1 | contig 12432 bp, 9 predicted proteins | sample KBSC24metaG_FD_81520 | JGI IMG/M metagenome (GOLD analysis project Ga0105237, IMG submission 81520) | Corn rhizosphere microbial communities from Kellogg Biological Station, Michigan, USA - KBS C2-4 metaG | ecosystem: Host-associated > Plants > Roots > Rhizosphere > Soil | place: Michigan, USA...
ATAATAGTAATCGTTCTCATGGAAATCATTGCTGACATAAATATCATCCCATCCATCGTTGTTGAGATCCCCCACGGCGACATTCAGTCCATAGCCAATGATGCCGCTGTAGATACCTGCTGCCGTAGTCACTTCGACGAATCTCCTGCCGCCGGCGCTGCTGTCATTCCTGAATAATTTATCGCCGCTGGCTTCATTCTTTATATGGCGGGCGGCCGAGTCTACATAAGTATCTGTAGAATGCACGGCATGGTTCACCAGGAACATATCCAGATCGCCGTCATGGTCATAATCAAAGAAAACGGCCTGGGTATTAAAACCTTCGATATCCAGGCCGTACTCCTGGCCTTTCTCACTGAATGTCAGATCTCCATTGTTGATGAACAGCTCGTTACGGCCATGGAAACGCTTGTATCCCCCTACTTCAGAAACGTATATATCCAGCAGTCCGTCCCCGTTGACATCGGCCAGGGTCACGCCCGTTTTCCAGTTGCCGGAGCCGCTTACACCGGCTTTTACGGTGATATCCTCGAAATGAAAGTTGCCTTTGTTAAGGTAAAGCTTATTACTACCCTGGTTGGAGATAAAATAAATATCTGCAAGTCCGTCATTGTTGATATCTCCGACGCCGACGCCACCGCCATTGTAATAATACAGGTAATCCAGTATATTGAGCGTGTCCGTATCTTCGATGCTGTTCTCAAAACTGATCCCGGTGACCGAAGGGGAGATGGAGGAAAAAAGCGTGTCGGGCTTGCCTTTGCAGGAATGAAGAAAGAAGGCGGCAAACGATAGCAGGCGTAGAAAATTTGACACCCACGCAATTTAGGAATTAAAAAGTATCTTTATAGGGTAGAGCGAATTTATTCATGACGAGACGTCAACCTGTGACCTTCAGCCTGCCTGAGAAATGACATCGTCTAAAAATATCTAAGCCAGCGCTTTTCAGGATGCAGGGCTTTATACCGTCCATACCATATGCACAGGGGGTAGAGGCTTGCCACTACGGCCAGCCATACCAGGTAGACCCATGGCAGGCTGATACCGCTGCCCGGCGGTCTGCCGAACTGAAAGGGGCCGAACACCAGCTGGTCAGCCCGGAAGCCTTGTAAAAACACCATTGCCAGCATCAGCAGATGGATGAGGTTCCAGTGTATCAGGTAATAGAACATGGGGACTTTTCCATAGACCGATGCTATGCGGGTGACGGCATTTTCCTTCCCGTCGATGAAGGAGAGGAACAGCAGCAGCAGTCCCAGCATGATCAGCGTATACAGGAGGGATGGCGGATATTTGCTGACATTTATAAACGACAGGAAAGTATATAAAGAGTTCCTCTGGACGCTCCATTTTATCGGGTCGCCGTATAAATTGGCGGCTCTCAGCAGTACGAAGAGGCCCAATGCTATCAATGCGAGACGTCGAAGGTGTTTTTTTCTCATTTCATATGGGTGGGCAAACTGCGGACCCAGGGCAAAGCCTACCAGCATGATGCCCAGCCATGGTAAGGCCGGATAGCCGATGACCAGGGCTGTACCGCCTATTTTAATCAGGCCGCCTCCTAAGAGCAGCGCGCCTGCAAATTGCAATACGGGATTGGACACCATGGGTAACCGTCCCAGGAGATCGTGGAGGAAAATGATCAGCAGGCCTATGATCCCCAGGGTTTTTGATGAGAGGTTGTAGAGAAGCCCCAGGCCTATGAACCCAAAGCCGATGGCAGCGATGACCTGTATCAGCACTGTCCGGAAATGGATGTCATACCATATGCCGAAGTTGACGACGGTGAGCTCCAGGAGAACCAGGAAAATACCGCGGGTAAAGAGGAATCGCCGGCTGGCCCGTGGATCAGCATGTCTTTGCAGGGACAGCCAGGCGGAAGTACCCGACAGAAAGACAAAGCTGGGAGCGCACAGGTGTGTGATCCATCGTGTAAAGAAAAGAATGGGGGTGGTGGTCTTCAGGTCGGTGGGGTTTTGGGTGAGGGCGTCTATATGCAGCAGGTCCCTGGTATGGTCAAGGGCCATGATGATCATCACCAGCCCACGGGCGATGTCGATGGAATAAATGCGCTTCATACCTAAATGTAATGTGCACGCAAGAAAATAATTGATGAGAAGGCGTTTTTTCGATGAAGTGTATTTTTTTGTCGATAAGCGACATGACCGGGCGAACCGGATGTCCTAGGGCTGGAGGCGTCGCCTGACCTCCTGTCTATGCTCTCTGGAGACCGGGATGATCTTGTTCCGGATGTGCACGCAGTTATCCCTGAACAGCGTGATCTTATCCAGCGCTACCGTGTAGCTGCGATGCAGACGGAAAAATTTCCCGGCCGGCAGTTTGGCTGTAATATCGGTAAGGGTTTGATGGCAGAGGTATTCGTCTCCGGCGGTAACCACTTTAATGTAGTCTTTCCGGCTTTCGATGTAGTGAACATCTTTTATCAATACCTGTACCAGCTGTTTGTCCACCTTCAGGAAAATATGCTCCTCTCCTTTCCAGCGGGTGAATTTTTCCATGGTCTGCTGTATCCTGGCAAATGAAAAGGGTTTTACCAGGTAGTCGAGCACTTCCAGCTCGAAGCCTTCCACGGCATAATCCCTGTAGGCGGTGGTGATGACGACGGCAGGCCGGTGGGTAAGGCTTTTCAGCAGGCTCAGGCCATTGATACCAGGCATTTCAATATCCAGGAACAAGAGGTCGAAATGGTCCGTCTGCAATTGCTGTAAGGCTTCCACGCCATTCTCACAACACGTGGGGCGGATATCCATTTTTTCCAAATAGTCCACCATCACATCTATCGCCAGCGGTTCGTCGTCCACTACTATGCATTTAAGACCGTTCATGACAAGGGAATTTTCAGGTGAGCCTTGAATATATCATCGGTTCTTTGTAACTGTAAAGTGTATCGTGATCCGTATAAAATATCCAATCTGCGGGTGACGTTTTTCAGGCCGATGCCGCCTTGTCCATTTTCTTTTGGATCTATTGTTGCAGGGTTACAGACCCTGAAGTCCAGCCATGGAGGCTGTATGTTCAGGGACAGATCGATGCGTACAGGACCCATGTGGTCCTTTAGTCCGTGCTTAAAGCCGTTTTCTACAAAGGCCAGTAACAGCAAGGGCGGGATCCGTACCGAACCGGTATCGCCTTTTTTTTCAAAGCAAAGTGTCAGGCGCCGGCCATAGCGCAGCTGCTCCAGGGCCATGTAATTTTCCAGGGTAATTATTTCTTTATCCAGCGGCACTGTGGCAGCGTTGGAATCATATAGTATATAGCTCATCAGGCCGGATAGTTTCAGCACTACCTCCGGCGCCTGATCAGATTTCCTGACGGTGAGCGAATACAGGTTGTTCAAGGTATTGAAGAAGAAATGCGGGTGTATCTGGGATTTGAGAAAATTCAGTTCTGTCTGGATATGTTGTTTTTCCCGTTCTCTCCACTGCTGTTCATGCAGCATCCAGTCCTTCAGGAATTTAATACCCGTCGTCAAACCCACGAGGGAAAGGATGTTCAGGCCCTGTATGGCAAGATTCGCCGGTGTAATGTCCATTGCATGGGCGAAGGCTGTCTCTCCCGACAACGTATAGTATCGATGGAGCCAGATGAACAGTGCAGATTGCAGAAGAATACTTGTCAGCAGGGTTAAGAAATAGAGAAAATATTTTTTCCTGAATAAAAGCCGGGGTATCAGGATATAGATATTCAGGTACACCTGCAGCATATCCGGCGGCAGCAGTGTCAGCAGCTTGAGAAAGAAGGTCCAGTGATGTATCGGACGAACATTGATGATGATGAGGGCTGCGGTGGAAAAATAGAATAGCCAGAACAAAAAATGATATACTCTCCTGTTGCGGAGAATCTTTGTGAACAAGACATGCTGTGGATAGGACCGGGACAATAGCTATCGATTGTACCTAAAAGTACGACGGTTGGCTTAATTTTTGATCAGACCCTTATCTTTGTACAAACAATCCAATTACGATGATCCTTATCCCTATCTCCCGGAGGTCTTTATACATCTGCATTTTGTTCCTGTTAGCAGCTGTACATCCCGCAGCCGCACAGAAGCGTCTACAGCTTTCTCTTGCTACGGGCTATCAGTCCGAGGATTTCCGCTGGTCGATCGCCGGCAGCGTGCAGGGCACCGATCCCAACATTCTTTCGGAGCTGAAATGGAAGCACCTTTCCGGTCCTTCTGTCGGGGCATCCATAGGATGGAATTTCTGGAAATCGTTCAGTCTGCGGTCCGAATTTTCCAATATGTTTATTGTTTCTGGCAGTGTCACCGACGCCGATTATCATGGGGATAACCGTACGGACCGGTCTTATTACGGTGAGTTCGACGCAAAAAAAGGCTCCATTTTTTCCTGGCGGACGACATTGGAGTATGCTTTTCATTTAGATAAGGTTGCTCTTATTCCTTTGGCCGGATTTTCCCTGCACCAGCAATCTCTTCATATAACGGATCAGTCGGGCTCGAATCCTGATCTCAACAGCACCTATTCGGCGCGGTACCTGGGCGGAGTTATCGGATTGCGGGCGGAAGTCCCCTTGTCCGACCGTTTTGCCCTCGAAGGAGGCTTGTTGTGTGACATAGTTCATTACCGTGGCCGGGCCAACTGGAACCTTATCTCCACTTTTCGTCATCCGCTCAGTTTCCAGGATGATGCCAATGGGTATAACCTGGAAGGGAATTTGAAGCTGGTTTATAAGTTTGACAAATGGACCTTCTTTTTATCGGGCAATATTCTGCACGGCAAGACGGGTAAAGGTACTGACATGCTTTACCTGCAGAATGGACAGGATGTCCCGACGCAATTCAATGAGGCCGTCAGGGATTATATCAGGGGAGGAATAGGGGCCAGTGTGGCTTTATTCTGATCTCAGGCTCTTTATTGGATTCATCAATGCCGCCCTGATACTTTGAAAGCTTACCGTTAAAAGCGTAATGAACAGCGCTCCCATACCTGCCGCGATAAAGATCCACCAGGATACAGTAGTGCGGTATTCGTAGTTGTGCAGCCAGTTATGCATAAAATACCAGGCCAATGGTGTTGCGATGACGATCGAGATGACCACCAGGGTCACAAATTCCTTTGACAAGAGGCGCCATAGGTTGAATACGGATGCTCCGAGTACCTTTCGTATGCCGATCTCTCTGATGCGTTGTTCGGCCATGAAGGAGGCCATACCAAATAAGCCCATACAGCTGATGAGAATAGCCAGGCCGGCAAAGCAGCCGGCCAGCCGGCCTACCCGTTCTTCAGCGGCAAACTTTTTTGCATATTCTTCGTCGGCGAAATGATATTCGAATGGAGTGGCAGGATCGTATCGTTTGAAGAGGGTTGCAATTTTGTTGATGGCTTCGTGTGCGCCGGTGTGGGGATCGATCCGGATATTGACATTGCCCAGCTGTTGCCATCTTTGGAAATAATAAAAGGTTTGCCGGATAGGGTCATAGGGCGATTGACTCTGCACGTCTTTCACCACTCCGATGATCTTGAATAATCCATTGCCTTTCCATTCGATGGTTTCTCCCACGGGGTTTTTAAAGCCAAGGTATTTTGCAGCCGCCTCGTTGATGATAAAAGCGGAGGAGTCGGTGGCCAGCATGGAAGAAAAATCGCGGCCGTCCTTTATTTGCCAGCCTACTGTTCGGCCAAAGCCGGCGGATACGGCCATGCTCGTAAATTCCTCTTGCAGCCCGGGGTCTTTCCCTTTCCAGGTGAACCCGCTGTTGCCGATGAATACATTGGTTATAGCGCTTTCCGATTCGGCTATGGATGTTACAGCTCCACTGGCCAGCAGATCGTTCTTAAGGGCGGTATATTTTTTTTTGATGTCATCGGTTTGCAGGGGCACGGTGATCAATCCTTCCCGGGTATAGCCTACAGGCCGGTCTTTTGCATGTCGTACCTGGTTGAACACCACCACTGTGCCGATGATCAGGATGATAGAGACGGCGAATTGGGTAACCACCAGCACCTTACGGGGCAGGGCAGCCGACTTTCCGGCCTTGAAAGCTCCTTTCAGCACTTTTACGGGGCGGAAGGAGGAAAGATACAAGGCGGGATAGCTGCCGGCGATCAGCCCCGTGACCAGGGTAAACCCGAAGCACGACAACCAGAACAGGGCGGTACCCCATGGTACCGACATTTTCTTGTCGGCTACCTGGTTGAAGAACGGCAGGGCAACCTGGGTGAGGATGAGAGACATCAGAAAGGCGCAAAAAGCGATCAATAGTGATTCGCTATAGAATTGTGTGATCAGCTGTCCGCGCATAGAGCCGATGGCTTTGCGGATACCGACCTCTTTTGCTCTTTTCTCGCTGCGTGCCGTACTGAGATTCATAAAATTGATGCAGGCAAGGAGCAATACAAATATGCCGATGATCCCGAAAAGCCAGACATATTGTATACGGCCGCCGATGCTGACCCCGTTCTTAAATTTGGAATACAGGTGCCATTGGTCCATGGGATGCAGAAAGATGGCGGGTTTGAACCGTGTCTCATCAGCCTTGTCTTTAACGGCATTGAGCTTGACATCCCGGATCTTTTCGGACACTTTATCCATGCCGGCATTGTCGGCTATTTGAACAAAGCATTGAAACCAGCTGGCGCCCCATGGATTTTTGAAGCGGGTATCATAATGTTCTGTTTTTACCAGCAATTGCCAGGGAGAGATAAAGTTCAGGTCGGCAAAAGAGGAGTTCGCCGGCAGGTCTTCATACACGCCGGTGACTTTGACCAGCAGCTTGTGATCCAGGGTGATGGTGGCGCCCATGGGATCCGTGTTGCCAAACAAGGCTTTGGCGGTGGAGCGGGACAGCAGGATGGACTCCAGGTCTTTCAGGCCGTCGTGACTGCCTTTCAACATTGTCAGCGACAGCATGTCGGTGACACCCGGCTCCATATAATTGCCAGTCTCTTTTATATGCTTTTCACCATAGGACAGAAGATGTCCATAGGTCCACCCCGACATGAGGACATGCTTGAAGTCATTGCCATAGACACGACGCAGCTCGGGTCCCAGGGGATAGGCTTCGCCATCCCAGGTCTCCGTCTGGTTGTTGATCCATTGGTTTTGCACCGCCCGGGCGATATGACGATGGTTGGGGAAGCTTTTATCATACGACACTTCATCCCATATCCAAAGACCGATGAGCATGGCGACGGCCATACCCACTGCTAAACCACCAATGTTAATGAGGGCGGAGACCCTGTTCCTGGCCAGGTTGCGTAGTGCGGTTTTGAAGTAGTTTTTAAGCATGGGTGATCTGCTCCCAAAAGCAGGCCGGGTTGCCAGGTGATTCTAAATCAATGAGGTGCGTTCCTGCCCAGGAGTTATAGCGTTCGTTTTTGATACAGACAGTGTCCGGCTGCTGTTTACAATGCATGCTGCCAGAAGAGGCGTCCTCCCTGGTACAGGAGCGATAGAAACCATAGAGGGATAGCGATGATTGCTATCCAAAGTATACGCTTCCCATGCTTCCGTTCCCATGCCGAATAGATATATACCCTTTCACCGTTGGGTAATGTTTTTTTCAGGTAGGCCAGCACATAGCCAAGGACAAAAGAGCCGGCACTAGACCAAAGACCGAAAAATGCGCCGGTAAGACCGCCGAAGAGGCTGATGAACGCTCCGCCATAACCCAAAAAGATCTGGGACTGATGCACCTTTTCCGGCTTGGCCAGTTCGGCGATACGTTGCTGACGAAACTGTTCAGCCTTCACAGGGGTAATTTCATGCCCTCTTTCGGCCAGCAGCTTTTTAGCCAATGCGTAGTCCAGGTGTCCCCATTCATCGGGCTTTTGTACAACTTCCAGCAGCTCGTCATTGGTGAAGCTTAGAAGATAGTAATCAGGATCGATGCCCTGTAGTTGTGCCTGGTAATAATCTTCCAGGATGGCATGCGCCCTGGTAAAATCTTCCGGGGGGATTTTCAGATGAGTGACAGCACCAAGATCATTACCAATGATAGTCGAATCCAGCAGGGGGGCCTCATTCTCAACCTGGCAATCGATGCCTTGTGTACGTAATCGTTCGGCTATGGCGGCTGCCAGATCAGGATCATTGAATTTTTGAAAGGTCAGGTTGGGCTGGGGCATGGCTACGTTTTTCGCTAATATAATGATAAATGGCTTCCTGCGGGCGTATCTGCGGTTCCGCCGCCTGCAGGCGGAGAATCTCTTTTATTTCCTGCCGCAGGCGTTCGTCATATAAGGGAAAGCAAACTTCTATCCTTCTGTAAATATTCCTGTTCATCCAGTCTGCGGAACCTAGGAAAATCTCTTCTTGTCCGTTGTTGTGAAAGATGAATACACGCCCATGCTCCAGGTATCTGTCGACGATGCGATGGTTGGTGATGTTCCTGCTCATGCCTGGTACACCGGGTATGCAGCAGCAGATGCTGCGTACGATGAGGGTGATGCGCACACCTGCATTGGAAGCTTCATAGAGCTTGTTTATCAGCACCCGTTCTTCCAGGTTGTTAAGCTTGATCGTGATGGATGCCGGTAATCCCAGGCGTACATTGGCTATTTCCCGGTCGATAAGAGAAAGGAACCTGTCCTGCAGATTGAACTGCGCTACCAGCAGGTGTTTGAACGGGATCTTTTCTGTGTTGCGCGGGTCCTTCCGGCGGCTGAGGAAGATAAACAGCAGCTCCAGCTCACGCATCAGGTCGTGATTGCCTGTCAGCAGGATATGATCTGTATAGAAGCGGGCTGTTTTTTCATTCAGGTTGCCCGTCGCCAGCAATCCATAATAGATCATCCGGTCATGTACTTTTTTCTTTACCAGCGCCACTTTTGCATGGACTTTCAGGCCGGGGATGCTGTAGACGATCTTTACACCCGCCTGTTTCATTTGTTTGGCCCACTGGAGATTGTTGGCTTCATCAAATCGCGCCTTCAGCTCTACGAATACGGTAACCTTTTTACCATTACGGCTGGCGCTGATCAGGGCATGTGCGATCCGGGAGTCACGGGCTATGCGATACATGGTTGTGTAGATCTCTTCTACCGCGAGGTCGATAGCAGCCTCGTTGAAAAATTGCAGCACCGGGTCATAGCTTTCATAAGGCGCATGCAGGAGAATATCTTTTTGAGCTATGCGTTGAAAGAGGCTGTGCGGGCCTTCCTCTGTCGCCTGTTGCGGCGGCCAGACAGGATAGGAGAGGGTGCTGTCCTTCACGGGGAAGGAAGAAAGATCGCGGAGGTTGTGATACCGGCCTCCCTGTACGATGGACGCATCGTGCAATCCCAGGGCATCGATCAGGGATTGAAGCATGCCTCCCGGAATGCCCGGCTGGTGTAAGAAGCGGGTAGCCAGGCCTGCATCTCTTTTGGCCAGTTTTTTTTCTATTTTTTCTGCGATATCTCCTTCGTATTCGTCTTCCAGGTCAAGCTCTGCGTCCCTGGTGATCTTGATGCTGCAGGCTACTTTTACGGGCATACCAGGAAAGATAAAGTCCAGGTTGTCCCGTATGATGTCGTCGATAAAGAGAATAAATTTGCGCCCTTCGTATTCTACCTTGAAAAAGCGGGGTACGCTGTCGGAAGGGATATTCAGGATATAGATGTCCTGCGCCGATTCGCCGATGACGACAGCAAAATAGAGTTTATCATTACCCGGGAAAAAACTGTCTTTTGCCAGGGACAGATGCACAGGCTGGAGAAAGGCCAGCAGTTCCGTGAAAAAATATCCGGCGGCGGCTTTTTTAACGGCGGGGGGTACGGGCAGTGACCAGGGCATGGCGGTCTGGCCGGCCCGTTCGTAGATAAATTCGATGCTGTGTTGTGAGAGTTGAGGGATCACGTTACCCAGGAGCAGTTGACCATAATGTGTCAGCTGGCGGTCTACTTCTTTTGTGATCTTTTGCAATAGGAGCTCGCTTTCGGGACCGGCGGCCGTGTCTTTTGATCTTTTAATTTTTCCCAGGGCTGCCAGGGCGGGTACCCTGACCCTGTAGAATTCGTCCAGGTTGGAGGAATAGATGGAGAGAAAATTTACGCGTTCCAGCAGGGGTGTCGTTTCCCGGGCGGCTTCTTCCATTACCCGGTAGTTAAAGGAGAGCCAGCTCAGGTCGCGGTCGAAAAATGAGTTGTCAGACATAATGAGTAACTTGGCCGTTCGATTGGTGTTTTTATCATTGGCAAAATACTGATTTTCCGGACCTGGTCCACTTTGTATGAGACAAGAACTAAAGAAAATAGAGCAGCAGCGGGAGCTGTTCAGAGGAATATTTTCAAAATATGGTCTGAAATCCGGCTATGGAGGGCGTTCTATGGAGACGGTGCTGCTGGTGGACATCCGGGATAGTAATGGAAAGTTAATATGTGATCATCTGTGGTTCAATATGACAAAGGGGTTCGAGCTGCTGGGGACGTTGCGGGAGGGAGATGTGATCCGGTTCGAGGCGCGGGTGAAGGAGTATAAAAAAGGATATGTTAACCGGCGGGCGGGGATCGATCAAAGCAGGTCTGATTATAAACTGAGTCATCCGACGAAAATAATGCGCCAATAATGGGGGAATGGCCAGTTGAAAGGAGCTATCTTTTATTGAATTTCTTCCTTTTTGCCGGTATCCTCTTTTCTGATAGAACTTGCATACTCATGGCCAATTTCTTTTGCCCAGCTCTGCCCCATATCCACGTAGTTCGTAATATCAAGCTTTCTATCGTTCCGGTATTCTTTTATAGCCCAGTCCCTGCTCAGGGTTTCGTCATCTATTTGACCATAGCCTATATCTTCATTGGAATGCTCAAAAGCTGTTTTTGCCCATTGCGTTATGAGATCAATTCCCTTTAGAAGACCTTTCAGGTATTCGCGCCAGGTGAAGCGAGTTTCAGCCAATTTGTTCTCTTTTTTAAAGTCTTCCGGCCTTGAATACAGATCTTTATTTCGCGAATAATTAACCAGTTGTTCCGCAACCATGCTATCCAGGTTATTTGTAATTAAACATTTTTTTGCGATGCCTACCACCCAAAGTTCTTTCATTTCTTCTGTCACTGCCGGATCAGGAGAGCCTAACACGTTTAATATTGGAGTTTTGAGAATGACGCCTCCAAAGGCGCTTTTCGGATTGCCTCCCTGATAATTTACTGAGTTAAGGGCAGCTACAGTACTTTTGATCAGTAAAAACGCATTGATATTCAAACCTGGCAACCACCAGTCAGGGATCTCTGATGCTTTTTCAAGCGGCAATGCTTTGGTCATTTGCACCTGTGGTCCGTTGGTGTTATCTCTTTTAAAAAGGTAGGCACTGGGGTGGAGTGGAATGATACCGTCAACCAGCTTTTCCGGTCGAAATAATGTGAATTGTGGTATTGTATCCAGGACCTTTGAAAAATCATTCATCAGATCGCTATCTTTCTGCACGGCGTCTACGTGCCATTGTGCCGGAGAGAGTGGACGGGTAACTATTTCGAGATTGGCGCCCTGGGGGATAGTGCTGTCTGCCTGTCCTTCCCAGGAGTTCTCTGGTGATACAAAGAGCGCTGTCCTTTTGGGAAAAGATTGTGCGAGCCTGATCTGGGGCGTATATTGTTTTACAGCTGAAGGTTTATCGGTTAGCAGTAGTTCCATAAACTGTTTATCCATTTGTTGGCTGCTGTCCAGCCACATAACATTATTCCACTCCAGTTCAAAGCCGGCTTTGGCGCCAGGCTCTTTTGTAAATGAAGACGCTGCCGGTTTAATATCCTTCTCTTCTTCCAGATATCGTTTCATCTCTTCTGCTCCCTTAACTTTCATCACTTTCCTGTACAATACCTTTTTTTCCTTTGCTATTTCCTTCATGATGCCCTCGGCTGCCGCCCCTTTTTCGGGATGTTTTAGATAGGCAGTTACATCTTTCTCCAGTTTTGTCAATTCTTCTATTAACTCCTCATCGGGTAGCGCACCACTTTTACTTACATTATTGTACGTATCCAGTTTGCCGTTAATAAGTGCCGCATTACTGCCACCCTTACGCCTGTATATTTTTACAGGTAACGTACCTTCAATCATCAATTGTGTTACACCACCCTGGTGGTCAGCGGCATCTTCTTCCTCTTTTAAGCGTTTAAACGAAATAATGCCCGGGCGGGAGATGCCTTTTGCTGTCATGTTTTCAGCAACAGAGACGTTTGGAGGAGTACGTTGATGCGTGCTTGTATCTTTTGAAAACATAGGCATAAGGTTGGAGGTAATGGCTAACTGGATCAAATATAGAAAATTTTCCCCGGGTCGGCCCATTTATACCAGCGGTAACCCAATTCCATAAGGTTTTTATTATATTCGAATAAACCTTACAAAGACCATGCTGCTCATCGCCATATTATTACCCTGTATATCTTTTCTCCTGCGCGGCAGGATACTGCACTTCATTGTCTGCCTGGTCCTGCAGATCACCCTTATCGGCTGGCTGCCTGCTGCTATCTGGGC
>Ga0105237_10006997_pt1 | contig 12430 bp, 9 predicted proteins | sample KBSC24metaG_FD_81520 | JGI IMG/M metagenome (GOLD analysis project Ga0105237, IMG submission 81520) | Corn rhizosphere microbial communities from Kellogg Biological Station, Michigan, USA - KBS C2-4 metaG | ecosystem: Host-associated > Plants > Roots > Rhizosphere > Soil | place: Michigan, USA...
AGTCGGGTCCTCACCAAAAACATCATCACCTGTTTTAGCCTGCATCATTGCCTGCAACATTTCTTTTGTAGGGGAAGTAACAGTATCAGATCTAAAGTCAATCATGGCAGCGAAGTTAATGTCTGAAAAAATACAGTTACTCAAAAAGAACAAAAGCAATGCAACATGTTTCTTTACATGATCACACAAAAAGAGGTTGTCCTATGTTAAAGACAACCTCTTTCATATTTATTCTATTTCTTTTAATTAAATCCTGGGTTAATGCTGTTTTTGTACTTTGAAAGTTTTCACCTGGGTTCCATCATCTACCTGTACAAGATACATTCCTGCAGGCAAGGATGCAACGTTCAATGTAGTACTGTTTACAAAACTTTGCTGAAGTATAAGCTGCCCGACACTATTCATTAACCTTACTTTAGAATTGCCATTATCCTGCCTGTTGACAGATACAAACAATTGCTGGCTGAAAGGATTTGGATACACTAATGTTACTGTAGATGCACCAAAATTTACAATGTCAATATTTGAATAAGCAATGTTGCCATCTTTATCAACTATTTTAAGCCTGTAATAGTTTTTGCCTGTAACAGGTGTGTTGTGGAGTAACTCATAATTATGTGGGCCGCTGGTATTGGTTGCATTAACCTTACCAATAGATGCAAAATTTCTTCCCGCTGTGCTGTATAAAACATCATAGCGATTGATATTGCTTTCTTCAGCAACGGACCATTTTACATTTACATATTTACCTTGTGGATAAGCTTTAAAGTTGACAAGCTTAACAGGTAATGTAACTTGCCTATCTATTGTAACATACTTGTATAAGAAATTGTTGAAAGTATATTGTTCAGGCTGATCATTATCAGGGTTAACATCAAGCGATAAATTATATCTTCCTTCAAGTGCGGATACATCTATAGCAAAAGAAATAATTACCGTATCTCCGGCAGGCAATGCATGTACAGAAGGAACAGCATATTCTATCTGGTTGCCGGTACTGTCATAAAGCAACAGCTTTACCTTTAATGATTTTGTAAAATCAATAGTGCTTATATTTTTAAAGGCCACATATCCTTTCAATGTATCCTTGCTGGTATTAACAGCATGATTGAAATGAACCCAGTCAGGGATATTTGATGCAAGATTCGGTGCAATTGCTCCTTCAGGGTAAGATTGAAATTCTACACTCCAATGCTGTAGCTGGTAAGGCGTTGCATTTACTGCATCTGAATTTTTCATTCTTAACTGTAGGTAAGGATATGTTGCTGCATCTACAGATGAAATGTCAACATCTTTGTGATTTATGTCCACATTATTATACAATGTATCTGCTCCCCCGGTTTTCTTCATGCCTATTACCTGGTAAAAAGCACGGTCAGAACTGTCAGTAGCAAAACCATCCCATTTAAACCTGTTCCATTTTTTACCTGGTCCAACTAGCGGAGATGTAATGTAGCCAAGTGTGTCTAGAGATGGTACATTCACAGATAGCGTAACCCTGTCATAAATTCCATTGGTAAACTGCCACACAGGTTGGAAAGTATTTAACCGGTTCTTTTTGAATACAAACACAAATGTGCGTGGATAATAGAAGCTGTCAATATCTGTAAAGCCCTGTGCTTTTAATAAGTGATACAATGAATTTTCTTTTCCATACAATGCAGTATCTGAAGCCCAAACAGTAGGAGCCCAGTCCTCGTTACCAAGGTCATAGTTCTTTCTTACTACAACATAATATCCATCTGGTACGGAATTCAAAAAGTCCATTGCATTTTTGCGACCTTCCGTAGTTACACTCAGGAATTCAAAATTATTCAAACGTAACGGGCCGCAACTATTGTCTGCAGAACCAAACGCCTGGTTGGGATTAGACATTGCTTTAAGACTGACTGAATCAAACACATTAAAAATGATAGAGCTTCCAATACATGCGCTCCACGCTTCATAAGTACCATTAATCGATGTACTGAATTGCGCGTCTTCATTGCCACTCGTAGGGTAAATAGATTGCTGTACAAAAATATTTGAAAGCTTTCCGGCAAATTGATACCTGCGGGTTGAGTCAAGCATTATCCCATCCATGTTTGACTGGGTGTGTTGAAAATAATGCGCCTGCATAAAACCTTCATTGCCACCCTGGATGTGTGTGAAAGAGAACATATTCCAATGAGGTTCTGTTGTATCAGGAGCAACTCTCCAGTAATAAACAGTACTGTCAAGATTAAGCTGCAAATCACCAAATTCAATTACCCCTCCCGAAGAGGTTACGTGTATCACTTGCTTAAGTGGCGAATTAAATAATGCCGTTGTATCAACCTCTGCGATGTATTGCCTGGAAGTTTCCAATGCGTCAGCAGTAGAAGCAGAAAGTTTTACGTGATTTGATGTGATAATGGAATAGTTATACGGAGACACAGGCTTTATTTCCTGGCTGGTAATAAAGAACGAAGTAGTTGCTACATTATTTGTTTCACTTAATTCGTTGATTTTATTTTCAGCATCAACAAAAACAGTAACATATCCAACTCCCTTATCCCTGTTGGAAATAATAGGTAGTTTTAATTCCAACGAATCAAGTGAATAAATGGGTCCTATAGTTTTGGAAAAAATAAGTACGCTGTCGCCGGCAGGAAACTTCCTGTAAAAATTAACATTAAAAGTGTCAGACCTAGCTAGCCCGAGATTATGAATCTTTACTTTAACATCAAAAGAATCGTCTGCAACTGATATGTATTTTGGAACAATAATTTCAGAAGAATCTACTGCATAATCGGGTAAATTAAAGCTGTTTAATTTTAAAGCTGGGTCGCCATGAAATGTATATTGTTCTCCGTGAATTCTTGTGTAAAAATCATAGATGCCTAATTCTTGTAATGTTGTTGATATAGCCTGTTGTGAGATTTCTCCAAAGCTTTTGCCATACTTGGTAAGTGTAATGGCTTTATAATAATTTTTTGTATACGCATCAAGATAAGGAACAACACCATAACTACTGGTGGCAAGATATCCGATAGCTCCCCTTTCAGGTTCAAGTATAAACCTTTCAGAGACTGTAGATTTGCTGTTAAGCCTGTCTGTTTCAAAATTAAAAATATTACCTGCCAGGCAGCCATTAACAATAAACACAGGATATTTTCCCGCATTATTATAATCTCCCGGATTGCTTAAACTAAAGTCAAGACTTGTTTGTGAAGAATGACCAAAATACTGGATTAATCCTGCACCTTTTTCGTAAATGCCTTTAAAACTTAATACCGCATTAGGATACGCTGTAGGGTCTGCAGTCTTACTAAATGTGGTTACATTACCGCCAAATAGAGAATCACTAATTATCTTTTTATATTCAACATCATAGCCATCTAAAATGCTACCTAAATCAGGATCTCCGGCACCAGTCAGTTGCAACACATTTTTCATCCAGGCCTTGTTGTTAACTGTTTGAGCCAAGTCGTTTTGAGCAGCTTCAAATTCTTTTATTTTTTGCAGGTAAATGCCTACTTCGTTGGCGTTTACAACAGAAAGCCTGCCTACAGGAGTTCCAGATACCGGGTCAAAATTATCAGAACATAAAAGATTGTCTGAACCGGGGTATCCCCATGTAGGAACAAGATTAGTGGCATCAGCTATAGGATCTGCCTCATTCGTTCTATAATCTGAATAAGACATTCCTTTACCTAAAAGAAAGACAAATTTTGGCTTCTCTGTAAAATTGGCCTTCGCGTATTTTAAAAAGTTTTTTACTGAAAGAGGGTGCTGTTTTATTCCATAAGCAAACTGGTCAACCAATTCGTTTATGTCAATCACTTTTGCATTAAAGCCTCCACCAGCATTAGAGCTGCGGTAAGAGCGGTATTGTTCAATATAATTGGAAGAACCACTGCCATAAATTTTGGGGTTACTGATAATAAGGTAATCTCCCTGGTTACTGCTTTGAAGAAAGTTGGTGAATTTTTTTGATTGAAGTGAAGCAATTGTTTGAGCTGTTGAGCCATCACTTCTTGCTAATAAAAGTTTGTAATCAACAGTAGATGGGTCAAGTAAGAATTTAATAGTGTCTGCACTGCCTTTAACTGCTACGTATCTTTTACCGTTTGCATAATCATATAAAACAGGAAGGGTGCTACCATAATTAAAGTTGGCAATCTTTAATAACCTGCCATTATCAGAAGCTGTTATTGAAAATTCGAAGCTTGTAGAACCACCAAAATTAAATAATCGTGGATAAGTCAACTCCATTGAAATGATTCTCATTTGATCATCCGGATTTGTACTCAGATTTTCAAAAGTGAAACCAGCAGCATCGTTTTGAATTTTGCTGACAGGTATTCCGCTTACATTAATTGATGCAGTATTAAAATAGTCCATTTTGAATTGCGCAATAGAATCGCCATTTATAGCAACTTTCGCCGAACGCGGATTAAGTCCGTTACCTACAGCGTTAACTTTAACTGCCATTGCCGGACCTGCAATGTCTGAATAAAGAGGTGAAAACGGTATATACAAAGTTTGTTCACCACCTCTGCATCCACAGTTAACAGGGCGTATGTTACGACTTGCCCACATCTCACCTCTATCATAAGAAGAGGAATACAGGTTGATAGATTCTGATACGGCTGCCAGGCCAGGATTTATCTCTTGTCTGAAATATCTTGCCGTATCATACATAAAATCCTTTTCTGCAGAAATAGATGTAGTAGCTGCATTGTTTTGCGTGGCTTGATATCTTTTATTGTTACCTGATGGATTAATAGTTAAAAAATAAGAGGCTGTATCCGTTTGCAGGCTCCAGTAATTGGTTATCTGGAATTCGGGCTGACGATACAATTCTTTATCCAATTTGCCATCATTTACTTCCCCGCGAAATTCAATAAAATCTTTGGCGCCAAGAATGCCAGAGGTTTTCGAAGTATAAAGAAATATCTCTTCTCCATTACGCCATAGCTGCAATTGTTCTACCGGTATATAAGCAAGGCCGGCACTTAAAAGAGCGGATTGCGGAATTCTTACTATGCCGGATTTGATAGGCACATCAACTATATCTTGTCCAAAACCACCAATTTTAAATTTGTAGTAAGTCTAGGAATAATCAATCCATTCATTGTGATAAGTTTGAGCACGGGAGGTACAAAATATCAAGGCAAGAATGCTAACGGTAAGGATTTTTCTAAACATTTCCATGAGATTGAAGGATAAAGGACAATTTTGGGCAAAGCTCATGAGTATTTGTCAATAGTTCAAAATCATTGGCTTAATTAAAGATTAAAAGGTTTAACAAGTCATTGTGAACCTTAAAGCCCAAGTGCTTACTTTTGCGCAAATTTTTAAGCATGAACCTTGTGGATGAATTACGCTGGAGAGGAATGCTCCAGGATATAATGCCAGGCACAGAAGAACAACTAAATAAGGAAATGACTTCTGCTTATATAGGTTTCGATCCTACAGCCGATAGCCTTCATATAGGCAGCCTTGTTCCCATTTTATTATTGGTACATCTTCAAAGAGCGGGGCATAAACCATATGCTTTGATTGGCGGTGCTACAGGTATGATAGGTGATCCAAGCGGCAAGAGCGAAGAAAGAAATCTTTTGAATGAAGAGCAACTTCAGAGAAATCTTGATGGAATAAAAGCGCAGTTATCTAAATATCTCGACTTTGATTCTGATAAATCAAATGCTGCTGTATTGGTAAATAACTATGACTGGTTTAAACAAGTTTCTTTTATTGATTTTCTAAGGGATGTAGGCAAACATATCACCGTTAACTACATGATGGCAAAGGACAGCGTTAAAAAAAGAATAGAAGGAGATGCAGGCATAAGTTATACAGAGTTTGCATACCAGCTTATGCAGGGATATGATTTTTACTGGCTGTATAAAAATCACCATTGTAAATTACAGATGGGTGGTAGCGATCAATGGGGAAATATAACAACCGGTACAGAACTAATACGCCGTAAAGCAGGTGGTGAAGCATTTGCGTTTACCTGTCCTCTTTTGACAAAAAGTGATGGGGGCAAATTTGGTAAAACTGAAAAGGGAAATATTTGGCTTGATCCGGAAAAAACAACGCCTTACCAGTTTTACCAGTTTTGGTTAAACGCTGCCGATGAAGATGCTAAAAAATGGATTAAAATTTTCACTTTTCTTAATCAGGAAGAAATTGAAGAATTAATCCAACAACAGGATCAGCAACCAGAAGCGAGAATACTTCAAAGAAAATTAGCAGAAGAAATTACAAAATTTGTACATGGTAGCGCCAGCCTTTTACAGGCACAACACTTTACCAATATTCTTTTTGGAGATGCAACGGTTGAAGTGTTGAACAGCATGACCCTGCAAGATTACAAAGCCATGGAAAAAGAAATTCCAACATCAGAAATGGAGCGCTCTGTTTGGAATGAAGGCATTGATATTGTTTCTTTCCTTGCCGACGCAAAAGTGTTTCCGAGCAAAGGAGAGGCAAGAAAGATGGTACAAAACGGGGGTATTAGTATTAATAAAAGCAAAATTCAGGAGCTACAGTTCGCTGTTAACCAGTCCGTCCTTTTTCATGACAACTATTTGCTTGTACAGAAGGGGAAGAAGCACTATTATCTTGTTAAGATCATCTGATTAAACCATTTTTAAACCTGCTTTTAAAGCACTAAATGGTGGATAAAAAGGTGCGTAACAGGTGCATAACAAACAACTGAAATATTTGGAAACAGGGTTTCTATAATTGTATCTTGGAGTTACAATTGAGAGGCAGAAAATCTGTAAAAAGATTCAAAGCATCTTGAGACTGAAGAAGCCCGTAAAAAGGCAGAAACGGTCATGGAAGCATCGGGTTAGGGAAATGTATAAGCATTAGCAATTTTGTAAATACAGGAACCAAGCTTGGTGCTTTCTTTTTTTAGCCTGTAAGGATATAACATTGAATCCTCACAGGCTTTTTAATTTTGGGAATAATAGTTAAATTGTGCGGGCGTTAATACACTATGAAAGTATATTTTATTTCCGGGCTTGGTGCTGATGAACGAATTTTTAATTTTCTTCAACTTGATTTTTGTGAACCGGTTTTTCTAAAATGGATTGATCCTTTACCCAAGGAGTCATTACCCGGTTATGCATACAGGCTTTCTCAATGTATAAATGAACCTTCGCCGCTGATTGTCGGTCTTTCCTTTGGCGGCATGATTGCAACGGAAATTGCTAAGAATAATTCCCGTGCCAATGTTGTTATCGTGTCCAGTGCCAAAACTTATAAAGAAGTCCCGCATTATTTTAGAATGTTTGAAAAATTTCCCATTCATAACTGGGCGCCACATAAACTTTCAAAATCGGTAAGCAGACCTGTTGCTAAGTTGTTATTGGGTGCAAAAGGAGATGCACAAACACGGGTGATAGATGATTTAATGAAAGATGTTGACATGAATTTTGATACATGGGCCGTTGATGCTATTTTAAGATGGAGAAACATGACAATACCTCCTAACCTTATTCATATACATGGAAACAAAGACATGCTTTTGCCTTACAGGTACACAAAACCTCATGTAACTATTAAAAATGGCACACATTCTATGGTGATGAATAACGCGAAAGAACTATCGCTCTGGCTGAAAGAATATACCGCAAAAATGAGTCATTGAAGTAATACCTATTTCTTGGTGTCATTTTTTGTTTGAGAACCACCACAACATTTTTATTGATATTGGATAGATTCATTTTAAATTTTAGCATTCCTCTCTTCCATTACAAGTTGTTTTACGATATTTAGTAATCTGTTTTAAAACAACAATCATTTACTAATCACACTAACGAAACCTGCCATGTTTATTGTAACAAATTACAGTACAGCTATATTGTTTTGTATTATCACTATGCTTTGCTGGGGTTCATGGGCAAATACACAAAAGCTCGCCAGCAAAACCTGGCGTTTTGAATTGTTTTACTGGGATTATGTAACTGGTATCTTACTATTTTCTATTTTTTCCGCTTTTACGTTGGGAAGTATTGGCGAACAAGGCCGCTCTTTTATTATAGATCTTAGACAGGCAACTTCTGGCAATATTGGAAGTGCATTGCTTGGCGGCATTATATTTAATGCTGCGAATATTTTATTGTCTGCCGCAATTGCTATTGCAGGAATGGCAGTTGCATTTCCAATAGGTATTGGCCTCGCATTAATACTTGGTGTCGTGATTAATTATGCTGCTGCTCAAAAAGGAGACGTACTATTTATTTTCCTGGGCGTGTTTTTTATTACTATCGCGATTATAATGAATGCGGCAGCTTATAAAAAATCCAGCAAGGGTAATGCTAAAGTTTCCTCCAGAGGAATTTTAATTTCTCTTATTGCAGGTTTGCTCATGTCATTTTTCTACAGGTTTATCGCAGCTTCTATGGATATCGAAAATTTTGAACATCCGCAAGCAGGAAAGATGACGTCATATACCGCCGTTTTTATATTTTCAGCAGGTATTTTTCTCAGCAATTTTATTTTCAATACCATACTCATAAGGAAACCATTTGCCGGTGAGCCCACCAGTTATAATGCTTACTTCAAAGGAAATTTTACCACACATCTAACTGGTATACTGGGTGGTGTAATATGGGGTATAGGCAACTCTTTTAATTTGATAGCAGCAGGGAAAGCTGGTCCGGCAATATCTTACGGGCTAGGGCAGGGGGCTACGTTAATTGCCGCATTATGGGGGGTGTTTGTTTGGAAAGAATTTAAGAACTCTTCTGTTACTGTTAGCAGGCTTATTGCCTGTATGTTTTTATTTTTTATCGTTGGATTGGGACTATTAATCTATGCAGGTAAATAATTTTAAACTTCTGCCGGAATCTGTTTTATTTGCTCCTGCACATTAATCAATACCTGTTTGAGAGCGGCATAACCCTGGGTTCTGCCACCTAGTTTTTTTACTTCAGAAATAAGCTCATCAAGTTCAAGAAGTGTTTCTTCAATTTTAGGTAAATGAGGGCTGGCATCATTGCCACTTTCAAGGTCTTTCGATACTGCATTGTAAACAGTAAGAAAGTGAGAAAGGTGTAGTTCTGGCGTCATATTATACAGGATTTTTGAATAAGGATTATTATTTCATTACACATAATCTTGTTACGGGTTGAATGAAGTGGTGTTTATGGATATTGATCAATTTGATGAAGTTCACGGGCGGTTGTTAATTGTTTTTATTGGCGAACGAATCACACGCAAGCTTTGTTTTGCGATGATATTCAGATTCCATTATTTCAACTTTGTTCATATAGTTATCCAGTTCTACCAAATCCTTCAGCACACTGGAACTTATCATTTCCGGAGAAGGTTGTGCATTGCCGGGTTTAAGTCCAATGTGGCTCATAATTCTAACCTGGTTTGCAAGAAGTATTCTTAAGATTGCATTGTTTTGTACTGAAAGGTTATAGGCCTGGAAAGCCAGTTTTTCTGCGTGGTTTAATTCGTCTTTCATTAAAATGGGATATTGACAACTGAAAAATACGTAAAAAAAAGAAAGGTCAGATGTTTAATTTAGGTTTTAATCGAGGATTAACGAGCGATGAAATAGGCTATCCCTGGAATTAAAGCAGGTACGGCTATATTCTTTTCGAAAAATGTAAAAAGGGTACTGTTATAGCTGAGGAAAAATATTAATTGTTATAGTAAAATTCGCCTTGCGGTACTTTTGATTTTTCGTAAGTAAGTACCTGGCTGTTTAGCGAAGTATTGTAAAATTCCCCCTTAGAGGTAATAAACTTAAGCGTTATAAGGTACATGAAATTTTCAGATACATCTATTACTTTAAACACTTTACCGGTGTTGGCATCGTGAGAGCGCAAAAGTTCCATTCCTTTCTTAATATCACCGGCAGAAGAAATAAGCGTCCACATAAAGTTAGATTTAATGATTAAGGATAATGTTTTCAAAAGAAGACCGGGATAGAAATCCCCGTCTTTAAACTTTTTATTCAATAAAACCTGCTTTATAGTTTCAAGTGAAATGCCGGAAAGTGTAAGTATTGATTTTCAAGTATTTGACGCGTATTTTACTGTAGCGATTTCTTGAATTGGGAAATGCCTAATCCTGAAATGGTAAATTTTATATAAGGGCTAGCTTAGTATGTTTTATCGGCATTCTAATATTGACTTACATTTTGCAATAAAACGTTCAGACAAATTATCCCTGGAATAGAACGCATGATATATAGCATCATTATACGTGGTACCCAATCCAAAAACAGTATGTTCAGGATGGTGCAGGTACCATTTCTCTTCTTCAATATGTGTGGGCCACCAGTATTTCACATTGCCTCCTGCTTTAAGAATTTGCTCTGTAAGATTTTGCCCCCCATCCATGTCATCTGTCATTTTCATATCTGGGTAATTTAACTCTTTGAGGTAAGCTGTTGATATTGCAAAAAAGAAGGGAGATACATACAGGTTCTTTGCATCCCTTAAATGATTGGCTGTTTGCGCCGCACCAACTATGGTATATGGTTGCAGCAAATCGGTTAAAAGAAGCTGAAGCCATTGTTTACTGACGGGGATGCAATCAATATCAAAAATAATCAGGTAATCAGTGTCTGTTACACTCTTGCATATATCATTCAAAAAATCACCATGCTCTTTGTATTTATCATTTCTTATATGATTAATGCTGACCCCGAATTTTTTAAAAACGGCTTTTTGATATAGTGGCACCTGCGGGTTAACATTTTTATTATAGTAAGAAAATATTTTAAAGAGTGATTGCTCGTGAGGCTTTCTCTTAAATAACATATTCATTGATGGTTTAAAAAATTTTTGATGAATGTTTTTCTTGAATCAGCTTTCGTTCGACAGGAAGTGAGATAAAATAGTTTTAGTTTTTCTTCCTCTGCATTTCTTTTTGAAAGCCCTCGTTTTGCAAAAAGAATTCTTAGCGGAGTAAGCAGGCGAAGCCGTAGCTTGTTTTTATGCCCGTGTTTTCTTTTTATATAAATGGCTTGATCATACTCGTTTAATATGACAGAAGCTTCTTCAATGCCCTTCATTAATCTGTCTCTGTATGCAATGGTTAATCTTTCCTTCGGAATGAAATGTTCGAGTATTAATTTTTCTTCATAATAAAGACTGTATCCCCATAACAGGATGCGTTTACAATATTCAAAATCATCTCCTGTGCTAAGACTTTCCCCATTTCTTCCATTTAAAAGAGAAGGATACTTTTCATTAAATGCCTGTAGAAATAAAGACCTTCTTGTTACAAGACCCGCACCAAGTACAAAGCCTCTGTGAGATACATCTCCGGATTCTTTGGCCGGTATTCCAAGTGCGTATTTGTCTTTATAGGGTTCCCACCAGTCTGGATATTCATCTGCGTTTGTTACAGGTAAATTTTGTCCGCCTGCAGCTCCTATATTATCGTCTTTAAGTAAAGTTTTATACGCATGGAAGACATACTCTTTACCAAGCCAGTTATCATCATCACAAAAAATAATACATTCATAAGAGGCTTCGTTAACGCCTTTTTTTCTGGCATGCATTTGCCCCGGCTTTAGCTCTTCTGCTATGCGAAAAATATTATCGTTCCGGTTAAAGCTTTTCCATACTTCACTTGCAAACGCAACGGTATTGTCAGTGGATGCATTATTCACCAAAATAATTTCCCATAAAAGATTTTCAGGTGTTTCCTGTTGAGAAAGATGCTTTAGTGTTTCATATAAGCGGGAGGCACTGTTGTAGCAACAAATGATAACTGATACGCCTCCTGGTTTTATACTGGTGTTCACCGTTGGTTAGCATTTAAAAATAAAAATAATCACTTTAAACAAAAACATGTGTAGCAGATGTTCCCTGATCAATCCACGTGCAGGTATTTTATCATTTTTTCAACAATAGGAGGCAGGGGCTTACCCAGGGCCACATAAACACCGGCATTAGAAGCAATAAATGAAACAAGCTCAAATGTTTTGAATGGCTTGAAAGAAAGCTTTGCCCTGATAAATTTTTTGACTGCCTTTCTCGCAAATTTGCCGGCTGGCATTATGGTTTGCTGAAGCCGTTTTTCCTGTTGAGGGAATACCTGCAACATGCATGTTTCATAAGAAATGCCCGTTCCGTAAGTAAGCCTTTTAAAATATTGTTTGCTGGTGCGGGAACCGGGTATTACATGCTTTAATTTTAATGTTGGCGATACACCTGCTGAATAACCTTTGCTTATGCAAAGCAGCACCATTTGTGTATCCTCACCACTTGTTAATTTGTTTCCTTCTCTTCCGGGCAGGGTAAACTTACCTAGTTCTGCAAGTGTAACATATTCTTTGAGAATTGAACTGTAAGTGCAAAGGCCTGTGCCAAACGGGTAACATGGCTGCCATTCTTCTGCATCTGCAAAAAAAAGCTGCTGTTCGTGCCTTTCCTGTAAAGCAGCCCTCGCGTAATTTTCAATTTCAGTAGATATTCCG
>Ga0105237_10006999_pt1 | contig 12427 bp, 14 predicted proteins | sample KBSC24metaG_FD_81520 | JGI IMG/M metagenome (GOLD analysis project Ga0105237, IMG submission 81520) | Corn rhizosphere microbial communities from Kellogg Biological Station, Michigan, USA - KBS C2-4 metaG | ecosystem: Host-associated > Plants > Roots > Rhizosphere > Soil | place: Michigan, USA...
GGGCGCTCGGTTCCGCCGGCGTCGACGTGCCGCTGACGGTGCACCACGAAGGCGTCACCTTCGACGTGGTGCTCGCCTCCACCGACCGCGCCAAGCTGATGAAGGGACCGCAGCTACACTAGACGAGCGTTTGCGAGGTTCGAATCGCGGCAGGCAGGTTTCGCAAGGTGGCAGAGCCCTTCTCGAAACCCAGCACTTCCGCCACTGCGATGGGTTTCGCGACCAGTCGGCGATGCGGGCGATCCGGTCACTTTACCTATCGTGACCTCCGTGAAACTCATCGGCTTCACCGAAGCCGACGTGCCGTGCTCATTTTTGCGGCGCACAGCCGCGAAAGGGTCCTTGAGGGCCTGATTGAACAGGTGGTAGATTGAACAAGTCGTAGGGGTGACGCACCTTATTGCAATATCGGCTGGGAGACCGAGAATGCCAATCAACCGTTTGATTGCGCAGGGCTCATTCGATCGCCTTGCAGTTAAGCGTTTGCAGGAGGCTTACGAGATCGCCTTGAAAGCACTCCGTCTGGTTGATAGGAACGATCCGCTTACGGAACTGGTGGCCAGGAAGATCATCCAGGTCGGCGCAAACCGAACAGATGATCCTGCTCAGCTTTCGAAGCTGGCGATCAAGGAACTGGGTTTGCCGTACAGCTCCTGAGCGCGTGAGCCTCGTTAGCAGGTCCCGGTGGTGTGGCGCATCGTCGTCTCGAGGTCCTGCTCGACAAATGGCTTACGGATGAATGGAAAGCCATGTCCGTCGGGCTCGCGACCGGACAGCATGATGACCTTGAGACCGCTGCGGATAGCGCGCGCCCGCTCGACCAGTTCATAGCCGTCCATGTCCGGCATGTTGATGTCGGTGATCAGGATCTCGATGCTCTGATCCTGCTTGAGCCGCTCCAGCGCTTCGTCACCGCAGAGCGCGGTGACCACCTCACAGCCGAGATCGTCGAGCATCGCCGCAGTCACGTCAACAACGAGAGCATCGTCGTCGACCACCAGCACTTTTCGGCCCATGTCGAAACTCCGCAAGCAGCTGCTACCCTTGAACCAACTCACTGCCGAAGTGCGCGTTCCCGCGGAACTGACGAGCGCGTAGCGGGCAATAAAGCCCGGTCCCGGGCAGCGCACGTCATGAGCCATCGCTGCGCAGGGTAGGCCGGACGATTCCGGTGGCCCACTGTGAATACTCGTGCACCTGCTTGACTGTTCCTACTTAACTGCACCTGGCGCGCACGACGCTGCGGCGGCGGTGGTGCCTCGCGCTTCTGCACCGTCATTGCGGCGCATGAACTGCGAAGCAGCAACGAAGATTCCATCTGGCCCGTGCGCAGACATCGATCGCTTCGCGGCGCTCGCAAATGACGCATTCAAACATCTCGTCGCTGGCTGCTTTATGGGTCAAGCACGCAGGGATGAGGTTCCCGGATTTTGCACTGGTTGGCGTCATTCAATCGGTGATCTGGTATGGTTGGATACTCAATCGCAGTTTTGAATTTGCAGCTCCGATGACAGAGACACGCCGGAAACCGATACGAACGTCGAACTCACCACACGAGGAAACACAATGAGCGAAGCCGTGGTCGACGACATCATGGCGGTGCTGCCGCCGCTGCTGCGAGCGCTGGAGGCGCTCGGCTTCGTCGCGCGCCATCTCAACCCGCCGGATTTCGGCCGCGTCATGGAAGCGATCGGCACACCCGACGCGGAGCTGCAGGCGGTCCGGTCGCGGCTCTCGGACTGGCCCGATCAGTTCGCGCAGGCGGCCACCGCGCTGCGGGGGGCAAGCGATGCGGCGCTCGAAGCCTTCGCGGGCCTGCGCGCGGTCGAGCGGGGCGATGGCGACCTGATCGCGGTGTTTCGCGCGCTGCGCCATCTGGCGCGCGCGCAGGAGGCGCTCTATCCGCTCGCCGCCAGCCTGCCGCCGGTCAGCGACTTCTTTCTCGACCCCGCCTTGCGCGACGACGCCGCGCTCGCCGCCCGGCTGGCCGAGCCGGCGGCAGAACACAGCGGGATCTTCCATGACCATAATGCATCAGGCAGCCGCGGCGGCTTTTCGTTCTACGTTCCGGAATACTACACGCCCGAGCGCAGCTGGCCGCTGGTGATGACGCTGCATGGCGGCAGCGGCAACGGCCGCGGCTTCCTGTGGAGCTGGCTGCGCGATGCCCGCAGTTCTGGCGCGATCCTGGTCGCGCCGACCGCGACCGGGCCGACCTGGGCCTTGATGGGCGACGACACCGACACGCCGAACCTGATGCGCATCCTCGATCACGTGCGCGGTCGCTGGAACATCGACGCGCGCCGGCTGCTGCTCACCGGGATGAGCGATGGCGGCACCTTCTGTTATGTCTCGGGCCTGCACAGCTCATCGCCGTTCACCCACCTGGCGCCGGTGGCGGCGACGTTTCATCCGCTGATGGCGGAAATGGCCGATGCCGCGCGCCTGCGCGGGCTTCCGGTTCACATCACCCACGGCAAGCTCGACTGGATGTTTCCGGTCGAGGTGGCGCGGCAGACCAGGGCGCTGCTGGCGGCGGCCGGCGCCGACGTGACCTATCGCGAGCTCGACGACCTCAGCCATTGCTATCCGCGCGAGATCAATGCGGACATCTTGAGATGGCTGCATGAAAGATGACGGGATCATGGTCGGACACGACTCATTCGGATCATGATCTCGACTCTTTGTGCGTGCATGAGGCCAGCTCGCTTGTCCGGATTCGTCTGCAGCTCGTTGCAGGCGGTTCCGGAACCAAACACCTGAAGCCGCGTTATCCGGCGTCATCGGAGGCTCGCTATGCAGACTTTTTTGGGAATGATTCTTGGCGCGCTGCTGCTCGTCGGAGGGGTCTATGTCTACGATTCCATGCAGACTTCCCCCGTTGCGAACGGACAGGTCGCCCAGGCCAATCGCACCATCGTGAACTGGGATGTTGCCGCGACCGACTGGAATGCGCTCGTCGACCGCGCTCACCGGGACTGGGTGCGGATTTCGTCCAAGTAGTTGTCCAGGTAATTCAAGTTAGCCGGCAATCCGGCCGGCACCGACGTCGGATGAAGGCGCCATCGTCACGATGGCGCCTCATCTTTTGTTGCGGCTACCTGCCCATGTCCGCCTTGCGCGCATCGGCGATCACCTGCTCGAACTGCGCCATGGTGAGAACGCCGGGCACACGGAATTTGCCGACGATGAACGACGGCGTGCCCTTGAAGCCGAACGCCTTGGCCTGATCGGCATTGCGCGCGAGAATGGCGTCGATCGTCTTGGCATTGGTATCGAGGTCGCGCCTGGCGCGGTCGACATCGACGCCAGCCTCCGCCAGCAGTTCGGCGATCCGCGCCTCGGTCAGCCTGGAGCTCACGCCCATCATCGCGTCATGCGCCTGATGATACTTGTCCTGGAATTTGCAGGCCAGGGCCATGCGCGCCGCAACCACCGAGACCGGACCGAGGATCGGCCAGTCCTTCAGCACCAGGCGAACCTTGCCGTCGTCCTGGACCACCTGCCGCAGCTCCGGCTCGAGCCTGCGGCAATAGGGACACTGGTAGTCGAACCATTCGACGATGCTGATATCGCCCTGGACGTTGCCGGTGACCGGGACGTCGGGATCGCGCAACACCGGGGCTTCGCTCGGCTCGGCGTCCTGCGCCTGCGCAGGCCGTGGCATCATCACCAGCGCGGCAGCGCCGACCGCGATGGCGCCGAGCAGGTCGCGTCGGCTGAACCCCGGATTCAACACGTCGCTATGGTCTCGATGATCCATCCTGCCTTCGCTTGCCCCGTTCGATACACGGATCAGAATAAAGCCAAGTTGCGGGCCAGCATATAGAGCGCGACCGCGATAATGACCACCGCGAACACGATATTGAGAGCGCCGCGACGCTCCGACAGCAACCGCGCCGAGCGGGTGCCCGCCAGCCCGCCGGCAATACCGCCCGCGATGAACACGCCCGCAAGGTCCCACGAGACCAGCCCGGACCAGGCATAGCTCAAGGCCGTCGTCATTCCGAAGGCAGTCACCGCGACGAGGGACGAACTGACCGCGTTCATGATCGACATGCCGGTCGCCAGCATCAGGGCCGGCACGATCAGGAAACCGCCGCCAATCCCGAAGAAGCCGGACAGCGAGCCGGTGGCAAGACCGAGCCCCACGATGGCCGGCAGGTTCGACCAGTCCATCCGCACGGCCGGCAGGCCGATCCGCGCCCGCGTCTTCAGCATCAGCAGCGCGATCACCAGCATGACCAGGGCGAACAGCGCCAGCAGCCTCTGGCCGTCGAGCATCTTGCCGAGAAGCGATCCGCCGAAGGCGCCGGCGACGCCGGCCGCCGCGAACACCAGCGCGCAGGACCACATCACCGTGCCGCCACGCGCATGATTGGAGAGGTTGATCGCCGCATTGGTGGCCACCGCGACCGCACTGGTCCCGATCGCCACGTGGGGTTCGGGCACGCCGACCACATAGACCATCAGCGGTACCGCCAGCACCGAGCCCCCACCACCGACCAGGCCGAGCGAAAACCCCACCAGCGTTCCGGATGCCAGTCCCAGCACGCCCTGCGTCGCGGAAATCAACAAGTCGGCAACGTCGCTGGCAAGGCAAGACCCCTTCGGGCGGACTTTCGGCCAATCTCTATGGCCGCGCCGGTCGAAAACTGCAATCGATATCAGCGCAGCAGCCCTGTCACCGCCGGCGCATCAGCCACGACGCTGTCCTCGGCCATTGGCACACGCCTGCCCTCGAAGATTTCCAGCGTCCAATGTGATACGGTAGCGGATCGGTGGAAGAGCAACAGGGCCAGAGTCGATGGGGATGCCTGCGGTGGGCGACGAACTCAAGGAGCAGGGCAAGATCGACAAGGCTCATGCCTGGATCGAGGTCGGCCTCGCGGAGCTTGGACGGGCCGGCATTGAAGGCGTCCGGGTCGAGGTGCTGGCAAAACATCTCGGCGTGACCAAGGGCGGCTTCTACCGGCGTTTCCCCGACCGCGCCGCGCTGCTGCAGGCGATGCTGCAGAGCTGGAGCGCGGGGCGAATCGCCTCGATCGAACAGCAGGCGAGCCTGGACGGGGCGACCGCGCGCGACCGCCTGACATCAATGATCCGGCTCTACTCGGAGCGCATGAACACCGAAGGCATGGCGATCGAACTCGCGATCAGGCAGTGGGCGCGCTCCGACGAGGCTGCGGCCCAGGCGGTCGCCGGCGTCGATGCGGCGCGGCTGAAGAACGTCGGCCAGCTCTATCGCGCAACCGGCCTTGCCGGCGACCAAGCCGACGCCCAGGCCTTCCTGTTCTACTGTTTCGTGTTCGGCCAGAGCCTGTTGTTCCTCGAACAAGGGCCGCGCAAGCGCGCGCAACTGATTGCACGCTCGGCGGAAAAACTGCTGCAGGAGCAGCCCTGACGTCGCAAGCGTCCGACGTCGTCGCGGACATGGCCGGACCAGCGTCCGGCCATGCGTTTCGCGTCATGTATCTTGCGTCAGGTATCTCGCGTCATATCCCCGCTCGCGCGATCAGCCCTTGAGGCGCTTGTTGCACTCGCTGTAATAGCCGCCGCCCTTCTCGATCCACTTCATGCCGCCATTGGCGTTGGTCGCCTTGTTGGCATTGTATTGATCGACACAGGTGTGCATGCGCCCCTTGCCGGCCGTCTCCTTGGCATATTTCGGATCGACCGCGTTCGGGAACGTCGCATTGCCGACGGGTGCCGCCGGGGCAGGAGCGGCCGCGGGCGCGGCTTCCTTCTTGGGCTTGGCTTCGGCCTCTTTCGGCGCTGCGGGAGCAGCAGGGGCCGCTGCCGCCGGTGTCGCGGTCGCATCCGCGCCGCACTGAGCCTTGCGGAAATCATTCCACTTCTGCCCGTTCAGGGTGCCCGCGGTCTTGGCGGCCTGATATTTCGCACTGCATTCCTGCGACGTCAGCGCCTGCGCCGGCGCCGTGGCCGCGAACGCCGCAAACCCCGATACCGCAACTGCACACAATAACTTGGCTTGAAAGGTCATCCTTGGTCTCCCTGGGAGAAACATATTCACGTCCTCATCCTAGCCCAGCGGCGGGACACGAAAAAGTCGCGATCGACCATGGCGGCCAAAATATACCCGCAAGGGCCGGCACAACCGGGCGCGCCCATTCATGAGCGGTTCAGCCTCGTGGCGCGAGGTTGCGACCGTTCCAATCCGACAGGAGTTTTCAGGATGACCATAGCTTCCCGCGCGGCGGTTGCCGCTCTCGCTTCCCTGCTGCTCGCAGGCACCGCGTTCGCGCAGACCGCGCCGGCCGCCAAGAGCGATACCAAGACCGAGACGATGGCGCCGACCGACAAGATGGCCAAGCCGCGCACGGCGGCATCCATGGAATGCTCCAAGGAAGCCGACGCCAAGGGCCTGAAGGGCAAGGAGCGCAAGAAATTCCGCGCTGCATGCAAGAAGGAAGCGGCCGCCAAGCCGAAGACCTAGGGTCGCCTGCCCACGCTCCCCCGTCCCTGCAACCGGGATTTTGCCCCGGTTGCAGGAGTTCAGACGAGCACACCTCGGGCGGGCCGGATTGGCGCCGGCGCCTTCTTGCCGCGACGCACGCATTGCCGCAATCCCCCAGCGCATTTGTCCGGGCTGGCCGGATTTGCCATAAGGCGGCGTGACGCAAATCCCCCTTCCCTCCCGCTCTGCCCTGCCGAGCCGCGCCAAGACCTTGGCGGTGATCGAGACGCTTGCGATCGGCGCCGCCGGCGGCATGCTGTTCGTCGCCCTGCACCTTCCGGGCGGGCTGATTTCCGGCGCGATGCTCGCCGTCGCCGCCGCCGCGATGGCCGGACGGCCCCTGATGCTGCCGCCGATCCTGACCCAATCCGTGCTCGTCGTGCTCGGGATCTCGCTCGGCTCGGTGGTATCGCGGCAGCTGGTGCAGCAGCTTGGCGCCTATCCGCTGACCATCGCCCTGCTGGCGCTGGCGACCTTCTGCGCGACCTTCGGCTCCAGCCTCTACCTGCAGCGCGTCCATGGCTGGGACAAGACATCGGCATTTCTGGCCGGCAGCCCCGGGGCGCTGTCGCAGATCACGATCCTGGCCGTGGAGAAAGGCGCCGACCTGCCCGCGATCGCCGTGGTGCAGACCCTGCGCGTCATCGTTCTCACCGCGGCGCTGCCGCTGCTGCTGGCGCTCAGCGGCATCGCGCCGGCGGCCGCGCCGTCGTTTGCGACCGTCACCGCCTCGCCGCTCGAACTGGCCGAACTGCTCGCGGCCGCGTTGGCCATGGCGCTGCTGCTGCGGCTTGCGAAATTTCCGGCGAGCTGGATGTTCGGCGCGATGCTCGGCTCCGGCCTGCTGCACGGCATAGGCCTGATCGAGGGCGGGCTGCCGAGCTGGGTGCGCGCCGTGGCGCTGGTCGGCATCGGTGCGCTATTGGGCAGCCGCTTCGCGCGGATGCGGATGAAAACGCTGCTCGGACACCTCAACGCGGCGCTGGGCTCGTTCGCCATCGCCATCGGCATTTCCGCTGTCTTTGTCGGGATCACGATGCTTCTGACCCACGTGCGGTTCGCCGACGCGCTCGTCGCCTTCGCGCCGGGCGCCATGGACGCCATGCTGGCGCTGGCGCTGACCCTGCATATCGATCCGATCTTCGTCGGCGCACACCATCTGTCGCGCTTCGTCTTCGTCACCATCGCGACACCCGGGATCGTCCATCTGTTCGGACGGACGCAGGACGATGTGGATGATTAGCCTCTCGCGGTCCTGACCAGGCCCCAGCCGGCAATCACAGCCATCGCGAGCGAGATCAGCACGTTGTAGCCGGCGAGCGAGAGTCCGAGAAAGCGCCACTGCACTTCGTCGCAACGCACCACCTTGACCGTATCGAGCCGCTCCAGGAGATTGCCGGCGCTGCCGAGATTGCCGACCGGTCCGGTGCATTCGGTCGGCCCCTGCCAGAACCCCCATTCCACGCCCGAATGATAGGTGCCGAGCACGGCATTGCCGAGCACCGCGAGAGCCAGGATCGCGAGCCCCGCAACCAGCACACCGCGGGGCGCGCCCCGCGCCGCGGCCAGCGCGACCAGGGCGGCGAACGGCACCGCAAAGTAATAGGCGTAGCGCTGCTCGAGGCAGAGCTGGCAGGGCAGGATCTGCAGCACCAGCTGGAAGAACCAGGCGCCCGCCAGGGTCGCGGCGGCGACGCCGGCGACCGCAAGCGCGGCCGTCAGCGCCGGACTTGCCGCGGCTTTGACCCGCGATGACGGCAATGCGGTGGTCTCTGTCGTCACATTCGCCTCCTTGAGGGCATGGACATGGCATGGACTTGGCATGATCTTGCCAGGCGACTTGGCAAGCGTCGTATCCTCCGGCTGGAAAAGTGTCGAGATCGGGCGCGATCACATTGTGGCGCGGGTTGACCGCCCGTCGTCTCCCGCTATAGTCCGCCCGCTTCGCCGCGCCCCGGCCCGTCTCGCCGGTCGTTGGCGAATGCCCCTGTGGCGGAACTGGTAGACGCGCTCGACTCAAAATCGAGTTCCGCAAGGAGTGCTGGTTCGATTCCGGCCAGGGGCACCAATAGGCTGGTCGACCAGTGACGCCCACGCGCGAAGGCTGCGTCACCTCTCACCGATCATCGAAACAACCGTCCGGGCCAGATCGGCGGTGGATTCCACGAGCTGGTCTGCGCTGGCAATTTCGAGCTCGTCGCGGGTGCCGTAGCCCCACAGCACGCCGAGGCCGCGCATTCCGACCGCGTGCGCGCCTGAGATGTCATGGCGACGGTCGCCGACCATCAGGCTGCGGGAGGACGGGAGATCGTGTTCCGACAGGATATGGGCGAGCAGTTCGGGCTTATGGTCGAGCGCACCGCCCGGCACCGAGCCGTGGATGCCATCGAAGTAGGTCGTAAATTCCAGATGGTCCAGGATGCGGCGCGCGAAGGTCTCGCGCTTCGACGTGGCCAGGTAGATTCGCAATCCGGCCTGCTGCATCTCCTTCAGAGACTCGCCAATTCCAGGATAGGGCACGCTCCCGAGAAGTCCGCTGTCACCGTAGTGCCGGCGATAGGCGAGCACGGCTTCACCTGTCCGGTCGTCCCCGTAGGATCGCAGCAAGACCTGCATCATCTCTTCGAGCGGCGGTCCGATGAAGCGCTTGATGTCGAGTGTTTCATCCGGCTGATGTCCGAGCGCGCGAAGCGCCGCCAGGCAGCTTGCCAAGATCCCGGGCTGCGAATCGATCAACGTGCCGTCGAGGTCGAGAAGAACGGAGCAGGTCGGGGTCATGACTCGACCATAACAGCCGAACGCAGACGCGTACATGCTCGGTCGAGCGATCGATCGCCGCAAGTGCTGCCGCGACGCGCAGCATGCTGTCGCGACCACTCGCCAACCACCGCCTCATGCCGCTCGCACCGTCCCCAGGAACCGTCGAACCTCATCCTTCAGCCGATTGCTTTCGGCCGCCAGCGAGCGCGCCGAGGACAGCACCTGCGCCGATGCGCTGCCGGTCTCGACCGCGCCGCGCTGCACGTCGGAAATGTTGGTCGAGACCTGCTGGGTGCCGTCGGCCGCCAGCCGCACATTCTGCGAGATGTCGCGGTTGGCCGCCTCCTGCCCGGCGACCGTGGCGGCAATCGTGGAGGCAATGTCCGACATCTGTGCGATGGTACGACCGATCTCCTCGATCGCCGCGACCGACTCGCCGGTGGCGGCCTGAATGCTGCCGATCTGCTGGCTGATGTCCTCGGTCGCCTTGGCCGTCTGCTGCGCCAGCGCCTTGACCTCGGAGGCGACGACGGCAAAGCCGCGTCCAGCGTCGCCTGCCCGCGCCGCCTCGATGGTGGCGTTCAAGGCCAGGAGATTGGTCTGCCCCGCGACTTTCGTGATCAGTTCGACCACATCACCGATGCGGCCCGCGGCCTTCGACAACGCACTGACCCGCTCGTTGGTGCCGTGCGCCTGCCTGACCGCCTCGCGGGCAATCGTCGCGGACGCCTGCGCCTGCCGGCTGACCAGATCGGCCGACGAGGCCATCGTCGCGGCGGCGGATGCCACCGCCCGCACGTTGGCGGAGGCTTCCCCCGACGCCGCTTCGACCACGGCGGCGAGCTGCCGCGACCGGTCGGCCGTGGTGGTCAGCACGCCGGCGGAGGATTCGAGTTCGCTCGAAGCTGCCGAGACCGTGTCGATGATATCCCCGACCGCCCGTTCGAAATCATCGACGAACCTGCGCATCTCATCCCTGCGCAGGCGCGCCTGGTTCTGCTCGAATTCGGTCTTCTCGGCGCGCAGCCGTTCCGAGCGGTCGAGACTTTCGCGGATCGCCGCCTGCATGCGGGACAGCGCCACCAGCAACGCGGCCGTCTCGCTCCTGCCCCGGCGCGCCGGCAGAGCGATTGTGCCGTCCAGCCGGCCATCGGCGATATCCTCGGCAAATTTGACCGCCTTCTGCACCGCCGGGACGATCGCGATGCTCAGCACCCAGGTGATGAAGATCGCGATGGCAACGGAGGCGGCGATGGCAGTGGTCGTGGATTTCACGCCGCGGGCGACAAGATCCTCCGCGCTGCTGCGCAGCTGCAGCCCGTCCGCCGAATAGTGTTCGACCAGTTGGTCAAACGCGCCGGTGACTGCGTCGATCTGCGTGGCCGATGTGACCCCGGGCCAGCCGGCGGCAACGGCCACGACGGACTCCCGCAACGCTCTCGCGCTCTTCCGCCCCTCGTCCGACATCGCCCGTTCGATCGCCACGTCGAGATCGTCGACGATCGTCGCAACCGCCTTGTCGACTTCGGCGCGGCTGAGCATCTGAGTCTTGAGCGCCGCCTCGCCAGCTGCGCCCGCGTCGCGGCCGGATCCCGAACCGCCCGGCCCGCGCGCGACCGCGAGCAGCGCTTGCCGTTCGCTGGTCTCGCGAGGCGCTGCTGCGGCCTCGCGGGCCTGCTGCGCGATCGCCAGCTTGCCGCGAAGCTCGGCGAACCTCGTCTCGGCGCTGCGCGCATAGCTGATCGACATCACGGCATCGTCGTAGATCCGCAACGCCAGATGACCGAGCTCGCGCTGAGCCTGCAGCACGAACAGTCCGAGTGCAATCGTAACGGATGCCAGCGACAGGCAGGCGAGAAGAATTCGAAAACGAATGCGCACGGATGTCTCTTTCGTCTGGTCCGGGTCTGCGTCAGCTGGTCATGACCGAGGGGGGCGGCGGCGGCCTACATGGCGTTCACGGTCATCTTCATCTTGGGGTGGATCAGGCAGCGAACCTGGTAGGTGCCGACGTCATCGAACGCGAGCTCCATGTCGTCACCGGGCTTTTCGACGACACCCGGCCGGCTGACGCCGCCTGGCGACTTGACCGAGATGTCATGCGTCACGCTGTCGTCGTTGACGAAACGGAGCTTGTCACCGGCCTTGATCGCCACACTGTCCTGGCTGAAGGCCTTGTCCTTCTGCGAGATGGCGGTCGCGGCGATCGAAGCCGTCGACATGCCGGCCACGAGACCAAGCAGGGCGGCGCGACAGATCATTTTATCCATGAGGCTTGTTCCTTGGTGGGCAGCACGGGGATCGGGATCTGGTCGTCGCGGCTGGTCAGCGTGTGCATGAACGCGACCAGATCGGCGATCTCGGTCTCGGTCAGTCCGAGGCGGTGCATCTCGGGCGACAGGCTCGGACGCTGCAGGAAGCCGGTGTCGTAATGAACCACCACCTCACGCAGCGTGGCCTGCGACCCGTCATGCATGTAGGGCGCGCGCTGATCGATGTTGCGCAGCGTCGGCGTCTTGAAAGCGTGCTGCAGCAGAGGCTCGCCCGGCACTTCGGCGCCACGGCCGATATCCTCGCTCGTGAGGCCGATATCGTGAAACCCGTCATCGGTGAAGCGCCAGCCGGCGTGACAGGCCGCGCAATTCCCCTTGTCGTTGAAGACGACAAATCCGCGCTTGGCCGCAGCGCCGATCGCGGCCTCGTCGCCGTCGATCCAGCGATCGAACGGCGCCTTGTTGCTGACCAGGGTCCGCTCGAACGTCGCGATCGCCTGCGCGAGATCCGACCTGGTGATGCCGTCGCGCCCGAATGCGTCGCGGAAGAGTCTGCGATAGCCGGGGATCTCGCCGAGTTCGGCGAGCAGCTCGGGCATCGATTGATCCATCTCGGCCGCGGCCTCGATCGGTCCGGTGGCCTGATCCTCGAGGTCGCTCTTGCGGCCGTCCCACATCAGGAGGTCGGCCCAGGCCAGATTGAGCAGCGTCGGAGTGGCCCGTCCCAGCGGCTTGGCATCGTGACCGACGCCATGGCCCAGCCCGTCCTTCCAGCCGAGCGCCGGATTGTGACAGGTCGCGCAGGACATCGTGTTGGCCCCCGACAACCGCGGATCGAAGAACAGCGCGTGGCCGAGCTCTGCCTTGGCCTCGGTGTAGGGATTGTCCTTTGGAAACGGGATCGACGCCGGCCGAC
>Ga0105237_10007004_pt1 | contig 12423 bp, 8 predicted proteins | sample KBSC24metaG_FD_81520 | JGI IMG/M metagenome (GOLD analysis project Ga0105237, IMG submission 81520) | Corn rhizosphere microbial communities from Kellogg Biological Station, Michigan, USA - KBS C2-4 metaG | ecosystem: Host-associated > Plants > Roots > Rhizosphere > Soil | place: Michigan, USA...
CGCCATACCGGCGATCTGCTCGTCGGCAATCTTGCGGTTTGCCACGTCGATGGTCACTCGGTGCAGCGCCGGCCGCTTGCGCGGCCCAGGCGCATCGCCGAGGCCGAAGCGGTCGTGGCGCACATAATCGATGACGATCTCGCCCGCGCGTTCAAAGCCGTTCGCGAAGTGATAGACGAAGAACGCGTCGGCCTCGAGCCAGACCGGCGCGTCGCCGTCCAGCTCCAGCACACCGATGCGCATGCCGAGGCCCGGCTTCCATTGCATGAACGGCTCGCCGGCGCGCGCCGCCGCCAGGTCGAACACGGCCGGCCCCGCGAGCAAGACGATGTGCTTCTCGGTGAGCACGAAGTCGTGAATCATCGTCGGCGCGGCGAGCGCCGTCTCGAATGTGCGCACGAGGTTGCCGGATGCATCGATGTGATGAAACCGCACGACCGGCTCGGTCACGCTGTAGGCGAGCGCGAACAGCGCGCCGGTGTGCGGATGGCGCCGGTTGTGCGCGCCGAGCCGGATCGGCGCGCCCGTGCCCGCCTTCCACTCGCCGACGGTGTCGAGCTCCATGGTCATGTCGTAGGCGTGCGAGGCTTCACCCAGCGCCAGCAAATGATCGCCGTGACACAGCACGTTGATGAAGGCGCCGTTCTTGAACGGGCCGGGATTTTCGTCCGGCCTGACTAGCGCCGGATCGACCGGAACGGGATGCTCCAAACCCCCGTAGACCGCGTGTCCGGCGCGGCTCTCGACGGCCAGGCTGCCGGTCCGGACGAAGCGATTGCGATAGCGCGCGCGGCCGTTGTCGAGATAGACGGCATGGATCATGCCGTCGCCGTCCATCGGGTAAGTGTAGGAGATCGGCTTGAACAGCGGGTTCGGTCCGTTGCGCATGTAGGCGCCAGACAGATCAGGCGGGATGCGGCCGGCGATGACCGGCAGGTCCGCGATATCAAGCTCCGGACCGATCGGCGCGAAATTCCCGCTCAGATGCGGGTCGTCGGAGACCCAGCTGATCCCAGCCGAGTCCAGCGCTGAGGATCTGGAGAGGCCAAAGCCAAGGCCGGCCGCCAGCGCGCCGGTGGCAAGTCCGCCGCAACTGCGCCGCGTGATCGGGTCCATGGCTGTTTCTCGAATCGTTGCGAGTGGGCGGAGACTAGTCGACTTCGGTTTCCGGAAGATGGACAGGCAGACGACAAGGTCGGAGCGACCCTCGGCCGTTTGTCTTTGATCCGATCGATGCTAACATGGCGACCAAACCGACCCAATCCATAGCATTCGTGCATCGATGTTCGACCTGAGCCAGCTGCGCTGTTTTGTGACCGTGGCGGAGGAGCTGCATTTCGGCCGGGCAGCGGTGCGCCTCAACATGACGCAGCCGCCGCTCAGCCGGCAGATCCAGGTTCTCGAGCACATCGTCGAGGCGCCGTTGCTGGATCGCACCAGCCGGTCGGTGCGGTTGACGCCGGCGGGCCGGAGTTTCCTGCCCGAAGCCCGCCGCATCCTCAAGCTGGCCGAAAGCGCGTCCCAGGTCGCGCGGCGGATTGCGCTGGGCAAGACCGGGTCGATCAAGATCGGCTTCACCGCGACCTCGGCCTACGGCTTCATGCCGGACCTGGTCGCGGCCTGCCGGACGCGGCTGCCGGAGGTCGATCTGTCGCTGAAGGAGATGGTGTCGGGCGATCAGCTGGAAGCTCTGGTGTCCGGCCAGATCGATATCGGGCTGGTGCGGCCGCCGATCGGGCGCCCCGAATTCGCCTCCATGCGGGTGGTCGCCGAACGGCTTCTGGTCGCGTTTCCGCAAGGCCATGCGTTCGCCGCTGGCGAAGCCGTCGCGCCGAAGCAACTCGACGGTCAGCCCTTCATCATGTATTCGCCTTACGAGTCCCGATATTTCCATGATCTGGTCGTGACGCTGTTCACGCGCGCCGATACGCTGCCGCGCTACGTCCAGCATCTCAGCCAGATCCATTCCATTCTCGCGATGGTCTGCGCCGGGCTCGGCCTTGCCATCGTGCCGGAAGCCGCGACCAATCTGAATTTCAGGGGCGTGGAGCTGCGGCCGCTGCGATTGCAGGGCGCCCCGCCGGTCGAGACCTATCTGGTGTGGCGGCGCGACGACGACAATCCGCTGCTGCCGTCGCTGATCGAGATCGCGGGTGGTCTGGCATCCGCGCAAGCCAGGCAGGATTGATGCATGTTCGGCATTGGTCGATCCAGTGATTGGCTTGGACGCCCACGTGGTCGTTTCCTAAAAAGCGGCCGCGGAACCAACGCGACGCCGATGTTCGGCACCAGCGTCATCCGACCACAAGCAAGAGGAGCGGCCGTACCATGAGCACCATGACTCCGCAGGAAATGGCCCGGCAAATCGGCGGCGGGCTGCTGTCCTTTCCGGTCACCCCCTTCCACGCCGACTATTCCTTCGATGAAGATCGCTACCGCGCGAATCTGGACTGGCTGTGCGGTTACGACGTGGCCGGCCTGTTCGCGGCGGGCGGCACCGGCGAGTTCTTTTCATTGACGCCGAGCGAAGTCGCGCGCGTCGTCCGCGTTGCCGTCGAGGAAACCAGGGGCCGCGTGCCGGTGCTGGCCGGCACCGGATACGGCACGGCGATTGCAAAAGACATCGCGTCGGCGGCGGAACGGGCCGGCGCGGACGGGTTGTTGCTGCTGCCGCCTTATTTGGTCCATTCGGAGCAGGACGGGCTTGCGGCGCATGTCGAGGCCGTCTGCGCCGCGACAAGCCTCGGGGTCATCGTCTACAACCGCGATAACGCCATGTTGAACGAGGATACCCTCGCCAGACTCTGCGATCGCTGCCCCAATCTGGTCGGATACAAGGATGGCGTCGGCGATATCGAATTGATGACACGGGTCTATTCGCGCATGGGCGACCGGCTGACCTATGTCGGCGGCCTGCCGACCGCCGAGACCTTCGCGCTGCCCTATCTCGACATGGGCGTCACCACCTATTCCTCGGCCGTCTTCAACTTCGTGCCGGAGTTTGCGACCGCGTTCTATGCCGCGGTCCGGCGCCGGGATCACGCCGCCATCCATGCCGGGCTGAAGCAATTCATCCTGCCCCTGATTGCCATCCGCAACCGCAGGAAGGGCTATGCGGTCTCTATCATCAAGGCGGGTATGAAGGTGATTGGCCGGGATTCCGGCCCCGTCCGCCCGCCATTGACCGATCTGACCGAGAACGAGCTTGCAGAACTCACCGCACTTGTCGCACAACTGCCGCGCATCGACGCAAACAGTCAAATTGCGGCGGAATAGCCGACGGGCCGGATTGCAGGCGGCCGCAGGCGGGCATCATCGATGCTCTCGTTTTGCGGTCCTGACGTCCAGCGGGGGAGCGCCAGACGCGCTGCCTCGTTCCTGACGCGATTCGCCTGCGAGTCTCTGGAGAATTCGAATGAACGCTATTTTGAAGAACTATGTCGCCGGCGACTGGCTTGAAGGCGCCGGCGTCAGCCGCAACATCAATCCCTCGAATACCGGTGACGTCATCGGCGAATATGCCCGCGCCGACACCGCGCAGACCGTGGCGGCCATTGCCGCCGCCAAGGCGGCGTTTCCGGCCTGGTCGCGCTCGACGCCGCAGGCGCGGTTCGATGCACTCAACCAGATCTCGATCGAAATCCTGGCGCGCAAGGACGAACTCGGTCGTCTGCTGGCGCGCGAGGAGGGCAAGACCCTGCCCGAGGGCATCGGCGAAGTCGCACGTGCCGGCCAGATCTTCGCGTTCTTCGCCGGCGAGGCGTTGCGCCTGACCGGCGAGAAGGGCGCCTCTGTGCGTCCCGGCCTCGATGTCGAGATCACCCGCGAAGCCGTCGGCGTAGTCGGCCTCATCACGCCGTGGAACTTCCCGATCGCGATCCCCGCCTGGAAGATCGCGCCGGCGCTTTGCTACGGCAATACCGTGGTGTTCAAGCCGGCGGAAATCGTGCCGGGCTCGGCGCATGCGCTGTCCGAGATCATCGCGCGGTCGGGCATCCCGGCCGGCGTCTTCAACCTGGTGATGGGCCCGGGATCGGTGGTCGGCAAGACCATGCTCGAGCATCCCGACGTGGCGGCGATCTCCTTCACCGGCTCCGTCGGCACCGGACGCAACATCGCGCAGACTTGCGTCGCCTCGACGCCGATGAAGAAGTTTCAGCTCGAGATGGGCGGCAAGAATCCGCTCGTCGTGCTCGACGATGCCGATGTCAAGGTGGCGGTGGAGGCAGCGGTGAACGGCGCGTTCTTCTCGACCGGCCAACGCTGCACCGCCTCGTCGCGATTGATCGTGACGCAAGGCATTCACGATCGCTTCGTCGAGGCCCTGACCGAGCGCGCCAAGGGCCTCGTCGTCGACGATGCCGTCAAGAGCGGCACGCATATGGGGCCGGTGGTCGACCAGAGCCAGCTCGACCAGGACACGCGATACATCAAGATCGGCAAGGATGAAGGCGCGACGCTGCATTGGGGCGGCGAGATCCTCAATCGCGAAACGCCAGGCTTCTATCTGCAGCCTGCGATCTTCACCGGCGCCAGCAACGACATGCGGATCGCCCGGGAAGAGATCTTCGGTCCCGTCGCCAGCATCATCCAGGCCAAGGACTATGACGAGGCCCTGGCGATCGCCAACGACACCGAATTCGGTCTTGCGGCGGGCATCTGCACCACCAGCCTGAAGTATTCCTCGCACTTCAAGCGCAACAGCGAAGCCGGCATGGTGATGGTCAACCTGCCCACCGCCGGCGTCGACTATCACGTGCCGTTCGGCGGTCGCAAGGGATCAAGTTACGGTGCTCGCGAGCAGGGCGCTTACGCCCGCGAGTTCTATACGATCGTGAAAACGGCCTATACCAATCCGGGTTGAGGCCGCCACGATCTCATGAACCGCATCTCACGCGAAGCGCCTGCCGGGACATCCCGGCAGGCCACGTCGATCATTCGGCGCTGCTGACGAGCTTGATGCGAGGTTCGCGCGCCTGCATCAGGCTGCGGTAGGCGGCGAGATAGTCGAGCGCCATCCGCCGCGCGGTGAAACGCTTTTCGAACGTCTGCCGGATCGCATGTCGGTTCAGGCGCGACAGCTGATCGACCGCGGCCACCGCACCAGCCTCGTCCTCGACCACGAACCCTGTCAGGCCCTCATCGATGATCTCGGCCACGGAGCCGCGGTTGTAGGCGATCACAGGTGTACCGCAGGCCATCGCCTCGATCATGACGAGCCCGAACGGTTCGGGCCAATCGATCGGTAGCAGCAGCCCGATGGCGCCGCTCAAGAAGTCCGATTTCTCGTGGTCGCCGATTTCGCCGATATATTCGACGAGCGGATTGCCGCTGATCATGGGTTGTATGATCGCGTCATAGTATTCCTGATCGGCGCGGTCGACCTTGGCGGCGATCTTCAGCGGAATGCCGCTGCGGCACGCGATCCTGATGGCGGAGTCGACGCCCTTCTCCGGTGCGATCCGGCCCAACACCGCGAGATAGGACTGGTTCACCAGCCGCGGCATCAGGAGTTTCTCGGGTAAGCCGTGATGGATCGTCCGGATCCAGTTGGCGTGCGGCACCGGGCTCCGCTGTGCGTTCGAAATCGAGATCACGGGAACCGACGCGAACGTCGAGAAGACGGACTGATGTTCGGGCAGGTCCAGCCGGCCATGGAGCGTGGTCAGGAACGGCGTGGGCTGCCGATGGAATAGCGAGAACGGATAGTAATCGAGATGAAAGTGAAGGACGTCGAACTCTTCGTCGTCGCATTTCTGGCGGACCCGCTCCAACATCACGATATGAAGTGCGTTGGCATCACGCAATGCCCCCTCGAGCCGCAACGATCTCGGCCAGACTGCCTCGAGCTTTCCCGAGGTACGCGAATCGCCGCTGGCGAACAGGGTGACATCGTTTCCGAGTGCAACGAGTTCCTCGGTCAACCAATGCACCACGCGCTCGGTGCCGCCATACAGTTTCGGTGGAACAGCCTCCGTTAGCGGAGCAACCTGCGCGATGCGCATCTCACGGTCTCCTATTTGTGATCATGGAACATGGCCCCCGAGAGTCGGCACTGGCACGCCGAATGGGGAACGTTCTCGCGTCTGCGAAGTTCCTGCTGCAAGGGCTACTTCTTGGAAATCGGGGCCAGTCGCGTTCTCTTCAACCAGGCGTGGGGAACATCCCTTGCAAGTACGCATCGTCAGATCGTGCGGGATGTTGCCTGCAGCCGACAAGGTCTCAGCCACATGGATCAGCTCTCAGGATATGCGTATCGTCCCTTCCGCTTCGTGTTGCGCTATCTGCGCCGGAGGCTCGCGGCACATCTCATCATACTGACGGCGGTCGTCGCGGCCGTCGCCTGTTCCGTGACCACGCAATACGGCGTCAAGTACCTGGTCGACAGCCTGAGTGGAGGAACCCCGCATTCGGCAGGCGTCTGGCTTGCGTTCATTCTGCTGATGTCGCTGATCGCGGCCGACAATTTTCTCTGGCGCATCGCCAGCTGGACCGCGAGCTACACCTTTGTGGGGGTGACGGGCGATCTCCGGCGCGACATCTTCCGGCACCTGACCGGTCACGCGCCGAGCTATTTTTCCGACCGCCTGCCGGGAATGCTGACAAGCCGCATTACCGCGACCTCGAACGCGGTCTACACGGTGGAGAACATGTTCGTCTGGAACGTGCTGCCACCGTGCATCGCGACGGTGGCGTCGATCGTCCTGATCGGCACCGTGAGTTTGCCGATGGCCGCCGGCCTCGTCGTCGTGGCAGGAGCCATGGTGGCGGTGATGTTCCGCCTGGCTGCGGCGGGCAGGCCGTTGCACGATGACTTTGCCGACAAGGCGGCCGCGGTCGACGGCGAGATGGTCGACGTGATCAATAACATGCCGCTGGTGCGCGCCTTCTGCGGCCTCAGTTACGAGCACGACCGGTTCGATGACACCGTCAACCGGGAACTCACGGCGCGCGGGCGCAGCCTGCGCTACCTCGAGCGGCTGCGCATTATTCACGCGACCGTGACGGTGGTGCTGACCATTGCGCTGCTGGCATGGGTGATCAGCCTTTGGCAGAGCGGCGGGGCCACCACCGGTGACGTGGTCCTGGTCTGCACGCTCGGTCTTTCGATCCTGAGCGCCACGCGCGATCTTGCGGTGGCACTGGTTGACGTCACCCAGCATGTTGCACGGATGACGGAGGCAATTGCGACGCTGCTGCTGCCGCATGAGCTGCGCGACCATCCGGCCGCCGAGCCGCTGGTGCGCAGCGGCGCGGCGATTGCCATCGAGGCGTTGTCGTTCCAATATCCCGGCGGGCCGAAGGTGTTTGACCGCTTCAGCCTGCGGCTGCAGCCCGGACAGAGAGTGGGGCTGGTCGGCCCGTCAGGCGGCGGCAAGTCGAGCCTGTTTGCGCTGCTGCAACGGTTCTACGACGTGCAGGACGGCCGCATCACCATCGACGGGCAGGATGTATCGCGGGTCACGCAGCAGAGCCTGCGCGAGGCGATCTCGGTCGTGCCCCAGGACATCTCGCTGTTCCAGCGCTCGATCCTCGAAAACATCCGTTACGGTCGTCCGACCGCGAGCGACGACGAGGTGCTGCGCGCCGCGATCGCGGCGCGTTGCGATTTCGTCGAGAGCCTGCCGGAAGGACTTGCGACCATGGTCGGCGATCGCGGCATCAAGCTGTCGGGCGGACAGCGCCAGCGCATTGCGATTGCGCGGGCGTTCCTGAAGGATGCGCCGATCCTGCTCCTGGACGAGGCGACCGCCGCGCTCGACAGTGAATCCGAGGAAGCCATCCGCGAAGCGCTGGGCCGCCTGATGCGCGGGCGCACGGTGATCGCGATCGCCCACCGGCTGGCGACGTTGCGCAATTTTGATCGCGTCGTGGTCCTGCGGGGTGGCAGGATCATCGAGGACGGACCGCCGACCAGGCTGATGCGGGTTCATGGCCCGTATCGCGAACTGGTCACGCAGGAAATGAGCCGGCTGGCGAAATTTGCCGCGGCGTAAGGCAGGCCGGGTTCGGCTGTCGGCAACAGAAAAGACGCGAGGTGTAAATGTCAGCCGATGTCGTCAATCAGGCGGTGCGGGTACCCGTCGATCAGGTTGTTGGCGAAGCGCCCTTCTATATTCCGGTCACGGGCCCGGCCGCACGGCCGCGGCGCGCCCTGAAGCATGACGATACCTTCATCGTGCTCGATGACCACGGCGATATCGGCGCCTCCGCAGGAGGTCCCGACGGCCTGTTCAACTGCGATACCCGCTATCTGGCGAGGCTCGAACTTCTGCTGGACCACATGCAGCCGTTGCTGCTGGGTTCCAATCTGCGCGACGACAACTCGGTCCTCACCGTCGACCTCACCAATCCTGACGTCTACCGCCAGGGACGGATCGTGCTGCCGAAGGACATGCTGCACATCGTGCGCACCGTGTTCCTGTGGCGCGGGACGGCCTATCAGCGCATCGGCCTGCAAAATCACGGCGATCGTGCCGAGAATTTCGAGCTGACGCTGCTGTTCGACAATGATTTCGCCGACCTGTTCGAGGTGCGCGGCGAAAAGCGTCAGCGCCGGGGCACCGCGTCGGCCAAGCTCTCAGGCCCCGCCGACGTCCTGCTCGACTATGAGGGGCTTGACGGGGTGTCGCGCTGCACGGCGCTGCATTTCGATCCGCGCCCGACGCGGCTAGCCGTCAATGCCGCGACCTATCGCTTCGAGCTGGCGCCGCAAGAGGTCAGTTCGCTGTTCGTCGCGGTGTCCTGCAACAAGCCGGCCAGCGTCAAGCCGGCCCGGTTCTTCCAAGGTCTGCTGGCGCACCGTCGCGAAATGCGTCGCTTCACCGCGGGTGCGACCAGCATCGAGACCTCGAACAATATCTTCAACGAGGTGCTGTGCCAGTCGATGGCCGATCTCAACATTCTGATGACCGACACGCCGCAGGGACGCTATCCCTATGCCGGCATCCCCTGGTACTCCACGACGTTCGGCCGTGATGGCCTGATCACCGCGCTGCAGCTGCTGTGGATCGATCCGCGGGTGGCGCGGGGCGTCCTGAAGCGGCTCGCCTTCTACCAGGCCACGGCGGTCGATCCGCTCGCCGACGCCGAGCCTGGCAAGATCCTGCACGAGATGCGCGGCGGCGAAATGGCGTCGTTGCGCGAGGTGCCATTCGCGCAATATTACGGCAGCGTCGATGCGACCCCGTTGTTCGTAATCCTGGCCGGTCGCTACGTCGAGCGAACCGGTGACGAGGAGACGCTCGCGGAATTGTGGCCGGCGATCGAAGCCGCATTGCGCTGGATCGACGGGGCCGGCGATCCCGACGGCGACGGCTTCGTCGAATATCGCCGTGCCTCGGAGGAGGGGCTGGCCAACCAGGGCTGGAAGGATTCCTACGACGCGATCTTTCATGCCGACGGCCGTCTCGCGGAAGGCTACATCGCGCTGGCCGAGGTGCAGGGATATGTGTACGCCGCCAAGCGGCTCGCGGCGCGTTGCGCGCTGCGGCTGGCCCGGCGCGACACAGCCGAAAGGCTCGAGGCCGAAGCCGAGTTGCAGGCGTCGCGCTTCGAGGAGGCGTTCTGGTGCGAGGAACTCGGGACCTACGCCCTGGCGCTCGACGGCGAGAAGCGGCCCTGCAAGGTGCGCACGTCGAATGCCGGGCAACTCCTGTTCAGCGGAATCGTCTCGGAGACGCGCGCGCGCAAGGTCGCGGCCGACCTGATGCGCCCGCACTTCTTCACCGGCTGGGGCATTCGCACCGTGGCGTGCGGCGAGGCGCGCTACAATCCGATGTCCTACCATGACGGCTCGGTCTGGCCGCATGACAACGCGCTGATCGCGCTCGGGCTGGCGCGATATGGGCTCAAGCATTCCGTGGAAGTGGTATTTCGCGGCCTGTTCGACGCGGCGACCTACATGGACCTGCGCCGGTTGCCCGAGCTGTTCTGCGGCTTCCGGCGCGAGCGGCACCGTGGTCCGACCCGCTATCCCGTCGCCTGCGTCCCGCAAGCCTGGGCGAGCGCGACGCCGTTCACGCTGCTGGAGGCCGCGCTCGGACTGGAGTTCGACACCGCGCGGGAGGAAATCCGCCTGCGTAACCCGCATCTGCCGGCATTTCTCAACGAGGTGGTGCTGCGCGAGCTGACGCTGGGGGCTGCCAGCATCGATCTGTGCATCCGCCGTCACGGCAACGGCGTCTCGATGGAGGTGCTGCGCCGGCGCGGGCAGATCCAGGTCGCGATCGTATGGGCTCGTTAGTCAACCAGGGCGCGTTCGCATGATGATGATCCGGAAACCTGAAAAGCGGTTCTTGTCGGCGATCGGTTTCGCGCTGCTCGCGGCCGTGACCGCCTCCGCGCTGTGGGCGCAGCCGTCCCCGACACCGGCGCCGGATTCGGTCCGGCCGCCGTCGGTCACCGTCATCGGCGCCAGCGAAGCGCATGGCGTGCTCGGTCGCGACGTGCGCAGTCCCGCGGACGAGGACATGGGACATATCGTCGACGTGATCGTCGATCGGGCCGGGGTGGTGCGCGCCGCGGTCATCGACTTCGGCGGATTCCTCGGCGTCGGCAGCCGCAAGATCGTGGTTGATTGGAACGCGCTGCATTTCGGCCAGATCGCCAACAAGAAGGATGCGATCAGCCTCGAACTGACCAAGGAGCAGGTCATGGCGGCGCCGGAATACAAGGAGGACACGCCGATCGTGGCGCTTGGCGCGGCCGGCAGCCTGCAACCGTTCCAGTTCGATCACTGAAACAGCGGAGAAGCATTCTGGCCGCGCGTCCATCCAACGACCGGATCGACGACGAACGCCCCGTTGGGTCGAGCGGCGGCGCAACGCCTGTGCCATTGGCATCGGCCCCGGAACGGCGCGAAGAGATGCCGCGGCCATCGGGGCCGTCGCAACGGAGCCTCCGCGGTCTCGACTGGTTCATCTTCTTCCTCGCCGACGTTCAGACCGGATTCGGCCCGTTCATCGCGGTCTATCTGACCACGCAGAAATGGACGCAGGTCGAGATCGGCTTCGTGCTGTCGATTGGCGGGGTGGTCGGATTGATCGGGCAGATGCCCGGCGGCGCGATCATCGATGCCGCGCGTTCCGAACGGCTGGTCGCGGGCCTCGCGGTCGCGACGATCGGCTTCGCCGCGCTGTGCTACGCGACCTGGCCGATCTTTCCGGTGGTGGCCGCGGCCGCGACCCTGCATGCCGCCGCGAGCTGCGTCCTGGGGCCTGCGATCGCCGCGATCAGCCTTGGTCTGGTCGGGCCCCTTGCGATGGGCGAACGGCTCGGCCGCAACGCCCGCTTCGCGTCGCTCGGCAATGGCGTGGCCGCGGCCGTCATGGGCACCTGCGGCTATCTGCTCTCCAGCCGCTCGGTGTTTCTCGTGACCTTCATCCTGGCGATACCGACACTATTGGCGCTATCGCGCATCCGCGGCGACGAAGTCGATATCGCCCGTGCCCATGGCGCGGTGGCGCGCCCGAAGCCCGATCCCAAGGCGACGAGCGTGCTGACGCTGATCCGCCAGCGGCCGCTGCTGATCTTCGCCTGCAGCGTGCTGCTGCTGCAACTCGCCAACGCCGCGATGCTGCCGCTGATGGCGGGCGTCGTCACGACGCGGTCGAGCCAGTGGGCGACGGTGCTGATCGCCGCGTGCATCATCGTGCCGCAGGCCATCGTCGCGCTGATGTCGCCGACCGTCGGCGCCAAGGCGCAGGCCTGGGGACGGCGGCCGATCCTGCTGATCGGCTTTGCGGCGCTCGCGGTCCGCGGCCTGCTGTTTGCGATCGTGCACGATCCCTATCTCCTGGTCGTCGTCCAGGTGTTCGACGGCATCACCGCCGCGGTGTTCGGCGTCATGGTGCCGCTGATCGTGGCCGACGTCGCGTTCGGCAGCGGCCACTTCAACCTGGCGCAGGGCATTGTCGGCACCGCCGTCGGCATCGGCGCATCGCTCAGCAACGTGCTCGCCGGCTATCTCAGCGACAGCTTCGGCCATGCCGTCGCCTTCTCGGCGCTATCCGGCGCGGCGTTGGCGGGATTGCTCCTCGTCCTCGCCTTCATGCCGGAGACACGGCGGCTGGCGGCTGCCGGTGGCTGACAGATGCGACGCGAGCGGCGAGATCAACAGCGGCGTTCCGGGTGAGCGTCGGTCAGCCCGACCAAAAATATCGAAAACAACCCCATGCAAAGTAGCCGGATGGTCGATTCGGTATTCCAGAAAATACATTTGACACGTCGGGCAAATCACTGGCATGATGGCACGCTCCCGCGATTTGCAAGACGCATCAGACCCTGCTTGGGTGATCGTGACGACGCGCTCAATTGCCAGCGCAGCGGCGCAAGCGTTGGTATGATTCGAGCCATGGAAACGCCGACCTGATGTCGAGCCTGTTGCGAGAAACCCCTTCACCTTCAACCGGACAATCTCCC
>Ga0105237_10007005_pt1 | contig 12421 bp, 8 predicted proteins | sample KBSC24metaG_FD_81520 | JGI IMG/M metagenome (GOLD analysis project Ga0105237, IMG submission 81520) | Corn rhizosphere microbial communities from Kellogg Biological Station, Michigan, USA - KBS C2-4 metaG | ecosystem: Host-associated > Plants > Roots > Rhizosphere > Soil | place: Michigan, USA...
CCCGTCATCACCCACCATTCGCTTCAAGTGTTACGCGCAGCGGTAGTTCAGTCGGTTAGAATACCGGCCTGTCACGCCGGGGGTCGCGGGTTCGAGTCCCGTCCGCTGCGCCATATTCGGTCATCTGGAACGCTGAACGCCAGGTACCACAGGAAGCCCGCTCATCGAGCGGGCTTTTTGCTGTCTGGGGTTTGGCAAAGCGGCTGGAAGAGTTCGCCCAGCAAGCAGTAGAACGCGATGCGCTGTTCATCGGGCTTGACCCCGAAAATCCGCGTGTTCCTGGACGTCGCCGCCGAACGCCTGTTCACAACCCCATCAGCCGATAGCCCACCTGCAACTCGGTAATGAAGTACTGCGGTTGAGCGGGGTCCTCCTCCAGTTTCTGGCGCAGGTGCGCCATGTGCACCCGCAAGTAGTGGGCGCGATCCACGTAATCCAGGCCCCACACCTCCAGCAGTAGCTGGCGATGGGTGAGCACCCGGCTCTGGCCACGCACCATCGCGCAGAGCAGGCGGTATTCGATGGGCGTGAGGTGTACCGGTTGGCCCTTGCGCCAGACCTCATGGCTGGCGAGGTCGACTTCAATCTCGCCAAACGCCACTTTGCTGGTGGCCGCCACGGTGCCGGTCTGCCCGTGCCGGCGCAGTTGGGCGCGGATGCGTGCGAGCAACTCGGGCACGCCGAAGGGCTTGGTCAGGTAGTCATCGGCACCGGCGTCCAGGGCGGCGACTTTTTCTTCTTCGCGATCACGTGCCGACAGCACCAGGATCGGCACCGCCAGCCAGCCGCGCAGCTCGCTGATCAGTTGCTTGCCATCGCCATCCGGCAGGCCGAGGTCGACGATCACCAGGTCCGGCTGACGGCTGGCGGCGTGGATCAAGGCGCGCTTGACGCTATCGGCTTCGAACACCTGGAACCCTTCGTCTTGCAGGGCGATGCCGACAAAGCGCCGGATATTGGCTTCGTCTTCAACAATCAGAATACGTGCAGTGTTCATAGGGATTCCATGGACGGCGGAGTGCCCGCCGGTAGCGTGATGATGAAATGCATGCCGCAGGTACGCCCCGGGTTGGCCTCGATACGCCCGCCGTGTGCCTCGACAATACGTTTGGCCAGCGCCAGGCCCAGGCCGATGCCGGTCACGGAAGACTCCTGTTGGCCGCGCGCAAACGGTTCGAACAGATTGGCCGGGGCCCGACCCGGGCCGGTGTCGCTGACCATCAGCACGATGCTGTCCGACGTGGCGTGGGCCGCGACGCTGATGGTGGTGCCGGGTGGGGTGTACTTGGCCGCGTTGTCCAGCAGGTTGACCAGCACGCGTTCGATCAACAGCGCGTCGACGTCCACCAGCGGCAACCGCGCGTCGAGCGAGGTGTGCACCTGATGCCGCGCCAACGGCTCGCGCAACTGGCGCAGGGCGCTGCCGACGATTTCTTCAAGGGAGTGCCATTGCCGGTTCAGGCGCACGCCGCGTTCCTGCATGCGCGCCATGTCCAGCAGGTTTTCGATCAGGCGCTGCATCGACGTGGCTTGTTCGTGGATGCCGTGCAACAACTCGCGCAACGGCCCCGGTGGGGCGTGGGGCAGGGCGGTGTCGGCGGCACCGATCAAGGTAGTCAATGGTGTGCGCAGGTCGTGGGAAATCGCCGCAAGCAGGGTATTGCGCATTTTTTCACCCTCCATCTGCACCAGGGTGTTTTGCGCCACCTCGACAAAATGCACGCGCTCCAGGGCAATCGCCAGTTGGCTCATGCAGGCTTCCAGCAGGCGGCGTTCCTGTGGGTCATTCAGGCGTTCGCTCTGGGCCAGTTCCAGCACCAGCACACCGCGTACACGCATCGGCGCCTTGAGCGGCAGGTAGCAGCCCTTGGCCGCCGATAGGGTGTCGGTGCCATGGCCGGCGGCATGGCCGTGGTCATAGGTCCATTGTGCGATGCTGTCATCCATCGGCAGCCCGCCTGCGCCCACGCTGTGTACGCCATCGGCGGCGTCCGGCAGGGCCAGGCCGACGCGGGCTTCGAACACGCCGCTGAACGTGCGCAGCGCGACTTCGCTGATTTGTTCCACGGTCAACGCTGCCGACAAGTCACGCGCCAGCCGCGCCAGGGAGGTGGCACGGCGTTCGCGCGCGGCGGCGGTGCGCGCTTCGTGGCGCAGGCGTGCGGTGAGTTGCCCGGTGATCAAGGCGATGCCGAGCATCAGCGCAAAGGTGAAAAAATACTGGGTGTCAGTGACCGTGAAGGAATAGCGCGGCTGCACGAAAAAGAAGTCGAAACACAGCACCGCGAGCATCGCTGCCCACACGCCGGGGCCGCGTCCATACCGCAAGGCCACCAGCACCACCGTGAGTAAAAACAGCATGACCACGTTGGCCAGGTCGAACACTTGCAACAGCAACGCGGCGACGGCGCTGGCGGCGAAACAGGCAAGGCTGGCCCACCCATAGGCCAAGGCCCTGCCCGGCACGGGCGCAGGTTTTTCGACGATCAGGGGCCTGTCGGGCACAACCCCGTGGGCCATCACGATCTGGTCGATTTGCGGATGATGGTGGCTGATCCGGTCGCTGACCGATTGATGCCAGAACCGCCAGGCCTGGCGCGGGTGATGGCCCAGCACCAGACGATTGGCGTTGTGCTCACGGGCACAGGCGACCAAGGCTTGCGCCACGTCCATGCCCGGCAACGTGGCCGTATCGGCGCCGAATTCGCTGGCCAGGGCCAAGGTTTTAATCGCGCTCAGGTAGCGCCTGGCACCGCGCCCCTGGGCGGAGGCGACATGCACGACAATCCAGTCCGCCTCCAGCTTTTGCGCCAGGCGCGCCGCTTCACGCACCAGGCGTTCATCGCCGGCATCACCGGCCACACCCACCAATAGCCGTTCGCGGGCGGGCCACAGGGTCTTGATCGACTGTTCGCGACGGTACACGCGCATCTGCGTGTCGACCCGATCCGCCGTGCGCCGCAATGCCAATTCGCGCAAGGCCAACAGGTTCCCCTTGCGGAAAAAATGCTGCGATGCGCGCGCCGCCGCAGGGCCCAGGTACACCTTGCCGTCCTTGAGGCGTTGCAGCAGATCGTCGGGCGGCAGGTCGACCACCACCACTTCGTGAGCGTTATCGAACACATGGTCCGGCACGGTCTCGCGCACGCGAATGCCGATGATGCCGCTGACCAGGTCATTCAGGCTTTCCAGGTGTTGCACGTTGAGGGTGGTCCATACATCAATGCCGGCGCTGAGCAGTTCTTCCACATCTTGCCAGCGTTTGGGATGGCGCGAACCGGGGATGTTGCTGTGAGCCAGTTCATCCACCAGTACCACGGCGGGATGGCGCAGCAGGGCGGCGTCGAGGTCGAATTCGGTGAGGGCGAACTCACCGTGCAGGCGGTGGGCGCGGGGCAGTTGCTCCAGGCCGTGGAGCCGTTCGGCGGTCTCCGTACGGCCATGGGTTTCCACTACGCCAGCCAGTACGTCACGGCCCTGGGCGACCTCGCGTTGCGCTGCTTCGAGCATGGCGCAGGTCTTGCCCACGCCGGCGTTGGAACCGAAATAGATACGCAATTTGCCGCGCAAGGCGGCCTGTTCTTCCTGTTGCACCCGCGCCAGCAGGGCGTCGGGGTCGGGGCGTGCATCGTTTAAGGCGGGCATATTCTTCCTCTAGTTGTCTGTAGGCGCGGGCTTGCTCGCGAAAAACCTGAGGGTGCCGTTGGGTGTCAGGTTTCCCGCGTTATCGTTAACGCCCTTCACGAGCAAGCTCGCGCCTACAGTGGATGGGGCGCTATACGAGGCCCAATCCCGTCAGCAGCAGGTCGATCAGCTTGATCCCGGCAAACGGCACCAGCACCCCGCCCAGGCCATAGATCAGCAGGTTGCGGTTGAGCAAGGCCGCCGCGCCGATCGAGCGGTAAGTCACGCCGCGCAGGGCCAGGGGAATCAACGCGACAATGATCAGCGCGTTAAAAATCACCGCGCTGAGAATCGCCGAGTTGGGGCTGCTCAGCTGCATCACGTTCAACGCACCGAGCTGGGGATAGGTCGCGACAAACGCCGCCGGGATGATCGCGAAGTACTTGGCCACGTCATTCGCCACACTGAAGGTGGTGAGGGCGCCGCGGGTCATCAGCATCTGTTTGCCGACCTCGACCACTTCGATCAGCTTGGTCGGGTTGCTGTCCAGGTCGACCATGTTGCCGGCCTCTTTGGCGGCCTGGGTGCCGCTGTTCATCGCCACAGCCACGTCGGCCTGCGCCAGTGCCGGCGCATCGTTGGTGCCGTCGCCGGTCATGGCCACCAGCTTGCCCTGGGCCTGGTAGTCGCGGATCAGTTGCAGCTTGTCTTCCGGGCGGGCCTCGGCGAGGAAGTCATCCACGCCGGCCTCCACGGCAATCGCGGCGGCGGTCAGGCGGTTGTCACCGGTGATCATCACGGTCTTGATGCCCATGCGCCGCAACTCGGCGAAGCGCTCCTTGATACCGCCCTTGACCACATCCTTGAGCTCGACCACGCCCAGTGCCTTGGCGCCATCCGATACCACCAACGGCGTGCTGCCGCGGCGTGCCACTTCATCCACCTTGGCCTGCAAGGCCGCCGGAAAGCTGCCCCCCAAGGCTTCGATATGACTGCGGATCGCGTCGGCTGCGCCTTTACGAATCGCCCGGCCTTCGGGCAGGTCGACGCCGCTCATGCGCGTCTGTGCAGTGAAATGTACGAAGCTGGCGCCCAGGGCGTTGATGTCCCGCCCACGGATGTCGAACTTTTGCTTGGCCAGGACCACAATGCTGCGGCCTTCCGGGGTTTCATCGGCCAGCGAGGCCAGTTGCGCGGCGTCCGCCAGCTCGGCTTCTTTCACCCCTGGCGCCGGCAAAAAGCTGCTGGCCTGACGATTGCCCAAGGTGATGGTGCCGGTCTTGTCCAGCAGCAGGACGTCGACGTCGCCCGCCGCCTCGACCGCCCGCCCGGAGGTGGCGATGACATTGGCCGACATCATGCGGCTCATGCCCGCCACGCCGATGGCCGAGAGCAGGCCGCCGATGGTGGTCGGGATCAGGCACACCAGCAAGGCCACCAGCACCGTGGCGCTGACCACGCTGCCCGTACCGCTCATGGCCACGGCGAAGATCGAGTAGGGGCTCAGCGTGGCAATTACCAGCAGGAACAACAAGGTCAGGCCCACCAGCAGGATGGTCAGGGCGACTTCGTTAGGGGTTTTCTGACGCTTGGCCGATTCGACCATCGAGATCATGCGGTCCAGGAACGATTCGCCAGGGTTGACGCTGATGCGTACGACCAGCCAGTCCGACAGTACCCGCGTGCCGCCCGTGACCGAGGAAAAGTCACCACCGGCCTCACGAATCACCGGCGCCGATTCGCCGGTGATTGCGCTTTCGTCCACCGAGGCGACACCTTCGATCACGATACCGTCCAGCGGCACCAGGTCGCCGGCTTCGATCAGCACCACCTGATCTTTGCGCAGCAGCGTGGCCTCCGTCGGCAGCCACGCCGCGCCGTGCTTGGGCTGTTGCAACAACTTGGCCAGTGTCTGGCGTTTCATCCCGCGCAGGCTCGCGGCCTGGGCCCGGCTGCGGCCCTCGGCCAGGGCTTCGGCAAAGTTGGCGAACAGCACGGTGAACCACAGCCACAAGGTGATGCTGAGGATAAAGCCGCTGGGCGCTTCACCCTGGCCACCGAGGGACTGGAACCACAGCAGCGTGGTAAGGATGCTGCCCAGGTACACCACGAACATCACCGGGTTTTTCCACTGGGCCTGGGGCAGCAGTTTCTTGAACGCGTCCGCACAGGCGGTCAGCACGATACTGCGATCAAACAGAGGTAAACGAGCATTCTTCATGGGGGAAATCTCTTACTCACTGGCCGCAATGGGGGGCTGACGCGATGGCAGGCGGGCGTCCAGCGCAAGGTTGAGTTGCAGCACATTGACCCGTGGTTCGCCGAGCAAACCGAGGGTGCGCGCGGTGGTGTGGGCGTTGACCAGTTGCAGCAGCTCGGCTTCGGGGATTTGCCGCAGGCGGGCGACCCTTGGCAGTTGCAGCCGCGCGTTGGCCACCGAGATATGCGGGTCGAGGCCGGAGGCGGAGGCGGTGACGGCGTCCACCGGCACTTGCGCGTCGGTGGCCAGGCCGTTGTCCTGGCGATAGGCCTGGACGCGTGCGGCGACCTGGTCCACCAGCTTCTGGCTGGTGGGGCCCAGGTTGCTCGCGCCGCTGGAGCCTGCGTTGTACGGCTGCGAGACGCTTTTGCTCGGGTCTTGCGGGTCGGCGCCGAGGGTCATGCTCGGGCGGCCGTGGAAGTATTCCGGGCGGGTGAAGTGCTGGCCGATCAGCGCCGAGCCCATCACCAGGCCGTCGCGTTCAAGCAGCGAACCCCGGGCCTGGAACGGAAACAACAGCTGTGCGGCAACGGTGGTGAACGCCGGGTATGCGAGCCCCGTCAGCAGCATGAAAAAAACCGCCGAAACCAGCACTGGGCGCAACAGCCCTTTGAATATCGATTGAGTCGTCATCCAGGTGTCCTCAGTTGTACGTCTGGCCGGACAGCAACTGCAGTTGCTCCACCAGCGGGCCGAGCGCGAGCGCCGGCAAAAAGGTCAGGCCGCCCACCACCAGCACCACGAACACCACCAGCAGCATGAACAGCGGGGTTGCGGTGGGGATGGTGCCGGCGCCGGCAGGTACGGTTTTTTTCATCGCCAGGGAGCCGGCCACGGCCAGCATCGGCAGCAGGGTGAAGAAGCGCCCGATCAACATCGCCAGGCCGATGGTGGTGTTGAAAAACGGCGTATTGGCGTTCAATCCGGCAAAGGCCGAACCGTTGTTGGCGGTGCCCGAGGTGTAGGCGTACAGCACCTCACTGAAACCATGCGGGCCAAGGTTATTGAGGCTGGCCATGGTGTCGGGCCAGAGGGCGGCGAGGGCGGTGAAACCAAGGATGCTGATGGGGTGCGCGAGTACCGAGAGCATCACCAGTTTCATCTCCCGGGCTTCGATTTTCTTGCCGAGGAATTCCGGGCTGCGGCCAATCATCATGCCCACCAGGAACACGGTCAGCAGGGCGTATTGGATCAGGTTGATAAAGCCCACGCCGTCGCCGCCGAACACACAGTTGAGCATCATCTGTGCCAGGGGCACGAAGCCGCCCATGGGGGTCAGCGAGTCATGCATGGTGTTGACCGAGCCGGTGGTGGCCGCCGTGGTGGTGGCGATAAACAGGCTGCTGTCGGCGATACCGAAACGCAGTTCCTTGCCTTCCATGTTGCCGCCGCTTTGTTCCAGCGACAGGGTCTGGTTGGCACCTGCCTGGGTCAGCAGCGGGTTGCCGTTTTGCTCGGCGCCGTAGACCAGTGCGAGGAAGCCGATGAACAACACCAGGAAGGTGCCGAAAAACACCCAGCCCTGACGGCGCTGCAACAGCATGCTGCCAAAGGTGTAGGTCAGCGCGGAGGGGATCAGCAACATGCTGAGGATGTGCAGGGCGTTGGTCAGCGGTGTCGGGTTTTCGAAGGGGTGGGCGGCGTTCATGCTGAAGAAGCCGCCACCGTTGGTGCCGATATGCTTGATCGATTCAAAGCTGGCCACCGCACCGACAATCAGTTGCTGCTGCGCACCTTCCAGCGTTGTCGCCAGTGCCTGGGAGGCGAAGGTTTGCGGCATGCCCTGCCACACATAGACCAGCGCCATGCCCACGCACAGCGGCAGCATCACGCGGTAGAGCGTGCGGGTGAAGTCGACCCAGAAATTACCGATATCGCCCGAACTGGAACGGCTCAAACCGCGAATGAAGCCGGCTGCCGCGACCACGCCAGAGGTGGCGCCGACGCACATCAAAAAGGTGATGACCGCCATCTGGCTGAAGTTCGACAGGCTGGTTTCACCCGAATACGCCTGCCAGTTGGTATTGGTAATAAAGGACACGGCGGTGTTGAACGCCAGGTCCGGGGTTTGTGCGGCCAGCCCCAAGGGGTTGATCGGCATCACCGCCTGCAGGCGCAGGATGAAATAACCGAGCAGCATCATCGCCGCGTTCGATAACAGCAGCGCCGAACCGTAGCGAGCCCAGTTCATGCTCTCCCGTGGGTCAATGCCCAACAGGCGATAGGTACAGCGTTCCGGCAAGGCATGCTGCGTCCCGGTAAACACCCGGGTCAGCCATTTGCCCATCAATACGGCGAGCCCCGTCATCAACCCCAGGACCAGCGCAAATTCCAGCACAGTGCTTAACATGTCGTGGCTCCGTTCAAATCTTGCCCATGGCGACAATGGCCATGGCAGTCGCAACAAAAAACACCAGGGAGATGCCAATAAACATCAGGTCGTACATGGCGAACTCCCTAGAATTTTTCTGCGCGAATAAGGGCATAGCCCAAGTAAGCGAACAGCCCCACGGCACAGAAGCCGCTGGCGATATAGATGAACGTGAGTGTGAGCACGGTGTAACTCCCCTGAATGAATAAGCCGCAATGGCGGACGCGGGGGAGGTTAAGCGTTGGGGTATCAAGCTCGGGCACTGATTAGTGGCCCCGGTATTAAGACGGTATATAGACGAGGTTTTGCCGGACGAACGAAAACAAGGGATAGCCCGCCGCCCGGGTATCCCTTGAAAAACTGGGGTTCTGCTGATTTTGATGGCCTGCTTATTTGGCCTTCTTTTTCTTCTCGCTACGGGTGGCGAGGTGTTCGAAACAAAACGCGGCGGTGCCAAAGAGCGCAATCATTGACAGGACAACCATGCCTAAAGTTGAACTTTCCACGATGACTTCCTACGGGGGGTGGGGGGTAGGAAGTGACGGTAGAGTGTCCGGGGTTAGTTGCTCAATAGAGGCGACATAATCGTTATGGCGAATGGGCAAACTATACGAACTCTTTACGAAAAGCAGAACAGCACAGCCTCTGCCTGATCTAATGCAATCTAAATGCGGGAGGCTCCCCTACCCCTGTGGCGAGCGGGGCAAGCCCGCTCGCCACAACAACCCGGTCGTTTAATGGGGAGGTTTCAATTTTTAATAATCAATAAGTTATTTTTGAGGGGCGTGCTCCCACCACTTGACGGAGTCCAGCCCCCCCAACCTTACAAGTTGCGGTTGTGCCGATAATCACTCACCGCCTCATACACTGCTTTACGCAAGCGATTGATCCCCCCGATGGGCCGGTGCGCCTCCACCCCAAACCACGGGTTGAACGACTGGTTGTCGCACGCCAGGTTAAGCGCGGGTGTATCGAAATCCTGTGGCGGGATCTTCACCTTCGCCACGGTTTCATAGGGCGCATCGCTTTCCTTCCATTCGATGCTGGTGTCTTCGATCGGCATGTACTTCTGCGGGTTCTGCCGCTGGATCTGCAGCACGAAACACGCCGGTACGCGATCGGTGGACAACTGCTGGTTCAAGGCACTGCGCAGGAAATTCGGCAGGTCCTGGTTCTGTTTCGGCAGCACGTATTCCGGGCAGCTCTGCGGGTCGGGCGCGACACGGAACTTGGCGTTGGCCGCACCGAACTTATAGGGCGAAACCGAAAAGTAGGTGGTCTGCGTTGGGCTGGCCGGCGCGGGGGCCAGGGTCGCCAGGGCGATAAACAGGTGGCGCACTTGCCAACTGCGTGGGTCGGCCTTGGGGAAGAACGCCAGGACTTTCTTGCCGTCGGCCTGGGCGCCGATGTTCTGCGCGTATTCAGCCACATCGCTGACAAAGAAGTTCGGGTGGCTGAACATCACGAAGTCTTGTTCGGCCCGCGCCTGCTGGTCCGCCAGCAGCTGCTTACCTGGCACATCGAGCAGTTTGAGCGCCATGCCGCGCGCATCGCGGATGCTGTCGAACTGCGGGTAGGCGTTGCCGTTGGACAGGCGCATCATCGCCTGCCAGGTCTTGCCCGGCTCAGCGAAGACGCCCTGGCGCAATGCCGGGTCGAGGTCGGCGGGCACGCTGACTTCGGCCTTCACGCAACCATGGGCCTTGGCATGGGCATCGCGCAGGTAACGCGTGCCTTCGCGGTGCTGGTCAACGATGCGCACAGCGGTCTGGATAATGCCTTGGGTCATCGCCGCTTCACCGGGCGGGATCTGCTCATCCGGCGACACCGGGCCGCTGTGCTGCCAGGCAAACCACGCCGTGCTCGCCAGCCAGCCGAGCAGGCCCAGGCCCACCAGCCACAGCAGGGTCTTGCCGAGAAACGCGCCGATGCGCAGCCACAGGCGGGCAAGCAGGGAAGGTTGGTCGTATCGAGATCGGATCATCATGGCAGTTGTTGCTCCAGCGGGCCGCCCAGCACTTTCAGGTATTCCAGCAGCGCCCAGCGTTCCTGCGGCAACAAGCCACGGCCGATGACGCCATTGCCACGTTGGCCGGCACGGAATTCGTGGCCGCTGTTGTGGTTGCCGGTGATTTTGGTATCGAACAGGAAGGCATTCTTGAAGGCTGCGGTCTCAAAGCCCAGGTGACGCGGGTCGTAGTTGAAGGTGCCTTTATAGAAGGTGGTACTGCGTTCGTCCTGGGGCGAGAGCAATTGGTAGATCGTCGGCACGGAGCCGTTATGCAGGAACGGTGGGGTGGCCCATACGCCGGCCAATGGCCGCGCCTTGTAGGCGCGCAACTCGCGCACGCCGATAGGCAGGCCGTAACCGTCCAGGCGCGGCCGCTCGGCCGGGGTCACACCGGCAGCGCGGTAGGCGTGGTCCTCAACGAAGGCGGTGACGTAGGCCAGGCCCTTGGCCACCGAGACTTTTTTCAGGTCCAGTGGTTCGGTGGGCGTGGGGTGCAGTTCGACATTGAGCTTGGCCAGTTCCGCAGGGTCCCATTGCAGGGCGCTGAGGTCATAGCGCTGGTCGGCAATGTTGCTGGCGGTGCCCGGGTCGGTCCCGATGTAGTCCACCGGGAGCATCTTCAGGTGCTGCACCGGGCGGCCCTGTTCCTGGGTGACGGCCGGCACATGGCAGCCGGCGCAGTTCTCGGTGAACAGCGCGCGGCCTTGGGCCGCGAGGGGCTTGTCGATGGCGCCGAACAGATCTTCCGGCCAGGTGGGGGGCTTGAGGCGTTGCAGGGTTTCTTCGATCAGGTTCAGGTCGCGCACGCGCACGCTGGACGGGTAGCGCGCATCGCCCTGGAGCGGCTGGCCGGCGCCGTCGAAGAACGTCAGGGTCGCGCCCACGCCGAGGGCTTCGCCGATATTGCGGGCCATGGGTTGCTGGGCTGAACCGTTCCATTGCACCCAGTCGAAGGTCCAGATATCCCACAGTTGCGGGTAGTCCACAGGTGCGTTGGCGACGCGGTAATTATCCGGAGAAATGGCGTCGCCGAAGCTGGCGTTGGCGATGCGGCCAAAGGCGTCGGTGCGTCCCGGGCCTTCTTCGGTGGGGTAGAGGCCGCGATGGGTGTCATTCCAGGCGACTTTGAGGAACCGGTTCAGCGACTGTTTGAAGTCCTGGCGCAGTTGCTCCTTATTGTGATCGTCGTAATCGTGACCCAGCACGCGGCGGGCGAAACGCTCGAATTTCCACGGGTTGTAATACGTTGCCGCGAGGCTGGCCACCAGGGCCTGGCCGAAACTGCCGCCGCGCAAGGTGGGCACGCTGGAGGGCAGCACGTGCTGCGCGGACCCCCCGTCGATACGCAGGGCCTGGCCGTTGAAGTGAAGCTCACCGGTGTGGCAGGCGGCACAGGTGATATCCAGGTATTCGCTGGGGTCGTCGGCGTTCTTGTGTCGGGCGAAACCCACGGGCAGGTTGCCGGGGTTCTGCGCGGTGGGCACTTGCTTGGGATCCACCAGGAAACCGAAGCGCGCCAGGTACTCGGGCGTGGCAAAGCGCTGATCGGAAAACGGCAACTCCAGGGCAGTGAACCAGTCGTAATGCAGGCCCTTGACCTGGGTGCCCTGGGGCGTGAAGTAATAGGTCTGGCGGTCGGCGGCACTCCATTGATCCTGGTAGTGCACCTGCTTCACGGGGACGTAGTCCGGCAACTTGGGATTGACGGTGTAATAGATCACCACGGCCAGCAATAGGGCAAAAATGGCGAATATCAGCAGTAAAACACGGGAAAAAATGCGCAAGATGGCTATCCTTGTCTCGGCCTTGTCGAGGGGTTGCGTTGTTATGCCACTACGCCACAAGTGCGGCAAGTGGCCATGAGGCTGGTAGTAGGCGGACCCACGATCCATCGCGGGGGCCCATCATGAATGAAAATGCTTTTAAACACGTGAACTTATCAGAAGTTTCCTGCTCACATGCCGGTAGCCATTGGTCGTGGCCGCCTGATAAGCTCGCGACTTTATTCAAATGCCCTTTTGGCGCATGAACAAGGAAATAGCATGAAACAGCATCGGTTGGCGGCGGCGGTGGCCCTGGTTAGCCTGGTACTTGCGGGTTGTGATTCGCAGACCAGCGTAGAGCTGAAAACCCCGGCGCAGAAAGCTTCCTACGG